>Ga0184608_10000185_pt1 | contig 15192 bp, 14 predicted proteins | sample PLM1_30_coex_FD_133010 | JGI IMG/M metagenome (GOLD analysis project Ga0184608, IMG submission 133010) | Groundwater sediment microbial communities from an aquifer in East River, Colorado, USA - PLM1_30_coex | ecosystem: Environmental > Terrestrial > Soil > Riparian zone | place: USA: East...
ATCAGCAGATCAAGTGGAAGTACGAGCCGAAGCAGGACCCGACGGTGATTCCGGTGATGTGCTGCGACACCGTCAACCGCGGCCTCGCATACGCCGACGGCAAGATTTTCCTGCAGCAGGCCGACACCAATCTCGTCGCGCTCGACGCCAAGACCGGCAAGGAGATGTGGAAGGTCAAGAACGGCGATCCCAAGAAGGGTGAAACGAACACCAACGCCCCGCACGTTTTCAAGGACAAGGTGATCACCGGTATTTCGGGAGGCGAGTTCGGCGTGCGCGGTTTCGTCGCCGCCTACGACATCAAGAGCGGCAAGCAGGTGTGGAAAGCCTACAGCACCGGGCCCGACGCCGAGATGCTCATGAATCCGGACAAGACCATGACCTGGACCGACGGCAAGATGGCGCCGGTCGGCAGGGACTCGTCGCTGAAGACCTGGCAGGGCGATCAGTGGAAGATCGGTGGCGGCACGACCTGGGGATGGTTCAGCTACGACCCGAAGCTCAACCTGATGTATTACGGCTCGGGCAACCCCAGCACCTGGAACCCGGTGCAGCGCCCCGGCGACAACAAGTGGTCGATGACGATCTGGGCGCGTGACGTCGACACCGGTCAGGCGAAGTGGGTGTACCAGATGACGCCGCACGACGAGTGGGACTTCGACGGCGTGAACGAGATGATCCTGGCCGACGGCGTCAACGTGAAGGGCAAACCGCGCAACGTCTTGGTGCATTTCGACCGCAACGGCTTTGGCTACACGCTGGATCGCGTCACGGGCCAGCTCCTGGTCGCCGAGAAGTTCGATCCAAAGGTGAACTGGGCGACGCACGTCGACATGAAGTCCGGCCGCCCGCAGGTCGTCGCGAAGTACAGCACGCAGGCGCAAGGCGCGGACGTGAACACCAAGCAGATCTGCCCCGCGGCGCTCGGCAGCAAGGACCAGCAGCCCGCAGCATACAATCCGGCGAACAAGATGTTCTACGTGCCGACCAATCACGTGTGCATGGACTACGAGCCTTTCAAGGTCGAGTACACGGCCGGTCAGCCGTACGTGGGCGCGACGCTGTCGATGTTCCCGGCGCCGGGCAGCCACGGCGGCATGGGCAACTTCATCATGTGGGACGCCGGTACCGGCAAGATCGTGAAGTCGAAGGCCGAGAAGTTCTCGGTCTGGAGCGGCGCGCTCGTCACTGCAGGCGGCATCGCCTGCTACGGGACGCTCGAGGGCTACGTGAAGTGCGTCGATGCGAACGACATCAACAAGGAGCTGTACAAGTTCAAGACGCCTTCCGGCATCATCGGCAACCTGAACACCTGGGAGTACAAAGGCAAGCAGTACATCGGCGTGCTCTCGGGCATCGGCGGATGGGCCGGCATCGGCCTTGCCGCGGGCCTCGAGAAGGACACCGACGGCCTGGGCGCGGTGGGGGGCTACAAGGAGCTGAAGAACTACACCGAGCTCGGCGGCGTCCTCACGGTGTTCGTCCTGCCGTAACTCGCTGCAGTTTCAAACATCAAAAGGCTGACATCCTTCGGGGTGTCGGCCTTTTGTCTCTTTGCTCAGATGGTGCGCCGAACATGGGAAAAATAGGATGGGCCGCCGGCATGGCATTCGCGCTCGCTGCTCTTGCGCCGAGCCAACGCCAAGCGGCAGCCGATGACATGCCCTACAAGGTCGCCGACGGCAACAAGGTCGACAAGATCACGCTCGACGGCTGGCGCACCTGGCGTGCGCTCGCCTGCGAGCGCTGTCATGGCGCGCGGCAGGAAGGCCTGGTCGGGCCGCCCCTTCTCGAGAGCCTGAAGCGGCTCTCGAAAGACGAGTTCAGGCAAACGATGATGAAGGGCCGCCCGGAGAAGGGCATGCCGAATTTCGACGGCAGCAAAATGGTCATGGAAAACCTCGACGGCCTCTACGCGTACCTGAAGGGACGCTCCGACGGCGCGATTCGGCCCGGCCGCCTCGAAGAGCTGAAATGAGCTTCTCCCGTCACGGCATCGAGCTCGCCATGGCGGCCGCCTTACTGCTTCCGCGGTTGCCGAGCGCCGCCGAATGGCCCGGCTACGAAAAGCTGACGCGCGAACAAGTGGTCGCGGCCCTGGCCAAGACTTCGCCTTCCGCCAAGGTCGATTTGTATTCCAGGAACCTCTCCGGGCTGGACCTGTCGGGCATCGATTTCAAGGGAGCGAATCTCGCTGCGGCGGTTCTGAACCGCAGCAACCTTGCGAGCGCCAACCTCTCCCGGTGCAATCTCACGGTCAGCTTTGCCGAAGGCACGAACCTGACCAACGCCAATCTGCAGGGCGCGATGATGTTTTCGATGCAGCTTCAGGACGCCAACCTGAAGGGGGCGAACCTTTCGGGCGCGCGCTTGATCGGCGATCTGAGAAGGGCGAATCTCGAGCAAGCCGTGCTCGCCAGGGTGGATGGCGCGGCCGACATGAAAAACCAGTCGATGGGACTCATGCGGGCGAATATCCTTTCGGCCAACCTGAGAGGCGCGGATCTTTCCGGGTCTGATTTCTCCCGCGCCGATTTCAGCTTCTCGGACCTCTCGGGCGCCAACCTGTCGGGCGCCAAACTGAGCGGGGCGGAGTTCAGCGGCACCGACATGCGCGGCGCCAACCTTGCCGGCGCCGATTTGAGCGGCTCGAATTTCATCGACACCGATTTCACCGGCGCCAATCTCGCCGATGCGAATTTCACCGCCGCCACCTTTCGCAGCGTAAGAGGGATCGACCGCGCGAACACGCAAGGAGCGCGCGGACTGCCGGCCCGGACGAGATGACCCGAAAGACCTCCGAGCACATCGCAAGCCTCGTCGCCATAGCGGCGGCTCTGCTGCCGCCGTTTGGGGCGTCGGCGCAGCAAAGCGAGGCGGTCGGCGGCGACCGGGTGCTGCGCGTCTGCGAGGACCCGAACAACCTTCCATTTTCCAACCGCGCGGGCGAAGGCTTCGAGAACAAGATCGCCGAGCTCTTGGCGCGCGAACTGGGATGGACGCTCGAGTACACGTGGTTCCCGCAGCGCATGGGATTCATTCGCAACACGCTGCGCGGGCGCGATCCCGATTCCAACCGCTTCAAGTGCGACCTGGTATTGGGGGTGCCGGTCGGCTTCGAGCTTGCGTCCACCACCAAGCCCTACTATCGCTCGACTTACGCGCTCGCCTATGCGAAGGGAAAAGGGCTCGATAGCGTAACCGTTCCCGAGGGCTTGCTCAGGCTCGAGCCGTCGAAGCTGAAATCGCTCAAGCTCGGCGTATTCGGTCAATCGCCCGCGGCCGATTGGCTGCTCAAGCACCGCCTGTTCGATCAGGTCGTTTCCTATCAACGCCAGTCCGGCGATCCCGAGCGCTATCCGGGGGAGATCATCGAGAAGGACTTGGCGACCGGCGCGATCGACGTCGCGTTCGTATGGGGACCGATCGCCGGATACTTCGCGAAGAGCGCGACCTCCGCTGCGGTGGCCGTCGTGCCGTTCCAGCCGGACCCGGAAATCCAGTTCGACTTCCGCATCGCGATGGGCGTGCGCTTCGGCGAGCGCGAGTGGAAGGACAGGATGGAGCGGCTGATCGACGCCAACCGCCCTCGCATTCAAGCGATCCTCGCCGCTTACGGCGTGCCGCAGCTGGATGACGAGGGCCGGATCATGACCGTTCCGGCCGATCCCTCGCTCACTCGCGACGCGAAGCCCGGAAAGTAGGCGCGTGCCCGGCGCAGATACTGTCGCGAGCAGAAGTGGGTCGGAGACTCGGACGCCTGGTCACGCTACTCGCAATCGCGGGGCTTGCGTGCGTCCACGCGACGGCCGCGGAACCGAAGTCGCTCGCGCTCATGGACTTCGAGCTGATCGACGAGATGCGCTCGTTCTCCACCGAGCAGGCGCGCCGGGAAGTCGACCGGCGGATCGTCCTGATCACGACCGAGCTCGCGAAAGAGCTGGAGGGCCGCGGCATGTACCGCGTGCTCAATCGCGCCCCCGCGGCGCAGCTCATCGAGCGGCTCAAGGCTTCGCACGAGCTGCGCGCTTGCAACGGTTGCGAGATCGATATCGGCAAAGCGCTCGGCGCCGAGCGCATCGCGGTGTGCTGGGTGCAAAAGGTGAGCAACCTGATCCTGAACATCAACGTCGAAGTGCGCAGCGTGGCGACGGGCGAGACCCTCTACGTCAAGTCGGTCGATATCCGCGGCAATACCGACGAGACGTGGCTGCGCGGCGTGCGCCGACTGGTCGAAAATATCCAGGAACGCAATCACCATTTGCGTTGAAACGCAGTATCCAAAAGGAGGAATCATCATGGCTAGTGTCAAGATACATCCAGCGGTTGACGGTGGACTGAAACCCGCGGCAAAGAATTTTGGAGGCGGGACGCTGTTGTGCAATTGTTCGCAGAACAAAGTCGAGATCGCGATCAAGGGGCAGTGCGCGCACAATCACGTGTGCGGCTGCACCAAGTGCTGGAAGCCGAAAGGGGCGCTGTTCTCGCAGGTCGCCGTCGTGGGGCGCGACAACTTGAGCGTCAAGGCGAACGGCAACAAGCTCGCGGTCGTGGACCCCAAGGCAACGATCCAGCGGTATGCCTGCAAGGAGTGCGGCGTTCACATGTATGGCCGGATCGAGAACAAGGGCCATCCGCTGTACGGATTCGATTTCATTCACACCGAGCGCTCGAACGAGCCGGGGTGGGCGCCGCCTGAATTCGCGGCCTTTGTTTCGTCGGTCATCGAGTCGGGCGCGAGTCCCGACAACATGGGCGCGGTCAGGGCAAGGCTGAAGGAACTGAAGCTCGAGCCCTACGATTGCCTGTCTCCGCCCCTGATGGATTTCATCGCGACCCAGCTTGCCAAGGCCTCCGGCACGCTGCGCGCATGACGTAAGTCGAAACGTATTTCGGCAATTGCCGCGCCCCGGGATCCCGGGGCGTTTTCATTTCCCCTATTCGGACTATTGTATGCTTGCGCGCAACGCAGGAAACGGGGAGGGCAGGGATGTCGCAGGGCACCTGGATCGATCATTTTCCCGGCAATTTCATGTGGTCGAACGCGACCCTCGTCTGCAAGGGCATGGCGCCCTACGGCGCGGTCGCGATCGGGGAGATCGACGGGATCTGCGAGCGGCTGGCCGCGCGCGGCGTGGGCGACTCCGACGCGTGGTGGCAGGAATGGTGTTCGATGGCGGAGAAGAACGAGAAGCTCGCCGACGGCGCCGCGGTCGACGGTCGGGACTTCACCGCCGGGGACCACTACCTGCGCGCGGGGAACTACTATTACACCGGCGAGCGTTTCGTTCCGCCGGGGGAAAGGAAGCTCGGGATCTACGAGGAGGCGCTGCGCTGCTACCGGGAAGGCTTGAAGCGCAGGCACCGGAACGTCGAGTTCGTCGAAGTGCCGTACCAGGGCAAGACGCTGCCGGCGTACTTCATGAAGGCTCAGGGCACGAAGAGCCGCGCTCCTACCGTCGTGCTCTTCGACGGCATGGACAACTGCAAGGAGATGAGCGTGCTGTTCGCGGGCCTGGAGTTCGCACGGCGCGGGATGAATACGCTCGCGATCGACGGGCCGGGGCAGGGCGAGGCGCTGCGGCTGCGCAGGATCCACGCGCGCCACGACTACGAAGTGCCGGGCACCGCCGCCTACGAGTTCGTGGCGACGCGGCCGGACGTCGATCCGAAAAAGGTCGTGATCATGGGCTACAGCTTCGGCGGCTACTACGCACCGCGCATCGCCGCCTTCGAGCGCCGCTACGCCGCCTGCGTGTGCCTCGGTGCGCTGCACTGGGACCTGCACGCGTGGCAATCGAAGATCAAGGAGCAGTTGAAGGCCGATCCCCTGAAAAGCGCGCAGTCGAATTTCCAGTTCCAGTGGATACTCGGATTGAACGATTCGGAGGCGGCCCTCGAGCGCGCCAAGCAGTTTTCTCTTGCCGGAGTCGCCGACAAGATCACCTGCCCGGTGCTCGTCACGCACGGGCAGAACGACCGCGTCGTGCCGGTGCAGGCGGCGCACAAGCTCTACGCCGCGCTCACGACGAAGAAGAAGACGCTCAAGATCTTCACCGCGGAAGAGGGCGGCGCCGAGCACTGCCAGGTGGACAACCGGCCGCTGGGGATCAGTTATATTGCCGACTGGGTCGCGGGAAATATTTCGTAATCGGGGATCGAACGGTGAGCATTGCGAGATTTTTCCCCTCCTCCCCGCCTGCTTCGCAGGCACCCCTCCTTAAGAAAGGAGGGGAAGTCCTTTGCCTGGCATTGCTGCTCGTCTTGGGAACCGGCGCCTTTGCGCAGTATCCCGCCAAGCCGATCCGCCTCGTGGTGCCTTTCCCCGCGGGCGAATCGGTGGATGCGACCGCGCGCCTCGTCGGCCAGTCGTGGTCGAAGGCTCTCGGGCAGCAGATCCTGGTGGATAACCGCGGCGGCGCGGGCGGGACGATAGGCAGCGAGGCCGTGGCCAAATCCGCCCCCGACGGCTATACGCTCCTGTGGGGTAACGTCGGGCCGCTTGCGATCGGCCCGAGCCTCTACAAGAAGCTCGGCTACGATGTCGCGAAGGACTTCGAGCCGGTGTCGCTCGTCGCGACTTTGCCTTTCGTTCTCTTCGCGAGCCCGGTGCTGCCGGCAAATTCGGTGATCGAGCTTCTCGCCTATGCCCGCGCGCATCCCGGCGAGATCAATTTCGGTTCGACCGGCGTCGGCTCCGGCCTGCATCTGATCGCGGAGCTCTTCAAGAGCGAAGCGGCAATACAGATCGTGCACGTTCCCTACAAGGGCGTCGCGCAGGCGCTCCCCGAGATGATGTCGGGCAAGGTGCAGATCGCCTTCAATACCATCCCCGCGTTCCTGCCGCACGTGAAATCCGGACGCCTGAAGGCGCTCGTCATCACCTCGACCTCGCGCTCGCCCCTCCTGCCCGACGTCCCGACGACGCCCGAAGCGGGGCTCCCGGGCGTGCTCGGTGCGTCCTGGCATGCCGTGGTCGCCCCCGCCGGAACGCCGCGCGAAATCGTCAACAAGCTGAACGTGACGCTCGTGGAGACAATCGCCGCGCCGGAGTTGCGCGCCGCGCTCGTCGCGCAGGGCGCGCGGCCGGTCGGAAGCACTCCGGGGGACCTGAAGGAGTTCATGCGGGACGAGGCGCTGAAGTGGCGCCGCGTAATCCAGTCCTCGGGCGCGCGAGCGGACTGAGCTTCGGGAAAATTTTCGCCACTCTGCTCCCGGCCTTTGCAAGGTTGGCGCGTGATACAGTAATGCGGCGCGCGAACCGACGCGTGGGGGAAATGGGAGACGACGAACATGAAAAGGCACACCGGTGAAGGCGGACTGCGCTCGCCGGTCGCCCCGGCGATCTTCGTACTCGCAATGGCGATCATGAGCGGTGCTGCCGCACAGCAAAAGACGGTCGTCGTGCTCGGCACGGCCACGCCGGGCGGCGGCTTCCAGGTGTACGGCGCGGCGTATTCCGCCGCTCTGAACGAAATGGACGCGACGCTCGCAGTCGAGCAGCGCAGCACCAAGGGCAGCACCGAGAACGCGCCGCTCCTCGCCGAGGGCAAGATCGACATCGGCCTGGCGACCGGGGAAGTCACCCACGAGGCGCTCGCCGGCATCGGCCGCCCGGCCGCGAACCTGAAGATCATCAACGCGATGTATCCGAACTCGGGCATGTTCATGGTCCGCGGGGACAGCCCGTACCGCAGCATCGCCGACCTGAAGGGCAAGCCCATCGCCTGGGGCGCGAGCGGCTCGGGCTTCGTGGTGCTCGCGCGCTACGTGTTCGACGGACTGGGTCTGGACATCGACAAGGACTTCTCGCCGATCTATCTGGCGAGCGCGGGCGACGGCCCGAAGATGGTCCTCGACGGCCGCGCCGCGGCGCAGTGGGGCGGAGGCGTCGGCTGGCCGGGGTTCGTCGCGATATCGAATGGGCCGGCGGGCGCGCGCTTCATCACCCCCGATGCGGAGGGCATGAAGCGCATTGTCGCGAAATATCCCTTCATCAAGCCGATCACGCTGCCCGCGGGCAGCTACAAGGGGCAGAACGCCCCGATCGCGGCGCTCGGCTCCTGGTCTCTCGTCCTCGCGCGGCCGGGGCTTCCCGACGAGGCCGCGTACAAGCTCGCGCGCGCTCTGCACAAGGGTGAAGTCGCGCTCGGCGCGAAGCTCGAGCAGGCGAAGCAATCGACTCTCACCAATACGCTCGCCGCCGCGCCGCGGCAGGACCTGATCCACCCGGGCGTGCTGCGCTACATGCGCGAAGCGGGGATTCTCAAATAGTACTGGGAGCTTATGAAAACCATAGCCAGATTTTTCGCCGCCGCGATTCTCTGCGCAGCCAGCGTCGCCGTCGCGCAGGATTACCCGGCCAAGCCGATCCGCGTCATCGTCCCCCTCACTCCGGGCTCGGGCGCCGACATCGCCGGCCGCATCGTCGCGAAGTACCTGGGCGACGCGCTCAAGCAGCCGGTGCTGGTGGAGAACCGCCCCGGCGCGGGCGGCATCATCGGCACGCAGGCGATGCTCAACGCCGATGCCGACGGCTACACGCTGATGGTGCAATCGGCTTCGCACGCCGCGAACCCGGCGATCTACAAGAGCCTGCCTTACGATCCGCTGAAGGACATCGTCGACGTCGCGCTCATCGGCAACACGCCCTACGTGATGATCGCTGCGAAAGCTGGCGCCTACCCGACGCTGCGATCGCTGATCGACGCCGCCCGCGCGAAGCCCGGCGAGATTCCCTTCGCTTCTGCGGGCGTAGGGACCTCCACGCACATGGCGGCGGAATACGTCGCGCAGGTTGCCGGCATAAAAATGCTGCACATCCCCTACAAGGGTTCGCCCGAGGCGATCCAGGACACGATCGCGGGACGAACTTCTTTCTACATGGCGCCGCTAGACGCCTCGATCGGGCACCTGAAGGAAGGCAAGATCACCCCGTTCGGGGTCTCCACGGCGCAGCGGTCCCCGGTCGTGCCGGACATTCCCACGCTGGCCGAGCAGGGCTTGACGAACTACAACCTGTCGCTGTGGTTCGGTATGTGGGCGCGCGCCGGAACGCCGCCCGCTACGGTTCAGAAGCTGAACGCCCAGGTGAACGCGGTCCTGCAAGGGAAGGAAGTGCGCGAGCAGTTCGGCAGGATCGGCATCACGTCCGTTCCGATGAAGCCCGAAGAGTTCGGCAGGTTCGTGCGCGAGCAGATGGTCGTTTTCCGGAATATCGCAAAGCAGGCGAACATCCAGCCGCAATAAACTAGGCTGAGCTTGGGCGCCAGCGCCACTGCACCAGGAGCGCCAGGCACGAAGCGCTCACCGCGATGACGCACACCGCGAGCCATCCGTAGTGGGCGAGCGCGGTGCTCGCTAGAAACGCCCCCACCGCGTTGCCGCCCCAGATGTGCGCGCCGAACACCGTGTTGAAGCGGCTGCGGGCTTCCGGCGCGACCGAGGTGATGAGCGTCTGGTTCGCCACCAGCGCCGAGCGCAGCCCGCAGTCGAGCAGCACGGCGCCCGCGATCACGGCGCCGACCGACAAGGGGGCGAACGCGAACGCGACGTACGCCGCGAGCACCAGGCACACGCCTGCCGTGACGATAGGAAAGGCGCCGCGGCGGTCCGTCCAGCGGCCCGCCGGCTGCGACACGAGTATGCCCGCCGCGCCGGGGATCGCCAGCAGGCCGGTCTGCGCAGGCCCGAAGCCGTGAAGGGCGAGCATCATGGGCGCGACCGTGGCCCAGAAGCCCCCGTAGGAGATGCCGAGCAGGAACTGGATGGTCGACGCGCGCCGCAGCGTCGCGTTGTCGCGCAGGAATTCGCCGAGCGAGCGCAGGAGGCGGCCGTAGCCAAGCTGCGTCTTCGAAGGCATCGAGGGGAGCCACAGGACGAGCGCCGGCGTGAGTGCGAGGAGCATGGCGGCCGCTGCGACGTACGTCCATCGCCAGCCGAGAAAATGTGCGATGAGGCCGCCCGCAACGCGCCCGAAAAGGATGCCGAGAAAAAGGCAGGCGAGCAGCGCGCCCATCACGCGCCCGCGCGTCTCGGGCGGGGCGAGCTCCGCAGTAAGCGGGATGATGAGCTGGGCAAAGCCGGCAGTGACGCCGACGACGAGGCTCGCTGCGGCGAGCGCGGCGAGCGAAGGCGCGGCCGCCATCGCGAGCAAAGCGACGATCAGCACCGCGAGCTCCGCCAGGATCAGCCGCCGCTTGTCGAAGCGGTCGCCGAGCGGCACGAGAAAAATGGTGCCGGCCAGGAAGCCGCCGAAGGTCAGCGTCGCCACCCATCCCGCAGCCGCCGCGTCGGCTTTGAACTCCGCGGCGAACGCGCCGAGCATCGGCGTCTGGTAGTGAATGGTTCCCGCTCCCGCGAACACCGACACCGCGAGCAGCACCATCAGGCCCCTGCCGAACGGATGCGGAGCAGTCACGATTTCCTCGACGATGAATCTGCCGCATGATATCCGGAACCCGGCCCACGCCGCCGCTCGCCCCGGATAGAATTCCGTTTTCCCGCCGTCGCCTCAAGGAGGCACCATGAGCCCGCTCGTTCGACGTCTCTGCACCGCCGCTTTCCTCGCGACCGCCCTGCCGGGTCTCGCCGCCGCGCAGCCGGTGGAACCCGTGCTCGCGCTCGCAAGAAAGGAGCGCCAGCCGCTCCTCGACACGCTGAAGGAGCTCGTCTCGATCGAGACAGGGAGTCGCGACCTCGAGGGCCTGGATCGCGCCGCCAAGCTGATCGCCGCGCGCCTCTCCGCGATGGGCGGCAAGGTCGAGCTCGTGGATCCGAGCGAAGGGGCGTACCGCATGGAGGACACGCCGGCGAAGATCGGCAAAGTCGTGCACGCGCGCTTCGAGGGCAAGGGAACGAAGAAGATCCTGCTGCTCGCGCACATGGACACGGTGTACCTGCGCGGCATGCTCGCGAAGCAGCCTTTCCGAATCGAGGGCGACCGCGCCTACGGCCTGGGCATCGCCGACGACAAGAACGGGGTCGCGCTGATCCTGCACGTGCTCGCAATGTTGAAGGCGATGGACTTCCGCGGCTACGGCCTGGTCACGGTGCTCATCAACGCCGACGAGGAAATGAGCTCGCCCGGCTCGCGCCACCTCCTGACGCGGCTCGGGGCGGAGCACGACGCGGTATTCTCCTGCGAGGCTTCGCGCGTTGACAGCGACAAGCTCGCGCTCGCGACCGCGGGCATCGCCTCGGTGATCCTCAAGGTTAAGGGCCGCGCATCGCACGCGGGCTCCGCGCCCGAGCAGGGCCGCAACGCCCTCTACGAGGCGGCGCACCAGATCCTGCAGACGCGCGATCTCTCCAATCCGGCGACCGGCCTCAAGATGAACTGGACCCTGATGAGCGCCGGGACCAACCGCAACGTGATCCCCGCCGACGCCGTCGCGACCGCGGACGTGCGCGTGCTGCGCGTGTCGGACTACGACGGCATCGAGCGGGCAGTGCGCGAGCGCATCGGGAACAGGCTCATCCCCGACACGCAGGTCGAGATGGCGTTCGAGCGCCGCCGCCCGCCGCTCGAGGCGACGCCCGCCTCGCGCGCGCTCGGCCAGCATGCACTGCGCGTCTACTCCGAGCTCGGAAAAAAGCTCGTGGTCGACGCGCTCGCCGAAGGCGGCGGCACCGACGCCGCGTTTGCGTCGCTGAACACCAAGGCGCCCGTCATCGAGCGCTTCGGGCTGCAGGGCTTCGGGGCGCACTCGAACGACGCCGAGTACGTCGCCGTCGATTCGATCGAGCCGCGCCTTTACCTCCTCGCTCGCCTGATCATGGACGTGTCGCTGGGCAAGGACCGGCAGTGAGCGAGGCGCGACGCCAGGCGACGCGAGTTCCGATCGTCTGCGCGTTCGCGCTCGTCCTCGCGTGGAGCGGCGTATTCGCGCAGGCCTCGCGCGCGCCGGGGCGCATGCTCGTCGGATATCCGCCCGGAGGCGCGGTGGACATACTGGGGCGGCTTTTCGCCGAGACGATGAGCGAGGTGCTCGGGCGGCCGGTCGTGGTGGAGAACCGGCCCGGCGCGGTCGGGCAGATCGCCGCCGAAGCGTTGAAAGCCGCGGCGCCCGACGGCAACACGCTGATGGTCGCACCGGATGCGACCGTCGTCATCCGCCCGCAGACGCTGTCGAAGCCGCCGTTCGATCCGCTCGCCGATTTTGCGCCCGTCGCGCACGCGGGCAACTGGGCTTTCGCCCTCGGTATCCACGCGGGCTTGCCGGCGAGAACTCTCGCAGATTACGTGAGCTGGGTGAAGGCCGATTCCGCGCGCGCGAACTTCGCATCGTCGGGCGCGGGCGGCTCGACGCATTTCTTCGGCGTGCTGCTCGGACAGGCGCTGGGCGTGCCCTTGCGCCAGGTGTCCTACAAAGGCGCTGGGCCGGCGATTCTCGACGTCGTCGCCGGGCATGTTCCCGCGACGATCCAGCCGCTCGGCACCTTGCTCGCTCAGGCAAGAGCGGGCAAGATCGCTGTGCTCGCGATGTCGGGCAAAGAGCGCTCGCCGGGCGCGGCGGAAGTCCCGACGTTTGCCGAGCTGGGCTATTCGTCGCTCACCGTGGAGGGCTGGTTCGGGATTTTCGCGCCTGTGGGGACGCCCGCCGGAAGGGTGGCGACATTGAACGGAGCGTTCGTTCAGGCGATGCGCGCGAGCGCGGTGCGGGACAAAATGCGCAACCTCGACCTGGAGGTGCGCGAGATGAGCGCGGCGGAGTTCGCCGCCGTCGTTAAGTCCGACTACGGTCGCTGGGGACCGATCATCCGCGCATCGGGATTCAGCGGCGACAACTGAGCGGAGCAGTTCTCCGAAGTCATCCGCAGGGAGGTCGCGAAATGGACACAGGTCGTGAAGACTTCCGGGTTCCGCGCGGAGTGAGCTCTGTTGCCTCGGTCGACGGGGTGAAGCTCCACTGCGAGGAGCGCGGCGGGGGTCCGGCGGTCCTGTTCGTGCACGAGTACGGGGGCTCCTGCCGCAGCTTCGACATGCAGGTCGAGGCTTTTCGCGCCAGGCATCGTTGCGTGGTCTTCAACGCGCGCGGTTATCCGCCCTCGGAGGTGCCGGCGTCGGTCGGCTCCTATTCGCAGTACCACGCGGTCGCCGACATCGGCGCGGTCCTGGACGGGCTGGCCATCGAGCGCGCGCATCTCGTCGGCGTGTCGATGGGGGCGGCCTCGGCCCTGCAGTTCGCGCTCAAGGAGCCGGGGCGTGTGCTCTCGGCGACGCTCGTGGGCATCGGCAGCGGCTCGGACGATCCGCCGCTTTTTCGCGAATCGGCGGAGACGAACGCGAAGCAGATCGAATCGGGCGGGATGCGGGCGTTCGCCGAGCAGATGGGCCGCAATCCCAACCGCATCCGGATGATGGAGAAAAACCCGGCCGAGTTCCGTCGCTCGCTCGAGGACCTTTCCAGGATGTCGCCGGTCGGCCACGCCAACACGATGCGCGGAGTGCAGGCATGCCGGCCGCCACTCTACGCCCACGAGAAGCGGCTGGCGTCGCTGCGCGTGCGGACGCTCGTCGTGGTGGGAGACGAGGACGCGGGCTGCCGCAAGCCGAGCGAGTTTCTCGCGCGCGTGCTGCCCGATGCGCGACTGGTCGTCGTTCCAAATACCGGCCACGCGGTGAACCAGGAGGAACCCGCCGAATTCAACCGCCTGTGCCTCGCGTTCATCGAAGCAGTGACCGTCGCGGGCGCGTAGCGTGGGCAGCGTCGCCACCGAGATCCGCGGTTCCGTCGCGGTCGTCAGCTTCGACAACGCGGCGCGCATGAACGCGATCGACGCGGGCGTCGCCGAAGGCCTCGCCACCGCTGCGGCGCAGCTGAAAGCGCGCAAGGACGTCGGGGCCCTGGTGCTGCGCGGCGCGGGCGAGAAATCGTTCTGCTCCGGAATCGATCTCAAGTTCGTCGAGCAGTTCCCCGAGCGCGCCGCGGGCTTCGCCGCCCTCGAGGAGAAAATCGGGTCCTTCGACCGCGACATGGGCGAGATGCCTTTCCCGACGATCGCGATGCTCCACGGCCACTGCCATGGGGGCGGGGTGCATCTCGCCGCAACGGCCGATTTCCGCTTGGGCGACGACGCGCTCAAGCTTTCGGTTCCGGCGGTCAGGAACAGGCTCTTCTATTCCATCTCGGCGCTCGAGCGCCTGGTGCTGATCCTCGGAGAGACGCGCGCGAAGCGCCTGATGTACGAAGGCGAGACCCTGGACGCCGGGACGCTGCTCGCGTGGGGTTTCCTCGACCGCGTGTGTCCGGCGGGCGAATTGGAGCGCGTAACGCTGGACTACGCGGAGAAACTGGCGGCGCAGCCGCGAAGCGTGGTGGCCGTGTACCAGGAAATCTTTCGCGCCCTGAGGCGCGGGGACGCGGACAAGGCGCGCGAGCTGCGGGCGCAGGCGAAAGCACGCAGAGAACCATGGATCTGAAGCTTGCCGGACGCACGGTGCTCGTCACCGGCGCGTCGAAGGGGATCGGCCTTGCGATCGCAAAGGGGTTCGCGCGCGAAGGCTGCAATCTGCGCCTGGCTGCGCGCTCGAAAGAGCTGCTCGAGCGGGAAGCCGCTGCGATCCGCAAGAACTCTCGGGTCGAGGTGCAGATTTTCCCCGTCGACCTCTCGGGGGAAGAGGGCAGGAAACGCCTCACGGATGCCTGTCCCGAGGTCGACGTCCTCGTAAACAACGCGGGCGACATCCCGGCGGGCTCCCTCGACGACGTCGACGATGCGGCGTGGCGCGCCGGCTGGGATCTGAAAGTGTTCGGGTATATCGGGCTGACGCGGCACTATCTCGCGAAGATGAAGACGCGCCGCAGCGGCGTCGTCATCAACATCATCGGCACCGCGGGCGAGCGTCCGATGCCCGCCTACGTCGCGGGATCGATGGGAAACGCGAGCCTCATGTCCCTGACGCTCGCGCTCGGCGCGGCGAGCCCGGAATACGGCGTGCGCGTGCTCGGCGTCAATCCCGGCCCGGTGCTCACCGACCGGGTCGTGAAGATTTCCAGGAAGCGCGCGCTAGCCATGTTCGGCGACGGGGAGCGCTATCCAGAGCTGCTGAAGATGAACCCGTTCGGCCGGCCGGCCGGCGTGGACGAGATCGCCGCCACCGTCGTGTTTCTCGCCTCCGACTTGAGTTCCTACACGAGCGGGACCATCGTCACGATCGACGGCGGGTTTTCGAAGCGCGCCGCGGTG
>Ga0184608_10000186_pt1 | contig 15168 bp, 11 predicted proteins | sample PLM1_30_coex_FD_133010 | JGI IMG/M metagenome (GOLD analysis project Ga0184608, IMG submission 133010) | Groundwater sediment microbial communities from an aquifer in East River, Colorado, USA - PLM1_30_coex | ecosystem: Environmental > Terrestrial > Soil > Riparian zone | place: USA: East...
CATCCATTGCCCCAGGTCGACGGTCCCTTGCGGGCTTAGGGCGGGGCCGGTGCGCGGATCGTTGTTCGTCTCCGCGTGGGGGAAATCGAAATAGTACTCGGCGTCCCGGATCCACCAACCAGCCACGAGATCGCGGTCGAGCCCCGGTACGAACAACACGGGGTCGCCCGTCGCCGGCACCCACAGCGCCTCCGGGCGCTCGGTCTGGGAGTGGAAGTATCCGGACAGGTACAGGATGTTCCACTGGTCGCGGCACAGGATCCCGTCGAGGCCCGAGGCAACGAGCTCGTGTTGCAGCCGGCCGAGCGTCCCGCGGTACCACGCGATCGGGAGGCGGTCCGGCAGATCCTGCAGGCCGGTAGCTGGGTCGGTGCGCGGCGCGGTCCACCAGCCCGGCACGGCGCCGATCGCGTCGCGCGCCGGGGCGAGGGCCGCGGCCGAGGCGAGGAGTGAGGTGCGGACGAAGTCGCGGCGGGTGGGCATGGGCGGCAGCGCTCCGATGGTTGAAGGCGTTACAGAATAGGCGGCGCGGGGGTGGAAAAAGGAAGGGCGGCTCCCGCAGGAGCCGCCCCAAGGCCAAGCAAATCCTCTACGAATCCGCCTAGATGGTGTAGGCGAAGTACACGATCTCCGAGGTGGAGATGATGGCGCCCGTGGCGTCTCGCGCGACCACGTGCCACCTGCCCGGCTGCGCGCCGACAAACTCGAATACGAAGCCCACGCCGCTCATCGTCTGTGAGAACGACGGCGACCACGTGGTGCAGACGGCGGTCCCTGCCGTGCACCCGTTGCCGAATTCGATGACCACATCGTAGCTCGCCGCCCCCGCGACGGGGCGCCAGATGAGGGTCGTGAAGCGCCTGAAGTGATCGAAGGCGTAGGAATTGATCTTGATCGACGCGCTCACGCCCGAGCCGGCGGCCGTGATGACCGCCTCATGCGACACCGTGGGATCGTCGTTCCCCTCCACGGTGGCGACGAGGCCCGTGGTGTTCACGCTCGCCGCGCTGGCATTCGAGCTCGACCAGGTGGTGACTCCAATGGCCTGCGAGAGCTCGAGCTGGATGCCGGTGTTGTCCTGCATACTGATCCCAGACAGCTCCGTCAGCGGCAGGATCACGTTCGTATTGCCCGCCTGCGTGGTCAGTCCGGCGCTCACCGGTCTCACGAGCAGCGGCGTCACTTGCCCCGTTGCCAAGAAGACGACCTCGCCGGTGCCTACGATCACCGCGGTCTGAGGATCGGTCGAGAAGATGTCCGGCATGAACGGCTTGACCGTTCCACCGGGATAGTTGTTCTGCGCGGCGATGCCACGGCCGCTGGCGACGAGCGTGTTGCTGCCTTCCGCGATGGGCCACGACACCTGCGCGATGCCGTCGGCGTTGCTGACGGCCGTCCCGATCACCGTCCCCGGACCTTCGATCGCGAGGGCGGTGAAGGTGACGGTGGCCCCCTGGACGGGCGCGTCATTCCAATCGGTGACTTTGACCGCCGTCGGGAGCGACGTACCGGCGGGCGCGGTGCGATTCGCATCGTCCGGGTCCACATAGTCCATCATGGCCGGCAGCGCGAACTGGAAGTCGCTGATGGTCCGGCCGCCCGAGGGGAACGGCGTCACCTGTGCCACAGCGGGCGTACACGTCGCCAACGCCATTTTTGCCACCGACGGGGGGGCCGTGCAATCGGCGCCGAGGCGGTTGGTCTCACCACCGGCCCCGAGGTGCAGCACAGCCGTGCGCGTACTCGCGTACAGCGGCCGCGGGACAAAGGCCTTCGCGGCGAGGTCGCGGATCCAAATCCAACCCCGCACCGCGAGGTTGGACGACTCCACGGTACGCGCGCCGATCACCTCGCAATTCGGATGCGCGTGCGGCAGCGCGCGGATCAGGTCGCCATCCTGCTGATGCAGGGTCACGAATTGTTGCTGGCCCTCGTCGACTTCCTGGATGCTGCACAGCGAGATGAGCGCGGGGAGGGTGAGGTTCAGCGAAGTAGCCCCCGCGTCGTACAGTGCCGTCACCCTGAGGCACTGCCCGACCTTCGGCAGGTCGACGTCGATACCGGCGCACACTTCGAGGTTGAACGTGACTTCGGTGACGGGCTGGCCGCCCGATGTCGCTTGGGTGCCGGGCGGGATGTCGAAATGGAAGTCTTCACCTGGGACGACCAGTTCGACGCCGCCGCCTTGCGCCAGGGTGATCGTCTCGGCGGCGCACGCGGTGCCGTCCGTGGCGCACAGCGCCCCGTTCTCGATGCGGAACTTGATGGGGAGTGTCCGTCCATCAACCAGCCCGATGTACTCGCCCGTCTGCACATTCTTCAGATCCTTGCCCGACGACACCGGATCGATGTCGGCGAACCCGAGGAGGGTCGAGCCCACGAACACTTCGATCCGGTAGAACTTGGTGACATTGAGGGTGGATTCGTCGGTGTTCCAACTGACTTGGTACTGCTGATCCAGCGTGCTGACGTTCACCGTGCCCGGGGCGAACCGCTTGATCGGCGCACCCGCGATGCACTCCCGCGCGCCGCTCGGGGCCGGCGCGCCCAGCTCGCAGATCTCGACAGCGGGACGCAACGCCCCGTTGAACGCGGTGGGCTCATAATTCGGATCGTTATTGGGATTGTTGAAGAGTGGCGAGAGGAAGAAGAAGTCGGGGTTGCCGTCGTGCGCGCCGTCCGATACCGCATACATCGGAGCATCAATCGATCTCGTGAGGTTGTCGCTTTGACATGAGATCAGGAACGCGAGTGTAGCAACTGCGAGCGGCAAACGGGCGCGGCGCATCATAGGGCACAAGCTCCTGGCAAACACGGATGACGAAGGGGGTTCATAGCGGACTAAGTCAAGTTACGTGCCGGAACAGCGTGGCGCGGTTCGCGCACCGGAACCCGATGATTCCCCGAATCTGTGGCAAAAGTGGTTCAAGGTCGTACGCGCATCACCTCACGGAATTGAGGATGCCGCTCGAGGCCCCGCCACCACCAGTGCAGGGTGCCGCCGCGCTGGAAGGAGTGTCCTGGGTGGGTGGTCACGTAACGCTTGAGGAGGGCGATCGCGCGATCGTCGTCGCCCATCTGCGCACGTGCCATCGCCTCGTACCCCGGCAGGTCTTGCTCCGGATCGATCGTCGGATCCTCCGTGCGTGCCCGGTCGAACACGCGATTGGCACTGTCGCGCAGTCCAGCGCGGCCGATCACCCCCCCGACGAGAATCTGGCGCAGCCGCTCGCGGAGCGGGCGCTCCGGACGGGGCGTGAAACTGTCGGCCCGCGCGGCGAGCGCCCACGCCAGAGAAACATTCAGGTCGGCGCCTGGACTGAGCAGGAGCCAAAGCTGGCAATCGGCGAAGCGGGCACTTTGGGGGAAGCGCCTTCCGCCTTCGACGCACCAGCGCCGCGCCTCCCCGAACTGGGCGAGGTCATAGGAGGCGAGGAACAGGCGATCCAGAATGTTCTCAGCATCTCGCAGGTAGGCGTCCGCCTCGTAGGCGGCCCGGGCTTCCAACACGACCGCGACCAAGTCTTCCCGCGGCGGATTGTAGTAGATGGAGCTCAGCGCGGCGTGCGCCGTCGCGAGCGTCGGGTCGGTGCGCACCGCCGCTTCCAGGTCGGCCTGCGCGCTGTCCAAGAGTGCGGAACGGCGCGCCGCATCCAGATCGAAGTTGAGTCGCCACAGCTGGTAGCGCAGCGTCCCCCGCAACCCCAACGCCTCTGCGTCCACGGGGTCGAGACCGAGGGCGCGGTTGGCATGCCCGAGCCCGTCGCGGATCCGAGCGCCCCGTTCTGACCGCTGCGTGCGAGCACGCGAGTCGAGTAAGGCGACGTAACCGCGCAGCACCGCCACGTCGGTCCAACGAGGGTCGGCGGCTTGTGCCTGCGCGGCGAGCGAATCGGCCTGGCTTGCGGCGCGGATGGCGGCGCCGGCATCGCCCGCGGCGAGTGCACGCTCGCCCGTTCGACGGATCCCCGTGGCGCGCTGCACGAGAGCCCACGCGTCGGGGCTTCGGGTGCCCGCCTGGAGCTCGCGCAGCTGCACCTCGTCGCCGACGCGGGCGCGGAGCAGCCGAGCCGCCAGCTGGATGACGGAGTCGCGGACCTGGAGCAGCTGCCCGCTCGGCAGCGTGAAGCTGACGCGTTCGCCGACGTCCGCGCCGCTCGTGCCATCCACCAGGCGCACCTGGGCAGAGACGCGCTCGCCGATCCGCTCAACGCTCCCCTCCACCAACGTGCCCACTCGCAGCGCCCGGGCAACGCTGTCGCGTGAGAGGTCGGTGCCGCGAAACAGCGCGACACCGTTTGGCGACACGACGTCCAAGGCACGCACCTTGCCCAATTCTCTGATCAATCCCTCGGTAAGCCCCGCGGCAATGTGGCCGAGAGAGGAGTCCCGGCTCCGATCGGCGAAGTACATCACCGCGACGCGACGTGAGTCGAGACGGCCGCTCGTGGAGGCGCCCGCGTTTCCCTTGCCCCCGAACACCAGCCACCCCAGCCCCGCGAGCACGGCGACGACTCCCGCAGCCAGGACCGGCTTGAGCCAAGGTCGCCCGGGTAGCGGGGGCATGCGGGCCGCCGTGATCCGCGAGACGCCGCCGGTGCTCGCCGCGGTCAGGGCCGTGGCGAATTGCTCGGCGGTCGAGTAGCGATCGGCCGGCACCTTGGCGAGCGCGCGGTTGATCACGGCCTCGAGCGCGTCGGGGATCGTCTCCCGGACGATTCTGAGCCGCGGCACCGCGTCGAGCGAGTGCCGCGCCATGATCGCCTGGGCGGTCGGTCCCGAGAAGGGCGGCTGCCCCGCGAGCGTTTCGTACAGGACACAGGCCAGACTATAGATGTCGCTGCGGCGATCCACCTGCCCCATGCCCGACGACTGTTCCGGGCTCATGTACGCCGGCGTGCCGATGGCGAGCCCGGTCTCGGTCAGCTTGTCGCCACCCGCGGCGCTCAGTGCGCGCGCGATGCCGAAGTCCGCGACGATGGCATGACCGCCGGACATCATGATGTTTTCGGGCTTGATGTCGCGATGCACGACGTCGCGGCTGTGCGCGTACGACAACGCGTCGGCGACCTCGCGCGCGATCTGCAGGGCGTCTTCGAGCGGCAGCTGCGGCTCGCGGTCGAGGCGGTCGCGCAGCGATTCGCCCTCGACGAACGGCATGACGTAGTACAGCGTGCCGCTGGCGTCCCCCGAGTCGTACACGGGGAGGATGTTGGGGTGCTGGAGGCTCGCGGCGAGCTTGATTTCGCGGAGGAAACGCTCGCGGCCGAGCGCGACAGCGATCTCGGGGCGGAGCGTCTTGAGCGCCAGGAATCGCTCGTGCTTCGGGTCCCGGGCCAGGTACACCGTGGCCATGCCGCCGCGCCCCAGCTCCCGGTCGATGATGTAGCGATCGGCGAGCGCGGCGTTCAGCCCTGCTATCGGATCCAGATCGGTCACAGTGGAAACGTACGGCCGGTGGTGCGCGGCGGCTACGTCGCCGGCTTCAAGGGGTGGTTGTGGCGCACGTGCTCTGCGAGGTTTTGGGCCAGCCCCTCCGGGTCGGCCACCGGCCACCGCAGCAGGACGCCAAAGAGCACCTTGGTCGTCGTCGCGTCGATCGCCAGAAGACTCACGCGTACCGAGTCGGTCTTGCCGGGAAGCGAGTCCACCCGCGCATACACCGCGACGGCCGCGCCGGTTTGTCGGGCGAGTTCAACGGCGGAAATCTCGGGGCGCGGGGCGCTGCGCCAGGTGGCGGCGACCACCGTCTGCGGGACCGCGGCGAGCGGCGGAGCGTTGAGCTGCTGCGTGAGAGCCGTCGCGAGGGCGACGCGCCAGCGGTCGAGACCCACCGCGAAGATGTCGAACGGTGCGACGGCGACGAGCCCGGGCTGTGGCGCGTGACTCCGCGCATACCGCACGAACGACACGGCGCCGCCTACCATAAGGATCAGGACGAGGCTGCCCAGCCCGATGAGCAGGCGGCGCGGCGGGACTCGTGGCGTATTGATCGGCGTATCGGTCATGGCGTAGCTTAGGTTGACGGAGCCTTGATTGCCACCCGTTAGTGTAGCGGCGTCATGGTCACCGTGTGCACCGTCCTCCCCGCCCCCGAACGCCCCCGTATCGACGCCGTTGGCGACGGCTGCTTCGACACCCTGCACGCGGAATCGCTCCGCGAAGCACTGCACGTCGCTCGCACGCGCCGGGTGGACGCGGTCGTCATCTCCGTTCACCGCTGCCACGGCGAGGCGCTGCCGGCCGTCGCGCGGTTCGTCCGAGAATTCCCCGCCATACCGGCTGTCGCCTTGGTGTCACGACACGATCGCGAGGCTACGGAGACGCTCCTGCGCCTCGGGGCGACGGGCGTCCGGACGGCGGTGGATTGCACCCACCCCGACGGCTGGCGCCGCCTGCGGGACGTCGTCGGCCACCCGGCGTCGCCGGTCGCGGCCCGGATACTGGCCCGTCTCCTCCCGGCGTTGGGGAATGTCTTGGTGGAAACGCGGCTGTTCTTCGAAAGCGTTGCGCGGCTGGCGCCGGCCCTCAGCACGGTGCGAGGACTCGCCCGCCACCTGCGGGTGCGGCCGTCCACCCTGATGTCGCGGTTCCACCGGGCGGGACTTCCCTCCCCCAAGAGTTATCTCGCGGCAATGCGGTTGTTGCACGCGGCGTATCTCTTCCAGAACCCCGGTCTGTCGGTGTCGGATGTGGCGTATCGGATGGACTACTCGTCGCCCCAGAGCTTCGGGCGGCATCTCAAGGCAGTGCTCGGCGTGACCGCCGGGGAATTCCGCCGCCGCTTCCCGTTTGACGTGGCGCTGGCGCGCTACGTCGACCTGCTCGTCACCCCGTACCGCGAGGCCCTGCGCGCGTTTCACCCCCTCAATGCGGGGCTGTGGGACCAAGGATCGAACGCCGCAGCGGCCTCTCGGGCGGGGTGACCTCAGTCCGCCGCTGGGCGGACGCGATGCTCGGCGGTCGCCTGATCGCGTCGCAGCATCGAGAAATGCGCCATGCCCGAGCGCAGACGCTCGGCGAGCTGGGCGAGCTGTTGGGACGTCGCGGTCAGCTCGCCCATAGACGTGATCTGTGCTTCGGTCGCGGCTGCCGTGCTGTTCGCGCTCTCGGACGACCGGCTGGAGATGCTCGCCACCCGCTGCAGCGACTGCGCAAGCTCGGCGAGTCGTTGGGCCTGGCTGCGGGACACGTCGGCGGTGGCGTTGACGAGATCCCCCATCAGCTGCACGCCCTGGTGCAGCTCCTGGAGGGCCCCGTCGGCCTCGGCGGCCACGGCGCCAATGTCCCGCACCTTGGCTTCACCCGATTGCATCGCGCGCCCAGCGGCCTCGATGCCCGCCCGCAGGTCGCTCACGAGCTCCGCCACTTCCCGCGCCGACTTCCCTGCTTCGGCCGCGAGCGAGCGGACCTCGTCGGCGACCACGGCGAAACCCTCGCCGTGTTCCTCGGCGCGGGCGGCCTCGATCGCCGCGTTGAGGGCGAGGAGGTGGGTCTGGCGCGCGATCCGCGCGATCGTCTGCGCGAAGACACCGATCCGCTCCGACATCCCGGACAACCCCGCCACGGTCGCGGCCGTGGCGCGCACCTCTTCGCCTACAGACCGCAGCGTCGCGCTCGCGCGCGCCACCCGCTCGCGTCCCCGCTCGGCCGTCGCGACGAGGCGCGCCGAGTCGACCTGCATCAGCTCGGCCCGTACTCGGAGTGATTCGGCCTGGTCGGAGGCCTTCGCACTCTCCCCCCGCGCGCCGTCCGCGAGCCCGCGCTGCTGCCCCAGGTCGGTGGCGAGTTGTTGCGACGTCCCCGTCAGCGCCTCGGTGGTCGCATGGAGCTGCTGGGCGGCCGCCGCCAGCTGCTCGGCGAACGCGGCCACCTCATCGGCCTCGCGCTGCACCGCGGAAATCGTCGTGCCGATCTCCTCGAGCATGCGGTTGAGGCTCTTCTCGAGAAACCCCAGCTCGTCGGATTCGGCCGCGGCCGCGCGCACCGCGAGGAACCCCTGCTCCGCTTCGCCCATCACGCTGCGGGCGCGCCGGATGCGAGAGATGAGGGTCGCCGGGATGCGCTTCAACGCCATCGCAACGACGATGAACAGCACCGTCTCGAAGTACGCCGTCGAATCGAGGCCCGACGCGCCGGCGTACACCTGCCCGTGCAGCCAGGACGCTCCCAAATAGGCGACCGACGTGACCAGCACCAGGAAGTCGCCGACGGCCTGACCCTGGTCGAAGGCGTAGGGCAGCACGGCAATGAACAAGGCGGCGACGACGCCGCCGTGTCCGAACCAGACCACGAGGATGGTGACCAGCGCGACGTCCAGCACGGCCAGCATATAGATGAACCACCAGCGATACCACCCTCGCTCGGTGATCATGCCGACCAGGGCGTTCAGGACGGCCCCGCCCCCCGCCGTGAGGACGATCGTGCCGAGGGGCGTCTCGATCGTCCCGGCGAGCCGGCCCACTACGCCCAGCGCGAACAACGCCGCTGTGATCAACCAGCGGCGCCGGTGGCTGCGATCGAAGGTGTCGAGGTCTTTGAGGCGCTGCTCCAAGCCGGTCGCGTCGTCCTGCCAGCCGCGCATCCGGGCGGCGAAAGAACGTCGGGGCAGGGTAGGGCTCACGGTTGCATCTTACCCAAGAGCTCGGACGCCGTCATGAGAGCCTCGACGGCGTATCCGGCCTGCTCGAGCACGGCGCGGCCGCCTTCCTCACGATCCACCACCGCCAGGACGCCCAGAACCTGTCCACCTTCCCTCTCGACGGCCATGATCGCCTCGTGGGCGGAGCCCCCGGTGGTGATGACATCCTCGACGATCACGACCGGCATTCCGGGGGCGAAGCATCCCTCGATGCGCTTCCCGGTGCCGTGGGTCTTGCCCTGCTTCCGGACCGTGAAGGCATCGAGCGGGAGGCCCCGGCCTCGGGCGGTGGCGGCGAGGGCGTAGGCGACGGGATCCGCGCCCAGGGTGAGGCCTCCCACGGCTCGTGGGGTCCAGGCCCGGGCGGCGATGCGCTCCAGGCCGAGCGCGCCGATCACCGCGAGACCTTCGCCCGACATGGTCGTGAGGCGGGCGTCGATGTAGAAAGAGGAGTGTTTGCCGGACGCCAGGACGAAGTCGCCGCGCTTCAGCGAGCGCGCGCTGAGCAGATCCTTGAGATTCTGCTGGAGGTAGTAGTGATCGCTACTACTATTCACTTTCGCTTGCCTACGAAGTTCTTGATGGCCGCGAAAAGGCCACTCTTCGGATCCCCCGCGGCCCCGCTCGCCCCGCCCGCGAGCCCTGCCTCGAGGTCGGCCGCGAACTCCGTCACCGTGGGTTGACGGTCGGCGGGCTGCCGGGCCAGACCTTTCATCACCGCAGCCTCCACACCAGGCGGGATCTTGATCCCTTTCACCGCCTGCGACAACGGCAGGGGCGGTTGGCTGAGGAGCTGTTGGAACAGCTCGCGGGGCTGCGCCCGATGTAGGGATGGCGCCCGCTCAGCAGGTAGTAGGTGATCGTGGCCAGGCTGTAGATGTCGGCCCGCCCGTCGACCAGCTCGCCCGACAACGCTTCCGGCGCCACGTACTGCAGTGTCCCGACGAAGAACCCCGTGCGCGTGAGCCGCTCCTCGGGCGGCAGTTCGGCGTCCCGCGCGATCCCGAAGTCGAGCAGCTTCACGGTGCCCGTGCTCGCGTCATACATGATGTTCTCGGGCTTCAGGTCGCGGTGCACGATCCCCGCCTTGTGGGCCGCGGCGAGTGCGTCGGCCAACTGGCGCACGAGGTTGACCGCGTCGGCGGGAGCGAGGGGCCCATTTCGGTGTAGGAAGCTGGCGAGAGATTCCCCGTCGGCCCACTCGAGGGCGAGGTAATGCAGGCCGTCCGCCTCGCCGAAATCGTAAGTACGCACCACACCGGGATGTACGACGCGGGAGCCGTACCCCGCCTCCCGCAGGAAGCGCTTCACCGCCGTGGGGTCGCCCCTGAGCCGCTGGCGCAATACCTTGAACGCGCAGGCCCCGCGCTCGGCGTGCTCGGCGCGGTAGACCTCGGCCGTGCCGCCCTCGCCCACGCGCTCGAGGAGGCGGTAGCCGGCAACGGACCGGCCGGCAAGGTTCTCGGTGGACATTGGGGTTGGCGCGAAACTAACGTGCGAATTTGAGGGTCGGCAAGTGATACGACGCGCGGCAGCAGTGGCGGCGCTGGTTTTCGTGGGGAACGGCTGCGGCTCGTGGCAACGGGTCGGCAGCTCCGACGCCCCCGCCCCCGGTACGACCATGCCGCGCCTGTTCGACGCGACGTCGACCTATCGCTCGATGGGTTTTCTCGCCACCGCGGGTCCGCTGCCCTTCGTCGCGTCGATTCGCTATCTCCGTGGTCCGGGGCCCGACTCGACGCTGGCGCTGTTCTCGCTTTCGCTCGCCAACTCGGCGATCTCATTCCAACGCGCCGGCTCCGAGTTCGTGGCCGAATACCGTGTGGAAGCGACCTTCCGCGTCGACAGCGGCCTGGTGCCGTTCCGGCGCGTCGCGCGCGACGAGCAGGTGCGGGTGCGCGGGTTCCAGGAGACGCTGCGCGCCGATGAGAGCGTCATCTTCCAGCAGTTCGTCACCCTGCCGCCGGGTCCCTACAACGTGAGCGTGATGGTGCGCGATCGGAACGGGCCGGCGTTCGCGCGCACCGAGCGCGTCGACACGGCGCCGAACCTGTGGAGCCGCCCGGGACTGACGCGACCGATCCCGATCTACGAAGGGACGGGCCGCACCCAGACCGCGGTGCTCCCCACGTTGCTCGCCAATCCGCGCGCGACGCTGCCGTATGGGACCGACACGCTGCGCTTCTACGTCGAGGCGTATGGCCTGAGCGGGCGTACGCGTTTCGTGGCGCGGGTGGTGGACGGCGCCGACCATGAGTTGTGGCGCGACACGGTGGCCCTGCGCGGCGACATCGCCCTCGCGGCCGCGACCATCACCGTGCCGCCCGAGCGGCTCCCGGTCGGCCAGGCGGAGATCGAGACGACGCCGGTGGGCGGCGGCGATACGACGCGCACGCGCATTCTCGTGAGTTTTTCGAACCAGTGGGTGATCACGAACTTCGACGAGATGGTGAGTCTGCTGCGGTACTTCGACGGACAGTTTTGGGTGGACTCGCTGCGCAAGGCCTCGCCCGAGCACCGTTCCGCCGTGTGGAAGGACTTCTGGAAGGCCACCGATCCCGTGCCGATTACGCCCGAGAACGAGGCACTGGACGACTATTTCCGCCGCGTGCGCCTGGCCAACACGCGGTTCGCGGACGAGGGTGAGCCCGGGTGGCTCACCGACCGCGGCGAAGTCTTCATCACGCTCGGCGAGCCGGACGAGGTGTTCGACATGTCCAACGGCATGGACCGCAGCGGCCTGCGCGCCATCCGCTGGACATACACGAATCTTCGTCTCGTGCTGTACTTCCAAGACCAAAGCGGGTTCAACCATTTCAGGCTGACGCCGACGTCGCGCTCGGAGTACCAGCGCGTCCTGGCGCGGGTGCGGCGCTCGCGGTGAGGGGAGTCACCGCGCTCTGGTTGGCGGCCCTCGCGGCGCCGCCCCTCGCGCTCGCGCAGGTCGCGGTGGACCGGACGGCGATGTTCAAGGCGGACTCGCTGCGCCTCGCCGGACGCCCCTGGCACGCGGCCGAGACGTTGCTGGCGGCGGCCGCGCGCGATCCCCATCCCAACGCGTTCCTCGTGGTCGAAGGGGCGAAGGCCGAGGTGCACGCCCGGCGCTACGATCGCGCACGCGCACTCCTCGCCGGCCAGCCTTGGCTCGAGGACTACGCGGAGGGCGAAGCCCTCGCGGTCTTGGGGCAGGCGGAAAGCGGGCTGGGCCAGTACGGCGCCGCCGCGGCGCATTTCAGCGCCGCCCGCGCGCGGACATCGGGCGCGCGCGCGGCGCTCCTCGCCATTCGCGCCGGGCTGGCGCACGAGGCGGCCGGACAGCCCGATAGCGCGGCGCGCGAGTTCGCCGCCGGCCGGGCCGGCGGACTCCAGGGAATCGACGGATGGCTCCGGGTGCGTCAGGCACGGGTCAGTCGTGATACCGCCGCCGCCTTCCGGCTGCTCGATGACGTCCCGGCACCGGCGGCGCGCGAGGCCCTGCTGGCCCGCGCCCGCACGCTGCTCCTGGCGGGCGACACGCTGCGCGCGCTGGAGGTATTCGGGCAAGCGGGGAAGGGGCTCGAGGTCGCGCGCCTGGCCCTCGCGGCCGGCGACTCGGCGCGTGCCCGGACGGCGCTGTACGAGCTGATGACGCGCGCGCCGCAAAGCGACGACGCGGCGACTGCGGTCGGCCTCGCGTTGGGCCCGCTCCCGCCTCGGGCACCCGCGGAGCACGTCGCCTTGGGACGCGCGCTCAACCGGCGCTCGACCGCCGCCGACGCTCGCATCCACGTGGAGCACGCCATCCGCCGCGGCGACTCGAGCGCGGCGACGCTCGTCTTCTACGGCGAGCTGCTCGCCGCGACGGGGCGACTGGCCGACGCCGCCCGGGCGTACCGCGCCGCCGCATCCGATTCGGTGCTTGGTCCCCTTGCCATCTATCGCCGGGCCCGCGTCCTGGTGCGGCTCGGCGATCCCGGAGCGACGACTGCGTTGTCCGGGTTCGCGCAAACCTATCCGTCGGACACCGCCGCCCCCACCGCGTTGTATGTGTTGGGCGATGCGCTGTTCGATCGCGGCGATTGGAGCGGCACCGCCCGCTGGTTCGGCGAGCTGATCGCGCGGTATCCATCGGACACGCGGGCATCGCTGGCGCGCTTCCGGCTCGCCGCCCGCGCGTACCGCGACGGGCAGCTCGACAGTGCGGCGGCGCTCTACCAGGCAGAGATCTCGGCGCCGGGTCCGCAGCGCACCGGCGCGCGCTTCTGGCTCGGCAAGCTGACCCGGGCGCGCGGCGACAGCGCTGGCGCGCGCGCGATCTGGCGTGCGCTGGCGCGCGAGGACTCGCTCGGCTACTACGGCCTGCGCGCCCGCCGCGAGACCGACCTGCCGCCGGTGGCCATTACTCCCGCGGCGCCGCCGCCAGATGTCCCGGCCGCCGTCGCGACCGGGCTGGCGCGACTCGACACGTTGATGCTCGCCGGGCTCGACAGCGAGGCGCAGCTCGAGGTCCGCGCCGTCCTCAGCCGACCGCCGCAAGACGTCAACACCTTGCTCGCGTGGAGCGAGGGGCTCGGGCTGCGCGGTTTCGGCTCGGCGGCGGTGCGGCTCGGTTGGCAGGCGTTTCTCAAGACGCCCGGCGACGTCCGCGTATTGCGTGCCATTTACCCGTGGCCGGCGCGGATGGCCGTCCAGGCGGAGGCGCAGGAGTTCGGCGTCGACCCGCTACTGCTCGTTGCCATCGTCCGCCAGGAAAGCGTGTTCGACGTGGAGGCGTTGTCGTCGGCGGGGGCGCGCGGCCTGGCGCAGCTCACGCCGGGAACGGCGGCGCTCACGGCGCGTGGTCTCGACGTCACTTTTTACCCCGAGTGGATCACCGTCCCCGACCTGAACCTGCACCTGGGTGCGGCGCATCTGGCCGAGCTGCTGCGGCGCTTCACGCCCCTCGAGGCAGCGATCGCGGCCTACAATGCCGGGGGCTCGCCGGTGCGCCGCTGGCTGGAGCGCGACGGTGCCGACGATCCCGACCAGTTCATCGAGCTCATTCCGTATCCGGAAACGCGCGGCTACGTGCGCAGCGTGCTCCGCAACCGCGAGCTATACCGCGCGTTGTACGCGGCTCCGTAGCCTGCTTGACAGCGTTCCCACCGACGCTCATTTCTATCGCGCTCGACACCAAGGCTCATCGTCAGGAACTTTGCGGGAGGGCGCAGCGCATGATCAAGGGAAAGGTGAAGTGGTTCAATGACGCCAAGGGGTATGGCTTCATTGAGCAGGAGGGTGGCGAGGACGTCTTCGTCCATTTTTCGGCCATCCAGATGGACGGGTTCAAGACACTCGCCGAAGGCCAGGTAGTGGAGTTCGAAGTGAAGCAGGGCGACAAGGGGCTCCACGCCTCGAACGTCATGCGCGCCTGACGCGCTCCAGACCACCCGCGTCGCTCATCCACCCCGCCCGGGCCGTTCCGGGCGGGGTTATTCTTTCGCCAATGTCTGAGCGGCTCTTTCTCGTCGACGGCTATGCCCTGATCTACCGCGCGTTCTTCGCGATGATCGCGCGGCCCCTCACGACGCGCCGTGGCGAGAACACCTCCGCCGCGTGGGGCGTCACGAACTTCCTGCTCCGCCTCCGCGCCAAGCACCGGCCCGAGTACCTCGGCTGGGTGCACGACGTCGGTGAGTCGTTCCGCCACCAGCAGTATCCCGCGTACAAGGCCACGCGCGAGAAGCTCGACGAGCAGCTGCAGCAGGACTTCGATCGTTCCGTCGAGCGCATCAAGGAAATCCTCGCGGCGTTCCGCATCCCCGTGCTGGGCGTCGAGGGCTACGAGGCGGATGACGTGATCGGGACGCTCGCCGACCGGGCCGCGCGGCGTGCGCTCCAGACCGTGATCGTGTCGGGCGACAAGGATTTCTACCAGCTCATCGGTCCCCACGTCGCGCTCCTCAATCCGGGTCGGGGGGGCCCCGCGGCCGTGGAAGAGCAGTGGGTCGACGCCAGCAATGCGAGCGAGCGGCTCGGCGTCCCCCCCGAGCGCGTGGTGGACTACCTCGCCCTCGTCGGGGACAGCTCCGACAACATCCCCGGTGTGAAAGGGGTGGGCGAGAAAACCGCGGTGGAGCTCCTCAGCACGCACGGCGACCTCGACACGATCCTGGCGCGCGCCGCCGACCTGCCCGGGAAGCGGGCGCGGGAGGCGCTGCTGCAGCACGCCGATCTCGCGCGCTTGTCGCGCGAGCTTGTCACGATCCGGCGCGACGCCCCCGTGGACCTCGACCTCGACGCGCTCCGGGTACAGTCACCCGACGTGGCTCGGCTCACGGAGCTCTTCACCGAGCTCGAGTTTCGCTCGCTCATATCGAAGCTCGACGTATTCGCGGCCGCGGGAGAGGAGGCTCCCGCTCCGGCAGCCCAGCGGGCGCCCGCCGTCGCGGGAGTCCCCCCCCCCCCCCCCCCCCCCCCCCCCCCCGGCGCCCGCCCGCCGCACCGCGCGGCCCCCCCCCCGCGGCCGCCCGGCCTCGCGGGAACCGCCCGGCCCCCCCCCCCTCCCC
>Ga0184608_10000187_pt1 | contig 15164 bp, 11 predicted proteins | sample PLM1_30_coex_FD_133010 | JGI IMG/M metagenome (GOLD analysis project Ga0184608, IMG submission 133010) | Groundwater sediment microbial communities from an aquifer in East River, Colorado, USA - PLM1_30_coex | ecosystem: Environmental > Terrestrial > Soil > Riparian zone | place: USA: East...
GAGGCTTCCGCACATCGACTTCGTGAAGCACGCCGAGGCGCACGGATGGGACGCGGTGCGCATCGCGCCGGATCTCTCGAACCTCAAGGACACGATGGACGCGGCCTACGAGCGGAAGGGGCGATCGATGCTCATCGATCTCCCCGTCGACGCCGACCAGATCCTCGGTCTGAACCCGCGACTCAACAACCTCACGACCAAGACCTACCTCTAGGAGGGCGAAGGAAGAAATGGCAACCATCTACTACGACAAGGACGCCGACCCCAAGGCCCTCCGGGGCAAGACCATCGCGGTCATCGGCTACGGCAGCCAGGGCCATGCCCATGCGCAGAACCTGAAGGACTCCGGCTTCGAGGTCATTGTCGGGCTCGCCGCCGGCTCGAAGTCATGGGAGAAGGCCGAGCGCGACGGGTTCACTGTTCGCGAGACCGCCGACGCGGCGCGCAACGCCGACGTCGTCGCGCTTCTCGTGCCGGATCAGCACCACAAGGAAGCGTTCGAGAGGATCGCGCCGTTCCTCGGTAAAGGGCGCACGCTTCTCGTGGCGCATGCGTTCTCGATCCACTTCGGCGAGGTGAAGCCGAACGCCGAGACCGACGTCGTGATGATCGCGCCGAAGGCCCCGGGGCACCGCATGCGCGAGGTCTTCAAGGAAGGCAAGGGCGTGCCAGCGCTCATCGCCATCTACCAGGACCCGTCGGGGAACGCCGAGAAGACGGCGCTCGCGTACGCGCAGGGCGTCGGCGCGACGCGCGCAGGCGTGATCAAGACCACGTTCGCCGAAGAGGTCGAGACCGACTGGTTCGGTGAACAGGTGATCCTCTGCGGCGGCATCAGCGAGCTCATGAAGGCGTCGTTCGAGACGCTCGTCGAGGCGGGGTACCAGCCCGAGGTCGCGTACTTCGAGTGCGTGAACGAGATGAAGCTCATCGTCGACCTTATCTACGAAGGCGGGCTTTCGTACATGCGCTACTCGGTGTCGGACACCGCGGAGTACGGCGACTACACCGTCGGCCCGCGGATCATCAACGCCGCCGTGCGTCAGGAGATGAAGGACGTCCTCCGCGACATCAAGGACGGCACGCACGCCAAGAAGTGGATCGCCGAATACCGTCAGAGCGCGCAGGCGCTGTACGAGCGGCGCGCGCTCGAGCAGAAGCACCCGATCGAGCAGGTCGGCCGCAAGCTCCGCGAGATGATGCCGTGGCTCCCGCGCCGCGACGTGCCGCAGCAGTCGGCGCCCGCGAAGCCGCGCGAGCCGGTGGGAGCAGCAAGATGAGACAGGTCGCGATCTTCGACACCACGCTGCGTGACGGCGAGCAGGCCCCGGGGGCCTCGCTCTCGCCGCACGCGAAGTTCCTGGTCGCGCGGGCGCTCGCCGATCTCGGCGTCGACGTCCTCGAGGCGGGATTCCCCGCGGCGTCGGTCGGCGAGGCCGAGGCCGTCGCGCGGATCGCCCGCGAAGTCCGCGGCCCCACGATGGCCGCGCTCGCACGCGCGAGCGCTGGGGACGTCGAGGCTGCTGCAAAGGCGCTCTCGGGAGCGCTCCGCTCGCGCATCCACGTGTTCATCGCGACGAGCGATCGGCACCTCGAGCGCAAGCTGCGCATCTCGCGATATGAATGTCTCGCGCGGATCACTGCCGCGGTCGCACGCGCGACCGAGCTCGCCGACGAGGTCGAGTTCTCGGCCGAAGACGCGACGCGCTCCGACGTCGACTTCCTCAACGCCGCATATCAGGCCGCAGCCGGTGCGGGCGCGCGCACGATGAACATCCCCGACACGGTCGGCTACTCGCAGCCGCAGGAGTTCGCGGCACTCGTGCTCGCGGTCCGCGCCGCGCTCAGCGGATTCCAGCGCGTCGCCTTCTCCGTACACTGCCACAACGATCTCGGTCTCGCGGTCGCGAACACGCTCGCCGCGATCGACGCGGGCGTGGACCAGGCGCACGTCACGATCAACGGTCTCGGCGAGCGTGGCGGGAACGCATCGCTCGAGGAGACGGTCATGGCGCTCCGCACGCGCACCGACCACTACCGCGCGGACACCGCGGTGAAGGCCGAGCGACTCGTCACGACGAGCCGCCTCGTCAGCGAGCTCACCGGGATCCCGGTGCAGCCGAACAAGGCCGTCGTCGGCGCGAACGCGTTCGCGCATGCCTCGGGCATCCACCAGGACGGCGTGCTCAAGGACCCGGGGACCTACGAGATCATGACGCCGCAGTCCGTCGGCTGGGAGGCGCGACGGATCGTCGTCTCCAAGCTATCGGGACGGCGCGGCCTCCAGGCACGGCTCGCGGAGCTCGGGCTCCCGCTTGAAGGCGAGGCGCTCGACCGTGCGTACATCCTCGCGATGAAGCGCGGTGACGAGGTGCACGAGCTCGACGAGCGCGACCTCATCTCGATCGCGGCGGAAGCACGACGCTCGCCGACCGAGCCGACGTTCACCTTCGTCCCGGCGAGCACGCCCGCAGCCTAGGTATGTCGCCCGGCGCATGGCGGCGCTACGCTCGAAGCCATGCGCCGGGAGGACCTCGAGACGCTGTTCGGCTTCTCCTACTGGATGAAGGACCGCGTGCTCGAATGCGCGGGAAAGCTGACCCGAGCCGAGTTCCAGGCCCCATCGGGCGTGACGACGCGGGATCTCCGCGGGACGCTCGTGCACACGCTCGACGTCGAGTCGAGCTGGCGCGCGCGACTTCAGGGAAAGCCGGAAGCCGTCTGGAAGAGCGAGCTGCGGATGACCGACTACGCGACGGCCACCGCGCTCATCGACCACTGGCGCCGCGACGAGCAGGAGATGAAGGCTTGGCTCGCGACGCTCGACGACGACTCGCTTGCGCAGATCCACGACCTCGAGCCCGGGTCCCCGCCGAAGGAACGCTTTCCGCTCTGGTACTACTTGCTGCACATCCATACGCACACGCAGCAGCAGCTCGTCGACGCGGCCGTTCTGTTGACGCGGATGCGGCAGTCGCCCGGGAACATCGAGTTCCTCGAGTACGCCGATTTCTTGCACCGCGAAGGAACGCCCCCGGACGGACACTCCCGCGTTCGCCTCGGGCAGCAGCATCTCGGTGTTGACCGCAAAAGCACTTGACGCGTCCGCGGTAGCCGAGGCGGCCGCCGCGATCGGCCCGCACATTCGCCGCACTCCGACCGAGAAGTCCGACGCGCTCTCGGGGCTCGCGGGACGCGAGGTCTACCTCAAGCTCGAGAACCTCCAGAAGACCGGCTCGTTCAAGATCCGCGGCGCGCTCAACGCGCTGATGAATAAGGACGAGCGCGAACGTGCGAACGGCGTTGTCACTGCGTCGGCCGGCAATCATGGCCAAGGCGTCGCATTCGCCGCGAAGCTGCTCGGGATTCCTGCGTGTGTCGTGCTGCCGATCGGGGTCCCGCTCGCGAAGCTCACCGCGATCCAGCGCGCCGGCGCGGAGACCGTGCTGACCGGTGAGAGCTACGACGAGGCGCATGCCGCCGCACTCGAGATCGCGCGCGAGCGGAAGCGCTCGTACGTGCACGCTTTCGACGACGACGACGTGATCGCGGGGCAGGGGACTCTCGCACTCGAGCTCCTCGACGACGTGCCAGATCTCGACACGCTCGTCGTACCCGTCGGTGGCGGCGGTCTTATCTCGGGCATCGCTCTCGCGGCGTCGGGCCGCAAAACAAGACCGCGGATCGTCGGGGTGCAGGCGGCCGGTGCATCAGCGTTCGCCGACTCTTTCTCGTCAGGAAAGCTCGTCGAGCACCCAGTCGCGACGATCGCCGACGGCATTGCGGTCGCGCGACCCGCCGTGCGGACGTTGTCCGTTGCGAAGCGCTATGTCGACGAGGTGATAACGGTCACCGACAAGGCGATCGCGCGCACGATCGTGGTCCTGCTCGAACGAACGAAGTTGCTGGCGGAAGGTGCCGGGGCTGCCGCTCTCGCCGCAGTACTCGAGCTCGACGGGCGCGTTGGCGGGCAGAAGGTCGGCGTAGTGATCAGCGGCGGGAACATCGACCCCAACCTCCTCGGCAAGGCGCTTCAGCAGGGTCTTGCCTCAGCTGGCCGCTATCTCGCGTTCCGCACCTGGCTGGACGACAAGCCTGGACTGCTGCACCAACTCACCGGGATTCTCGCGGCGGAACACATCAACATCCTTCACGTAGGAATCCATCGCCTCGGCCCGTATGCAGCGCTCGGCCGTGTCGGCCTCGACGTAATCGTCGACACAAGAGACCGCGCTCATGCGAACGATGTGCTAGCGCTGATCAAACGACACGGTTTTCCAGCTGAGGAGCTTCTGGATACGGCGCCAGTGGGTTAGCTCTGCGCTTCTTGGGCACGCCTTGAACCTGTCGGGCCGAGAGGCAGGCATCCGATCATCCGCTCGAATCAGCTAAAAGACGCTTCGGCTCCCACGGCATCCTAGGTATTACTTGACCGCTATCTTGTATTGGTGGCTACCGAGCTGGCAGGCTTCTTTGTCGACGAGCTGATTCTGCATGAAGTACCTCAGCGAACTGCAGGAGGAGCCGGTCCCAGCCTGAGTGACGTACCCAGCACGCTGACGGACGACTTACGCGGCTACTTTCGCGAGAAGATCCTACAGAGCCTCAATCAGGGCGTGCGCGTGGTCCGGGACCCAACGATATCGACGCCGGTCCCCGACGAAATTCTTGCGCAGTTCCAAGGAGGCAGTTCCCTCGTCCAGCCGTCCCAGACCATGGCCCGGCATCTCTATTCCGCCCAGACGCGAGTAAACCCCGCCGGCCTCCTGATCTTGGTCCGCGGAAGCCTCCAGGCCCAGCCGGTATGCGTCGTTCTGAAGCTTGAAAAGGAAGGCGCGGTCCGCGTACGTCGCCAGCAAGTGACCGGCGGGCAGACCTACCAAATCACTCACTTGGATGACCTAACCCTCCACAACCGGACCCGGGTGTTCAAAACCGGTTTCTTTCCAAAGTTCGATCGCGTCGCGCGTATGAGTGGCGTGGTCGCCGACGAGCAACGCGGCTACTCAGCGCCGCATGATGTGGCCGCTTTCTTTCTCAGCACATTCTTGGGCTGCAAGCTCCGGGAGGACTCACAAGTCATAACGCGACGCTTCTTCGACATGGCGCAGCAATTCATTAACGACCGCGTCACAGCGCCTGAAAACAAGGCGGCGTACGAACTTGCGTTGATCGCCGAGATGCAATCGCAATCCCCGCAGTTCGATCCGCGCCATTTCGCGGCGCGACATTTGAAGGGCAAGGACGCCAAAGGGTTTCTCGACTACCTCGAGGGGGGTGACGTGGAAGTCAGGGTCTTTGACAAGGACACCAAGCAGATCGAAGGTCAGATAAAGCAGATGGCCATCGAGATGGTCAGCGGCATCCGCGTGAGCGGGCCTCGCGAAGAATGGAAGAAGTCTGTCGATGTTAGCGAGCGAGGCGACGGCGGTGCACGTGTGACCGTGGATGGCGAGATCAAGCGTCTCGGACGGTGAATGATTACCGCGCCTTTGCCGATGCTTACTTCGAGCGCCAACCGCAGTACGAGCAGCTGGCCAAGAGTTGTGCAGGGATCCTCGAGGTTCGTCTCGCCGAGGCCGGAATCCGGCACACGATTCAGTTTCGAGTGAAACAGTTCGCCAGCTTCGTCCGGAAGGCTTTGAGCAAAACCTCTCGCGAGCCGTTCAGTGAGATTCGTGACTTCGCCGGCGTACGAGTCGTGGTCCCCTTCTTCGCCGATCGGGCACGTGTTGCAGCAGTCGTCCATCGCTATTTCGACGTGCGCGATGACGAAGACACGGCCACGCGCCAGAAGGTAGACCAGTTCGGCTATCGCGGATGGCACTTCGAAGTCGCGTTGAAGGAATCGGACCTTTCCGAGAGGAACGACCTGCGCGATCACGTCGCCGAGCTGCAAGTACACACGCGTGCCGAATCAGCCTGGGCCGAAGCCGGTCACGACCTTGTTTACAAGCCGCGCGCACCTGTCCCGATGTCGGTCGAACGCCGGATCGCGCGCCTAATGGCGCTCGTGGAGTTATTCGATGAGCAGATGGGCACGACCCAAGACGAACTCTTAACGGTGCCTGGCTTTCAGGAAGCGGGGATATTGGCAGCACTCGAGCAGGTTTTCTTGCCGCTAGCGCGCCAAGACTTCGATCGCCAGCTCTCGCTCGAAATCCTTGCAGCTATCAGGCCGATCTATACGGCGGAGGAGTTGCAGGGATTCGAGGGGTACATCCGCATGTTTGTCCTTGGACAACAGGAGTTTCTAAGCGAGCTGTACCAACGCTACCGAGACGACCGACGGCGCAACGTCCTGCTCTTCCAGCCGGAGGCTCTGGCGATCCTTGATCTCCTCGATCGTGACCCGATTGCGCTGATCGCAGCATGGGATCGGGTGCTTCCGGCGGACCTGCTTGACAGCCTGGCGCGGACTTTGGGCCGGCCGCTGGATGTGTACCGCGACGCAACTCGATGAGCGATCCACCCGGCGGTATTCGACCCTCGTCGTCCGATGATCCCCGTCGCGACGGAGGCATTGGTCGAAGCGCGCTCCTGACCGGAAGCGTTGGATTGGATGTCGTCGGAGAGTCGTACTACCAGAACAACCTGCGAATAATCACGGGTGGTCGACTCGGCCATGTTCGCCTCGACATCACCGCCACGCTCCACGCTGAGCTCGACAACCATTACGACCCGAACGCGATCTCGGTGTGGGTCAGCGGACTGGAAGTCGGACATCTTCCGCGGGAAGAAGCGCAACGCTACCGTCCCGGATTGGTCGAATTGCAGCGGCGCTACGCAGCCGCGATCGGGCTCGCCGGCGTCGTAGTCGGCGAAGAGATGCTCGGGGTCTTTCTCCGGCACGATCCGCGGGACTTCGGAATCGTGACGGCGCCGGCGCCGCCCCCTCATGACGGGCAGCTGCGCACTGGTCTGTCTGATGCGTTAGCCACGGACGCTATCGACGACTCGTATGACCTGAGCTGGCTGAGCACACTGCCGTACGACTCGGCGGCCGCGATCGCACGTCTGCGCGAGCTGCTTCGCGACGAGCCCGATCCGATCGATAGGCATTTCATGTTCCACGAGCTCGAAGCTGGTCTCTATCGCGCGCGAAACGCCGTTCCGTCCGCGCTCTCAGAGTTCGACGAAGTTTGTCGTCAGCATGATGGCGAGATGGAAATATTTCGTGCTGCGTTCATGGCGAAGTGGGGAGTCGTGCCGTGGCTGCAGACCTATCGTCAGATGTGCATCCGCGAGCAAAAGGCCGACGATTTTCTGGCTGCGCTCTGGTGGGCCGAGCGTGGGATCGCGATTTACGCCAGCGATGCCGCGCGACCCGAGGCCGTCGCCGACTTAGCCGAACGGGCGAGTGAGTATCGCGCGCACCTCGCCGAACGGCCGCACGTCAAGAAACTTCGCTCCGCTGCCTCAGGCTTGGAGCATCAGGCGGCCGCCTCCGTCACGGAGCTTCTGCGTTGCACCAAGTGCGGTCAGCAATTCGAACGGACGCGTGCCCGTGGCCGCAAGCCTTCGCGCTGTCCGGCGTGTCGCCATGGCGCTCCTCCCGAATCGCCCTAAGAGACCAACCGGAGAGTGCTACCCCGGGGCGACTTCTCGACTTGGATCCGCACGAATTGCTCTGAGAGCTCGCGGATATGCGTGACGATGCCCACCAGGCGGCCATCACCGGCGAGGTGATGGATAGCACCAGTAACGATGCGTAAAGCATCTGGGTCGAGGCTGCCGAAGCCCTCGTCGAGAAAGAGGCTGTCGAGACGGGCTCGCCCCGAGGTTGATAAGGCGCGCACTTGTTCCGCTAGGGCCAGCGCCAAGGAAAGAGAGGCAAGAAAGGTCTCCCCTCCCGAAAGCGTCCGGACGCTGCGCTCCTCGTCACCGCACCACTGGTCCACAACAAAGAACTCATCATCGTCCCGACAGACGAGTGTGTAGCGTTGTTCGGACAGATCGATCAGATGCCCTGAAGCGGCGCTTGCCATCGCCTGCAGCGCTTCGGCCTGTAGAAACGCCACGAGATGGTCGGCTCGCAGTTCAAGTGCTAGAACCGCGAAGACTTGAGCGCGATGTTCGAGCTGCTCGATTTCACGTTCAAGGTCGAGCCGGTTTTGAAGTCGCTTCTCGAGGTCAGCGAGACGCTGTTTGGCTTCCGCCGCAGCAGCAACTGCCTTCCGTTCGACCACGACGATCAGCTTCCGGAGCGTAAGGAGATCGCGCGTGTCCGCTCCTGTTCCCTCCGCTGCCTCCAGCGCTCGATTGACCAGATTCTCTTCAGACCTGAGCAATCCGGACGCCAAGGCAGACAGATGCTTCCCTAGCCGGTTCAATGCGCTCGTGACCGTGCGCCCGGCTACGACCATCGCATCGATCCCGGGTCCGACTGGCGGTAGCGGCGCGAGTGTCGGCATCTCTTTCGTGTCCACGCCGAGTGTGACCACGCGCCGGAAGAGAGCGTCCGTCTTGACCTCAAGCCGCGCCCGCTCCCGTGCGATGCCGACGTCCAGACGCGTTCGCTTCTCACGTTCAGATGCATGTGCCCGCTCGGCGTCCGCGAGAGCAGTCGTCGCAGCCTTCGCCAGCGTCGCAAGTCGCTCGAGCTCCGTGATCCGGTCTGCCGCGATGGTCGCGGGATCTTCAGGGAGCTTGCCGCCAAGCAGGGTTGTCAGCTCACGTTCGCACTCGCTCACAGCGGCAGCTGCGCCGAGAGCCTCTTTTCCTAGGCGGGTCACATCCGTCAGATGTTGCGAAAGATTGCTGTCCGCCTCCTGGCTGCCCATCTTCGCTGCGTTGAGTGCCTCTTTGGCGTCCTCGTCGCCATCTTCGGCCGTACGTACGGCCGTGCGAGCGGCCCGCAGCAGGGCCACGGACGACTTCGGAATCGTCTGCAGAGGCCGGCTGCAGATCGGGCAGGGATCGCCACGTTTCCGGTCCCCGACCAGAGCGGCGACCTTGTCTGCATGCTCGGCCTCAGCGAGCGCCGTCTTCGCAACCGCAAGCGACTTCGCCATCTGTTTTCGCTTTGCTGCCGCGTCGTTAACGGCCTCATGTCGCCGCTCGAGAAGGTCTTGAAGCTTCGGGAGCTTCTCTTGCGAGCGTGCCACTTGAATGGCCGCGCCTTCCGCCGCTCGCTTAAGAGACGGGACGCGCTCCGCAAACACCTTCGCTCGGACCAGGTTCGCGAGCTTGCCAAGCTTCGTCTCGGCGCTCAACAGCGCAGTGTCGGCGAGCTTCGTTTGGCGCGCGGCCTCCCTCTCTTCACCAAAGCGCCGTTGGACCAATGCGCCGGCGGAGGCCACATCGGCCGCGAGCTTGTCAAGGGCATCGACCGCGGACTGCACCGTCGTTGCCATCGAGTTGGCCTCACGCGCGCATTCGGCGAGTCCGTCGGCTCGGCGTTTCATGTCCTCCCACTCTTTCGCGAGCGTGGAGATTTCCTCTACTGCTGCGCCGAACTTCGCTTCGCGCTGTGTCGCGGCGGCGGCTTCTTGCCTTGTTCGTTGAACCGCCTCGGCATCGACCCCTTCGTACTCACGCGCAACGACCGCGGCCTTCGTTTCCGCCTGGGTCTTAGCCTCAGCCTTTATCCCGTTGGCACGCTTGAGCATGCGGTCGAACAGCTCTAGGCCGAGGAGCTCAATGAGGATGTCGCGTCTTTTCTTCGGCTCGCCGGTAAGAAAGTCCGCGAACTTGTTCTGCGGCAGGAGCACCGAACGGGTGAAGGCGTCGTAGTCGAGGCCAACAATCTTAGCCACGATCTTCTTGACTTCATGTGCGTGGTCGGCGCCTTCGCCGTAGCTGCGCTCCTCCCCGCTAACCAGGCGCTGCAGCAGCACGTGTCCTGCGCCCTTCGCCGGAGTCGAACGCGTGATACGGAAGTCATCCGTCCCGACGCGGAAGTCGAGCGTAACGGTCATGCGCGCTTGACCCTGACTCACCAGCTGTCCGCACTGGTTGCTCACGCGGTCCACCTCTCCGTAGAGGGCGTAGGTCATCGCATCAAGGAGCGAAGACTTTCCCGACCCGGTCGGACCGGCGATAGCAAATATCTCCAGACCGCTGAAGTCGATCGTCTGCTCATCGCGGAACGAGGTGAACCCCTTTAGCTTTAGGCGAACCGGACGCATCAGCCGCGATCCTGCTCAAGCTCGAGCACTTCTGTAAACGCAGCGACTAGCTCCGGGGCCGGTGCGACGCCGTGCGCGCGGTCGTAGTACGCGAGGAATTGTTCGCGCGGCTGCAGGCTTGCGATGGGCGTGACGACCGGAGTTGGCGTCGCGCGTGGATACTCAGGGCGGACCTGGATCGCGTTTGGTAACAACTCGCGGACGCGTTCGTTGATCCCAGGGACTGGACCTGCTGTCTGAACGAAGACCCGCAAATACGCGTCGCCAATGGTTGACTGCTGCCCAGCAAGTTCGTCGAGCGTGCCTCGGAGCGTGACCAGGTGGCGCCCAGCAGAGAGCTCGATCTGCTCGACCGCAGCAGGTTTTCCCGCGGTGGCCTCGATCACATAGACCGACTTCCGCTGATCGGACTCACCGAAATCCAACTGGAGCAGCGAGCCCCCGTAGCGTGCCGGTGCAGCGGCCCCCTGGACGGATTGGGGCATGTGAACATGACCGAGGGCGATATACGTGGCAACCGAAGGCAGACGACCTGGAGGAATCGCGTACTCAGCGCCGATGGTCACCTCACGTTCGCCACCGCCCAAGAGCGCGCCGTCGGTGAAAAGATGCGCCATCAGAATGTTCACGTGATCGGCGCGAAACCCTGTAGTCATCGCCGCCAGCAGCTCGCTCATCCCTGCCGCATACGAGAGGTACCAGTTCTCCCCGGCTTCGAATAGTGCAGCTGCGTCGCCGAAGCGGCGCTCGGGAACGAACGGCACGCAGGCGATGAGCGCACCCGCCGAACCATCTCGCGCTGAGATCTCGATCTGCCCTCCGCGATCAGGTGGTGCGACCTGCGCGACAACGAATACGCCGATCTTCGAAAGCAACGGCGCGAGCGCGGCAAAGCGGGCTGCCGAATCGTGGTTGCCAGGAATAATCACCACGCGTGTCCCAGCTTCGTGGAAGCGGATAAGCGTCTCGAAGACCAGAGCGTCCGCATCGGGCGTGGGGGCTCGCTGCTCGTAGATATCGCCGCTGATCAAGACCGCGTCGATCTCTTGGTCAGACGCTATCGCGACGACCTCATTAAGCGCGTCGGCGTACTCCTCCATGCGCGACCGGCCACCGATCGGCTTGCCCACGTGCCAGTCGGACGTGTGCAGCAGTCTCATCTTGGCGACCGCTTCCTACGGTTCGCGGTGTCGGGCGAAGGGATCGTTCCCGCGGGAAGGCGGTGCTGCTTCCTCGCCTCGAGTCGCCCAACAAGGGAACGGAAAGCGAATCTGGATCGGAATAGGTATGTGCGGTTGCTGCAGGATCATTGAGCCCGGCTTCAAGATAGATGCACGTTGCCGCGTCACCGCGGGCAAGAAGCCGTATTCGTTGCGCATAGCCTCGGCGCTGTCGAGGCGGCCGACGACGCGGAAGGCTGAGTTGGAGATGATCCGGTTCTCGACCTCACTGGCGGTCTGTTCGGCTCCGACGAGGATGATGCCGAGTGAGCGTCCGCGTTCGGCGACATCGAGCAGCACTTCTTTGATGGGACCGCGGCCATCACGCGGTGCGTAGCGGTTCAGTTCGTCGAGCACGAGGAAGTGCAACGGAAGCCGCTGGCCCATTCGTTCCTTGTGCTCGAAAAGGCGCTTGAGCACGACACCGGTGACGAATCGCTTCGCGCGGTCGTGTAGCCCGTGGATGTCGATGACGGAGACCTGATGTGCCTCGAAGTCGATACGGTGCGACTGCGGATGCTCCGCCTGCCGTCCCCAGATGAGGTACCCGACGCGGAAACGAGCCGCGTCCAGGCGGCGTTGAAACGCGCCGACCGTCGCGTCCGATACACGACCGCGCCAGACCGAGTGGTCGTTTTCGAGTTCATTCGTGATCAAAGTGCAAAGCGCGTCGAAGTCCTCGACCGCCCGGCTCTCGTGCACAACGGTCGCGTCGTTGTCGGGGTCGTCGGTGCATTCGCGGTCAAGGTAATGTTCGACCCGCGCGACAAGATCGGCGATCTGCGAACGTTCGTCCTCAGCTTCTGCAAAAAGAAACCGAAGGAAGCGCTCGCGAATGAACTCGCGCACCGTCCAGTAGTAGGCGGTAACGCCGTCCTCGCGACCTTCAACCGCGGGGATCGCCTGCCCGCCGGCGCCCTCCCGCACGGGAGCCCACAGGCCAACCGACTCGAACGCGCCCACGGGCAGACCGAGTTGCTGGTACTCGCGTCGCGCCTCATCTGTGAGGCGGGCATTGGGTCGGTCGAGCCACATGAGGTCCTCGCCTTTGACGTTGAACACGACTGCTTTTGTGTTGACGCGGTAGGGGCCAAGGATGTTTGAGTGAAAAAGGGCATAAAGAAGGAAGAGGGCGTAACTGGTCTTGGTTGCAACGCCCGAGATCCCCGAGATGTTCACATGCGCCCCGCGCGTGCCGTCGAGGAAATCCAGATCGAGGAATACGGGTTCACCGTCCCGGGATAGGCCGGCCGGCAACCGCCGGACCATCTGGTCAAAATAGAGCGCGCGGTCACGATCCGACCCGCGGGCTCTTGACGCGATCGCGCCCGGCATCGGCGGCACGAAGATCTCGGGATCGAAGCGTGTAGCAACAACCTCGGCAGAGACTGCTGTCTCCATCGGCAGAACGCCCCGATCAACGAGAAACACGTCGCTATCGAACTGCGCGCCTTCGTAACGCGCCCGAACCTGCTGCACCAACCCCCAGACACGCACATCCCCGCGCTCCGGAACAGCAACGTTCACGACTAGGGCGTCGTCGAGCTGGAGAAACGCATCAGGAGAGACGCCGACCCAGAAGCTCAGCGGGGTGGAGTCCTCAGTACCGATGACGAATCCGACCGGTTGGCTCTCCGTCACGCCGCAACGTCCATAGACGCAATGTGATCCAACAGCGTGCGGCGGATCAGACGGGTGTCTCCGACGCGGTGCCGTAGCCAGGTCTCAAGTCCCGCGATCGGCGTGAGGTTCTGCGGCGTACGCGGATCGGAGGCACGGCCAGTGAACAGCGGCAGAAGCGAGCTCACGCGGTCGGCGAGTGCTACCGCCTCGGAAAGACGCATACCCCCACGCACCTCGCAGCGCACCACGCCTGCGTGGTCGTGCCACGGTGAGCGCGTATCGACCAGTCGGGTGTACCAGGCGTAACGTCGTCTCCGATCCGAGGGCTCGGCGATCGCGAAAAGGGGGGTCCGCTGACCTGCCCGCAATGTGGCGATCAGCTGACCGTGCTCAGGCTCGAGGTAGACCCGGCCGAAGCGCTTGATCACACCGACGACCGGACCTCGGGTCTCGCTGTAGAACGCAAGGGGTCCGTCAACGACGACAAGCGTCGTGCGATCCGCCGCTACTCTCGCCGCGAGTTCTGCTTCGGCATGGCGCATTAGGTCCTGCAGGCGAAGGAGTGGGTCGTCGGGCTCGTTTCCAGGCGTGCTGAATGACTCGAAACGAAACGTGCCGCTGCCGAAGTGCACGTCAATGGACGGGATCTTTGCGCCTCCGCCAAGGATCAGGCAGTGGGCGATGACGTGCTCACCGAACGTCGCCGTGCGATCGCACAAAACGCCGCCGGCTGAATAGCTGCCGAAGAGCCCGGGGACGCGAGTACCGTCGACATCAGCGAGCAGGCGCAGGTCGATCCTGCGGACGCCGTCAACGAAGAAGGCGGCCTCGCGCGTCGGCCGTCCCGTACCAAGAGGTCGCGACCAATCGGCGATCTCGACGGTTGGGTCTACGGCCGCCGGGGGTTCGTCAAAGCGAACGTCGAACCCCATGCCGTATTCGGGCATCCAAGGGTCCGCCCGAAGGGTGAACATCAAGTAAAGCCTAGGTGACCCGTCCCCAATCCGACCATACGGTTCGTCCTAGCGAGCCGATTCTCGGAAGGACGCGCCTTTTGCTTGGGTTAATCCTGGCCACGACGACCAATCACGTGGAACGGAAATCAGGTGGTGGTGAAAAGTCGCTCCATCGCCCTCGAATGTCGTTGTCGCGCGCATCAACAACCCTACGGACCCCGAGGACCCCGGGTTTTGTAGTCCGGGAGATCGGCTGAACCTCTAGGCTCTCGGTCATGGCGGGGTCGCGCGGTCGAAGCAAGCTCCTCATCGATGGCCCGTCTCGGGCAGGGGCGCGCTCGATGATGCGAGCGGTCGGATACAAAGACGAAGACTTCCGGCGACCTCTCGTCGGGGTTGCGCATTCATGGATCGAGATCATGCCGTGCAACTTCAACCACCGGCAGCTCGCTGAGTGGGTCAAGGAAGGCATCCGCGAGGCGGGCGGCACACCCGTTGAGTTCAACACCATCGCTGTGAGCGACGGCATCGCGATGGGCACCGAGGGCATGAAGGCCTCGCTCATCTCGCGCGAGGTCGTCGCCGACTCCATCGAGCTCGTCACGCGCGGGCATCTTCTCGACGCTCTCGTCTGCATCAGCGGATGCGACAAGACGATCCCGGGCACCGTCATGGCGCTCGCGCGCATGGACATCCCCGGTCTCATGGTCTACGGCGGATCGATCATGCCCGGTCGCTTCAAAGGCAAGGACGTCACTATCGGCGACGTCTACGAGGCCGTGGGCAAGCACGCCGTCGGCAAGATGGACGACAAGGAACTTCTCGAGCTCGAGAAGGTCGCGTGCCCCGGTGCTGGCGCGTGCGGGGGGCAGTTCACGGCGAACACCATGGCCACGGCGTTCGAGGCCCTCGGTATCTCACCGGCGGGATCCTCGCGCGTCCCGGCGACCGATCAGCGGCGCAAGGACGTTATGAAGCAGGCGGGTCGCCGCGTGCTCGAACTACTGAAAGAAGGCGTCACGCCGCGTCAGATCATCACGCGGCCCTCGCTCGAGAACGCGATCCGCGCGGTCATGGCCACCGGCGGGTCGACGAATGCGGTACTTCACCTGCTCGCCGTTGCGCGCGAGGCGAATGTGCCGCTCACGCTCGACGACTTTGACAAGATCAGTGCGCGGACGCCGCTCCTCGCCGACATGAAGCCCTGGGGCAAATACACCGCTGTCGATATGGAC
>Ga0184608_10000188_pt1 | contig 15145 bp, 7 predicted proteins | sample PLM1_30_coex_FD_133010 | JGI IMG/M metagenome (GOLD analysis project Ga0184608, IMG submission 133010) | Groundwater sediment microbial communities from an aquifer in East River, Colorado, USA - PLM1_30_coex | ecosystem: Environmental > Terrestrial > Soil > Riparian zone | place: USA: East...
CTGCGTGCCGTCGCAAAACGGCTGGCTTTTCGAACCCCCACAACGGCACCACCAATAATCGCCGGGGGCGAGCTCGACCGCGTACGGGGATTTCTGCGCGAGATGGGGTTCGGCCATGTTTGTCTCCTTTGGGGGGCGCAGACGCCTGACTCCAGATGGGACCGAGGCGGGAGTATAACCCGGTCCGCATCGATCTCGCGAGAGGTCCGCGCTTCCGCGCGGCGTTTATAATGGCGCGATGAAATTCCTCTTCGACCTGCTCCCGGTCATCTTGTTTTTTTCAACCTATTACCTTGCCGGCGGTGGCGAGAAGGGCGGCGGCTGCACAGTAACTCCGGATCTGCCAATTACCCAGGAACCGATCCTGCTGGCAACCGGAGTTGCAATCTTGGCAACGGTCATTCAGGTCTGCTGGCTCCTTTTCCGAAAGAAAAAGGTTGACGGTATGCTTTGGATCAGTCTTGTCATCGTCACGCTACTCGGCGGAGCTACCTTATATTTCCGTGACCCGACGTTTATCCAGTGGAAGCCGACGATTCTCTATTGGACGTTCTCGATAGTATTCCTGCTGTCTCCCCTGATCCTGGGCAGAACGGTGGTTCAAACGATGCTGGAACACCAGATAGGCTTGCCAGACAGGCTCTGGGGGCGACTCAATGCTGCATGGATCATATTTTTCGCCTCCATGGGCGCTGTCAATTTAGCTGCGGTCCGTATGCTGTCCTGCGACGGTTGGGTGAGCTTCAAATTTTATGGGGCTACAAGCCTGATGCTCATATTCATCGTCGGCCAGACGCTGTTTCTCGCCCGCTACGTCGAGGAGAAGGAACGATCGCCGTGATGCTACTCCTCGAGCACCGGGCGACAGCGGGGCCCGTGGGCGGCCCCTGGGCGAGCTGATGGATCTGCCCGCTGCGATCCGCGAGCGACTGGCTGCGCTCGATCCGCAATCCATGGATCTTCTCGACGAATCCGGGAAGCACGCCGGCCATGCCGGCGCAAAGGCCGGCGGCAGCCATTTTCGCCTGACCATCGTCTCGCCCCGCTTCTCCGGAAAGGACCAGATCGCGCGGCACCGGATGATCTATGAGGTGCTGGGGCCGCTGATGCAGCGCGAAATCCACGCGCTCGCGATTCGGGCCCTCACACCGGATGAGTTATGATTTCACTTTCAAAACGAAGGAATCACCATGTTTTCACGTTCGGCTAGCCTGTTTGCCGCGCTGTCCCTGTGCGTTGCGGCGCCCGCTTGGGCCCAGACCACCGCACAGAAGGCTCCCGCTGCTAAGGCGGTGACGGTCAACGGCAAACCCATTCCCAAGGCCCGTCTGGACTTCATCGCCAAGCAGCGCGTCGCGCAGGGTCAGCCCGACAACGAGCAGGCGCGCAAGACGATTCTCGACAACCTCATCACGCAGGAAGTAGTCGCACAGGAAGCGGACCGCAGAGGTTTCGCGAAGACATCGGACGTGCGCACGCAGCTGGAATTGTTGCGCCAGCAGGTGCTCGTTCAGGCGCTCGTCCAGGACCATTTGAAGGCGCACCCCATCAAGGACGAGGAGATGCTCGCGGAGTACAACAAGGCCAAGGCGTCGCGCGGCGACAAGGAATACAAGGCCCGGCACATCCTGGTCGAAAAGGATGCCGAGGCCAATGAAATCATCGCGCAGCTGAAGAAGGGGACGAAGTTCGAGGATCTCGCCAAGCAATCCAAGGATCCGGGCTCGAAGGACAAGGGCGGCGACCTCGACTGGAATACCCCGGGCACTTTCGTCAAGCCTTTCGCCGAGGCGCTGTCCAAGCTGGAAAAGGGGAAATACACCGAAACACCGGTACAGACCCAGTTCGGCTGGCACGTCATCCAGCTCGATGACGTCCGTTCCATGCAATTCCCCGCCTTCGACACCGTCAAGCCGCAGCTGCTCTCGAGGATGCAGGAGCAGGAAGTGCAGAAGTTCGTCGGCGAGCTGCGGTCAAAAGCGAAGATCCAATAAGGCGTGCTGATTTTTAGAGGCCTCGACGCCATGATTCGTCCCTGCTTCACCCTTGACAGCCCTCTCGGACGCGCCTAGTCTGATTATTCCCTGTTGCGGCCCTCGAGGAAGGGTTCGATGCCTTCACGTTGGTCGAGCGCTCAGCACTTCTGACCGCATGTTTATCGAAACGGAGGACGCGATGATGCGGAACCGGTTTCATTTCATATCTCTCGCAGTGCTTATGTTCTTCGGCCTGGAGAGCGTAGCAGCTGCCGATACGGTCAGGATTCGCCTGACAGGCGCCCGGTGTGCCGATGACCCCGCATGCCACAACCGCTTCCATCCCGCAATCAAGCCGGTGATCACCGTCAAACCGGGTGACACCGTCATCATGGAGACGCGGGACGCATTCGACGGGCAGATCACGCGGACGTCCACGGCGGCCGACGTGATTCCGACCGGTCTCGGCGGCCCGCTCAATCTCAACCTCGTCCATCCGCTGACCGGACCGGTCGCGATACAGGGGGCTGAGCCGGGTGATCTTCTTGTGGTGCACATCGTCGATATCATCCAGGACGACTTCGCCTATACGATCAACGTTCCGGGCTTTGGCTTCCTCAGGAGCGAAGTGCCGGGGCCGTCGATCCTGCACTGGGACATCAAGGGAGACGTGGCGACTTCGCGTGACCTGCCCGGGGTCCGCATCCATGCGGAACCTTCGATGGGAACGACGGGAATCGCCTTGTCCGTCTCCAAGACCGAGGAGGTCTATCAGCGCGAACACGAGCTTGCCGGGCGTGGCGGGTTCGTGCTGGAACCAAACCCGGACGACGCGGTACCGGCAAATCTGTGCGGGCATGGCGGGACGGTCGCCAGCCGGTGCTTGCGCACGATCCCCACGCGCGAGAACGCGGGGAACATCGACGTCAAGCAGCTGACCAAAGGCGGCAGGCTTCTTATTCCTGTATTCGTGCCCGGGGCACTCTTTTCTGCGGGCGACGCTCACTTCGCGCAGGGTGACGGCGAGATCGCCGGAACCACGATGGAGATGAATGTCTCCCTGGTCGTCAAGTTCACCCTTCGCAAAGGCGAGGCGAAGCGGCTGGGCATCACCACTTTCCAGTTTGAGCGGGACAATTTCTTCGCCCCGCCCGAGCGGGCGGTGCCGAAGCGCTTCTTTGCCACGACGGGCATTTCCGTGAATCGCCTCACTGGAAAAAACGAGAGTGAAGATCTGACGCTCTCGGCTAGGAATGCGGCGCTCAACATGATCGATCACCTCGTTCGCACCCGGGGGCTGACGCCCCAGCAAGCCTACATGCTCTCCAGCACCGCGGTTGACCTCCACATCAACCAGTTGGTGGATGTGCCGAACTTCCTGGTGTCGGCTTTTCTTCATCTCGATGTTTTCGGGGACGGCGACAGGGACGAAGACAGGGACGAAGACAAGAAATAGAACCAGCACCTGGCTGGGTTCAAGATGAACCGGCGTGAGTTTCTCGCAACGGCGTCCGGCGTTGCCGCGGCAGGGTTTTTTCCGCGCGTCTCCCTGGCCCACTTAGGCGCTCACGAGGGACGTTTCAGCACCGGGGGCCTGACTCTCATCAGCGGCTACAGCGCTGAAGGCCACCATCTGGTGGGCCAGGCCGTAGTCGAACTCATTTCGCGGTATGTCTCCACAGCGAAGAGGTCGCAGCTCACGGTCATAGCCAGTTCAGCAGACACTCTCCGGTTACTGGGCGCCAACGGCACGGACACTGCCTATGGCCGGTTCACCGTGGATCTCGCCCTGGTGGAGGGTGACGAGGCCTACACGGCACTAAAAGGGACAAATGCTTTGGGTTCGCAGCACGCCGACGGGCTGCGGCTGCTGACATTGCTCCCGGCGCAGTATCTGCATATTGTGACGCTTAGCGGAGGTCCGATCCGGAGCATCGGGGATCTCAAGGGAAAGACGGTCTCCATAGGCCCGGCTCGAAGCCGATCCGAAAAGCTGACGCTCCGACTTCTGGAGGCGCTTGACCCGTCCGTCGGAACCTCTTTGCAGCGGGCAGCGCTCGGGTTGTCGGAGTCGATGTGGGCGTTGGCGGAGAAAAAAATCGACGCCCTTGCGTGGCACGGACCTGTTTCCCCGGCCCTGTTTGAACATCTCGCCGGACTCCTGAAAATCCGCACTACGCTGCTGTCGCACGAGGAGGGGGTCCCGAAGCTGCGAGAAAAGTACGGAACCGCCTACTACCCCGCGGTGATCCGGCAGGCGGCCTATCCGTGGCTCGAGAAAGATATCCGTGTCGTTGGCACCCAGAACCTCCTCATCAGCCGGTTGGATCTCCCGGTTCAGCTGGCTCATGACATCGTAAAAACGCTCGACTCTCATCGAGATGCTTTCACGGGTGGGGATCGCCGACTGAGCGACATTAGCGCTGGACCGGAGACCTACATGCCCTTTCCTGTGCACCCCGGTGCCCTGAAATTCCGTGCGGATTAGGCGGGGACAGCTTTTACCGGGTTGAAAGGTCGCGCGCCTGCCAAGAACGACCGAAGGTCGTTGAAAGTCACCCCACCCACTTGCGCGCGTTGCGGAACATGCGCATCCAGGGGCCGTCTTCGCCCCAGCCCTCCGGGTGCCAGGACTGCTGCACCGTCCGGAAGACGCGCTCGGGATGCGGCATCAGGATGGTGAAGCGTCCGTCACGCGTGGTGAGCCCGGTGATGCCTCCGGGCGAGCCGTTGGGATTCAAGGGATAGACCTCCGTCGCGACCCCGCGATTGTCCACGAAGCGCAGCGCGACGATGGCCTTTGCCTGTGATGAATCGAAGACCGCGCGTCCCTCGCCGTGCGCAGTGGCGATCGCCATGCGGCTGCCGGCCATTCCCGAGAAAAGGATCGACGGGCTCGACGTGACCTCGACCATCACGAGGCGCGCTTCGAATTGCTCGGATCGGTTTTTGAAGAAGCGCGGCCAGTGCTCGGCCCCGGGGATCAGCTCCCTCAACTGGCTCATCATCTGGCAGCCGTTGCACGCACCCAGAGCGAAGGTGTCGCCGCGCGTGAAAAACGCTTTGAACTCGTCGCGGGTGCGTCCGCTGAACAGGATGGCCTTCGCCCAGCCCGCGCCTGCCCCGAGCACGTCTCCGTAGGAAAAACCGCCGCCTGCGGCGAAGCCCTTGAACTCGGCGAGCGACACCCGGCCCGCGGCGATGTCGCTCATGTGAACGTCGTGCGCGTCGAATCCGGCCCGATCGAATGCGGCGGCCATTTCGACCTGGCCGTTGACTCCCTGCTCGCGCAGGATCGCGACCTTCGGCCTCGCCCCTTTTGCGATGAAAGGCGCGGCGATGTCGTCGGCGGGATCGAACGTCAGCGCGGCCGACAGGCCCGGATCCTCCCGATCGAGAATTCGATCGAACTCCTCCTTGGCGCAGACGGGTTCGTCGCGCAGTTGCTGCATCCGGAAACTCACTTCGGACCACGCACGCTCCAGCTCCACGCGCGGGGCGGCGAAAACCGCTTTCGCGTTGCGCACAAAACGCAGCTCATCGCGCGGGTTCGGGCTGCCGATGACCTGCGCAGGCAGTCCCGCGAGACGCTCGAACACCTTGCCGCGGTCCGAGGTTCGGATCTGGATCACCGCCCCGAGCTCCTCCGCAAACAAGGCCGCGAGCACGCGTTCGAAGTCGCGGCCGAGCATCAGCTCCGGCCGCCGCTCGTTGCCCTCCACGTCGTGAGCGGCTTCGTCATAGGCGAGCATGTCCAGGTTCACGGTCACGCCGACATGAGCCGCGAAGGCCATCTCGCACACGGTCGCGAACAAGCCGCCGTCCGATCGGTCGTGATACGCGAGAATCAGGCCTTCTCGATTCAACGCCTGTATTGCGGCGAAAAAATCCGCGAGCAGCTTCGGCTCCTCCAGATCGGGGGCCTGGTCGCCGCACTGGCCGAAAACCTGCGCGAGAATCGAGCCGCCCAGCCGGTTGTACCCACGCCCGAGATCCAGAAGAATCAACTCCGTCTCACCGGAATCGGTCCTCAACTGCGGGGTCAGCGTCCGGCGCACGTCCTCGCAGGGCGCGAATGCCGAGACGATCAAGGACAAGGGGGCGAGCACCTCTCTCGCCTTCCCGCCCTCTTCCCAGGCGGTGCGCATCGATAGGGAATCCTTGCCTACCGGAATGCTGATTCCGAGCGCCGGGCACAGACCGAGAGCCACCGCGCGTACGGTATCGAACAAGGCCGCGTCTTCGGCCCCGTGGCCCGCGGCAGCCATCCAGTTTGCCGAGAGCTTCACTCGATTCAGGCTCCCGACTTGGGCCGCCGCAAGATTCGTGAGAGCCTCGCCCACCGCCATGCGGCCCGAGGCTTCCGGATTTATGATCGCGAGCGGCGAGCGCTCCCCCATCGCAAACGCCTCTCCGCTGGTCTCCTTGAAACCCATCAGGGTCACCGCACAGTCGGCGACCGGCGTTTGCCACGGCCCGACGAAAGGATCGCGCGCGCACAGGCCGCCCACCGTGCGGTCGCCTATGCTCACCAGAAAGGTCTTCCGCGCGACGGTGGGATGCCGCAGCACCCGACGGCACGCCTCGGCGAGCGCCACGTCGCCGAGCGCGAGCGGGGCCGGGTGCGGACGGCGGCGCCGGACTTCGCGCGTCATGCGCGGCGGCTTGCCGAGGAGCACGGACAGCTCCATTTCGACCGGCTTGTTCCGGAACTGCCGGTCCTCGACGACCAGGCATCCGTCATCGGCCACAATGCCGACGACGGCAGCCGGGCAGCGCTCGCGCTCGCAGATCGACTCGAACTCTCCGATGCGCTCGGCGGCGACGGCGAGCACGAAACGCTCCTGCGCTTCGTTGCACCACAGCTCGCGCGGCGTCATTCCAGGCTCTTCGTTGGGCACTGCGCGCAGATCGATCCTGGCGCCCCGCCCGGCGATGTGGACGAGCTCCGGCAGCGCATTCGACAGGCCGCCTGCACCGACGTCGTGAACGGAGAGCACCGGATTGCGCTCGCCGAGCCCCCAGCAGCGGTCGATGACCTCCTGTGCGCGCCTCTGCATCTCGGCATTGCCCCGCTGCACCGAATCGAAGTCCAGGTTCTCGGGATTGGCACCGGTGTCCACGCTCGACGCGGCGCCCCCGCCCATCCCGATCAGCATTCCCGGACCGCCGAGATGCACGAGCAGGGCCCCGGGCGCAACCGGACTCTTGTGGGCATGGACCGCGTTGATGTTGCCGATGCCGCCCGCGATCATGATCGGCTTGTGGTAGCCGCGGACGATTCCGTCCGCTTCCATCTCGAAAGCGCGGAAGTAGCCTGTGAGATTGGGCCGGCCGAATTCGTTGTTGAACGAGGCCGCGCCTATCGGTCCCTCGAGCATGATCTGCAGCGCCGAGGCGACGCGGTCGGGTTTTCCGCAGGTCTTTTCCCACGCCTGCTCGAAATCCGGAATGCGCAGATGCGACACCGAGAAACCGCACAGTCCAGCCTTGGGTTTCGCGCCGCGGCCGGTCGCCGCTTCGTCGCGGATCTCGCCGCCCGAGCCGGTCGCCGCCCCCGGAAAAGGCGAGATCGCCGTGGGGTGGTTGTGGGTCTCGCACTTCATCAGTGTGTGCGTGAGCTCGTCCCGGTACCCGTAGCGCCCTCCGTATCCCGGATAGAAGCGGGCGATCGATCGCCCTTCGATCACCGCCGCGTTGTCGGAGTAGGCGACCACCGTCCCGGCGGGATTGCGCGCGTGCGTGGTCTTGATCATGCCGAAGAGAGTTTCCTCCTGCGGGGCTCCATCGATGATCCACGAGGCGTTGAAGATCTTGTGCCGGCAATGCTCCGAGTTCGCCTGAGCGAACATCGTGAGCTCCACATCGGTGGGGTCGCGAGCGAGTTTGCGGTAGTGCGCCAAGAGATAGTCGATTTCATCGGGCGCGAGAGCAAGCCCCAGGGCCGTGTTGGCGTCCACCAGCGCCGCGCGCCCCCGCGCCAGTACGTTCACGACTTCAAGCGCCTTCGGATTGAAATGGCGAAACAGCGCGTCGGCCTCATCGAGCGAGCCGAGCACCGTTTCGGTCATGCGGTCGTGAATGAACCCCAGGATCCGATGCAATTCGGAATCGAGCGCGCGGCCGCCGGAAAAGAACCACGCAGTCCCGCGCTCGACGCGGCGTACCGCTTCAAGGCCGCATCGGCGCGCCAGTTCGGTCGCCTTTGACGACCACGGCGAGATGGTGCCCAGGCGCGGCACGCTGAGCAGCATGCGCCCCTCGCCCGCGGGCGCAGGCTCGCCGTATTGCAGCAGGCGCTCGAGCACCTCGGTCTCGCGCGCAGCCAGCGCGCGCTCGGCTTCCACGAAATGCCAGTGCTCGGCGGCGACGGCCCGGACCGATTGTTGGATCGTTGCGAGGCGGGAGTTGAGCTTGTCGAGCCGGAACGCGGAAACGGCGCGGCGTCCGCGTAGCTTGAGGATCAACGACATGAGCGTGCCGGTAAAGTGCGATTATACCGGAAGCCCGAAGCCACTCCCGCACCGGCCTCGATCCTGGCTTTTCAGTTGCTGCGGCGGAACTGGGGATTCTGCAAGGTTCCGGAAATCGCGACCGTCGCGCGCGCCTGCACGCTCTGGGCGCGAAGCTCGATTTGCATCCGCCCCGAGAGGTTCTTCTGGGCGTCCATTTCTCCCTGCCCCGTGCCGTTCAACAGGCCCGCCGCCATTCGAATCTGGCGAACGAGGATCCGATTGGCATCGGCGGACACGCCGCCGCTCATCTCGGAAAAAAGCGTCGTCCCTCCGCCCGAGCCGCTGCCCTGGAGCAGCCGCGTCATGTCGACGTTGGTGATCGCGCCTTTGTGTATCGTGAAATTGCCCTCGAGCTGGGCGTTCAGGATCAACCTTTCGGGGAGAAGCCCCTTCATGGAGTACAGGCCCTTGCCCTGCAGCGTCCCTCCGGCGAGGAGCGGCGCGGCGATCTTCCCTGCCTCCATCTGGCGCACCGTGAGCTCGCCCTCCATGCTCCAGCCGCCCGACCATCTCAGGCGCACGGTGCCGAGCAGCCGGCCGCCGAACGCGCGCGCCTCGGCTTCGCTCAACGCGAGCTCGCCCCGCGTCACGGTGCCCTTCGCCAGAAACTCGCTGAGACCCGGATCCACGCCGATGGGTATCGGGAAGCTGTCCGCGGAGATTTCGATGGCCGCTCTCTCCCCCCGAGGCTGCAGCTTCACCGAAAGCCTGTGCTCGGCGTTGGAAATCGCAACCGACTTCAACGCGCCGTCCCGAGAAAGACTCGCATCCACATCCAGCGCCGGCAGGTTCAGTTCCGGGATGTCGAGTTTCAGCCCTTTGGCCGTGATCCGCTCGACCCCGAACGACACGCCCCTGCCCTTGTCCTGCAGCAGCGCGGGGAGAAATTCCCGGGGGAAGGTCGCGCCTTCCAGCTCGAAACTCTTGAGCGATATCCGGTCCTCCAGCAGGGAGGTGATCACCGGGGTGGCCTTGATCACCGCCGCGCGCATCGCGCGCTCTTTGCCGATCACCACTTTCTCGAACTTCAGCTGCGGGATCGGCAGCAGCGTCAGGTTGACGGTGCCGATCCTGACCGGCTCCCCGAGCCACGCCTGCGCCGCCTTTTCATACTGACCGGATTCCAGGGGCACGAAGGGAAGCGCGGCGACCGCGACGATCAGGGTGATGAGCAACATCACCGCAAATTGCTTCGCGAGGCTGCCGGGCCTTCTCTTCGCCCAGATTTCCCGCGCGGAAAGCGAGGCTTCGTTGGGATCCCGGGCCTCGTCGTCGCCCCGCCATGTCTCCTCTCCGGCCCTCTCTTTCGCCCTCACCGCCTTGCGGGCCTTCTTGGCCGCCTTCGCCTGCGCCTTTTCCTCGGCGCGGATCCGCTTCTCCTCCTCCTTGGCGCGCTCCTTCTCCTCCTTGGCGCGCTCCTTCTCTTCCTCGGCGCGCTTATCCTCTTCCTCGGCGCGCTGCGCTTCCTCGGATTCGCGGCGGGCGCGCTCCTCTTCTTCCCTGCGCTGCTGCTCCTCGCGCTCCCTGTACTCCGCTTCGCGTCGCGCGTTCTCTTCCTGCTCCCGCAGCGAACGCTCGAGGGCTTCGCGGTCCTCCGCTTCCCGGCGCTCTCGCGCCTCTTGCTCCGCGCGGCGCCGCAGCTCTTCCTCGCGCCGGGGTCGCTCTTCTTCCTCGCGGCGCGCGCGCTCCTCGGATTCACGTTTGGCGCGCATCTCGGCTTCGACCTTGGCGCGTGCTTCCGTTTCGATGCGGGTCCTGAGCTCGGCCTGTTCGTACTCCTCGCGCCGGCGGCGTTCGACTTCCTCGCGGCGCGTTCGCTCCTCGACTTCTTTCCGGGTGCGCTCCTCCGCCTCGCGCCTCACGCGCTCCTCGGCGTCCCGGCGCACTTTCTCTTCCGCTTCGCGACGTGCGCGTCCCTCGGCCTCGCGCCTGGCCCCCTCCTCGCTCTCGCGCCGGACCCTTTCCTCGATCTCTCTGCGGAGGCGCTCCTCGGCCTCGCGTTTGCCGGCCTGCTCCGCTTCGATGACCGTCCGCGCAACCGCTTCCCGGCGCGCCTTTTCTTCGGCTTCCTTGCGTTGCCGTTCTTCGGCCTCGCGCCGCGCCTGGTCGAGCGCTTCCGCCTGCGCTCTCGCCTGGGTGTCGGTCTTGGGGTCGGCAGGCGCCGAAAGCCCGGCCCGCGCCGAAAGCCTTGCTTTGTGTTCGGCTTCCGCTCTTGCCCGCGCCGCCGCTTCCGCCCTCGCCCTCGCCGCGGCTTCTTCTCGCGCGCGCGTAGCCTGGGCCTGGCGGGCGATTTCCTGCGCCTGGGCCTGAAGCCTCGCGTCCTCGCTTGTCTTTGCGGAAGGCTTTGCGGGAGTAAACGCGGTGAAGTCGAGGTCCTCCCCGCTATCCGCGGACGAAGGTGCAGTCGGCGCGCGTGGGATCGAAGGCCGCGGCGCCTCGTCCTGCTTCCCGACGAACTCGCGCAGGTAGCCGTCTCTTTCCATGCCCTTCAAGGCTTCGAGGAGCATGGGCTCGGTCATCTTCGAGAACTTCTCCATCAGCTCGGAAACGCTGACTTTGCCGTCGATTTCCTTGAGGATGTTGCGGAGATCCCGCGACAGAGCGCTGGTCTTGCCGGTCGCCTCCATCAGGCCCTTGCCGGTCTTGGTGAGAATCGATCGACGATTCATACTCAGCTGGGGTTCATTGCTCTCGGGTAAGGCCGCGCCCGCCGCGATTATCGGCTGCCTATTATAGGCAAGTCGGCGCGTCGCAGGGCGAGCGGTCCCTGGAGCGAGACCGGAAGGCGGCTCATCGCCTGCTACGTGCCCGGCGGTCCGTACCCGCCGCCCCCGGGCGTCTCGATCACGAAGCTGTCCCCGGAATTCACCTCGATCTGATCGCATCCTTCCAGCTCCACGATCTCGCCGTCGGCGCGATACACCACGTTGCGTCCCGTCTTGCCGGGTGAGCCGCCCGCCATGCCGTATGAGGCGATGCGCCGGTGCCCGGAGAGAATCGCGGCGGTCATCGGCTCCAGGAAACGCACCCGGCGAATCGCGCCGTCGCCCCCGCGCCAGCGCCCGGCGCCGCCGCTCCCGCGGCGGATCTCAAAACTCTCCAGCAGCACCGGAAAGCGCCACTCGAGCACCTCCGGGTCGGTCAGGCGTGAATTGGTCATGTGAGTCTGGACCACGTCCGCGCCGTCGAAACCCTCGCCGGCTCCGGATCCGCCGGCGATGGTTTCGTAATACTGGACCTTGTCGTCGCCGAAGGTGAAGTTGTTCATCGTTCCGCAGGAGGCCGCCATCACGCCCAGCGCGCCGTAGAGGGCGTCGGTAACGCATTGCGAGGTCTCGACGTTGCCGGCTACCACCGCCGCGGGATAGCGCGGCTTTAGCATCGAGCCCTCCGGGATGATCACCTCGAGAGGCTTCAAGCAGCCCGCGTTCATCGGGATCTCGTCGTCGACGAGAGTGCGGAAAACGTAAAGCACCGCCGCCATGCATACCGCCGCGGGCGCATTGAAATTGTCCGGCAGCTGGGGCGAGGTGCCGCTGAAGTCGATCGTTGCGCCGCGCGTATCGCGCCGAATGGTGATTTTCACGCGGATCACGCCGCCGTTGTCCATCGCGTAGCTGAAATCACCGTCCTTCAGCACGCCGATGACCCGCCGCACCGCTTCCTCCGCGTTGTCCTGCACGTGCCTCATGTAGGCGTAAACCACGTCGAGCCCGAAGTGCGCCACCATGCCCCGCAGCTCCTGCGAGCCTTTTTCGTTGGCGGCGATCATGGCGCGCAGGTCGGCCATGTTCTGCTCCACGTTGCGCGCGGGATAGCGGCCCGAGGACAGCAGCGCGACGGTTTCGGCCTCGCGCAAGGAGCCCTCCTCCACCAGCAGGAAGTTGTCGATCAGCACGCCTTCTTCTTCCACGACTCTGCTGCGCGGAGGCATCGATCCGGGAGTGATGCCTCCGATGTCGGCATGGTGGCCGCGCGAGCCGACGTAGAACAGGATCTCTTTTCCAGCATCGTCGAAAACGGGAGTGATGACCGTCACGTCCGGCAGGTGCGTGCCGCCGTTGTACGGGGCGTTCAGCACGTAGACATTGCCGGCCCTCATCCGGCCGCGATTCGCGACGATGACGGCGCGCACGCTCTCGCCCATCGAGCCCAGGTGCACGGGCATGTGCGGGGCATTGGCGATCAGATTTCCCTGCCGATCGAATACCGCGCAGGAAAAATCGAGCCGCTCCTTGATGTTGACCGAGTAAGCGGTGTTCGCGAGCCGCAGTCCCATCTGCTCGGCGATCGACATGTAGAGATTGTTGAAGACCTCGAGCATGACGGGGTCGACACGGGTGCCGATCGCGCGGCCCTGCGGCCGCGCTTCCACACGCTCGAGCACCAGGTGATCGGACCGCATCACTTCGGCTTGCCAGCCCGGTTCGACCACCGTGGTGGCGTTTTTCTCGGCGATGATCGCCGGGCCTGGAATCCTGTCCCCGGGCGCCAGCCGCTCGCGCACGAAGACCGGGGCGCGATGCGCGCGACCGCCGGTGTGCAGCCTCACCCAGTCCGCCGGAGCGGCCGCGCCCGCGCGGCGCATGTCGCTGCCCGCGGGTTCGGCCGGTACGACGGCGGCGCCGAAGGCTTCCGCCGAAACGGACTCGGCGACCAGGGCCCGGCCGGGCATCAGAAAACTGTAGCGCTTGCGATAGGCCGCTTCGAACGACTGCGTCATTTCAGCGACGCTGCCGAAGTTCACGATCAGCGCCGAATCGGTGCCGTCGTAACGCAGATGCACGCGGCGGACGACGCTCAAGCGTGCCTGCGGCACGCCCTGGGTCATCAGCTCCTCTTGCGCCGACCGGGACAGGTTCTCCAGCGCGCCTTCGAGGACGCCGAGCTTGTCCGGCTCGAGCTTCACCTCGACCGCCTCCTCGCGCATCGCCGTCGTGTCGGCGAGCCCCATGCCGTAGGCGGAAAGAACGCCGGCGAGCGGATGGATGAACACGCGCGTCATTCCGAGCGCGTCGGCGACCAGGCAGGCGTGCTGCCCGGCGGCGCCGCCGAAGCAGCACAAGGTGTACTCGGTGACGTCGTGGCCGCGCTGCACCGAAATTTTCTTGATCGCCTCGGCCATGCTGCCGACCGCGATTTCCACGAACCCCTCCGCGACCTGCTCGGGAGCGCGGGTGTCGCCCGTGGCGCGGCGGATCTCTTCGGCAAGAGCCGCGAATTTCGCGCGCACGACTGCGTCGTCGAGGGGCTCGTCGCCCCCGGGCCCGAACACAGGAGGAAAGAATTTCGGCTGGATCTTCCCGAGCATGAGGTTGCAGTCGGTGACCGTGAGCGGGCCGCCGCCGCGGTAGCTTGCCGGGCCCGGATTGGCGCCCGCCGAGTCCGGGCCGACGCGGTAGCGCGAGCCGTCGAAATGCAGGATCGAGCCGCCGCCCGCCGCCACCGTATGAATGCTCATCATCGGCGCGCGCATGCGCACGCCCGCGATCTGGGTCTCGAACGCGCGCTCGAGATCGCTCAAGCGGGTGCCGGCGAAGTGCGACACGTCGGTCGAGGTGCCGCCCATGTCGAAGCCGATGATCCTGTCGAAGCCCGCGGCGAGCGAGGCGCGCACGGCGCCGACCACTCCGCCGGCGGGACCCGACAGGATGCTGTCCTTTCCGGCAAAGCGGCGCGCATCGGTGAGCCCGCCGTTCGACTGCATGAACATGAGGCGCACGCCGCCCAGCTCCCTTGCAACCCCGTCCACGTACCGTCGCAGGATGGGAGACAGGTAGGCGTCCACCACCGTGGTGTCACCGCGCGACACGAGCTTCATCAGCGGGCTCACCTCGTGCGACGCGGAAACCTGCGGGTAGCCGATGGCGCGCGCCAGCTCGGCGATTTTCTGCTCGTGCTGCCGGTAGCGGTAGCCGTGCATGAGCACGATCGCGGCCGAGCGATAGCCCTCGCGGTAAGCCGATTCGAGGTCGCGGCGGATCTTCCCGGCATCGAGCGGAACCAGCACCTCGCCCCGGGCGCCGATGCGCTCCTCCACCTCGACGACTTTCGCGTACAGGAGCTCGGGCAGGACGATGTGCCGGTCGAAGATGCGGGGCCGGTTCTGGTAGGCGATGCGCAGCGCGTCGCGAAAACCGCGGGTGATGAAGAGCACGGTGCGCTCGCCCTTGCGCTCGAGCAGAGCATTGGTGGCCACGGTCGTGCCCATCTTCACGACCTCGATCTTTTCGCCGGGGATAGCCGCGCCGGAGGGGACTGCGAGCAGCTCGCGTATTCCGGCGATCGCGGCATCGCGGTAGCGTCCGGGATTCTCGGAGAGCAGCTTATGGGCGAGGATGCCCCCGTCCGGGCGAAGGGCGACGATGTCGGTAAACGTGCCGCCGCGGTCGATCCAGAACTGCCATTTACTCACGTCTGTTTCCGGGTGGTGGTGCGGGAGCGGTGATCCATTGACCAATCCGCGCCGGGCAGAAAGTATCGCACAAGCGAGATTCGCGACACTGTACGCGACCTTCCCGACGATTGACGCCCCCTTCCTCCTCTGACACACTCGATTGTCCCATCCAGAGGAGGTGTCCATGGCAACCCCAAAACTCGCCGTGGCGGCGTTGGCTCTCGTCTTGGCAAACGGCGTTGCGATCGCGCAAACCA
>Ga0184608_10000190_pt1 | contig 15096 bp, 12 predicted proteins | sample PLM1_30_coex_FD_133010 | JGI IMG/M metagenome (GOLD analysis project Ga0184608, IMG submission 133010) | Groundwater sediment microbial communities from an aquifer in East River, Colorado, USA - PLM1_30_coex | ecosystem: Environmental > Terrestrial > Soil > Riparian zone | place: USA: East...
GCGGGATCCTCCGGCGTCGACATGAACACGATCCCGGCGGCGGCGATCGATCGCATCGAGGTACTGCGTGATGGGGCATCGGCGCAGTACGGCTCCGATGCGATCGCGGGCGTGGTGAACGTCGTCCTCAAGGAAGGCAACTTCACGCCATTCCTGAACGCCACGGCCGGCCGCTACAAGCCGCGCAACTATGCCGATGACGGCACCACCGTGGACGTGAACGGTGGCTGGGGCACCAAGCTAGGGCGCGGTACGCTGGCGCTGTTCGGCGAGTTCCTCGACCGCCAACCGACCAATCGCGCGTGGGCGGACATTTACGAAGACGCGGGCACGAGGGTGGCCGATTCGATCAACAGCATCGGCCAGGTCGTCATCAAGCGCAACCCCGTGCCGCAACCCAACCACCACTGGGGCGACGGCCTCGAGAAGGACGTGCTGACGATGGGGAATCTGCGTCTCCCCCTGAACGACGCGGGGACGCAGGAACTTTACGCGTTCGGCGGCTACAGCTTCCGCCACGGCACGGGGAACGGGTACCGGCGCTGTCCTTCAGCCAACTGCGCGGGGCTCGGCGGGCGCAACTGGCCCGAGATCTACCCGTTGGGCTACCTGCCCGAGTTCGCCCCCGACGTGCGTGATTATTCCACGGCAGGTGGCTTCCGCGCGATGACGAACGGGTGGTCGGTGGATCTCGGGGCGGCGTTCGGCCACAACGACTTCGCGTACAACCTCGACAACACCCTCAACGTGTCGCTCGGGCCGTGCCTGGACCCGGCCAATCCGTGTGCCCCGGGCGACGACGGGGTGCTCGGAGACGACCCCGGCACACCGCTGGTGGACGAGAGCTTGGACGACCCGGGGATCGCGAACCAGACGTCGTTCTTCGCCGGGCGGCTCAGACGCGAGGAGCTCACCGCCGGCCTCAACGCTGCCAAGTCGCTCCTGGTGGGGCTGCCGGCGCCTGTGAACGTCGGGCTCGGCGTCGCGTTCCGACGGGAGCGCTACCAGATCGAGCGCGGGGAGGTGGCGTCCTACATCGATGGCGGACACCTGGCCCAGGACTCGTCCGACGCGCCGGGCGGGTCGCAGGTGTTTCCGGGCTTCGCGCCGGGTGACACGTCCAACTCGAGCCGTACGAACGTCGGTGCCTATCTCGATCTCGAGACCAACCTCAGCCCAAAGCTGCTGGGGAACGTCGCGGGCCGGTTCGAGCACTACAACGACTTTGGCTCCCTCGTGACGGGAAAGGTCGCGTTCCGATACCAGCCGTCTCCACGGCTGACGCTGCGAGCAGCGGGCAGCACAGGGTTCCGGGCGCCGGGACTGGGGCAAATCCACTTCAGCAAGGTCGTGACCAATGTCATCGGCGGCACGCCCGAAGACATCGGCGTGTTCCCCGTGGACGCGGTCGCGGCGAGCGTGCTCGGCGCCAAGCCGCTGAAGGAGGAGAAGTCGTTCAATCTGTCCGGCGGGCTGGCATTCACGCCGCGGGATAACCTCACATTCACGGTGGACTACTACCGCGTCACCATCACGAACCGGATTCTGCTCGGCGCCACGTTCGACGACACGCTCCCGGGCGTCGGGAGCCGCTTCCTCCTCGACAGCATCGGGCGCACCGACATCGCCGGCGTGCAGTATTTCACCAACGGGATGGACACACGGACTCAGGGTGTGGACGTCACGGCCAACTTGCGCGTCCCGGCTGGGGTGGGGACCTTGGAGTTCACGGGCGGGCTGAACTACACCAAGAACCAGATCACCCGCGTCGATCCGTTGCCCGCCGTGCTCGTGGCGCATGGCTCCGAGGAGACCGGCATCATCGACACGGTGACCACCATCGCGACGACCCAGGAGCGGCCTGACTGGCGGGGAACCCTCACGGCCCAGTACATGCGGGGTCAGTTCCACGCGTTTGTGCGCTCAGCGTACTACGGCAAGTTCTCCTCGTCTCAGCCTGGCCTGTGCGACCGGTGCCGCGAGAGTTACGGGGCGAAGACGCTTTTCGACGCGGAAATCGGTTACCAGTTCGACCAGGTCGACCTCGTGGTGGGCGTCCGGAATCTTTTCGACACCTATCCGGATCAGCCGAAGTCCCTCACCGACATCGATACCGGCGGCAACTGCCTTACTACCGGCGGCACGTGCGCCAGGGATTACAACAACAACTTCGGGGTCTTCCCCTGGGCCGCGGCGTCGCCGTTCGGCTATAACGGGCGGTTCGTGTACGCACGGGTGGAAATGCGGCTGCAGTAGAGGCAGCCCTGGCAATGGACCGTTTGATGATGGGAGGAATCGTGGGTAAGCGCATTGCAGTGTGGCTCCTCGCGCTCTGCCTGCTCGTGGTGGGGGCGGCGTCGGCAGGAGCGCAGCAGCGCTCCATTTCCGGGCGCGTAGGCAACGCGGTGAGTGACGAGCCCGTCGTGGGCGCGACGGTGTCCGTGGTGGGGACGGTGATCTCTGCAGTGACGGACGCGCGGGGTCAGTTCACGCTGTCGGCGCCGGACGGCGCCGTCACGCTGACGGTGCGCGCCATCGGCTACAAGCGGCGCACCGTGCCGGTGGCGCCGGACCAGGGCACGATCGCTGTGCGCCTCGATCAGGACATCTTCAATCTCGAAGCTGTCATCGTGACGGGACAAGCGACCGCCGTGGAGCAGAAAAACCTGCCCCAAGCCGTCAGCGTGGTGACGGCGCAGGACCTGCAGCGGGCGCCAACCCCGACCATCGAGAGCGCGCTCCAGGGCAAGATCGCGGGGGCATTGATCCAATCCAATTCGGGAGCGCCGGGCGGGGGCGCGCAAATCAACTTGCGCGGCGTCTCGACGATCAATGGCGGCGTGGACCCGGTCATCGTCGTCGACGGGCTCGTCATCAGCAACGCGGCCATCGCGAGCAACATGAACGCCATCACCGCGGCGGCCGCGGGCGGGAACGCCTCGAACCAGGACAACCCCGTCAACCGCATCGCCGACTTGAACCCCGGCGACATCGAGCGGGTGGAGGTGCTGAAGGGCGCTTCCGCCGCGGCGATCTACGGCGGGGCCGCGTCCAACGGCGTCGTGATCATCAGTACACGACGCGGCGCCGCGGGCGCTCCGCGGTTTCATCTCACGCAGCGGTTCGGCGAGTTCCGCGTATCGAATTTCATGCGGTCGCGCGTGTTTGCCGATTCGGCCGACGCGGCGACATTCACCTCGGATTCGCTCGCCGGCGTGTTCTGCAATGGCCCGGGCAACTCCTGCCCGGACTTTGACAACATCGGGCTGCTCTGGAGCGAGCATCAGCTTTCGACCGAGACCGGCGCGAGTATCACAGGCGGGACCGACCAGACGCGCTACTTTCTTTCCGGACTGATCAAGCGGGACGGCGGCATCGCGCCCCACACCGGCTACGACAAACAAACGATCCGCGCGAACCTCGACCAAACGTTGGGAGCTCGCTGGAACCTGTCGATCAATACACAGGTGATCCACAGCCTCGCGGCGCGCGGTATCTCCAACAACGACAACGCGGGCACCAGCCCGTATCTCGTGTTCCCGCTCACCCCGAGCTTCGTAGACCTGCGGCCGGTGAACGGCATCTACCCGAGGAATCCATTCGAACGCAGCAATCCGCTGCAGACGTATGCGTTGCTCGAAAACAATGAAGACGTGTGGCGCGCCCTCGGCGCGGGAACCCTGAGCTGGGAGGCGATCAACGGGCCACGACAGAGCCTGCGCCTCATCGCCACCGGCGGGCTCGACTATTTTAACCAGGAGAACGACATCTACTCGCCGCCTGAGCTCCAGTTCGAGCCCCAGGACGGCCTGCCGGGCACTGTGGTGCTGGGTAAGACGTCGAACCTCAACCTCAACCTGCTCCTGAACGCCGTCCACACCTACGTCCCGGCGTCGGGCAGCATCCAGGCCACGACGGCGGCCGGGCTGCAGTATGTGGACCGCGATCTCAACTTCACCAACGTCCTGGGCCGCAACCTGCCGCCGGGGCAGAAGAATGTCGACCAGGCGACGAGCATCAACATCAGCCAGAACCTGCAGCCGCAGAAGGATCTCGGCATCTTCGCGCAGGAAGAGGTCCTGGCGATGGACCAGCGGCTCCTGGTCACGTTCGGCGTTCGCGCCGATCGATCCAGCCGCAACGGCGACCCCACCAAGTACTACGTGTACCCGAAGGCCGCGCTTTCCTATCGCTTCACGGACCTCGGCGGCAATTCGGGCGACGAGCTGAAGCTGCGGGGCGCCCTGGGACAGACGGGGAACCAGCCGCTCTTCGGGAACAAGTTCACGCCGAACGGTACCGGCACGATCGGCGGGATCTTTGGCAGTCTCGCCGGCGCGGTCGCGGGCGACCCGGGCATCAGACCGGAACGGCAGACGGAGATCGAGGGCGGTTTCGACGCCACGCTCCTGCGCGGCCGGCTTACGGCGAACGTGACCGTGTTCAATAAGACGATCACCGACTTGTTGCTGGCGCAGGCCCTCGCGCCCTCGACGGGCCGGACGCAGCGCATCTTCAACGGCGGCAAGCTGCGAAACCGGGGTGTGGAGATCGGGTTGGGCTACGCGCTCGCCCAAACGCCCGAGGTGAGCTGGATCATCCGCTCCACATTCTTCGCGAACCGCAGCAAGGTGCTCGAGCTGCCGGTACCCGCGTTCCAGGTCGGTGGTTTCGGTACGTCCCTCGGCGCCTTCGAAATCCGCCAAGGTCATTCGGTGACTCAAATCGTCGGGCTCCCGATCGATTCACTCGGGAACCCATCGGTCATCGGAGACGCGACCCCGGACTTCCAGCTGTCGCTCGCCAGCGACCTCGACTACAAGCGGTGGACGTTTGGGATGCTTTGGGACTGGAAAAAGGGCGGGGACGTGATCAACCTGACCGAGTATCTGTTCGACGCGTTCGGCAACAGCATAGACAACGCGGCCGGCCAGCAGCGTCAAGCGATAGCCAATGATACCCTGAACCCGCGGACCCAGCCGTACGTGCAGGATGGATCGTATCTGAAGCTACGCGAACTGTCGATCTCGTATCATCTCCCGGCCTCGGCAACCAGGACCATGTTTGGGTCGATCGCCCGGGATGCGCGTATCACGCTGTCGGGCCGGAACCTCATTCGGATCACGAGTTTCCGCGGCATGGACCCGGAGGTCTCGAACTTCGGCAACCAGGCCGTCGCACGGAATATCGACGTGGCGCCGTTCCCGCCGAGCCGCAGCTTCTTCTTGTCCGTCGATTTGGACTTCTGAGCGAGGGCACCGACCATGAACCGGACTACTCTATTGATGGCGGTCGCGGCGCTCGTGACGGGAGCGTGCGACTTCAACATCACCGACCCGAACAACCCGACGAAGATTGGCCCCAACCCGTCTCGGGCCGAGGTGCAGTCGGCTGTAGCGGGGATTCTCCTCGCCGCCCGCTCCGACGTGGCCGACTGGAATCTCGATGTCGGCATCCTGGGCCGCGAGGCGTATCGCTTCGACGGCTCCGACCCGCGCTTTACCGGAGAACTGCTCACCGGTCCGCTCGATCCGGGCGGCGGGGCGTTCGGGGGCGACCACTGGTCGGAGGAGTACGGAGCCATTCTGACGACCAACGATCTCTTGAACGTCATCGGGACGGCGACGGCACTGACCGCGGCGGAGCAGAACGCCACCCGCGGGTTCGCGGAAACGATTCAAGCGTACTCGTTCCTGCTGGTGTTGATGGGGCACACCGACAATCCGGCCCACAACGGCGACTCCATTCCCGTCGATGTGAACCAACCGGCGACGGCGCCTCCCGCGCCGCTCGTCAGAAACGACACGGCCTACGCGTTCGTGTCGGCGTTGCTTGACAGCGCGGCCGCCCATCTGACCGCGGGCAGCAGCGCCTTTCCTTTCGCGCTCCCGTCGGGTTTCAGCGGCTTTGACACCCCGACGAGTTTCCGCCAATTCAATCGCGCGCTGAAAGCCCGGGTGGAGGTGTATCGGGGGAGCCTCGGCTGCGGCAATACCTGTTACACCGCGGCCCTCACTGCCCTCGGAGGCTCATTCGTGGATACCGCCGGGGCGGCGACGCTCAACAACGGGGTCTTCTTCAACTACAGCACGAACCCCGGTGACGCGGTGAACCCGCTGTTCCAAAACCCGCAGACCGGCGAGAACTACGTGCACCCGTCCATCGGGGCGAATGTCGAGTCGAAGCCGGTGTCGGGCGTCGATGATCGCTACACGGCAAAGGTGGTCGCCCGGCCGTCCAACACGACCGACGGGCTCACGTCGGCACTCGGCTGGATTCGCTACCCCGGCGCCGCATCACCGATCAGCATGATCCGTAACGAGGAGTTGATCCTGTTGCGGGCGGAAGCGAACAACGCGCTCGGGAACCCCCTCCCCGCGGCCGCCGATATCAACTACATCCGAGTGACGTCGGGTGGGCTCGCCGCCATCGCGGGGTTGGGCGCGCAGACCCAGGGGCAGATTATGACGGAGCTGCTGCGGCAGCGGGTCTACTCGCTACTGTACGAGGGACACCGCTGGTTTGACGCACGGCGGACGGGCACCCTCGCCTCACTTCCCCTCGACCGGGCGGGCGATCAGCGGTTCACCACCCTCCCAGTCCCGCTGGCCGAACGCCAGGCTCGGGGGCCCTGACCGCCGGACGCCGCAACCCAACTAAAACCGCCGGACGGCTCCAGCCGTCCGGCGGTTTTGTTCACGCCTCCTCGACTACATCTCCGTGTAGAACTTCGCTCCCACCACGGCCGCGAGCGGCTGCTTCACCAAAGCTACCAGCGTCACGGTCACCATCATGTTGTGCGGCATCATGCCACCCGGCCACTCAAACAACGCGTGAAACACGTTGAAGGCAATCCAGGCGATCAGCCCCGCCTTGACGGCGGTCGCCGGTCCGGCGCCATAGCGCGGACGAACCGCCGCGTACAGCCACACGAGGAAGATCCCGAACAGGAAATCGAGGAACACGAACCACGGGATCACGCTGTCGGACATCGCCGGCTGGTTGAGCGCTTGCATTGCCGCCGCCATGTCGTTCTTCAACACGACGCCGAACAGGACATAGTCGAAGATGTTCAGTACCACGCCTGCCACCAACCCGCCGATGATGACGCCCTTCACGTTAATCCTCCCCATCGGGCACCTCGAGGCTCGGGACGGACGCCAGGGTAGGGGATGGACTCGGTTCCGTCAAGAGTCATAGCACCGTCAGGACGGCGACGAGCCCTCCCATACCGTCCGACACGACCGCCACGCCTCCGGGAACCACCCAATCGTTGCCGTCCACGAGGAGGTTGAAATGGTAGGTGCCGGAAGCCAGCACCATCGCGCCTTCCCAGATGTCGTCGCCGAGGGCACGGAGCGGCGACGGCTGCCAGGCGTTCCAATCGCCCGCGATCGCGACCGAGCGCGTCGCGTTCATGCGGAACCGCACGACGACGCTGTCTCCGCGGTGCTGCGCAACGAGGGGCGCGAGCCGCGCCCGAAGCGTCGAAGCTGGGGCGACGAGCCGCGGCGCCGTGTGGACCCGCACGCCGGCGCTCACAAACCCCGCTTGGGGCAGGCCTTGAAACGGATCCGAGAGATAGCTCCCCGCGGCGGCCTCGATCGCCACGGAGGGCGAGACGAAGTACTGCAGCGCCGCGCTCCCCGCGCCCTTCGAGCCGTAGGCGTCGCTCACTCGCGCACTAGCCCACAGCGACGCGACCAGGCGGCCGCGGTCGATCGTGGCACCGCCCACCACATCCGTGTACCACGCGCCGGCGAAGCGGATCGGCTCGACGGCGAGGGAGAGCTGCGCCGGCCCCGTGAGCCACCAGCCCCGCGCCCGCAGGTGAGGGGCGCCGATACCCAGCTCGCCTTCGATCACGCCCGTCCCGGGCCCGGCGCCGATCGCGGCGCCGCCGCGCGCCGCGGACCACATCGCCTCGGCGACGACGGACCCCACCCCCGCGGCGAGGCCATCCGAGCGCGTGCTCGCAGCGAGATTGACGCTCACCGCGACCCTCGCGCCCGCCGTGCGATCCTGGGGGAACGCCGCCCACAGATCGACGCGCCCCTGGGCGGCCCATACGTTGTCCTTGAGCATCGAGAGGGAACCGCCCGCTCCCAGATAAAAGGAAGGGGCGAGGCGCTGCACGGCGGGGGAAAGGGTCGCGGCACTGAAGTTCGAGCCACCGGAATAACGCACGGTGCCGACACCGACGCCCAGCGACGTCTGCGTCTGGGCGTGCAGGGCCACGGGCAAGGCCGCCAAAAAGAAAACCGGTCCCATTCGCATGGGACCGGTAACATACAGGATCGAGGATCGTTACGGTCTGCGGCCGTGCCCTGTGCCGGCCTGCGGCGGCCGGTGCGCCAGCGCCGGCGATGCCGGAGTGGCGGGTGTCGCGGGGATCGCCCGGCCTCCCTCTCCGGCGCCTGGTTGCGCCGGCGTGGCCCGGGTAGCCGGGGTCACCGGCGTGACCGGCTGGTTATCCAGACCGACGGCCTCACCGCGCACGTGCGTCGCGCGTTTCGCCATCGCCGCAGCCACCCTCGCCTTCGCCATATCGGACGCGTGCTCCGACGGGATGACCTTCGACTTCGCCGTCGCCGACGCGTGCTCGTTTGCGGGAATCGGCGCCTGCGCCGCCAGCAATGCTGGGACGGCTAGGGCGATCGCGATTCCTAGGATGCGCTTCATCATGATCTCCCTCCTATAGCTTACGTGATTCTGGCGTCGCCCGGTCCTTCAAGGCGCGCTCTCTAGCAGCCTGCCGGAGCCAGGAATGGGCCCCGCGGTGCCGCTGACTCAGCAGCTCCGCGGCGTGCCACACCTGCTCGAAGACTTCGGCGACGAGTCGATCGGCGCGCTCGGCGTCCATCAGGATGCCGTAGACCAAGGCATAGAGGGATGCGCTGTAGCGCCGCTGCAGCTCGACCAGGGCCGTCGAGTCACGCCGCGCCATGCGGCGCACGAGCGCCGCATCGGGAACGGGAACGATCTCGGTGGCGGAAAGGGGCAGGGTCGCCATGGCCCATAAAGACTCAGGTTAAACCCGAGAAGTAACGCAGGTCACAAACCCCCGTAGGACGGCACGTTACCCGCACCCCCCTGCAACGCTCTTTAGCGGTGACCGTTGCCCCTCCCCCCGCGGACGCCTAGCATCCCGCGGAGCATACTGAGGAGCTTTGGGTGAGCGGACGCGGTGGGGCGACGGACGGACAGGTGGTCCGGGCGATCCTGGCGGGCGATACGGAGCGCTACGCCGAGCTGGTGACGCGGTACCGGGATCGCTACGCGCGCTACGCGGCGCGGATGCTTGGCTCCGCGGACGCCGCCGAAGACGCCGTGCAGGACGCGTTCGTTCGGGCGTATGACCAGCTGGCGCAGTGCCGCAATCCCGACAATTTCGTCGGGTGGTTCTTTCTCATCCTGCGGAACCGCTGTTTCGCGGAGCGGCGCAGGAGCAAGGATGTGGCCCCGCTCGAAGCGGCCGGCGCGGTGGCGGCGCCCGAGCGGCCCGACGTACCGGTGGAGATGGCGGAGCGACGGCGCGCCTTACAGCGCGCCTTGCTCGAGTTGACGCCGGAGCAGCGTGAGGTATTCGTGTTGAAGCACGTGGAAGGGTTGTCGTACGGCGAGATCGCGGAGCGACTGAACACGTCCGTGCCCTCGCTCAAGATGCGGATGCACCGGGCGTACGACCGGCTTCGCGAGCAACTGAGGGACCGAGCTTGACTATGACCGATTTCCATCCGCAGGTAAAGCAGCTCCTCGACGGCGAGATCACGCTCGCCGATCTGCCGCCCGAGCTTCGGGCGGAAGGTGAAGAGGCGTTGCGCCTGCTAGCTGCCGTGGACCGCGAGCCGGTGACGTTCCCGGCGCTCGACGCGAGCGTACTCGCGGAGCTTCGCCGCCGCCGGAGCAAGGCGCCCTCCCTCTGGCGGCGGCTCGTCGCGCCGCGCGAGGTCCGGCTCCGGGTCCGGCCGTGGACGCTCGTGCCCGCGCTCGCTATGGCCGCGGCCCTCGTCGTGCTGTTGTCCCGGCCCGAGCCGACGCCGGCGGCCGCGACGGTGACGGTGCGATTCGTGTTGTTTGCCCCCGAGGCGCAGCAGGTGGCGCTGGCGGGCACCTTCAATCAGTGGGATCAGGCCGCGACGCCCCTCGTTCGCACCGGCGCCCCCGGTGTGTGGTCCGCTACCCTGACGTTGCCCGCTGGACAGCACCAGTACGCGTTCGTCGTGGATGGCGCGCGCTGGGTGGCCGATCCGGGCGCTCCCGCCGTGGACGATGGCTTCGGGCGCCGCAACAGCGTGCTCTCGCTGTGAAGACCTTCTGTGTCGCTCTCCTCTTTGCTGTCGCCGGCACTCCGCTCGGCGCCCAGGCGGATGTCAGCGCGCGCCTCGCGGGCCGTGTATCGCCTGAAATCGCAACGCTCGTCCGGCAGCTCGCCACCTCGGCCGCGGCGCGTGGACTTCCCGTCGACCCGCTGATACAGAAGGCGATCGAAGGCAACGCGAAGGGCGTGCCTGCTGACCGTGTAGCCACCGCCCTGCGCGCGTTGTCGGGGCAGCTCGACGCGGCCGCCGCCGCCCTAAAACAGGCGGGTGCCGCTCAACCCGACACCGACGCGATCGCCGCTGGCGCCTTCGCGCTCAACGCGGGGCTCAGCGGTCAGAACGTGACGGCGCTGGCTCTGGCGAGTCGCCCGCCCAACAGCGTGGCAGCCACGCTGCGTGTTGCCAGCACGCTCGCGGCGATGGGTGTGCCCGCTACCGAGTCGGTGGAGCTGGTGACGCAGGTCATCGCCGCCGGTGGGACCACGACCGAAGTGCTCGGTCTGCCGACGCAGGTGATGGCGGGAGTCTCGCGCGGCGGCGGGGTTACGCCCGCCCAGGCGGCTGCGGGGCTCGCGCGCGCCGCGGCGGCGCGCGCCAACGCGCCTGGACAACAGCGGCCGAGGCCTTCGCACCCCTAGTTTTTTATCGTAGCGGCACGAACCCGACCGTCAGGGTGATCGCTTCGACGGTCTCGCGGCGCCCTCCTCCACTCACACGTCCCTGCTCGATGCGATAGGCGAGGCGGCCCCAGACGGGGCGCCGTGCCAACCGGAGCACCAAACCGGCTTCCGCGCCGCCTCCGGAGGCTGACGCCGACGGCCGGTTGAGGCTTCCGGTCACCCCCTGCCACAGCTCCACGAAACTCTCCACCCGCTCGGGGAAGAGAGTGCCGCGCGCGGTGAGGCGTCCCGACCAGAGGAGCCAGCGCCGGTCGCTCTGCCCGGGCACGACAAACGTGCGCGCGTGCGGTCCGAACCAGACAGTCAGCCAGGGGCGCGCCTTGTACCCGAGGAGTGCTTCTCCCTCGGCGACGTCGCGCCCGGCCGTGTCGTTCGTGACGCGTCCCTGTCCATAGCGCAAGCGGGCGACGATCCGCCCGCGCGTGGCGACTGCTTCGCCGCTCAAGACAAGGCCGCTCACTCGTTCCCGCACCGTGTCGACGCGCGAACGCGCGATCTCGGACCCGCCCCCCAGCCCGAACGACACGTTCCAGCGCGACTGCGCGTCGAGCGATGGCGCGCACAATAGGGCGGCGCAGATAAGCACGAGAGCGCGCGTCACGGGGCCTCCGGCGTCAGCAAGACCGGCGCGCCGGTCCGGATGCCGAGCATCCCGCGGGCGCGCTCGACGTTGCGACGCGCGACTTCCGCGTCTTCGCGGCGCCAGGCGTCGCGCAGCGTGCGGTTGTGGGCCGCGTTACCGGGGATCGGCCGGCCGGGGTGGTGCGACAGGAATGCGACGATCCCGGCGATCGTGACCGTTCCCCCCACGACGAACCGCGCGCCGCTCGCGTCCTCTCCGCTGGCCACGACGCTCGGCAGCACCACGACGGCCACGCCGGCCAGCGCCGCCGGGGCGAAGGCCCGCAGCCCGGGTCCCATGGACTGCCGCTCGGGGAGAAGGAGCGAGTCCGCCGGTGGCGCGGGGTGGGGGAGGGTATCGACCCGCCCCTGCGTCACCTCGAGCGGCAGGCGCAGGATGCGTACGACGCGCCGTTGGCGATCGAGCGAGTTCACCGCGATCACGTAGCGGCCCGTCGGAGGTGGCGTGGTTCCGGTCGCGTCGAATCCGTTCCAATGCAGGTCGAGGCTGTCGGCGATCGGGCCGGTATAGAGCGTGCGCACCACGCGTCCATCCTCGGTGGCGAGCGTCGCCGCCACGTCGTGGAAGGTGCTGGCGTAGAGCCGCACTTCGAGTGCCTCGGCGCCGGGACGTATCGCGGTGTCCGCCGGCGCGCGTCCGATCACGGCAGGCGTGGCCCGCCGCACTTCCTCAAATAGTGAAAGCACCTGGGGTGGAAAGACCAACTCGTCGGGGCGGAAGCGAGGGTTCGAGAGGACGAGCCGCCGCGCGACTGCCCGGGCGGTGTCACGCCGATCGCGCAGCAGCTCGGTAGCCGCGAGATACATGAGGGCGCGCGCGGCATCGGCCGGCGCGAGCGCATCCGCGCCCTGGAACGTCAGCGCGCGGCGCAGCAGCCCCGCCGCATTGTCGAACTCGAGATCGTCGTAGGCGCGCACGCCCTGCGCGAGCACGGGGCCTGCCGCTTGGGCGCCCGCCAGGCGCGGGGCCGCCATAGCGCCGAGCGCGAGGGCTGCGAGCAGCACGAGGGCGCGGGTCATCCGCCGATCGGTTTCAGAGCGATGCGGGTCCACTTGATCTCCTGGCCGGGCTGGGCGGTGAACACGGTGTCGAACGGGGCAAAGCCGTCGCGCTTCACTTGCACGCGGTGCCGCCCCGGCGCGATCTCGAGATTGATGATCGGGGTGAAGCGAATCGGTTTATCGTCGATGAAGAACGCCCCCGTGGGCTGCGTGCTGAGGGAGAGTTTGGCGTTCGCCGGCGCGGGCGCCGCTGGGCGCGGCCGGGTGACCGGGGGCGGGGTTCGGCGCGGCGCGGGGGCGGGCGTGTCCACGGGCTGCGCTGTCACGACGTGCTGCGTGTCCGCGGGCAGCCGCTGACTCGGCGTGGCGCCGTTCGCCGGGCTGGTCGGACGGAGCGCAACCCAGGCGCCGCCGGTGGCCAGAACGAGGCCCGCAGCGATAGCGACGGCGACGACCCGGCGCCGGCCCCGCAGCGCTGGAATCCGAACGGTCGGTGTGTCCGCTGTGTCCCACAGGATGCGGGGCCGCTTGGCGACGGGAGTCGGGCCCGTGAATCCGGCGGGAATCTGGGGCACCGCCTGTCCCCCGAGCGCGGCGACGAAGGCCGCGATATCGGGAAAGCGCTCGGCGGGCCGCTTGCTCATTGCGCGGTACACAGCGGCGGAGACGGGCTCGGGAATCTCGGGCTTCACCTCGGCGAGCCGTGGCGGGGGCTCGAGCAGGTGTTTGCGGATCAGCTCGCCGATCGAGTCGCCCGTGAACGGCACCGCGCCCGTGAGCGCCTCCCACACGAGGATCGCGAGCGAATACTGGTCGCAGCGGCCGTCCACCGGCTGCCCCTCGAACTGCTCGGGGGACATGTAGCGCGGGGTGCCGAGCGACCCGCCGGTTTGCGTGAGCGATACACTGCCGAAGGCGCGGGCGACGCCGAAATCGCAGACGAGCGCCCAGCCCGAGTCTTCGATCATCACGTTGGCGGGCTTCACGTCGCGATGCACGACGCCGTGGCGGTGCGCGTACTGCAACGCGCTGCCCACCTGCTCCACCACGCCGAGCACTTCCGGGAGAGGGAGTGCGCCTCGCTCCATGATGACCTGCTCGAAGGAGCGCCCGCGGATCCGCTTCATGGTGTACCAGAGGAACGTGCTGGTAGCGCCGACCCGGAAGATGGGGACGATGTGGGGGTGGTCGAGCGACGCGGCGATCTTGGCTTCGCGCTCGAACCGCTCCGCCGAAGCCGGCCCCTGGAGGAACTGGAGGGGAAGAATCTTGATCGCCACCTGGCGATTCAAATCCATCTCCTGCGCCAGGTAAACGAGCGACATCCCGCCCCGACCGAGGAGATCGGTGATCTGGTACTCTTGGCTCAGCTCGCGCCGCAGGGCGTCCTCGAGCTCCTCGGGGATGGTATCGTCCGGGGCGGCGTTCGTCCGGTTCTGCTCGTCGCCGAGCGTAATGCCGCACTTGGGACAGCCGGGTGCGCCGTCCGGGATGCCGTCGGCGCCACAGCGGGGGCAGGTCACGCCTTAAGGTATGTGGAAGTCAGTGGCGGCGGTGAGGACATCGGAGTTTGCGCCGAACGGCACCCATGCCCCGCACCGACCTGTTCGGTCGCAGGCGCGGGCGCGCCAGTGGGAGGACTTGGTCACGAGCAGGACGACCGTGTCGCTGAATGAGGCGGCGGCGATACTACCCGACGTGACGCCAGCGCCGCGGGACAAGGGTGAGCCGTTGAATGCCGTGTTGGTGGCCTTCACCTCCACCTCGAGCACGATGACATCCCTGGGGTCGGGGTCCGTGACCATGCCCTTGAACGTCACCGTCTGGGTGGTATTCAGACCGCCGCCCGTCCCCTGACCTACGAGCATCGGCGTGGCGCTCGCGCCGTTGTACTGATTCAGCGAGACGCTGTCGAGGACGGGAGTCTCCTCGATGGCGTTGACCACGAAGTCGGCGGCCGTGTCGGCGTTTTGCCCGAAGCTGAGCCATGCGCTGCAACGCAATGTTTTGTCGCACGTTTGAGCCCGCCAATGGTAGCCGGTGTTTTCCGCCCGGCCGGGCACGCGAATCCACGCGGTCTGGCCCACACCCACATAGGCGCTTTGGTAATTCGGGGATCCGCCTAACGGGGTGCTCGTCTCCCACAACTCGATCTCAAGGCGCACCGAGTCGCCGGTGTTAGCGTCGTTGAGGGTGCCCCGGAAAACGGCTACGCTTTCGGGGCTAATCGAACCGATCCCAATCGTGATCGCACTGTCGCCCCGGAACTGGAGGATCCCCCCCGGCGTACTCGGCGCGCGCTCCTTGACCGCCGAGAGGGTAAACGCGCCGGTCTCCGCTGGATTCGTACTAGTCACTTCGATGACGTACCGCCCCGCCGTGGAGACGTTGAAGGGCGTAAGGCACGCGGTCAGCGCTGCGGGGCACTGGTCGTTCTCATCCAGCATCAC
>Ga0184608_10000193_pt1 | contig 15002 bp, 8 predicted proteins | sample PLM1_30_coex_FD_133010 | JGI IMG/M metagenome (GOLD analysis project Ga0184608, IMG submission 133010) | Groundwater sediment microbial communities from an aquifer in East River, Colorado, USA - PLM1_30_coex | ecosystem: Environmental > Terrestrial > Soil > Riparian zone | place: USA: East...
ATTTTCGTAAATAAAGTTCCTTGCAACCTTTAATTTTAAAGGATAACAATCTATTTGGCAAATCACAATTCAGTTTCGAGTTTGCTTTTCTTTTTTGCCATAAAGCTGTATAAATAATAAAAATTACCTCCTTTGAAGCAATGCGTTCAGTATAAATCGCGTTTCTTTAATTGTCATATTCTTTGATGCCATGATGACCGCTATCGATACGGCAACAGAGCATACTAATATTAAAAATTGTTGTTCATGACCTATTATCATCCCTATACTATAACCGGCAATAAATCCTGCAAGTACAGAGAGACAAGCAGAAATAATGTATCTGAAAGATCCGTGATCTGTTAGAATTATCAAAAATAACGAGGAACTCAGATATGCAACAAGTATTGAAATTGCGGCTCCCATAGTTTCATATGGTGGGACCAAGAAAAAGAAAGAGATAAAAAATATTACTAACTGGACGATTCCAGTTAATATGAGCATATTAGATTTACCCAAATTATTTAGTTTTGATATTATGTTTATAGTAATAGAGGAAGGAATAATGGCCATTGCAAGTATAAGCAATACTGTTTGTGCAGATTCATATTCTGGTCCAATCAAAGATAGGATTGACCTTGGTATGACAAGTAAAGCCACAACAATTGGCGCCGTTAGGCTTAGACTAAATCTGAGGCTGCTTGTAGATAGATCTGTCTTTAAAGTGGATGAAGATGGAATTACCATATACGCCATGCTCGAAGCAATGCTTGCTACAACTATAGTAATCATTAAAGCAACATAAAAAATACCGACATCAGCTGCATTAATATTCATAAAAGCAAGCAGTACGATACTTAGAGTAACAATTATCATCTTTGACCATTTTGCCGGCGTATTGATAAGAGCGTCCTTAATTGTTTCTTTGAAATATTTACGGTTCCCTATTTGAATACTAAATGTTTTTTTCAAGATGCATAAAGACGTTAAAGTTATAAAGAGCCCTTCAAGCAGGTATGCGAGTAAGATGCCTATAGCTCCAACTGACATATACACCAACAAGAATCCAGTTGGTAATTTTATTCCCAGGCCTATCAGATCAATTATTAAGACAGTCTTTGCATTAGAAATACCCAGCAGACCAAAACGAGCTACAAATTCAATCGATAATACGACGAGCAACGCTACGGATATCCATGTAAAGTGCTTGATTGATTCATTATAGATACTGTTAGTAACGATAAGCAAAAATGGAATCGATGCCACGGTTATTATTAATTCTATTATAAGAGATGTTCCAAGAATTTTTGATCCTGGCACAATTGATTTTTTTAATAATGGATATTCAAGACCAAGTTGGGTTATTGTTGTGAGTAACATGACTAGACTGTAAACACTAACTGCAAGACCGATTTCTGAAGCTGATGTGAGCTTTGATATAACCAGCCAATATAACCAACCACCTACGGAAACAAGTAGATTGTCTATGAAAAGAAGTATGCTTGGAGCAACAAAATCACTTGACGATTTTCTTTCAATTTTTTTTCTAAGTTCTGAATCTCCTGGAGATTTATCTTGATTCAACTCGGTCCTTCCAATTTTTTGGCAGAAATATTATCTTTATGTTGATGATTAATCGTCAAGAGTTGGATGACCTTCCACAAGATACCCACGATTAAAAAGTAAAAGGCGTATTCTGCGTTTCGGTTTGCTACGTCTTGTTGATTTAGTAAAAGGAAGAGAGGTGTGGAACTTAACAGTATAAGAGCAATAATTACAGGTAAGTTTGGTAAAAAGTAGGTCCTTAGAAGTATGCGTATAGGGAATTTATATTTCAAATCCAACACCAACGATAGGTTAGGGAAAAAGACAGTATTTAAACAAATTCAGTCAATTTATGGCATTCAATAAGGAAAACTACGAGCTCAAGTATTCATATTGCATACAAATAAGACAAATCAATATGCTGTAATACCTGAGAATTTTTAATAAATGGAGATTTAGCTACAAAAAACGATCTCCGCTAATGAATTGTGGACACTAATCTCAACTACGTAAGAACGAAATTTATTTTTACCTTAGTTGTCATGTTAAGTTCTGAAATTAAACCCAGTGGATGCCTTTAAAAAAGTAGACGATGACATTAGAAAGACATTTGCTGAAGTATCAGGTGGCTCGGCTTATCTTCAAATTGAAAATGAAGATATTTTTTCAGGTGGTTTGGTATATCTTGTTCAATTCCAACTCGATTATTTCGCTTCCGAATAATTGATAACAGTACGTTGTTCACACTATCGAAAATCAAGCATTTCAAATGGTGAATAACCACAATAACTAAAAATTAATAAATTCTAAATCGTGTCTACACTAGACGAAATTTATTCCCAGATTTTTTCTCCAAAAGTTATTTTCTTGTTTAGCAAAAAGTTACCAAGAGATGCAAAGCCTACAGCCATTATCAGAGAAATTCCATATTGAAGATGAGAGTACTCGACAAAAACAAATACAAGTGATAACTGAATAACTGCGCCCAGCGCACACAAGCCTAAAAAAGTCACATACTGTTTCAAAAAACGACGAGGGGAAAAATTCCTGTCCTCGAAGGTCCAAATTTTATTCAAGACAAAATTGGTAGAAATTGAAGTAATTATACCAATTAAGGTTGCACGGATATACCAAACATTCATATCGTTTGCTAGAAAATACGATACCAAATAATTAACAAGAAAGCCACTCGTTCCAACTGTAAAGAATCTTCCGGCCTTTGACAAAAATACTGCAGATTTGTATTTTTTTGGTTCTAGGTCGAGATCATTTAATTGCTTAGATTTTGTTCTCTGTCCGTAACGATAGAGATACCAAATTGAAATTAAATAGTTGGTAAATCGGTTTAATTGTAATCTCAGATTTAATATCATCGTCTCACAAACGCTTCATCTTTGCTGCTTGTATTTCATATTTGTTTCGATCTGGAATGATTTTGAAATTTAAAAACATCAAGATTGTTAATATTCAACCTCCAATGGTTATCGTTTATTAGTAGCTTTAGCTATTTTGGCACATCATTTTAAGTGCGCTATTTATTTCGAAGTTTGCAAAATGAAGTCGCATCTATTTTTCAGACAGTATAGAATCTATTATCTGCGCAGTATTACTAATTTGAGTGGAGTTGACTGAATTTGTTAGATTTACTATTAATGCACTTGCAAATCCATGTGGTTGTGAAGTCGCTACAGCATAGTCATATGAAAAGATAGAGTCATGAATATTATTGAATTTTTGCTATAGAGAACGTATTTCATTTCGCATCGTCAAAACATGAATCTTGCAATGTGATTAGGGTAATTCAAAATCATTGAGTACATAGTTTGAGTATAGAAGACCACTTAAAATTAATCCAAAAGAAGAGACTCATATGATGACATAATGCACTAGATACCTCTTCAGTCATAACGAAATAAGAGAGAATGAACTTCAGTTTCCACCATATCTATCTTATTTACACGAAACAAGGTGATTCTGTCAGCACTACTTATCGTTAATCGGTCTGTCCTTCATGTATCTGGTTGATCTTCATTTGTCTGTTCTTCATCCGGTCCATATCCATTTGCCTCTTCTTGCTCAGGTTGATCTTGACTTGTCGGTTCTTCATAGCGTTGTTTGTTGGATTGTTGTTAGTGTGATTTTCTGACTGCTTAGTTTGTCTTCTTCAACGGTAATCTTCACTGATGAGTCAGATGATTTGTACTGTGATTCCCCATCAAAGTGTGCCTTAATGTCATATTTTCCAGGACTGTCTGGTGCATTCAGATTTACCTCAAATTCGCCTTTGCTATTCGTGGTAACAGGACCTCCGGCTGGGTTGCCATCAATCGTAAATGTTATGCTTTTACCAGATATCGGTAAGTCTGCGACAGCATCAATCAGTTTACCTGAAGCAGTAAAGGTTGCACCAGGAGTTGGCTTGTTTGAAGAAAGCTTTAGACTCATTGAAGTATCTGTAGTCGTACTCGTTTCTATTGTGTAGGTTTCTTCTCCTGGGGTACCAGCATTTTCCGACATGTTCCTAAAAGAAAGACCAGATATTTGTATACATCTGCGGCAAAGACACACGTAACTGGTTCGATAGGAAAAACCGATGAAACTATGGATATAAAGATTTGCTGCAAGACTATCGAAGGGTTTATCTCCAGTAATTTATGGCGATGGACTTGCAGACAAGAGATTTTATTTCAGTAGATGATGTGGTGGAAGCTATTTTGTTATCAATAAGAGCAATGGAAGAAGCAGAAAATAATAATTCCAGTTTGCCTTTAGTAAGCTTTGTTTATATCAAATCCTAGGGGAATGCCGAATGTTATATGGTTGTTGTATGAAGAAATCAGGGACAAATTGAAACGTCCTGCATGCAAAGTGTTAAACAAGAGTATTGATTACAAAAATAAATAATTCATGTTAGGATGTTCAAAAATTTATCAAAGACTATAAATTGTTTACAATGTTTATTAATTCATTGTTATCATATACGTGCCATTGATGGTGTTAATATTATTCACAAGTATCATATTCATAATTCTAGCTTTAAACTTGATGTCTTTAGATAATATTTTAGCAGCATTCGCAATCATTAATCATAACCAGAATTATACTAGTACGCCACCACCTATAGTAAACGATAATTCACTTAAAGTTGAATTGTTCTATTCAGGACCACAACCAATAACTAGTATCGCCTTTTTAAATAATGCTGATTTAGTAGCATTAGAGAAAAATACTGGTAAGGTACAGAGAATTGCAAACGGTCTGCCACTAAAGGAATTACTGGATGTCAATGTCACAACCCTGGATGAAAGAGGCATGCTCGGAGTCGCGATATCCAAGAATGTGGATGGAGGTGCATATGTTTTCTTGTATTACACTGAATCAAAGACACCCAACGGAGAACCTATAGGAAACCGTCTCTATAGGTACGAATTAATAAATAATAAATTAGTAAATCCTAAATTGCTTCTTGATCTTCCGGCTCTACCTGGTCCCTATCATAACGGCGGTGCTATAACGATTGGTCCTGATAACAATATCTATATTCCAGAAGGTGACCTAGATAATGTCGAAAACAAGGAAAGTCCCAATACAAAAGCTCAAAATATAGAACGTGGGGAAGAACCAAATGGATCAGGCGGTATACTCAGAGTAACGAAGAGCGGCCAGGTAGTGGGAAAAGGGATCTTGGGGGAAACATATCCGTTAGACTTGTATTATGCGTATGGAATAAGGAACAGCTTTGGCATTGATTTTGATCCTATTAGTGGTAATTTATGGGACACAGAAAATGGACCAAATTTTGGAGATGAAATCAATCTCGTAGAGCCTGGATTTAATAGTGGCTGGCTACAGGTACAGGGTATATGGGAAAAGGTTAAGGGTAATATAGGCAACGTTTCTGCTGATCCCCAGAAAAATTTAGTAGACTTTAATGGAAAAGGTAAGTATAGTACACCTGAATTTATATGGAAAAATCGTTACGGTCCTACAGCATTAAAATTCCTTGACTCCACCAAATTAGGCGAAGAATATGAAAATGACTTGTTTGTCGGCGATGTACATAGAGGGAATATTTACCATTTTGAACTAAATAAAGAGAGAACCGAATTATCACTTGATGGTTTACTTCAAGACAAAATAGCTGACAATGATAATGAGCTTAAAGGCAAAATTTTTGCTAAAGGCTTTTATGGAGGAATCTCTGACTTAGAAGTGGGTCCAGATGGTTATCTATATGTCGTTTCCGGAATTTGGAACAACGTAGGCAAAATTTATAGAATCGTTCCGCAAAACAATTGATCTTGGCCTTTGAAATCCTCATTTTTACAATAGATTATAAAAGCATAGCTGCAACTTTGAAATAAGAAGGATTGGCTTAGGTGTCCAGTGTATCTCGTGCTAGAATGCATGAATATGTACGATTATGTGCACGATTAACTTACTTCAAATTAGTGTGGTTGGTAACCTAGATCTTACTAGATCTTTTAACTGCACTTCAAGTTTATTCCTCGGGAAAAATTGTAATATTTTTTTGGATTTTGTGATATCAGCACAACTTTCTTTGATTTCTCCTTGAGCTTTTGTTTTCTGGTGGATGGGGTCTAAATTTAGTCCAGAAATTTTGATCATCAGTTTGGCAATTTCATTAATACTTGTGGGTACCCCTGTTCCTATATTGAAGATCCCTGATGGTGAGGACTGAAGAGACCTTCTTTTTTGATCCAGGGCTTTTATCGATAATATAAAGGCGTTAACCACATCGATTATCGATATAAAATCACGTTTCTGCATTCCGTCACCATAAATTATTGGAGGCAGACCATCAGATAGCCTCTTGGCGAAAGTTGTCAATACATCTTTTCCATTCTGTCCTTTCCCATAAGCGTTAAAAATTCGAAGTGAAATACTATTTTGAATTTTTCCGGAATCGGCGTATGACGATACATATTTTTCTGCGAGCATTTTGCTCGTGCCATACGGTGATATGGGTGATAGAGTGTGATTTTCGTCGATTGGTAGTTCTATTGGGTCGCCATAAACAGATGCAGAGGATGCAAAAATAAAGTTTTTAGTTTCATTAATACAACATGCATCAAGCATGTTTAATGTCCCCTTCACGTTTACATCCATTGTGGATTGTGGATTCCTTATCGACTCTTCCACGTTTACTTTGCCTGCAAGGTGAATACATGTGTCTATTTTTTCCCTTTTGAAAAGATCAAATACAGTGTCTCTATTAGTAATATCTAAATTATAAAATGACCATGAATTATCGCGGTATCCATTACAATAAGCCAAAAAAGTGCTGTCTTCATTCTTATCAGTAAGAATTAGGTCGTTATATTTATCACGTAATAGCGCGCTAACTAGATGTCGTCCCATAAATCCTGCGGCTCCTGTTATGAGAATCCGCCTCATATTTACGAGAATATATAATTATTATATATATCTTGTATTTTACGAGCATTAAGTTCAATCATTGTTTTGGCAACTATGATTTGCGATTAGCCATAACTAGTGGAAAAGTCATTTTTTATAACTGAAATAGGTGGAGACCAATCAGTAAATGCCACTGAGTAGAAAAGGGAAAATAAGATCCCGTTTGGCCTTTAATTCCATTCTAAGACTTCTCTTAATTGGGTCTATTAAACCAGTCCTTTGATCGGGTCTATGCCACTTTATGTCAACTAAAATTAGAAGTTAAATTGGAGCTGAATGAGTTGTTCCTTTAGAGTAACAGGCTAGATCGTTTGTCAGAAAGGGACATTGAGTATTCATTTACACATATCAATCCCACTTCAAAATTGCATTATTTAATAAATTTATTTGAAATATTTGAATAAGTGATATTTGGAGTCAAATTTTTTTATATCCCTTGATAAACTATAATCTTGGTAAATTGAAAAAAATACTAGTTATTTTGACCCTTGTTATTCTCTCATCTTATACACACTTATGGAATCTAACTGGTTTTCCTCTCATACATATAGATGAAGGACACTATTTGAGCAAGGCAATATCGACTTTAGAGGGAAAAGGACTACAACCTCAGAACAGATACTACGCTCCATATTTTGGCCAAATGTTTCTTTCAGGTATTTTTGAGATAATAGGCTATCCTTCTGTTCTACTTAATATTAATGCATCAGAAAGTCCGGATACAGTTGCAGATCTATATTTGGTACCTCGGTTAATTATGGGAATTCTTTGCGTAGTTGATACACTTCTTATTCTTAGGATAGCAGAGAAAAGGTATGGTCAAACAGTAGGATTCATTAGCGCGGTCTTATTTGCAGTAATGCCATTAAGCTGGCTACCAAGATGGATTTTGCTAGAATCAATACAGCTACCGTTTTTGCTGACATCGATTCTACTAATCGTAAATACGGATTCAAAACGAAAAGAAAAGTTATCGATTATAATATCAGGTTTGTTCATGGGACTAGCAATATTTACCAAGATTCCAGCATTTACATTTATGCCACTTGGGGGACTTATTATTTATTCTAATACGGGTCGTCTAAAATATTTAGTTTTGTGGTTGATTCCAGCAATCCTAATTCCAGCACTCTGGCCTATCCATGCTACCGTTACAGGGAATCTCAATGAATGGATATCTGGTATTATTTATCAAACTCATAGAAATCCTCAGCCGTTCATTAGTGCACTATATGATTTTTTCCTAATTGATCCAGTTCTATTTATACTTGGAATCGCTGGTCTGGTTTTTGGAGCCATTAAAAGAGATACATTCTTGGTTCTATTGATCGGTCCCGCAATTGTATTTTTTTATCTTATTGGTTACGTTAATTCGTTCCATCTCATTTTACTAATACCCTCGTTGTGTATTGCGGGAGGATACTTACTTGATTGGATAGGTCAAATTCTCACTGGAAAATTGAAAGTGAAAATTGGTCAATTTGTTCCAATAGCTGGTGTAGCCTTATTTGGATTGCTAATGACTAGTCAATTGATTTCTCTGGATCTTAATTCCAGTTACTATAATACCATATCATTTCTTTTAACTCAGCTACCTAATAAAACTCCTAGCAGCAGTCTGAATGAAGAGGATATCAGAACTATTGATATGATTAATAGTAATCAAAATAGACCAAGTGTAGTTTCAAGTGCAGGGTATTTCTGGATTCCAGAGTTAGTATTCAATAAGAATTTTTATGCCCACAGTTATTACAGTCACAATACTATAAAGTCTGATAGATTCATTATCATATCAGACGAAGGTTTTCTGTCAATGTTGAAAAGAAAATCGGCACAGTCTGAAGTGTTAAGTACTGCATACAACTCAACTCATAGTCTTGCCAGGTTTAACCTAAAGTCTCTGGAACAAATTCGATTGGACAGTTACCCTTATAATAGCTTAAATCTAAAACCTTTGTCCAAAATCATAGACATAAGAGCAAATTATTGATTTGGTCGTGTCACCGACAAGTGCAGTTCAATGTGGATCAACACATATTGAATAGATGGCACATAATACGCATCTCATTATGTATTTCTTCCTGGAAGATAATCTGAGGCTTGGTTTGTGATGTTAAATTCCTTGGGAACCTCATCCGCCTTTCTTTCGATATCCTGGGAAATAAAATTCGGGTAGCCTGGGGCCTAACGCAGGATTTCTAATTTTCCCGGCTCTTTAAGGTACCTTTTTGTCAAATAATATCACGATATCGGAAATACTGCTGGTTCAGTGATCTTATTATCAATAAATATCTCTACTAGCAAAGTATTAAGCTTAGCCATGTGCAATTAGAAATAAGTTGGTCCACCTATTGAACTACTAGCGTTACTAGAACCACCGAACCCGCAACATTAGTAGTTGTTTGTTCGGACTCTGCCAGTAGAAATCGGAGAAATTGACACAATTATACTCCCATGTCAAAAATACATATCTTTATTCTGCATGTATGTGCTCACAATTAGGAGCAACATCATCGTTATCAACTTGTGTGTTTACGTACACGGAATCGTCACCGGATGCACCAGACTTTGTTTCCGTAGGGCCCAAGATTAGTCTTTGAATTTATCCTGTGAATTAAATAAACGATTAGTGCAGCCATAGATTAAATCGTTTGTCTCCTTAGTTACGTTTAGTCGATCAATAGAACCGTAAGCTTGTTTATATGATTCATTCCACTCATAATGTATAGTTGCTTGACATAACAAATCGAGCAGTCGGTCCGTATTGATTAGTTTAATCTGCTTATAAGGCCACGTTTGTTTCCCTAAAGCAGAAGGCAGTAAATAATCCAATGCCTTTTGTAATCCTGAGCCTTGAGGTGTTTTATAATTCCACAAGTCAACGCCAATATTGTCACCAATTTTCGCTAGATTGAAAAAGGCCAAGAGATTATATATATGGTAGTCCAGAGAAGTGCGCCTTTGTAATTCAAAAGGTTGGCGGCCATCGGGTTGGATTTTTGCCGCAATTAGTTTATCGATATTATTTTTTAGAATCTCTCTAGTAATTTCTGTTTTATTTAAGAACAGCGCAATAGAAGAAGCCTGAACATCAAACCAAGTACCATGATTATTGAGTTTTTTACTTTCTTTCTTACCAAAATCAGAATTTAAAAGCCATTCAAGATATTTGCCAAACCATAATTCAATACCTTGCTGGTCTTGCTTGGTCCAAGGTATAGAGTCGTGAATCAATGCAATTGAGTCTATTACATCAGGAAAGTAACTTGCAGCAATAATACCGGAATGAGTACCGTTATTTTTACCGGTTATCACTTCGGAATGTTGTAAATTTGGGTTCATGCGAGTGTTATTATCTAAGAACCAGACTCGTAATAGCTCTGAGGCTTTGGAAGCATATAAAATATTATCCGTAAAATAATATGCAACAGAAAGTATTTTCACCCTTTCTATCATTTTGCCCATGTTTCTACCATCAGGAATTGAGTAAACTTCCGGATTAATCTGGCCGTCGTGATAGATATATGGAATATGTTCTGATTTGGTAACGTCTGGCCAATAATATAGAGCTAGAGAAAGAAAATCGTGTTTATCACCACTTGACGGTATTTGCTTTTTTTCCATTACCGAGCTAGCTTCTTCTGTAAGATAGGAGTCAGCCTGTGCAAGCAATTGCTTTAATGACTCTTGTACAACTGGATTTTTATTATCTTTAATCGCCTGTTTTGAAGGAAGGTCAAACATTACTATTTGTGGTAATGACTGGGATTTGATATCCCCGTGAGGGTAATTCGTTATTCTCTGATCCTCAGCGCTGACTTGTGTGGGATGCATTAGGCCAGATAATCCAACAATACCTGACCATATGATTATTGAAATTAGCAGTACTGCTCGTAAAGTTCCAGACATGGAATTTGGCTGGTTATAATCCCATATTCTAGCAAGGTAAATTATAAACTCCAATCTCACTGATACAGAAAATAATGATATTAAGAATAATAATTTTACGACTACGTATATGAGTCCACATAATTTGAAGGATTAGAAATGTGCGTAAAGGTTTGGATTATCATTATACTGCAGATAAGACTGCAAAAACTAGGTAGTATTCACTGGACAAAGTGAATCTTCATATCAATCGGTGATTCCAAAATAGAGCTGGAATTCTTTCTACTATTTATTTTTCAGCAGAAGCTTTACCGGATACCTTCACATCCACAAATTCTGGCCTATTTAGAGGAGAGTTGGAGCCTTCTTTGCAATTAAGCTTATTATCCTCTACATTCCCGGTATACATTAATCCATTACCAATGGAGATAATTCCTTGTTACGAATATATTCAATATCCTGCTGCAATCCGACGTGCACGTGTGATTTCATTTATTGATTCCTTTATTCATTTTATATATGACGTTTACAACCAGAGTGAAAACGATCGCGCCCACGAGGACGATAACACCGGTGAAGGAAGTCATTATATGAATTAGAGGCACGTTTTTTCCTTGCTCTATAGCTCTCGCGGGGATATCTCCGGGTAGTTTAAGTTCGCTAGGTTGGTCAACGCCGGCATCAGAAATTATAGACTTAAGGTACGTTATGAATTTGGTTCTAACTCCTTCACGAAGAGGTTCGTTATAATGCTCTATAAAATCAAATTTTAGCTGAACCTCTTTTGCATTGAGTGGATCTCCTGAATTTAAATCACCTTTCTGAGATAAATATCCATGAAGAAGTGCATTCTTAATTTTTGTGATTCCTTTAACTTTCATTTCTGGATCCTTCAGTACTACGTGTACAAACTTTGGTGGATACGCAGCCCTGATGTTATGGAATTCTATCTTAGACGTATCGGTAATTTTTATAGATTCAGTTGAAGACTTGTTTTGTACAATCATTTCCACAGTACCATGTTTCTTCCCAGGTAGATTCACTGTAAGATTAAATTCAGTGGGTATATTGACACTAATATAATCATGATTAGACATGGCTTCTGGCACATCAACCGAACCGGCAAATTTTATAAAGGCCTCATAATAGCCTGTAAGATTTAGATTCCTAACAATAACATTCTCATGGCTTCTACTAACCGCGCCGGTGTAGTTAATTATATTTATATTTTGTACTTTTATAATGCTAGGATAAACAGGTTCATCTGACATTGAAACTGATGAACTATTCAGCGTCACGATACCTGCTGCCTCCATATTTCCAATAAATCCTTTTTTTGGTATCGATGTCCTTTGGGATTCTTTAATTCCTTCTAAATCAATGTTAGGCATCTCTAAAATATTGGATAATGATGTAAAATATTGATGTGGTGAATCAAAAATTGAATTGAAGTAATCTCCGGCGTTTATCAATAAGAGTCGACCGCCATTATGAAACATTTTTTCAATAATAAAAGGGGCGAGTATCCGATCGTTACTATCCCGATAGCTTGCTATTACGTTTGTATTTGGAGACGGTCTCATTTGTACACTTTTCACCAACCCCGATATATTTAATAAAGTACTGTGAGTTTTATTGGTAACTATTTTTGCAAAGATATTGGTAATGTTGTCACTGCTTTTCAAAGAAAAAAGCTGGCTAAAATTTCCTGAAAAATTATTATTTGAATTTATTACTATTAATTTTCCTCCTGCATTCAAATAGTCCATATACCGTTTATCGAATTTCACGGTTTCAGGCATAACTATCATGTCCTTTGAAAATACAGATAAATCATTATCACTGAAAATATCGTATCTACTTTTGGATAATGCAAGAAAACTAAGGGGATAATAATAATCGAAATATTTATTTTTTTCATAGATATGTTGCGCAGAGGAAGATAAGATCGTAAGCTGCGGAGGCGCAAATTCTACATTGTTATAATGGGAAGTTAAACCCACTTTCATAATACCCTCTGTGTCGTTTGCGTTAATTTTTGCGACTTGGATTTTGGGCATATCATTTAAGTAAATTTTAACTGAATCATTCAGACTTTGAATCTTTATTGAATACCATAACAAGTTCATTTTTTCTACCTCAGCATTTCTGACTAGAAGCTTTAGATCTTTGCTATTTACCTGTTTGTAGTATAATTCAAGACCACTCTTTGAGAGAGAAATAGAATACTCTTTGTCGTTGTCTAACCACTTTACCTTGACATCATCACTTTTTTTATCGTGATCGGATATTATTCTAAAATGTACCTCTGCCTCACGTACATATCTTTCTGGAATAGTTTTTGACCAAAGCGTATTTTCGTCTGCTACATTAGTTCCGGTCAAGATTATATTTTTGTCTTGTCTCTCTTTTTGTGCAGTATTATATTTTACTCCATTATTAAAATCAAATGATTTATTATTGTAAGGTAAGATGACAGTATTAGTAGATTTTGGTAGTAACAGATTGTCTTGATGATTGCGCAATAGGGCAATTGAAGCTTTAGAAGATGAATCTGGGGGTTCGAGAGGAGGCACCTCAAGAATAATATAATTTTTGCTCTCATATGCGCGTTTAAAATAATTTAAAGCAAATATTATTGGATCAGTAATACTTTTCTCATCCTGAATACTAGCTTTTGGTAACAATATAAACCGTATATCGCTATATTCTAATTGACGGTAAAATGAATCTAATGTAGATGAGTTTAAAATAAGCGGACTTTGAATAAGTTTGTCGTAGGGGGTCCCCACGAAGGCTTGAATTTTTGACATGAAGCCGTCTTGCCAACGATTATACTCTTTAGGAAAACTGGCAACGTTATATCTTTCAGGATTATTACTTATTTTATTGTGCAGAAAATCAAATAAGTTCAGCTCAGATGTCGAGGGAAAGTGCCTGCGTGGAAGAGTATCAATATAATCTTGCGTTTGCAGTATCAATGAATTGAATCCTATAAAAATCAAACTGGAGAAAGATGAAAATAAAACGACTGCACAAATAAAAATGGTGTTATAAAGTGGCTTGTGATTAAATGTCCTAATTGATATTGTGTAAACCATCAACGCTGCAAATCCAACCAAGCCTACCATTGTATATTTACTGAATCGGTGTTCATCGTAGTATGGACCAATAACGACCGAAATAATAATTATTATGCCGAAGACAAATATCTCTTTTTCAAATTTTTTAAAAAAATATGAGAGGATAAATGCTATTCCAAATATGCCTACCAATCCCATTCTTACTGGATAGAGGTACCACGGAAGGTTACTTTGATATGTCTGGTCTTTTATGGTTTCTAAAGGTAGCTCATTTAATACCGCCAAACTCATTAAGAATGTATATGCAGTTAAAAAAATAAGAACTAAAGTTAGGTAGTTAAACTTACCTTTACTACTGGTTAATTTTCTTAACTTATTTAGAAACATTATTTTTAGTCTTCGTACTTGCAGCCTTTCTGAGAGAAAGTACACTGTCCATAGAATAACGACAAATAATGTAACAAGAAGTAACAATGGCAATCCAAATATTTGATTTAACATCAGATAATTTCCTGGTGTTACTAACTCTATGATATATACAATCACAAAAGCAATGATAAAACCTAGATACAAATAATTTTTTGAATTCATTCTAAATATTAGCGGCAGGAGAGATGAAACTATAATAAAAAAATAATATTCATCATGACTTATTATTCCTAATACGGAAATTGCTGCAACTATTGCAAGACTCAAGTAATTACTTTTAAAATTTGTCCGAATTATACCTAATAGAGTAAAGCCTGCTGGCAGTGTTATATAAGTCAGGCCAGTGCTAAAATCAGGAGCCGTGGCTATTATAAAGTTACTCGCTCTAATAATATCCAGTGATCTCGTATCAACTAGAGATTCAAGACTGGCTAGTGGAGAAATTATCGGATGAGTGAACGAAAGATTGAGTAAATAAATCCATCCAAATCCGGCACTCAGCGTAAAAAGTGTGGCTGCAAGCAGCGAGGACTTCCGCAGGGTAACTGGAACCCATGCAGAGAAAAAGTAATAGAACGCAAATACAGGTAAAATGTTGAGAAAAGCAATTGAGGCGTACGAATTTACCAAAGGCGTGCC
>Ga0184608_10000197_pt1 | contig 14945 bp, 14 predicted proteins | sample PLM1_30_coex_FD_133010 | JGI IMG/M metagenome (GOLD analysis project Ga0184608, IMG submission 133010) | Groundwater sediment microbial communities from an aquifer in East River, Colorado, USA - PLM1_30_coex | ecosystem: Environmental > Terrestrial > Soil > Riparian zone | place: USA: East...
GGCCTCGCGGCGTTCGAACACGCCCTTCTTCGCGGCATCGGTCGTGAGCGCGCGGATCGAGGAGAGCCCCTTCGCGACCGCCGCGGCGTCGCGGTCGCGCGCGCGCACGCGAAGGCCGGATGCGGCTGCGGCCTGAGCGATGCCCGAGCCCATGAAGCCAAGGCCGACGACGCCCACGTTCGCGATCGCGCGCGGCTTCCCCAGCCCTTCGAACGCGGCCTTGCGCTGACGCAGGGTGAGCATGACGAGCGCCGTCAGGCTGCGGCCGGTCTCGCCGATCGCGAGCTCGCCGAATGAGCGCGCCTCGGCGTCGAGTCCGGCGTCGATGCCCTTCGCGAGGCCGATCGCAACAGCGTCGATCGCCGCGAGCGGGGCGGGATAACGCCCCTTCGTCTCGGCGAGCGTCCGCGAGCGCGCCTGCCGCAGCGCGAGCGCCCGCGCGGGCGCGACGAGGGTCACGGCGCGCTCGATGAGAGTCGCGCCGCCGGACGGTTTGCGCTTCGTGTCGCGCGCCGCGTGGTCGATCGCCGCGCGAAGCAGGACGGCGGGATGAACGACCTCGTCGACCACGCCCGCGCGAAGCGCGCGCTTCGGCGCGAGCTGGCGCGCCGTGAGGATCATGTCGAGCGCTCGCGGGAGGCCGATGAGCCGCGGAAGCCGCTGCGTCCCGCCGGCCGCCGGTATGAGGCCGAGACGCGTCTCGGTCAAACCGACGCGGACGCTCGGGGCGTCCGCCGCGATCCGCGTGTCGCACGCGAGCGCGATCTCCAGGCCTCCGCCGAGCGCGGGGCCGTTGATCGCCGCGACCGTGACGAACGGCAGCTCGGCGAGATCGTTCAGCACTCGCTGCATCGCGCGGCTCGCTTTCTCGATGTCGCTCTGCGAAGTGCCGCGCAACAGCGAGAGATCGGCGCCGGCGACGAATTGGCCTTCCTTGCCGCTCATGACGACCAAGCCACGCGGCGCAGCGTTGCGCGCCGCGGCTATCGCGGCGGCCAAGTCTTCCATGAGCCGCACGTCGATCGCGTTCACCGGATCGCCCGGACGATCGATGACGATCCGAGCGACGCCGGAGGCGTCCGCCGGAACGAACGTGACGGATGGTCGCGTGTCCGGCGCGGCCGGCAGGGCGGCTCTGGGGGCCGTCAACGACGACGCGATCACGCCGCTCGCTCCAGGATGATCGCGGCGCCGTTCCCGCCCGCCGCGCAAGCGGTCGCAAGCCCGTACCGGGCGCCGCGCCGCTTCATCTCGCGAGCGAGCGTCAGCACGATGCGCGCGCCGGTGGCGCCGAAGGGGTGGCCGAGCGCGATGGAGCCGCCCATGACGTTCAGCTTCTCAACGGGGACGCGGCCGACGCCGTTGCGCTCGAGAACGACGAGCGTCGAAAGCACCTGCGCGGCGAAGGCCTCGTGCATCTCGAACACGTCGATATCGTCGAGGGTGATCCCGGCGCGCTTGAGCGCGATCGGGATCGCGTACGCCGGCGCGATGAGCAGCTGGTCGGCAGGGTCGACGGCGGCGTAGGCATAGCTGCGCACCGCCGCGAGAGGCTCGAGTCCGAGCGCTTGCGCGCGCGCTTCGCTCGCCAGGACCACAGCCGCGGCGCCGTCCGTCAACGGGCTCGCGTTGCCCGCGGTGATCGTGCCGTGCTCGCGATCGAATACCGGCCGGAGCGAGGCGAGCTTCTCCGGCGTCGAGTCGCGCCGGATGTGGTTATCGGCGGTAACCGCGTGTCCATCGACATAAACAGGTGCGACCTCGGGCGCGAGACGACCGTCGTCCCAGCCCGCCGCGGCCAGCCGATGACTGCGGAGCGCCCACGCGTCCTGATCCTCGCGCGAGATCGCGTTGATCGCGGCCATGCGCTCTGCCGATTCGCCCATGGTCAGCCCCGTCGAGGTCTCGCGGATGCCCGGCGCGACCGGTGCGATGTCGGATGCGCGTACATGTGCGAGGGATTGCGCTTTCGCCGGCAGGGTCTTCGCCTGCGACGCGGCGATGAGTGCGCGCGCGAGGCGCGGCGTGAGCGTGAGCGGGACGTTCGTGAGCGACTCGCTTCCTCCGGCGACGACCACGTCGGCGTTCCCGCCGGCGATGTGATCGGCGGCGCTTGTGATCGCGACGCACGCCGAGGCGCATGCGAGTCCGACGGTGAACGCCGGGATGCGGGCCGGCATCGACAGCGAGAGGACGACCTCGCGCGCGAGGTTGTGATAGGCGACCGGCCGGGCGACGTTGCCGAAGATCACCTCGTCGACCTGGCCCGGGTCAAGCTCCGTCCGCGCGAGCGCCTCGGCGGTCGCCGCGCGGGCAAGGTCCAGCACGTCGAGGTCGGCGAAGTCGGTTCCCGCCCTCACGAACGGTGTCCGAGCGCCTCCGAGTATCAACACGCGCGGCATTGCGCTTGCATGGCTAGCGGTCAAGCGAGTTTCGACGTTATGAGCATGATGCAGTCGGCAGGCCAATGGGAAGCGGCATACGACCCTGGGGTCCCGAGGCACCTGACGTATCCCGGGTTGCCACTCCACGCCCTGCTCGAGCGGACCGCCCACGAGCACCCGGAGACCGCCGCGACCGTTTTTGGCGGTGCTGTGGCAAATCGCTGCATCGATTCGGCGATGACCTACGGACATCTCGACGAGCTCGCCGACCGCTTCGCCGCGGGACTCCAGCGGCTCGGCGTGAAGAAGGGCGACCGTGTCGCTCTCGTTCTTCCGAACTGCCCACAGTTCGTGTACTCATTCTTCGGCAGCCTCAAGGCGGGTGCCGTCGTCGTCCCGACGAATCCCCTCTACACGGTACGCGAGCTCCACAACCAGCTCGCTGACTCCGGCGCGCGCGTCGTCGTCGTGCTCTCGCGCCTCTACCCCCAGGTCGCGGAAGCGGCGATCGGCACGAGCGTCGAGCGCATCGTCGTCACGAACGTGAAGGAGCACTTCCCGCTCGCGTTGCGTCTCCTCTTCACCGCCCTGCGCGAGCGCAAGGAAGGTCATCGGGTGGATCTCCGGGGCGACGCGCGTGCGATGTGGCTTCGAGACATGCTCGCCGACCGGAGCGCGCGCGTCGCCGTGGATGTCGCGCCTGCCGATCTCGCCGTCCTGCAATACACCGGGGGCACGACCGGCGTGCCGAAGGGCGCGATGCTCTCTCATCGGGCGCTCGTCGCGAACGTCCACCAGTGCCATGCGTGGCACGCGGCCGTCGCACCCGGCGACCGGATCCTCGCGATCATGCCGTTCTTCCATGTGTATGGGCTCACCGTCGTGATGAACCTCGCCACCTTGAAGGCGATGACGATGGTCCTCATCCCGCGTCCGGATCTGAAGCACATCTTCCTCGCGATCCAGAAACACCGGCCGCGCTTCTTCCCGGGCGCGCCGCGGATCTACATCCTGCTCAACGAGTCGCGTGACCTCGCAAAGTACGACCTGCGATCGATCGAGTGGTTCATGTCCGGGTCCGCGCCGCTCGCGGTCGAGGTCATGAAGCGGTTCGAGGACCTGACCGGCGGCAAGGTCCTGGAGGGGTACGGCCTGACCGAGGCCGCGCCTGTCACGCACTCGAACCCGCGCGAGGGAATCCGCAAGCCCGGGTCCGTCGGCCTGCCGATGCCCGACGTTGACTGCAAGGTCGTCGATATCGAGACCGGCACGCGTGAGGTGGACGCGGGCGAGGCGGGGGAACTGTGTCTGCGCGGGCCGAACATCATGGACGGGTACTGGCAGAAGCCGGAGGAGACCGCCGCGGTGCTCCGCGACGGTTGGCTCTACACCGGCGACATCGTGCGCGTGGACGAGGACGGGTACCTCTTCGTCGTCGACCGCAAGAAGGAGATGATCATCGTCTCCGGATTCAAGGTGTACCCGCGTGAGGTCGACGAGGTTCTTTATGCGCACCCCGCGGTTCTCGAGGCGGCGGCCGTCGGCGTGCCGCATCCCTCGAAGGGCGAGGTGGTGAAGGCGTTCGTCGTGCTCCGACCGGGCGCCAAGGCGACGGCGCAGGAGCTCATGGACCATTGCCGCGCGAACCTCGCGCCCTACAAAGTCCCCGTCGAAATCGTGTTCCGTGCAGGGCTCCCCAAGACGCTCATCGGAAAAGTCCTTCGACGTCAACTGGCCGCCGAAGAGCCGGGCGTTCCGGTCGTGCGCCTTCCGCGCGCCGGCTGAGCGGATCGCCGGGCCGACCGAAAGGCCAGTGCGTTCGGCCTAAATAGACTCGCCTGGAATGGCTCGCATCGTCGACCTCCTCGCAACCGGGCAGACGTTCTCGTTCGAGTTCTTTCCGCCCAAGGACGACGAAGAGCAGCAACTCCTCACTCGGACCATCGCCGACCTCCAGCCGCTGAAACCATCGTTCGTCTCGGTGACATATCGCGGTGGACGGATCTCGCGCGAGCGGACGACGCGCGTCGTCGTGGACCTTCTGAACACGACCGACCTGACGCCGATGCCGCACCTGACGTGCGTGGCCCATCCGCGCTTCGAGCTCGGCGAGATCATCGGCGGCTTCCGGGCCGCCGGCTTGGAGAACCTACTTGCGCTCGGTGGCGACCCTCTTCCTCAAGAGGAGTCGTACAAGGAGCTGGAGTACGCGTCGGAGCTCGTCGCGTTGGGACGTCGGCTTGGCTTCGAGTCGATCGGCGTCGCCGCTCATCCGGCCGGACATCCACGCTCCCCTGATCTCAAGTCGGACCGCGAGCACCTCGCGTCGAAGCTGAAGCTCGCCGACTTCGCCATCACGCAGTTCTTTTTCAAGGTCGAGGAGTACGAGCGCCTACGCGACGAGCTGGCCGCCTTGGGGGTGAACAAGCCGATCCTCGCCGGCATCATGCCGATCACGTCACTCGTCTCGATCCAGCGGATGGCGCAGCTGTCCGGGTACGCGGTCCCTCAGGACATCGTCCGCCGAATCGAGGCGGGGGGCGACGATCGTGCGGAGGTCCGAAAGCGCGGCATCGAGGTCGCGACCGAGCTCTGCAGCGATCTCCTCGACACCGGCGTGCCGGGCTTGCATTTCTACACGCTCAATTTTTCGAAGGCGACTCGCGAGATCTACACAAACCTCGGGCTGGTCGAGAGCCCGGATTAGTCCGGCGTCACGAATTCTCCACCGGCGAGCGCCTTCGTCATCGACTCGGCTGTCGCATTCGCGCCGCTGATCCAGACCGCGACCGTCTTCTGGCGCAGCTGGTCCCGGAGCTTCCACGCGGCCGCGGTCGCGGCAGCGCCCGCGCCTTCCGCGAGCTGGTGGCCCGCGACGAGAAGCAGGCGCATCGCGCGATAGAGCTCCTCGTCGTCGACGAGCACGAAGTCGTCTAGGAGATCGACGAGGATGCGCTGCGGCAGGTCGAATGAGGTGCGGGTTGCGAGACCTTCGGCGAACGTCCGGATCGGGCCGCCCACCTGCGGCCGCCGATCACGCCAGCTCAGGTAAGCCGCGGGGGCGCCCGAAGACTGCACTCCGATCACCCGAACGGTTGGTCGCAGGTGCTTCGCAACGATGCACGCGCCGGCCGCTCCGCTGCCGCCGCCGATCGGAACGATGAGCACATCGATGTCCGGCCGCTCCTCGAGTACTTCAAGAGCCGCCGTCCCCACCCCGGCGATCAGATAGGGCTCGTTCCCGGAGTGAACGTAGCGAACGCCCGTTGCGACCGCGCGGCGCTCGCATTCTTCCCTCGCTTCGTCGTAGTCGACGCCGTGCTCGATGATCGTGGCACCGTACCCGCGCATGGCCTCGAGCTTCACCGGGTTCGCGCCGACCGGGGCCACGATCGTGACGGGTATGCCGAAAGTCTTGCCCGCGTAAGAGAGCGACTGGCCGTGATTCCCCGTCGAGGCCGCGATGACTCCGGGCTTCGCCGTCGGGTCGCGCCCGAGCAGGTTCAGCCCGCCCCGAACCTTGAAGGCTGCGGTCGGTAGGGCGCTCTCACATTTCAGGAGAGCGTCGATCCCGAGCGCCGCGCAAACCGCTTCCCGCCGGATGAGCGGCGTGGGTCGTAGATGCGACGCCAGGAACTCGCGGGCCGCGAGGACGTCGCCGAAGGTGACCTCCTGGGCAGTCATGCCCGGAGGCTAGCGCGTCACACTAAGAGAATGCGGATCCTTGCGGTGAGCGACGTCGAGGACGAAGCGGTGGCCGCCTCGCTCGCTTCAAAGGTCGGCACGATCGATCTCGTCATCGGCTGTGGCGACCTGGACTACGACTACCTCGATTACGTGGGCACTGCTCTCGGCGTCCCACTGCGGGCCGTGCACGGGAATCACGACGTTCCTCCGGAGACCCGCGATGACCCCGCCATCGACGTATGGTGGCGCGGCATCGATCTCAACGGTCGCGTGGTCTCGGTCAACGGTCTTCTCATCGCCGGTCTCGAGGGATCGCCCCGCTACAGCTCGGGCCCGTATCAGCACACGGAGACCGATGTCTGGCTGGCCATCCTCCGAATGGCCCCTTCACTTCTCATCAACCGTCTGCGGCTAGGCCGATTCCTCGACGTGCTCGTCACGCATGCTCCGCCTCGCGGGATCCATGAAGGGACCGACCGCGCCCACCGGGGATTCGGTGCAGTTCGGACCTTTCTTCGCTGGTTCCAACCGCGTTATCACCTGCATGGGCATACGCATATCTACGATCGACGCACGACGACGACGACGCAGGTCGGACGAACGACGGTCATGAACGCGTTCGGCGCGCGTACGGTCGATATCCCATGAAGTCGGACCTTGTACGCGGCGACTACGAGCGAGCGCGGCGGAAGTCGTTCGTACGCGCAATCGCGAGCTGGCTCCGACGCTCCGACAACGCTCTGCTCGCCTTCGAGGAGATGCGTCGCGGGATACACGCGCAGTCCCAGCGCGACGGCGGCCTGCGCGAGGTCCCGATCGAACATATCGTCGGCAGCGTTGGCCGGTACCGCGATTTCGACCGCGCGTTCCTCCCTCGCCAGGCACGCACGAGAGATCGGTGGGAGAGCGTCGACCGTGCGCACCGCGATCGGACCGAGGTTCCGCCGATTGAGCTCTACCGGATCGGCGAGGTCTATTTCGTGAAGGACGGGAACCACCGCGTCTCCGTCGCTCGCGAGCGCGGGCAGGCGTTCATCGACGCTCACGTCATCGACGTCGTGTCGCCCGCGCCGGTCGAATCCGTCGAGGATCTGCTCGACTTCATCCGCGACAGCGACGCACTTAGGTTCTACGAAACGACGGACCTCCTGCGTCTCCGGCCGGGTGCACGGATCGAGCTCACGCTTCCGGGCCAGTACGACAAGCTCCTCGAACACATTTCGACCCATCGCTGGTATCTCGGGAACGAGCAGAAGCGGGAGGTCAGTTACCCCGAGGCCGTCGCCAGCTGGTACGACCGCGTCTACCTACCGACGATCGATGCCATCCGCAAGACCGGAGCGCTCCGTGACTTCCCGAACCGCACCGAAGCCGATCTCTACCTCTGGACCACGGAGCACCACTGGTATCTGCACCAGGCCGCGCATCCGAAGGGCGAGTCGCTCGAGACGATCGTGAAGGAGTACGCCGGCGAAAACAGCGAGCGACCGCTCCGGCCGTTGCTCCGACGGGCGCGCGCGACGCTCCCGGGCTTTACTCCTTTATCCACCCCACGGCGAGAAGCACCGGCCCGTCCTTCGTCGGGTAGTACACCTGCCAGCCGTGATAGCCGCGGTACCCCGCGGGGTCGGCCTTCATGACCTCCGCGTAGAGGACGAGCGCGTTCACGTAGGCCTGCGAGTGGTTGTAGGCGAAGAGCGCCTTCTGCATGTTGCCCGGGGCGCCCGCGGCCTTGAGGTAGCGCGCCGCGGCGAGGATCGAGTCGTGGTCGTTGTTGATGTCGCCGGTGCCGTAGCTCGCCCATGTCGCCGGCATGAACTGCATCGGTCCCTGAGCGCCTGCGCTCGAGAGGCCGCGGATCCGTCCCATGCGCGTTTCGACGAGGTGGATCGACGCGAGGTAGTACCACGGCACGCCGAACTCGGCCTCCGCTTCTTTGTAGAAGGCGAGGAGGTCTTCGATCGGCGCCGGCGCGACGATCTTCCAGTCGGGAAGGTTCTTCGGGGTCGGTCCGCTGAGGAGGCGCAGCTGCTTCCCGGCATCGAGGCTGCCGTTCACCGCCGCGCGCGTCGTCTCGGGCAGCGCTCCGAGCACGGTGTCCTTCCACTCGGGATAGTCCTGTAGGCGGCTGTAGTCGAGCTGCTGGAGGTGTCCGAGCCACGCAAGCTCCGGGTCTTTCACGTTTGGATCGCGGAGCGCCGCTTCGACCATCGCAAGCTGTGTGGCAAGGGCGGCGACGTCGTTCGCCGGCGCGGGGAGCTCGTCGTAGTTCGGCGCGGGGCTCGCCGTCGCTGCGGGAATGACCGACGGAGCCGCGGTCGGCGCGGCGGTCGCCACGACGGCCGTCGGTATCGGCGTGAACCGCGGAGAGGGAGCGGGCAGTGCGGGAGTCGAGCACCCAACGAACATGACGACGAGAGCGAGGCTGGCGAGACGACCGACGACGGAGCTGCGCATCTAGACAAAGTCTGTTGGCGGAGCGCTGTCCGGTAAAGGTTCCGAACCGGACGTTTTGGTCACAACCGAATCCCTTTCGCGTCGTTGAGTCCGCGTCGCTACTCGACTTCTGACCCCTTCGGACAACGAGCTGGGAAGTCGCAGGCCGCTTGCTCGCGGGCTAAAGCGTCGGCGATCAGAATTGGCGACGTGATCACCGTCTCCGAGCATCTCGCGCGGATCCCGCCCGCGGTGCGGCCGATCGTCCAGGCGGCGCGGCGGGCGGTGAAGGCGGCCGCACCTCACGCGAAGGAGGTCGCGTATCAGAGCAAGCCGCCGGGCTCGAAGAGCGCGATGTGGAAGCTCGTGCGCTACGCGGTCGGAGACGAATACGTCGTTGGGATCGGCACCTTTTCGACCTACGCGGCCGTGTTCTTCACGCGCGGCCGCGAGCTCGATGATGGCAGTGGTCTCCTCGAAGGTTCAGGGAAGGACGCCCGATTCACGCGGTTGCGCGAGCCGGCCGATGCGGCTCAGCCCGCCTTGAGGCGCATGCTCCGCAAGGCCTTCGCCGACGGGACCGGATCGCAGGCGCAAGCCGGACGCTCCTCGAGCAGAGCCCGATCCCAGCGACCGAGATCCGCCGCCGCTCCGTAGGTGCTTTCGAGGAACGACAGAAGCGTCGCCGCCGGATCGGCCGAGGTCCGGACCGCCTCGTACGGCAACACGAACTCGCCGCGGGCGGCGTTCCACCCCGCAGTGTCGGGCTGGATGGCGGCGTTTGCGAGTCCTTTGGGAGGCGGCATCGCGTAGGCGTAGAACTCGGCGCTCGGGACGTCGGCGCTCCCCGGCCAGAAGCCGGCGGCGATGAGCTCGTGCGAATACGCCTCGTGCATCACGTGCACGTGCGCGTTCGGGGGCGTGCCGCCGGCGTAGGCGGGTGCGCGTTTTCCGCTGAAGCGCGCGGAGGCGAGATCGAATGAGCCCCAGAAGAACTGGACCGGGCTCGCCTTACCGAGAAAGCCCGAGCGGAAACGCTCGAAGACGAGGTCGGTTTCCAGAAGGGCGACCGCGAACCGCCTCGCCTGATCGCGGTCGTACGGCCGAAGCGCTACGTCCTTGGGAAACGGCACGGCATCCGCGACCTCGTTGGGTGTGACGCTGATCTTCGGATCGGCGACGCCCAATCGGTCAAGCACATCGAGGACGTCGCGATAGAACTGCGCGACCGACATCGGACGGAGCGGGATCGCATCGCGCCCGCCGCGGCTCGTGACGACCGCGAGCTCGTGTCCGATGAAGTCGAAGTCCATCTGGAACGCGCCTTCGCCGCTCGGCATCGTCCCGGTTGTGAGCCCGCGAGGGGTTACGGCCAGACTGGAGTTCCACCAGTGATTCAACAGTGGAGTCGTGGCGAGACGGATCTTCCCGACGACCTGCGTCCACATGTGGATCGCATGGAGGGTGTCGTTCCATTCGTCGTACGGAAGCGGCGGCCACGGCTTGGATTCCTTCAAGGACACTGCTTCCGAGCGTAGTCCAGTGTCAGGTATAAGGGGGACCGCCATGTACCGGTGGATCGTCTTCATCCACATCGCCAGCGTGCTCGGCCTGTTGCTCGTGCACCCGGTCACCGTCGCGTTTCATCTAAAGGAGGAGCGGGACGACACGAGGATCCGCGAACTGCTGGAAGTGTCCGAGGCCGCGAGCACGCTCCGCTGGGTTTTCTTCGGGCTGACGGTCGTATCGGGCGTCGTGCTTGGCTTCCTCGGATCGTGGTGGTCGAGCGCATGGATCTGGGCCGCGCTCGCGATCTTCGTGTTGATCGGCGTGGTCATGAACCTCTACGGCGGCCGCATGATCGACCGCATCGCCGACACACGCGACAACGCCGAGATGGAGCGGCTTCTCAGCCGCTTCCGTCCATGGATCCTGGCGGTCACGGGGACCGGCGGCCTGCTCGTGATCCTCTACCTGATGTTGTTCAAGCCTTCTTTTTGACCGCTCGCGAGAGGGTCAGCGTGTAACCGCCACCCGGCCATTCCCACGCGCCGGTGAGCGTGTTGTCGTCGATCCACCTGGCTTTGAAAAGCGTTGACGAACCCTTCGGCCCAAACCAGCTGGTCACGCCCTTGTCGTCGACCTCGTGGGTATAGGTCAGTGTGTCGCCCCGATCTGTGTAGAGCCGGGATGTCATCACGGTAGCCGGCTCGACGCCCATCTCGCGGTCGTAACCAATGATTTCCGTGTGTCGGGTCGGCTGTCCATTCTGTTTGGTGTCGCCGCGTGCGATGAGAAAGAATCCGCCATCCATCCACTCGTAGCTGAGGGTTCCTTCCGTCTCGCCCGAGACCTTCCAGGTGCCGACGAGCTTGTCGAGTGGCTTGAGACCGGGATTGCGGGTCGGGGCCTTCGGTTTTTCGGTCTGAGCTTCCTCAGGCTGGTTGTCGACTGTTCGCGCCATATCGCGTCCCCTTCATCTATTGATGTCTGTTCCCGCATGCCGGTCCTGCGGTCAGCTCGACTCTCTCACGGCCGCCCGTGCTGCCGGACCGGTGTTTTCGCGCGTCAACGTCACGATATGGGCAATACGCTTCGCGCGCGTTTCCGGTCTCTTCGCCGTGACGAGTGTGCGGAGGTGCTCCTTGCGGCGCCCGGGAGTGAGTGCCTCGAACTTCCGCATGCCGACGGCGCCCAGCGCCTTTCGCAGATCGTTCGGGACCTCGAGGGCCTCGACGCTATCGAGGAGCGTCCACGACCCATCGCGCTTGGCGGCCGTGATCTTCGCGAGTCCGGGCGCCTCCATGCGTCCGTCCTTCATGAGACGCTCGATGCGCACCTTGTTCGTGCGCGACCATCCGCTCCCTGGCTTGCGGGGTGTGAACAGCAGGGCCGTCCGCTCGTCATCGAGCGGCTTGTTCAGGCTGTCGATCCAGCCGTAGCAGAGCGCGTCCGGAATGGACTCGTCGTACGTGAGCCGAGACTTGCCAGTCCCCGCCTTATAGGCGACGAGCCACACGCCCCGCGCCTTGTCATGGTTGTCGCGGAGCCATCGGCGCCATTCAGCAGTCGTCTTCGCATGGACGCGCGGGTAGTCGGCTGGGCTCATCGCGGCGATTCTGTGCGAACGGCGACGATTCTGGTTGATCGCACCCCCGTTCATATCTGCGGAGTTCGCTTAGGCCGACAATGGATACCGTGCCATCACAAGAGGAGCTTCGGCTCGCACTGCACCTGGATGAGGTCGACATCGAAGACCTGGTCGAGGTGCTGGTCTCGTACTTCCACGGCGCGAGGCACGAGAGCCCTCGCGAGATCGCGTTCCCGAACGACGGTGAGGCGAAGCTCACCCTGCACTTCTCGAAGGACCTGCGCCGGTGCGACTACGCGACCGCCGCTCCGGACCTCACCGACGCCGCCATCGCGGAGATCGCCGCCAAGGTGCAGGACGAAGTCGTCTACTCGACCGGCACCCGCTGCGGAACCGTGGTCCTCTTCTCGCTCGAGCGTGTCACCGGTTCGTGGCGATATGAGGACCGCCTGCAACTGCGCCCGTTGCCCGAGGCGTCGCCGCGACCGCCCGTCCTCTACGCCGACCATCCCCTGCTGGTGGACTTCACGTATCGCGGGTCGAGCGACCTCCATATCGACGTAGGTCGCCGGCAGCGCGCGGCAACGCGATGGACCCAGCGACTGAATCTGCTCTTACGCCCAGGTGTCGAATCGATGGACGACAGCGCCCACCACCAATGGGTGGTTGTGCAGGACGAGCTTGGCCAAGCCCACTCGGAGTACTTACAGATCGGGTACATGCCGGTCGGCCTGACGTTTAGTCCCGACGCCGTGCCGCCGTTCGTGCCGCCCGCGCTCGAGCGCACCAACGCCGACGCCTACTACGCGGAGCAGGGAACGCGGCTCGAGCCGATGAAGCTCCCGACCTCGCTCGAGCAGTCGATCGCCGGGATCGAAGGACTTCCGGCAGAAGTTCTTCTCCGCTTCGATCGCGCGGCGTACTGGTTCTATTGCGCCCGGCACCTCGTGCGCGAACACTCGCTCATGGCCGTTGCGCTTGGCGCTGCGATCGAGGCGATGTTCGAGCCCGATCCAAGCGCCGCCCGCTGCCCGACGTGCAACCGCGAGATGCACCGGCCGACGGCACGATTCATCGAGTTCATGAGCGCGAACCTGACGAGCGATGACGGCGCGAGCGCGCGCGACTTGTTCGCGGACTTCTACGGTCTCCGCTCGCGCCCTGCGCACGGCCACGTGTTCGACTCCGACTTCGTGCCGCTGCCGGCGTTCACGCCCTCGCGCCTCGGCGAGGAGGAGCAGGTTCGCACGCTCTTTACCTACGTGCAGATCGCGCTCGTGAACTGGCTCGAAGCGCAGCGCGTCCGGGACGTGCCGCGGTCCGAGGAGGCCGCGACCCCGGCGGTGTGAGGCTCGCGCGCGGCCTCGACGCCGGCCGTCAGAGTCTCACTGGTCTGGCGCCGCGGCCGTGTCAGCCGCCGCGGCGCGATCCGACCCGGTCGGAGTTCTGCGTCGCTTTCGATCCTGTCGACCGGCGCGCCGTCATGCGGTTCACGATGCCGGCGTCGAGCCTAGGCCGCGGGGGTCTGGAGACCCGCTCCGTCCGACGAACCCGAGGGGTTGATCGTCGCGAGTTTTCGCCCGCGATTAGGAAACGGTCGATAGGGTCAAGCGGACAAAGCGACAAGACGGTCGAAGCCGCGCGTACGGGTCGTTCCCGTTCCCGGTGGCAGATGCCTTTACAGATCAAACCCTTCCGAGAACAATTTCGGATTTCCTTGCGGCGGTTCTGAAGCGGGCGCGGCGTAGTCGGGCAGACACTCCGCCGTCGGCATGATGTCAAGGGTCTGGAGTCCTGACGCTCCAAACGGCTAACGGTGCCGGATCCTCAGCGACGCAGCAGGTCTTCCTCCGATTTGGTTGGTGCGCTCAGCGTGTCTTCGTCGAGGATGCGGATGAGCGAGCGCCGGAGGCAGTCACGCGTGCGGGCCGCGAGCGCGGTCACGTTTCCTTTCGGCGCTTCACCGTGCACGAGGGCCGAGCGCACGTCGTACGAGTCGCGCATCTCTTTGTAGAGCGCAACGCGCTCGTCGGCGGTCTTCCCGAGATACGCGGCGATGCGGAGGGAGCAGCGGAACCGTAGCTCGCCCCGACCGTCAGACGCGAACAGCGCCTCCAGCGCGATCCAGTAGTCGAGCAGCTGGTCCTCTGGGCGGGTGCGATTCGTCCCGTCCTGCCATCGCGCCAGCGCGAGAGCGATCGGCACTGTCTTGCCGCGCTCCGTCACACGCGCCGCGCACTTTTGAAGGCGCGGACCGTCCTCCGGGTTGAGCTTGCCGCGTTGCCCGTAGACCGGCGGCAGCCCACCACCGGAGCGCGAGACCAACCCTTGATCGGGATCGATGCAGCAGTGCTCGATCATCGGCGCTCGGCACTCGGCGTCAGCGAGAAGGCCGATGAGGCCGGGGAAGATGGCGAGGGTGTTGACGGGAGGAAGTTCCTGGCGTGTTCCCTTCGGCAGGGTATACCGGCGCTCGAGTGCTGCGAACACGTGCAGCGCCATGTCCTCCGTAAGGTAGCTCCCGATGCCGCGCTCGTTCAGCCAGTCGACGACCTGTTCGTCGTCGACGCGACGCAGGCGCACGTCGTTGCCGAGCGAGATCTCGTCGGCCGTCAGCACGACGTTGAGCAGGGGACGCACCTCGACATAGTGGTGTTCGGTCGCTTCGATGGCCGCCGCGAGAGCGTCGATCGCGTAGTCGACGCGTTCGTCGCTGGCGTCGACCGGGTACGGCGAGCGGTTCAGGTATCGCGAGAGGAACGGTACGGCCAGGTTGTCGTCCAGAAATTTCCGGCGGTGGGCCGCGGGGGCGCCGGCGGCATCGGTGAACAGCGCCGCGGCGTCGGCGAGCGCCTCGGCGCGGGCGAGAAGCGCGTTGAAAGCGGCGAAGCGCTCGGCGTTCATCGCCGTTTGCAGGTGGACCATGTCCACGTCAGGTCGCTGCCCCGTGGCGGTCTGGGAACCGCCACCACCCCGGGTCGCGCTCGTCCACGTCCGCTCAACCTTGAATGCGCTCGCAAACGCACACGCGTCCATCGCCAGAGCACGCAGCTCGGCCCGAAGAGCCTGAAGGTGGGCTCGTGTAAGCACGGTCCGATTCTCGCCCCCGGTTACCTGTGGCGTCGTCCCGGGCGAGGCTATTCCGATGCGGCGCGGGTGCGCTCTCCTTCTGTTATCAGCGCGGCCAGCTCCGCCTCGCTCGGCGGCTCGACCTGGCTCCCGTGGCGAACGAAGAGATCCCGGCCGCCGAAGTGCTCGTCAGCGGTGGGTCGTTTCAGACGGTACGGAACCTTCTCCGCTTCGCGCGCAACAACGATCAGCCCCGCGACGCCTGCCTGCCACGGACC
>Ga0184608_10000201_pt1 | contig 14791 bp, 13 predicted proteins | sample PLM1_30_coex_FD_133010 | JGI IMG/M metagenome (GOLD analysis project Ga0184608, IMG submission 133010) | Groundwater sediment microbial communities from an aquifer in East River, Colorado, USA - PLM1_30_coex | ecosystem: Environmental > Terrestrial > Soil > Riparian zone | place: USA: East...
ACCTCACGTCGGCGAAAGAGATCCCCGTGTGGGTGATCCTGTCGGCGCACGCGGCGATCGGGCTCGGCACGATGGCGGGCGGCTGGCGCATCGTAAAGACGATGGGCCAGCGCATCACCAAGCTGTCGCCGTTCGGGGGCTTCTGCGCCGAGACGAGCGGTGCCCTCACGTTGTTCCTGTCGTCGCATTTCGGCATTCCGGTGAGCACGACGCACACGATCACCGGCGCGATCACGGGTGTGGGCGTCGCCCACCGGGTCTCGGCGGTGCGCTGGGGCGTAGCGGGGAAGATCGTGTGGGCGTGGGTCGCGACGATTCCCGCGGCCGCGGGAGTCGCCGGGGTGAGCTACGTACTGCTGCGGGCGGTCGGCCTCTAGTCCTAGAGTTTCTTGAGGTCGATCATCTTCACCCCCGTCGTGTAGTCGGTCACGGGGGCGTGGGAGACGGTCGCCAGCTTTTCCATGCTCTCGTTCACGCGCCGGGCCATCGCGATGATGTTCTCGAGCGACTTGACGTCCTCGGGGTGCGTGAGCCGGCCGTCCTGCTCGAGCAACTGCCCTTCCGCGATGATCGCCGCTAACGCGTTGTTCACCTCGTGCCGGATCGCGATCGCCACCTGCCCCACCACCACCACGCGCTCTCCCTGGATCGCCCGGTCGTAGAAGAGGTGGAGCTGCTCCGACAGCCAGCCGACCGAAATCGCGATCGCTCCGTACGCCACGTAGATCGGCACCGTGATGCGCCAGTCTTCGGGCTCGAGGCTCCAGGCGACGAGGAACTGGATTGCGGTGAAGAGGATCGTCCCCATCACGAGTCCCGACACCGCCCCGTGCATCCCGTAGTGCAGCGACAGCACGAACGCGGGCACGAGGGTGAGCAGCCAAACCAGATCGCGGTAGGGCACATCCGCCGCCGGGACGAGCTGTAACACGACGCTGGGGGAGAGGTAAGCGACCGCGCAGTACAGCCACCACCGCTTGGGGAGCGGCGGCCGATGGGTCATGGGCGTGAACCCGAGCAGGTCGAGGAGGTGCTGCCGCAGCCGGTTGTGCACGTCAGTCGAGCTTCAACGTAAGCACGCGCAGCTCGGTCATCTCTTCGATCGCGTAGCGCACACCCTCGCGGCCGAGCCCCGACGCCTTGGCGCCGCCGTAGGGCAGCCGGTCCACGCGGAAGCCCGGGATGTCGTTGCCGTTCACGGCCCCCACGTCGAGCTCCGCGTGGAGGCGGAACATCGTCTGGAGGTTGGTCGTGAACACGCCCGCCTGCAGCCCGTAGGGCGACGCGTTCGCCGCGGCGATGGCATCGTCGAGCTTGCCATAGGGCGTCACCGTGACGAGCGGTGCGAAGACCTCTTCGCAGTTCACTTTCATCTCGGGCGTCGTGTGCAGCAGCACGGTGGGCTCCAAGAACTGGCCCGTCCGCGTGCCGCCCAAGGCGACCTCGGCGCCGCCCGCCGTCGCCTCAGCGATCCAGCGCTCCACACGCTCAGCGGCGTCGGCTGAAATAAGCGGACCGACGTCCGTTTTCTCGTCGAGGACATCTCCAACTTTCAATTGCCGAACTCGTTGAACGAATGCGTCGAGAAATGGCGTGTACACAGATTCGTGGACGAAAACCCGTTGCGTGGAGATGCAAGACTGGCCCGCGTACGTGAATCCGCCCACGGCGCAGCGCGCCGCCGCCCAGGCGAGATCGGCGTCGGGCTCGATAATCACCGCGGCGTTGCCGCCCAGCTCCAAGGCGACGCGTTTCGTGCCCGCCTTGGCCCGGATCGCCCACCCGGCCTTGGCGCTGCCGGTGAAGGTGATGAGCCGCACCCGCGGATCTTCGATCAGGATCTGCGCGACTTCGACGTGACAGGGGACGACATTGATCCCCCCCGCGGGGTAGCCCGATGCCTTCACCAACTCGGCGAGCCGCAGGGTCGTGAGGGGATCCTGCGGCGGCGGTTTGAGAGTGAGCGTCGCCCCACAGGCCATCGCGGGGGCGATCTTGTGCGCCGCGAGCAGCACCGGAAAGTTGAAGGGAGTGATTGCGGCGATCGGGGAGAGCGGAAACCGCCGCGTCAGCCCGATGCGGCCGGCACCCGCGGCCACTACATCAGCGGGCAGGACCTCGCCCGAAATGCGCGTTGCCTCCTCGGCGGCGTCGCGAAACACGAAGACGGCCCGGTCAAGCTCGAGCCGCGCCTGCGCGATCGGCTTCCCCGCCTCGAGGGCCAGGGTACGAGCAAGATCGCTCCGCTCGGCCACGAGGCCGTCGGCGACCTTGCGGAGCGCGGCGGCGCGTTCGTAGGCAGGCATCGTGCGGCAGGCGCGCGCCGCGGCGACGTTGGCGTCGAGCGCCGCGCGCACCTCGGCGGGGCTCGCCAGAGTGACGACCCCGACCTCACTGTTGTCGTATGGCGCGCTAATGATCATAAGTCGAGAGCCTCCACCACGGTCGCCGCGATGGCGGCGTCCTGGACGCCGACGCCAGTCAGGTCGGCTACCGTAATCTCGTCTCGGTGTTGCCGCCCCGCGAGGCGTCCCGCGGCGAGGTCGCCCAGCTCGCCGTACACACGCTCGGCGGTGAGCACGCCGGCGGCGATCGCGTGGCGCAGGTTGCCGTAACGTGCCGTCTGAAATACGCGATCAGCGATCAGCTTGTCAGCCCTCAGCAACAACTGCGGTTCGAGCTCGACCTTTTCCGGGCTGCCGGTGCCTGCGGACGTGACATGGGTACCTTTCGCCACCCACGCGGCCTTGATCACCGGCGTCGTGCTCGCGGTGGCGGTGACGATGATGCGATGGCGCTTGACCGCGGGTTCGAGCGCGTCCGTGATGTTGGTCTCGACCATCCCTCCCAGCTCGCGGGCGAGCGCCGCCGCGCGTTCGGGGGTGCGATTCCAGATCGTCAGCTTCGCGATGGGCCGCTCGGCGACGATGGCGCGGGCGGCGAGCCGCCCCATGGCGCCGGCCCCGACGAGCAGGGCTTCACGCGCGTCTTTGGGAGCGAGGTACTTGAGGGTCAGGCCGATCGCCGCGGCGGTGCGCAAGTCGGTGAGGTAGCCGTGCTCCGCCAGCAGGAAGTCGGGGGCACCGGTCTCCGCGTTGAGCAGCAGAAACAGCCCGTCTCCCGACGGCAGCCCCTTTGCGCGGTTCCGATAGAACCCGGTTGCGACCTTGAGGACGATGTGGCGGGCGCCCTTCAGGTGCGCACCCTTCACGTGCACCTCGGCGGCGAGGTCGGACAGCTCGACCACCATCGGATCGGGGAGCGTCGCCTCGCCCAACGCGAGCGCCCGGAAACCCCGCTCCACGGCAGCCACCGCGACGCTCATGGGGATCTTGTCGCGGAACGCCTCGAGCGGAACGACCTGCATCTAGTCGGTGAACAGCCGGCGCAGGGCCCGGTCGGTCTCGGCGAGCGCTTCCTGGAAGTGCTGCATCTCGCCGCCGAACCCGAACCGCAGGAATGACGGCATCCCGAAATGCTCGCCGGGGCAGAGCAGCACGCTGTGCTGGGCGCGCACTTTCTCCACGATTTCGGATGCGGGAATCGCCTGGCGGTAGCGCGCCCAGCAGATCGCGCCCGCCTGCGGCGGATACCAGGTGAAGGTGTCGCCGAAGCCCTTGAGCCACGCCTCCATCACCGGGTAGTTGGCGTTGAGGATCCGGCGCGTGCGCTCGATCAGCTTTTCGCGCACACGGGGATCGAGCGCGACCGCCGCCAGGTGATCGGTGGCGCCGGAGGGGCCGATCGTCGTGTAGTCGTGGCGCGCCCAGGTCTCCAGGCTCAACGCCGGCGGCGCGATGATCCAGCCGATGCGCAGCCCCGGGAGTCCATACGCCTTGGACAGGCCGTTTACGATGATGACCTTGTCGTAGGCGCCCCAGAACGACGGCGTGGTCTTGCCGCTCCGCTCGGCGCCCGTGTACACCTCGTCGGCGAGGAGCCACGCGCCGACTTCGGCGCAGCGATCGACGATCACTTTGCGCGACGCGTCGGAGAGCACGTGGCCAGTCGGGTTATGCGGGTTCGTGACCACGACGAGTTTCGTCCCGGGTGCGATCGCCGCACGGATCTCCTCGGGGTACGGCTCCCACCCTTCTTTCTCGTGCAGCTGGAAGGGCCGGACCTGGGCACCGAAGTTCTGCGCGAGTCCCCAGGTCTGCTGGTAGTTGGGTTGCATCACCGCGACTTTGTCGCCGGGCTCGATCAGCCGCCAACAGGTGACGAAGTTCGCTTCCGAGCTGCCGGTGGTGACGAGGACCTGGTCGGGCGAGACGCCGGGGTAGAGGGCGGCGATTCGCTCACGCAGCAGGTCGGTGCCGTTCGACTGGCTGTAGCCGAGCCGCACTTCGAGCAGGGGCATCGCCGAGGCACCCGCCAGGCCGAGCAACTCCTGGATGGAGAGCGGGTGGACGCCCGATTCGGAGAGGTTGAAGCGGACGCGGTTTTCCCAGGTGCTTTGCCAACGCTCCAGCTCGAAGGGGACGAACTTGGTGGGGGTGGGGGCGGGGCTCATGGATCGTAAAGCTGCGCTAGTTGGGCCGGTTTCTCCAGCCAGAAGTCGGGGTCGAGGTCCGCGAGGTGGGCGCGATTGAAGGGCCCCCAGAGGACGGCGGCGGTTTTGACGCCGGCGGCGCGGCCGCACTCGAGGTCGTGGCGCGAGTCGCCGATGAACACCGTTCGCTCCGCCGCCGCATCGAGCAGCTCGAGGGCCTTGAGGACGGGCTCAGGATGGGGTTTGGGATTCGTGACCTCGCCTGCGCCGATCACGATCTCGAAGGCCTGGTCGAGCCGGGCGAGCCTGAGACCCTTCATCGCCCCATCCTTCAGTTTGCTCGTCACGAGACCGAGCCGTTTCCCTTTTTGCTTGAGCTTGACGACTTCCTCGACGACTCCGTCATACGGTTTTACGAGTGCGTCGTGGTGGGTGAGGTTGTAGGCGCGGTAGGTCGCGATCATCGCCTCGATTTCGACTTGGTCGTCGGTCCAGTGGCGGAACTGGACCGAGAGGGGGGTGCCGAGGCCTTTCATCCAGATGTCGTCGGGGGGGAGGGGGGCGTTGGCGCGGTGGATCTGCATGGTGTGGCGGTACGACCGGAGGATCAGGTCGATCGAATCGATGAGGGTGCCGTCGAGATCGAAGAGGAAAGTGGAGAAGGGCATCGCTGACAAGCTAGCGACGGCGTCGTATGATTGCAGCGGGAGGTGCACGTGCGACGTTCGATCATCATTGTCATCGTGAGCCTTGCGACCGCCGTCGTGGTGCTTCTCTTCCTGGCGCGGCACATCAGGTATCAGTTGGCGGAGCGGCCGTATATCGCGGCGGTGAAGACGGATCTGCGGGCGCTGGCCGCAGCGCAGACCAAGTACCGGACGACCAATGCGTCGTTCGCGAGCGATGCGGCGCAGCTCCCGGTGAGCCGCGATTCGACGGTAGGCGCCTGGGTGAGAATCGTCGCCGCATCGGCGGACGGGTTCTTGGCCGAGGGACGCCACTCGATCTGGACCGGCCGTTGCCAGATTGCCGTCGGGGCGTACACGGGCGATAGCCTGAAAGGCGGCGAGCCGCGCTGCTATTCGTCCTGACGCTCGCCTGACTGCACCACCAGCGCCGCAATCAATTCCACATCGACTCCCGCGTCGTCGCCACTCAATGATGGCAGCCGCTTGTGCCACTCGAGCAGATCTCGCACGGCGAGCGGCTCCCGACGCGCCAGGACGTCGTCGAGGAGCAACTCTTCTCCCGCGGTCATCCCCGATGCGAGTCGGGACACGAGCCCATCGAGCGAGGTGAGCTGACGTGCATCGCCCCGGCGGGCAGCGCGGCGTCCCGCCGAGAGCACCCAGGGGATGAGCCGCCGGGCGAAGCGGTCGCGATCGGTGGCTCGCCACCGCGCGTCCTGCACGGCGGCGAGTCGCGCCCGAACCAGTGCAGCCGCGGCTTCCACGGCTCGCCCTAACCCCGCCGAGCTGCCAGTCGCGCCTTCGGCTGCGCACGCGTGTACGAGCAGGCGAGTGGCCGCGACGGGATCGGCTCGGGCAACGGCACCCTCCACCACGATCGCCTCGACCAGTCCGCCGATGCGGACGATGAGCACTGTCGCCGGCCGCTCGCCGCGGACCGCCGCCCAGGCTCCGACGGGCGCCGCGGCTCCGGCATGGCGAGCCAGCTCGCTCAGCCGGTCGCACCAGTCGAGTGCGGGGGAGGCTATCATGGCTCCGCGCGCCGTCTCCACCTGCGCGGACCCCGCTGTCACCTGCGCGCGGATCTTGGCGGCGAGCCGCTCCTCGAGAGCGAGCGCCGCAGCCAAGGGCTCGGGCGGTAGGAAGGTCACGGTTGCGATTCCCGCATGGACCGATCCCAGCCGGTCGATGCGTCCCACCCGCTGGGCGAGACGCGCCGGGCTCCATGGCACGTCGTAGTGTACGACTCGCTCGGCGTCCTGCAGGTTGAGCCCTTCGCTCAGGAGGTCGGTCGCGATGAGCAAGTTCGTCTCCAGGGCGGGCGGCGGCGATGATGCGCCCTGCGCCGTCGGGGCGAACGCCCGGAGCACCTCGTGTCGCGATGCCTCCCCTGCCGCGAACCTTCCAGCGATGCCGAACACGGCGGCCGCCCGGCGGCGCCCCAAGCGTTGCAAGAGATAGCGCGCCGTCGCGCGCGCGTCGGTGAACACGATCGTCTTACCCTGCGCGGCGTCGAGCACCTGCTCGAGCGCGGCTGCCTTGGGATCGCGCGCATCGGCGGCGAGCGCCCGCAGCCGCGCCAGCTCGCGCCGGTCATCCGCAGCCGTTGCGGGTCCACCGTGCTCGAGCAACATCGGGAACAAGACGAGTTGGACGTCGGGCGCCTCGGCGCGCGGAAAACAGCGTTGGAATTCGCGCGGCGAGAGGTGTCGGCCCTCGGCCGCGGCGCGCTCGGCGAGGTCCAGGTACGCCTCGTGACGGGCGAGGCTCGCCCGGAACGCGGGCAGGCTCGACGCCAGTCGTCGGAGCAACATGAGCCTGAGCAGCGGCGCCGCGCGGCCACCACCGGTGAGACGCTGCACACCCGTCACCAGCGCCTCGAACACATTATCGGGCGCGGGACCCACACGGATGGGCTCCGCGTCGGCGCGCAGCGGGAACGCGAGGGCGACCGGGCCACTCGTGTATCCGCTCCGCACCCGGGCGCGGCTGCGCGCCACGACCAGACGCGCCACCGCCGCGGCGATGCTCGGCGCGGCGACCTCGCCCAGCGCGGCTCGGCGCAACGAAGGCACGCCGATCGCGGCGAGGGCGTGGTCGCGCAGGAACAGGCGCAGGAGATGCAGGAGATCCGCCAACCGATTGTGCACCGGTGTAGCGGTGACGAGCAGCACGTGTGCTCCGACGACGAGGCGGGCGAGGGCGCGATGGCGGTTCGTGTCGGGGTTGCGAAACCGATGGGCTTCGTCGACGATGATCAGGCGGACGTGGGGTAGGGGCGCAGCATGCTGCGCCCCTACATGGCTGTCCCGGAGACTGAGCGCCTCATGTGTCACGATCGGCGCGTCAACGGCGAAGCGGTCGAGCAACGCGCGCCATTGAGGCACGAGCACCGCCGGTACAACTAGCGCGAACGGCTCACTCTGCGCGAGGGCGACGGCGAGGGCGACGTACGACTTGCCGAGCCCTACCGCGTCGGCGAGGAGAGCGCCGCCGTGGCGCGTGAGTATCGCGCTCAGGCGCTCCGCGGCGGGGACTTGGTGCGGCGCGAGCCACGGCGGCCACGCCTCCGGGAGCCGCGCGGCTTCGAGCGTCGGCCCGTCGAGCAGCGCGCGCGCCGCGCGGCTCGCGACCGCGCGCGCCGGCGCCTCGCCCGTCGCCCCCGGCCGGAGTGCGACGGCGAGCGGCTCCGGGACCGGGACGAGACTCTCAGCAAGAATCAAGTGCACGGCGGTCGCGATGGTCGAGCTCGAACGCGTCCGCAACGGCATCGTCAGTCGACTCGCGGCGAGCGCCGAGGGTGGCGAGCGCGGCCCACACCGGCGATCCGGCGCTGGGCACCGGCAGGTCGCGCACGACGTGCGCGTTGAACCGGTGAAAGCCACCCCGGGCGGGGTCGGCGACAAGGCACGCGAGCGCGGTGAGCCAGCGCGAATTGAGCAACGCCGCTAGGCCCACCGCTTCTGCGCCATCTCGCGCAACGATGCCGTACACGGTGTTGAGCGGCACGACGGCCGGTTCGGGAAGGGCGGCCGCGAGCCGCCGTCCGAGGTCGGGCCACAGCACTCGATGCTGTGCACGGGCGAGCCCGGTGCGAAACAGCTGCCAGGGCGCGCCGGCCCGGTAGTCGGCGCGGCGGCGCAGCCGTTCCAGGTGCGGCGCGAGCTGCGCAGCCACGGCCGAGGGCAACTGCGCCAGGGGCCGTCCGTCGGCGTCGTGGGTCCAGAGCAGGTGGAGCCGCGGGTTGCAACGCCACACCCCCACATCGCGGCCCCGCACCGCGGGGCGTGTTCCGGTCGAGGCGGCGGACACCAGAAACAGGTCGTCGGCGCCGGTCTTCACGCCAAGCTGCGGCGTCCACCGGTCCCCAACGGTGGGGAATGCGGCGCGCAGACGGCGCGCGATGCGGTCGGCGTCGGGGACGAGGATCCAGGGACCCGCGGCCTGGAGCAGGCGTTGCGGGACGCCCGGCGCTCCGGGCTTAGGCCCCAGGGCGGTGGCCGTCGTCTCGAGGCCCGTGGCATCGGCGCGGGCAGCGACGAGGGCCATGGGATACACCGCGGCCGCGAAGGCTCGGGCGGCGGGCTCGGTGAGCGGTGCGGCGCGGGCGATCTGCGCACGATGGGACAGGTAACGGCGTAGCGGCTCCGCGTACCCGCTAGTGGCGAGCTTGGCGGGGACGAGCAACGCCACGACGCCACCGGGGCGAACCAGCTCGAGAGCCCGCTCCGTGAACGCGACCGCGAGGTCAGGGAGATGCGCGAAGCCGGTCCCCGCCCCCACGGCTCGCCAGCACGAGTAGCGGGCCGCGAGCGTCTCCCGCACGCGCGCCGGCAGGCGCTCCGCGCGCACCCACGGTGGGTTTCCCGCGACCAGGTCGAAGCCGCCGCGCTGCGCGACGTCGGCGAAGTGCGCCTCGAACGAGAAGAAGGGAACCGCGCCGTCTCGTTCGAGCTTCCGAGCTGCTGAACGAAGCTCGCGCAGGCTCGCGCGCGAGCGGGAAAGCCAGAGCCGCTCGGTGGGGCCGAGTCCGCGCCGGCGTCCGAAGAGGTCGCGATCCTTGGCTGCGGTCAACAACTCGCCGATCGCCGCTTCGAGCCCGGCGGCCGCCTGAGCGAAAAGCCCGCGCGCCAGCGCCGCTTCCGCCCGCCCCAGTTCTGTTTGTGCCGCACGCTTGGCGGGGCCAGCGAGGTCAAACAGAGTCCGGCGCGCGTTGGTGAGCCGGCGGACCTCGGGCCCGCCGATTCGCAGTCCCCGCCCGCCCAGCGACTCCGCGAGCGCGAGCGGATCGAGTAGCGCGTCGCCTTGGCGGACGTGGCCGTCCAAGTTCGGGAGGGGCGCCACGGCTGCCAGGTCCACCGTGTCGTCGTCGGCGACCAACGCCAGCCACAGCCGCAGCTCGGTGAGACGGACCGCGGTGGGAGTCAGGTCTACACCAAATAGGGAATGCGCCAGCACATCGCGCTTCACCGCGAGGGCCGGGCCCTCGCCCGCTGCGCACCGCAGGGCGACCAACTCGCCCAACGCGCCGAGCAGAAACGCTCCCGATCCGGCCGCGGGATCGAGTACGGTGAGCGTCCGGACGTCGGGAACGGGACTCGGCGGGATCCCCTCGTGAATCCAGCGCGCGGCGGTCGCTGGGCCGAGCCCCAGCCGACTCACCAGCGTCGCCTCGAGCCCGGCGCGCACGATTTCGCGCACCAAGGCGGCCGGCGTGTAGTAGCTGCCGCTCGTACGGCGTTGGGTCGGGTCCATCACGCCCTCGAATACGCGACCCAACATGTCGGGGGCAACCAGCTCGCCGGCGTCGTCCTCTCGCACCGAGAAGTGGAATCGCTCGAACAGATCGTCGAACGCGTCACGCCAGTCGGCGTTACTCCAGATCGCGGGCCCGTGGCGGCGCTCGAGGGTCGTCGGCTCGAAGAGTCCACCGTTCAGGAACGGCACGCGGCCGAGGGCGCGGGCCCGCGGGCCGCGACTGGCCACCGGCCGGTTCAGGACACCGAAGCAGAGGGGGTGAAGAAAGGCGCGGTGAAAGTGCAGCTGCCGGGTGAGGGCGCTCTGCAGCAGCCGGGGCAGGTAACGATGGTCGCCGTCGAGCCAGCCCTTCGATTGCACGAAGTAGAGGAACAGCACGCGCGTCAGCGCGGTGAGCGCCAGGTCATGCCGATCGGCGCGCACATGTGGAACAGTCAGCCGATCGGTGAGGCGGTCGAGGGTCTGGCGGAAGGTGCGAAAGAAACGCGGTGTGACCCCTTCGGTCGCCAACACCTCGCCAACTCGTAGACTGAGTGCGAGGGCCGACTCGCCCGCGGTTGGAGCGAGGCGCTCGACGGTGGCCAGCGCCGCATTCTGCGGGCGCGGGAGGGGCACGGTGGCGAGGCGAATGCCGACCGGTCCCGTGGCGGCGGGCCGCCACGCAGCGAAGACCAGGCGCCGCGGGCTGCCGCCGAGCGCGCACGCCAACCCTCGCTCGGCGCCGGCGGCGAGCCGGCGCGCGGCGGCCCGCGCGGCACCCTCGGGATCGGCGGCTTCGAGCCCGAACACCCGAAACGCCTCGTGTCGCGCGACGAGTCCCGCACGCGTGACACCGGCCGCCCGCGCCGCCTCTTCGCCGAGCCAGGGCCCGGGTGGCACGGCTTCCCACGCCGCATCGTACCCGAGCACGCGAAACAGGTCGCGGAGATCGTCGATCTGCTCGGTGCGGGCGAGAACTTCCCGCAACACCACGGGCCCCTCGGTGAAAGAGGGGCTAAGGTGGGGCTGGTGGGCTCGGGATTAGGTACCGGGTTGCTGCGAGGTGGTGCGAATTGCCGCAATGACGAAGTGGCGCTCCGCTAACCCCGGGGCGCCGCCCCGGGGTTAGCCGAGCTCACCCCATCACGTGGCCTTTCTCAGCTTGATCTCCCCATTCACCGTCGACAGGCTCAGCGACCGGCCGCCCGTCCCGATCGTGCCGCGCATCCGGCGCTGGCCGAACCGCCCCGTGATGGTCATCGGATAGTCCGTCACCAGGTCGCCGTTCACCGTCGACGCGCGGATCTCGGTGTTGAGCTGCGCCGGCAGGACGAGCGTGACGCCACCGTTCACGGTGCTGAACTCCAGCTCATTGGTCCAGTCGGCACGGCCCATCTCGACGTACACCGAGCCGTTCACCGTCGACGCTTCCGCTAGGCCCGTCGTGGTGACCCGCACGCTGCCGTTCACCGTGCTGGCTTTGACGTCGGCCGTGAGCCCCGTGGCGGACATCTCACCATTGACCGTCTGGCCCCCGAACGCCACGCCGGCGGGGATCCGCACCTCGAAATCGACGGTCACGTCGTTGTCCTCGGTGCTCGAGTGCCAGGAGTCGCCCACATCGCAGACGTTCTCCCTGCGGGCGCGCCGCGGCGTCGGATAGACCGCGCAAATCGTGACGCCGCCCTCATGCTCGATCACCTCGATCTTCACGTCCTCGGGGTCGGAGCGGCGGGCATGCTTGGCGGCCGTCACTTCGACTTCAGCGCCGCTCGAGGCAATCGCGCGCACGTCGCCGTTCACGCCTTTCACCTCGATCCGCTTGCCTGGGGCGAGGCGGCCATGCCACCGGAAGTCCGACGACTGTGCCGCCGCGGGCAGCGCTACGGCGGCGAGCAGAATGGATGCGACGGTCAGGTGACGCATGATCAATTCTCCTCGTGGTTTCTGTTTTTGTGCTTGTCCTGGTTCCGCTGCTGAATCTCCCCTGGGCGGCGCAGTTGGATATCACCCTGGAACGATTCGGCTTCCATCCGTGCGCTTCCGCTGCCGAGCTTGAAGGTGTAGCGGTGGCCCCGATCGGTCCGCTGCAGCGGCAGCGGGAAACTCGCATCGATGTCGCCGTTGGCGGTCGCGACCGAGATCGTGACGTTCGCCCCCTCCTGCACCGACACGGTGATGTCGCCATTGTGCGAGTTGAACGTGTACGTGCCGCCGTCGGTGATGGTGCCCTCGTACAACACGTCGCCGTTGATGGTGGTCGCCTCCACGCTCGGCGACTTCACCCCCGTGAGCTCCACGTCGCCATTCGTCGTCTCGGCCTTGATCTGGCCCGAGACATTCGACAGCTCTACGTTGTCGTTCACGGAGTTCACCTCGATACGGCCCGTGGCGTTCGCAAGTGTCACCGACCCCTGGATCGAGTGGAGCATGATGATCCCGCTGCCGCCGCTGACCTCGATCGACCCGTCCACGGTCTCGGCGCTGATCGCTCCTTTCACACCGTCCACCTGGATCTCGGTGTACGTCCCGCCCAAGGTCAGGGCCATGTCCTGCGGGACGGTGATGTCGAAGTCCACGACCGAGGGCGCGCCCATGCGGCTGCTCGCCTTGACCGTCACCGTGTTCCCCAACAGCGACACTTCGATACGACCGCGGCTGCCGTGCTCGGCGTGCACCTTCACGCGGTTCTGATTCCAGCCGTGGATGACGATCGCGCCCCCGAAATTGTTGACCGTAAGGCTCGCGCCGGCCGGTACGGCAAAGGTCGTATCGGACTGCCCCTGCACGGGGGCGGAAACCAGCGAGGCCACTACGGCGGCGGCGAGAATCGTCACCATGTTCGTCTATCCTCTCTTATGACTGCGCCGTTGCGATCGCGTTGACGCGCCGCAGCAGCTCCAGCTTACGCCGCATCGTGTCGGCGAGGTGGAGATTCAGGTAAGCGTTACCGGGGTCGGCTTTCAGAGCGATGCGCGCCTCGGCGATCGCGCGATCGATGGTGGCGAAGGCCTGCTGCACCACCCGCACCGTCGACGTATCGAGTCGGCTCTTGTTGCGCTCAAAGACGTCCTGCAGATCGGCGATGGCGGCGTCGGAGCGGCTGGTCCAGACCACGGAGTTCAGTTGCCCGTCGGGCCGCGGTGTGACCTGTGCATCGCGCGCCGGTTGCGGCTGGTTCAGCGCCACCCACATGCCGCCCGCCGAGAGCACGACCAGCGCGATGCTCGCGGCGATGAGCTGCGGCACGTTGAAGCTGAAGCGGCGCGAGCGGATAACCCCGGGCCGGCGGCCCGGGGTCAGCCGCGCGTGGATGCCGGGCCAGAGATCGGCCTTGGGAGCCCGATCGTCGAGCGCGCGACTGCGCGCCACGACTTTGCGCAGATCCTCGAGCGTCGCGCGGCAGGCCGCGCACGTCGCGAGATGCGCCTCCAGGCTCGCGCGCTCTTCGGCGGCGAGCTCGCCGTCCACGTACTCGGAGAGCCGGTCCATCCATTGGTCGTTCATTGGTCCAGATACCTCCGCAGCGCCATCCGCGCATGATGTAGCTGCGATTTCGAAGTGCCCGGCACGACGCCGAGCATGCGCGCGATCTCCTCGTGACGATATCCTTCCACGTCGTGCAACACGAACACTTGCCGGGCTCCGTCGGGGAGGGTGGCGAGCGCCTCCTCGAAGTCCATCGAGATCTCCGGGGTCTCCCGCCGGGCCGAGACGTGCTCGAGCGGATCGTCGCCCCCCTGAAACCGTCCCCGCTCGACGCCCAGCGTCTTGCGCCGGGCCAAGACCACGTTCACCGCGAGCCGGTGCAGCCAGGTTCCGAACGCCGACTCGCCACGGAACGTGTGCAGCTTCTCCCACGCCCGGACGAAGACGTCCTGCGTGAGGTCGTCGGCTTCGTCGGCGTCGAGCATGCGGCGCACGAGGCTGTGGACGCGGTTGACGTGCGTGCGGTACAGCCGCTCGAACGCACTGGCATCGCCGCTCGCGGCGAGTGCCGTGTCCACCGCTTCCGCGTCCGCCACTGCTGTCGGCTCTTCTCGGGTCAGAGGTACCTCAAGGGTATGTCTGGCCATGCACGGGATTGGATAGCCGCCTGCTGTAGAAGGTTGTAGGACAGTAGATTAAGACGCCAATGATCCCCCCTGGAACGCTGGCGGTACTCGCCGTGGGAGGCCTCTTGGGCCTGCGCCATGCCTTTGAGCCCGACCACCTTGCGGCTGTGTCCACCCTGGCCACCCGTCAGGGGAGCCTGTGGAGCGCTGCTCGCCTGGGCCTCGCGTGGGGGGTGGGCCACACGGCGACCGTGGGAGCCATCGTGCTGCTCATTGTGGCCATGGGGATGCGCCTGCCCCCCGCGGTCTGGCCTGCGGCGGAGCTGCTGGTCGCGGTGCTCCTCGTGTTCCTGGGTGCCGCCGTAGTGTGGCGCTATGCCCGCGGACGATGGCACATGCACCTGCACGCGCACGAGGCCAAGCGGCACTTCCACCTGCACAGTCACGCGAGGGACACGGGTCACGCGCACTTCCATGCCTCCGCCGACGTGGGTCGCTCGCTCGGGTTCGGCATCGCGCACGGGTTCGCGGGGAGCGGCGCGATCGCGGTGCTGCTCGTCGCCGCGGCGCCTACCAACACTTTGCGCCTGGCGTACTTCACAGCTTTCGGCGCGGGAACGATCGTCGGAATGCTGGCGGTATCGCTAACGCTGGCGGCGGTGGTCCGGGTCGCGGCTGAACGGGGCGCCCGGTGGGCGACAGCGTTGCACCTGGGCTCGGCGGTGGTGAGCGTCCTCGCCGGTGTGGTGCTGGCACAGCGGGTCGTGTTCGGCGGGTAGGGTTATGACGTTTGGTGCGCATTGCATTGTCGGCGTGCG
>Ga0184608_10000205_pt1 | contig 14661 bp, 13 predicted proteins | sample PLM1_30_coex_FD_133010 | JGI IMG/M metagenome (GOLD analysis project Ga0184608, IMG submission 133010) | Groundwater sediment microbial communities from an aquifer in East River, Colorado, USA - PLM1_30_coex | ecosystem: Environmental > Terrestrial > Soil > Riparian zone | place: USA: East...
ACCTGTGTCTTCGCACTCGCCGTCAGCGGGGCCACCCTCGCTGGCTCCGGCCTCGTCGTCGCGCCGCACGTCGACCCACCGGGGACGCCGAAGTACCACGACCACGTGCTGGCGGCGTACCGCCTGCCGATCTTCCTGGCCAACATGCAGGCGCGCTTCGACCCGCGGCAGGGTGTCCTCACCGAGCATCTGGTCGACGTCGCGACGTTCTCGTTCGTGCTCGCGCTGCTCGTCTTCGTGTGGCCGCGACTCCCGCGTCCGGCGCGGCGACCGATCGCAGAGCTCGTGCCCATGCACATCGCCGGCGCGCAGTGGCGACCATTGCTCGTCCTCGGACCGCCGCGCGCCTGACCCTCCGCGACCCATGGCCCGGCGAAGGCCGGGCACGAAAGACCTTGGAGGGTCACATGACGCGCCTTATCTCACTCGCTGCGGCGACGCTCGTCGTCGTTTCGAGCTTCGCGATCTACGGCGGGACCGCGGCCGCGCATGAGCGCCGCATGGTGGGCCCCTACCAGTTCGTCGTTGGCTGGCTCAACGAGCCGGCCTACGTCGGTCTTGTGAACAGCCTCGACATGCGCATCTCCGACACGCGCGTGACGCCAGCGAAGGCGGTCGAGGGTCTCGAGAAGACGCTCGCGGTCGATCTCCAGACCGGCGGGCTCGGCTCGCTCCCGCTCACGGTCACGGCTCGCTTCGGTACGCCGGGCGCCTACAACGGATACGTGATGCCGACCACGACCGGCACGTACACATTCACGATCAAGGGAAAGATCGACACGCTCGATGTCAACGAGAAGTTCGAGTCAGGGCCGGGCCGGTTCGGCGACATCGAGTCGACCACGGCCCTCCAGTACCCGAACAAGGTTCCCGCGGCGGACGAGCTCACCAAACGTCTCGGCGACATGCAGAGCAGCATCGACCAGACGCGGCTGCTATCCGCGGCGGCGGTCATCATCGGGGTCGTCGCCCTCGGGGTTGCTTTCGCGATGTCCCGGCGCCGCGCGTAGTGCGCGGACTTCTCGCGTCGATCGTCGCCGCGTCCGTCCTCATCCTGATGGGCGGCGTGGCGGCGGCGCACGCGAACTACGTGAAGTCGAACCCGGCGTCGGACGCGCAGCTCACCAAACCGCCGACCGAGGTCCGCATCACGTTCAGCGAAACGCCGGACGCGCGCGGCAGCGACGTCGCGGTGCTGGACACCAGCGGCAACCGGCTCGACAACCGCGACGTCACGCTCGTGAGCGACGAGCCGAACACGCTGCGCGTCTCGCTGGGCACGATCGGCGACGGCGGCTACCTCGTCTCGTGGACGACGCTCTCGGCTGTCGACGGCCACGAGACGAAAGGCGCGTTCGCCTTCGCGATCAACGCGCCACTGCCGCAGTTCACCAAGGACTTCGCGCCGTCCGCTCCCCCACCGACTGCCCTCGAGATCGCGGGTCGCGCGCTGTCCTACGCGGGGATGGCGCTCCTCACAGGTCTGGCGTTCTTCACGATGTTCATCCGCGTCCCGACGAACGACGGAGAAACCCGGCGTGAACGGCGACTCGTGATCATCGGTGGCGCGGCGCTGGTCACCGGAAGCGCCCTACTGCTGCTGAATCAAGGCGCGAACATCCCACAGCGGCTCCTCCTTCTCCTCGGTCTGCGCGCAATCGCAGGCGCCGCCGCGATGGCGCTGCTGGCCGTTCGACACCGCCTGATGCCCGACGATGCGCGGCGCGAAGCGACCGCGTTCTTCGGGCTTGCCGCGGGACTCACTGCAACGCTCGTCTCGCATGCCGCGGCGAGCGGCGACCTCCGGTACGTTGCGCTCGACTTTCTCCACGTCATCGCGATCTCGATCTGGCTCGGTGGCGTGGTGGCGTTCTCCTACGTGGCGATGCCCTCGGCGAGCAGCGGCGACCCGCGCGAGCTCGGACGGACGATCTGGCGTTTCTCCCTTACGGCTCTCGTCGCCGTCGCGGTCATCATCACGACGGGCGTGCTGCAGTCACTCGATCGTCTCGTCCTCCTCGAGGACCTCGTGGAGACGCCGTACGGTATCGCGCTGCTCGCGAAGATCGTGCTGCTCGTCGCCTTACTTGGGCTCGGCGCGCTCAATCTGCTCGTGTGGGGACCGCGGATGCGGCGCGGCGTCGCTGCGAGCGCGCAGTTCTGGCGCGGGGTGATCGGCGAGACCACCCTGTTCGCCGGCGTACTCCTGGCCGCGGCGTGCCTCACCGCGTTCGCGCCGCCCGCGCAGGCCAACGGCGCGGCGTTCGACGAGACGAGGCACGTCAGCGGCCTACGCATCGAGCTGCTGACCGCGTCCACCCTTCCCGGGCGCAACCGATTCGCCGTTCGGGTGCAACAGGGGCTCACTCCGATCAGCGGCGCGGAGAAGGTCACGCTGCGCTTCACGATGGTCGAGCACGACATGGGCGAGCAAGAGCTCGTCACGACGGAGCGCGCGCCCGGCGAGTACGTCGCCGAGGGCAGCCCGACGGCGATGCTCGGCACCTGGAAGGTCCAGGTGATCGTGCGTCTGGCTGGGCGGCCCGATATCCAGACGCTCTTCACCGTGCCGGTCTCACAGCCGGCCGGTCAGGACGCGACGACGAAGGTCATCGCCGTCGCGCCCTACCAGCTCATCGTCTTCTCGGAGCCTTTCCAGCCGCAGGCCGGCGCACCCCTCACTATCAATGTTGTCGTGGTGGACTCGAAGGGCGACCCGGTGACCGGCAAGAAAGTGCGCGCGACCTTCAGCGGGCCCACTACGCAGGCGCCGCTGGACGGCGTCGAGAACGCGGCCGAGCTCGGCCCGGGCCGCTATCGATTCACGGTGCCCGGCCTCGACGCCGGCTCGTGGAAGATCACGCTGAGCGTGAGCGACGCCGGCAGCGGGGTGTACGACCTCGACGTGAGCAGGTGACGCTGCTTTCTGTACTAGCGCACGGCGCGACCGGCACCTGGCTCGACGAGATCTTCGAGTTCGGACTGCCGCTCATCATCCTGATCGTCCTGTACGTGTGGTCCTCGCGTAAGCCGAAAGAGAAGCACAAGACCAAGTGAACTTCCCCATCTCCCGTCAAGGTCTTCAGGACATCGCGCAGTTCCTCATCGCTGGGGCGGTCGTGTTCCTCGTACTCGCTCTCGTCACGCGTTACCGCGGCGGAGAGTGGCGGCGGTTCGTGATCAGCGCCGGCGCGCTGGGCGCGCTCGTCGTCGTGTCATACGCACTCGCGTTCACGGTCGCGCCCAACATCCCCACCCCTTCCGTCCCCTTCACCGCGCGCTTTTTGCAGAACCCGACGCCGGACACGCCCGATACGATCGACCGCGGGCGCGCGCTCTTCCAGGCGAACTGCGCCATCTGCCACGGGCCGCGCGGCCTCGGCGACGGTCCCCAAGCATTCGTTCTGCGTCCCATGCCGGTCAACCTGCAACTGCACGTGCCACAGCACGCTCCTGGTGAGATCTACTACTGGATCACTAACGGCGTGGCCGGCACCGGCATGCCAGCGTGGAAGGAAGTGAAAGCGCCGGATGGATCGCACGAGAGCGGCCTTGCTGACGAGGAGCGCTGGGCGATCGTCCGGTACCTGCAGGGGCTGGCCGCAGGAAAGATCGACCGCTAGAGGCACGCAAAGGCGAACCGGGCCTACCGCGGCCCGGTCCGCCTCGCGCGATGAATGTGGCTAGGTGTTGCGCGAAAGCTGATCGCGGCGCATCCGCTCGTCGATCGGCGAATTGGGTCGGCCATCGCCTCCGACACGCGCTGGCTCCGGCGATGTGTCCACCCTCTCCATCGCAGATGTGGCCTGGCCGCGCCAGTCGCGCAGGACCCGCGCCGCCTCTTCACGTCCGCCCAGACCGAATGCGAGGGCCAACGCCAGCGCGACGGCCGCGACCACACCGGTGAACAGGATGTTGATGAGCGTCGCTGCGACGCCGATCTGCGACGCGGCCGCGACGATGCCGAAGCCGAGCACGGTGGCGTACGCGAGCGTTGCGAGCGCGCCAGAGTTCGGCACTGCCGCGCTCTCGGTCGCACCGAGGACGAGATTGCGCGTCACGCCGGCGAGCCACGCGAACGCGCCAAGGATGAGCAGCGCCACCAGCAGGTTAGGAATGAACGCGATGATCTGGTTGAGCACCCCACTCACCGCGGTGATCCCGACGGCATTGGCGGCCATCACAACGAAGATCAGTCGGACGTACCAGGTGACGATGCCGCCGACGAGTCCAGCGGCATCCAACTTCATCTTCGCGCGTTGCAGGAAGGCGGTGATGCCCGCCTTCGTGGCGAGTGTGTCCAGACCGACCTTGCGAAGCAGGCGCGCGACGAAGCCGCCCGCGATGCCGGCAACGATCCAGCCGATGATGAGCAGCAGGAGCGCACCAACGATCGAGGGCAGCGCGGCGAGGAAGGTAGTGAGCATCGTGTTCACAGCGTCCATGGTTGCAGCACCTCTTTCGGAAAATGTTCCGGGAAATCGATGGGATTACGAGCATTCGCGGAGCCTGACTGCCTGCCGCGTTAGGACCTAGTCATGCGCTTCCGCAACGAGGACGCGCCGAGTAGGTAACGGCTCAGTTAGATCGGGCTCGAGCCGGTAATGGTGGCACGCGAGACCTTGATCGGCGGGCACAGGCAGACGATCGAGCCCATCCCGTTGGAGGACCACCAGTCGCGTGCGAGCCGCTGCGGTCCGAGGACGTCGATGCCGGAAAAGAGGTCGAGCGCGCTCATCGTGTAGCGGACGTTCGCGAGCGCGCGGGTGATGCGTCCCTCTTCGATGAGGAACGTTCCGTCGCGCGTGGTCCCGGTCATCGTCGCGCGCTTGGGGTCCGGCGTGTTCGTGTAGTGGAAGCGTGTGATGAGCACGCCTCGCTTCACTGCGCGGATCAGCTGTTCGCGTTTCGCGTCGCCGCCGGCCATCGTGAGATTCCCGGCATGGCCGCCGACGCTGTAGCGGCGCGGATCCGCCGCGTGCCCGGTGGAGCGTGTGTTGAACCATTTTGCCGACTGACGATCGTGCACCACGCCTTTGGCGACCCCGCCCTCGACGAGCGCGACCCGCTGCTTCGGCGTGCCCTCGACGTCGAACGGGATCGCGAGCGTTCGGTCGTCGAGCGCGTCGTCCCACAGCGAGAAGCGCGGCCCGGTCACCTGCTCGCCGAGTCTGTCCTTCATGAACGACCGGCCATCCTTGAGCGTCTGCCCCGTGAGCCCGGTCAATGACATGAAACGCAGGACCTCGGCGACCGCGAGCTCCTCGAACACGGCTTCGTAGTCGCCCGGCGCGAGCTGCGTGCGGTCCCGATCGAGCGCGGCTTTCTCGATCGCTCGGGCTGCCACGCCATCGGCATCGAGCGAGCGCGTGCTCCAGCCGAGATCCTCCGCCCAACCCGTCCCGGTGTCGCTCGTGACCAGCGCGCGCAGGTAGGCCATCGTGCTCGGCGCATAGGCCGCGACGCCGTTCGTGTTCGCCAGCGCATCCTCCGTGAGCTCGATCTGGTGCGTGCCGGCAGCGCGGAAGCCACGCGCCTTCGCTGCGGCGGTGATCCGCTTGATCGCGTCCGCCTGGTCCGCCGCGTCCGCCCGTGCGGTGCCGGCGTCATACGACCGCGGCTCCGACGCGGTAGCCGACGCGGCGAGGCCCGGCCATTCGGCGTTCGGAGCGCTCTCGCGCGCCGCCGCGGCCGCATCGGCCACGAGGCGCCGTAGCTCACCGGGGTCAAGCGAGTTCGCGCTCGCGATGCCCATCGCTTTCCCAACAATCACTCGGGCCTGCACGTGCGTCTCGTCCGCGACCGCGTTCTGGTGGATCTCGTTCTTCGCGTAGCGGGTGATCGCGGAGCGGCGACGATGGACCCAGAGCTCGGCCTCGTCACCCTTCGCATCGCGCAGCGCGTCCTGAAGCGGCGCGAGCATCGCGTCTCGGCCGAGTGCGGTCACCCGCGCACCTCGACCGGCACGTCGCGGAATCGCGCGTGCGCCGCGCCGTGACCGACGCGCATGAGCTGCAGCGGCTCGCCCTTCGCGCACGAGAGGAAGCCGTGAAGCTCCCAGTCATCCGCGACGCCGTCGCAGCGTCCCCAGAACGCGGGCGTGAGTGATTGGAACGAGACGCCACGCGCGTAGCCCTCGAGCGCGCCGTTCCGGATCACGCGCGCCGACTGCGTCGAGAAGTGGAAGTTCTGTCGCTTGTCGTCGAGCGAATACGAAGCGGGCGACTCCATCAGCAGTCCGTCCTCCACGCCTTTCATGAGCGCGTCGCGGCTCTGCGTCCCAGCATCGAGGCTGACGTTGACCATGCGAACGATCGGGAAGTGCTGCCAGCCCTCGGCGCGCGCGGAGCCGATAGCGACCGGCATCCCGAGCGCAGCCGCGGTCTCGCGCGACGTGAGATAACCGACGAATGTGCCCCGGTCGATGAGCTTCGTGCGCATCGCGGGAACACCGTCGTCGTCCCAGCCGAACGTGCCCATGCCGCCAGGGACCGTCGCGTCCGCGGTCATCGACACGTGCTCCGAACCGTAGCGGAGCGCACCGCGGTCCTTCGGCCACATGAACGTCGTGCCCGCGAACGCGACCTCGTACTCGAGCACGCGGTCGGCCTCCGTTGGATGGCCGCACGATTCGTGGACGAGCAGCGCCAGGAACTCGGGCGTGAAGACGAGCGTCGTCGGCCGCTCCGCGGCGAGCGGCGCGTCGAGCATCGCCTCGGCGTCGTCGCGATAGCGCGCGGCGCGCGCGATGAGGTCGAGGTGCTCGATGAACTCCCACCCTGCCTGGCGCGTGAGCCGGCCGTCGTAACGCTGCGCGGGCTTCGCACCGGCCTTCACCGCGGTGACGTTCAGGCCCGCGCCGGACTCGACGATCTCCTGCCGCACGTCGGTGCCCTCGCTCGTCACGAGATGCTTCCGCGTTCGGTACGCCGCGACGCTGCTCCGGCGCGACACGGCATGCGGCCCCTTGAGGTTCGCGTCGGCGGCCCGCAGCAGCGATATGCGCTCGGCCACCGGGACCGCGAACGGATCGCGCACGAGGGTGGTCCGGTACTCCCCCCGCTGCGGTGCGACCGGCGCCAGCGTCACATGGCCCGTGCGTGTGCTCGCTGCGGCCTCGGCACGCGCGAAGGCTTCGTCGACCACGTTCCGCAGCGACGACTCGTCGACGCGGTCAGTCGCGGCGAAGCCCCAGGCTCCCCGGTGCAGGACGCGGAAGCCGATGCCGCGGTCACCCGATCGCGTGACCGATTCGACCTCACCGTCGCGCACGGAGACGGCCTCGAACTCGCGCTCGACGTGGCGTGCATCGGCGTAAGCGGCGCCCCGGCGCGCGCCGAGATCGACGAGGTCCGCCAGCTGGGAGTCGCGCTCGGGCACCCGCGAAGATTAAGTGAGTGCGGGTCGCTGGTCCGCTCGGGTACACTCGGATCAGAACAAAACGGCGCGCGCGACGACCAATGCGTTCGTGAGGGACGCGCTCGCGTACCGACCGCGCTTCGGCATCACGCATCTCGTGAGCCAAAGAGCGGGTTGGGACGAGGGTGAGCAACTAGCGCGTGACTCCGGGAGGGGTCCGCGAACGGGTCGGGCGGCGTGTGCGCTCCATAGGAGATTCCCATTGCCCGACGTCGCTCTCCTCATTGACTGGGAGAACGTCTACTACACGCTACGGCAGCACACCACGGGACCGCTGCCGTCATCACTCGCGATCCTGCAGGCCATCCTCAAGAAGGCCGCCGAATTCGGCCCGGTGCGCGTGAAGCTCGCGATCTTCGGACAGGAGGTCGCGATGCAGGACGAGACGCTGCTCATGGCGCTCGAGTTCACCGGCATCGAGCCCATCCCCGTCGCGCAGCGCATGAGCGGCCGGCTCCTCAAGGGGCGGTCCGACGCCGTCCTCATCACCCGCGCCATGAAGCTCCTGTACAAGGATCGGCCCGAGATCGAGGTCTGGTTCATCGTCTCTGGCGACCGCGATCTCAACGCCCTGTGCAAGGCGCTCAAGGACGAAGATAAGAAGGTCTACCTCGTCGCGGGCGATCTCTCGCTCGCGAACGAGCTCCGTGAATCGCCGCATCTGCGCGACGACGTCTTCTTGCTCGAGGACCTCATACCCGAGGCGCGCTGGACGCGTGGTGGCCTGCGCGTCGACGACACGCAGCACGGGAAGGAAGAGCGGCGTCCCGAGGAGCCCGCAGCCGCGCGCACGCGCGCTCGACGCGGCGGAAGCGGACGCAGCGGAGCGGCCCGCGTCATCCGCACGACGCCGCCGGTCGTGCCGGCCGTCGTGCCGACGGCGGCACCAGAATCCGATAAGGAGCAGCGGCGGCTCGCCGTCCTCCTGCTCGACCAGCTTGTCGCGACACACGCCTCGTCCATGGCTCGCGGCGACTTCGTCCGCTCCGTCGTGCCGCTCTCCGAGAAGGAAGCGTCAAGCGTCCTCGAGGAAAGGATCGACGCGGCGATCGAGCAACACCACATCGAGGCGAAGCTCGAGGGCCGCATGCGCGCGAAGGCGAAGCAGCTCCTCTCTCCGAACTTCAGCTCCCCGCTCGTGGCCGAGACGTACTTCCACTTCGTGCGCCTGCTTCGTCGCATCAATACCGTCACCAAAGACACCAAGCGAGTGCCCGTCGTAGAGGCGGTCCTCGACCCCCTATCGCGCGCGGATCAGCCAGGCGGCATCGCGCGTGGTCGGACACAGCGTCGCGTTCTGCTGGAGACGCTGTTCAACATCGCCGAGGAGCGCGGCGCGATCCAGAGCGAGTCGGTGCAGCGCGACGGGCGCGAGATCACGATGTGCTGGCTCGTCGATGACCATCCGCTCGTGATCTACGCGCGGCAGCCGGCCGCGGCGATCGCGCATCTCTTCAACTTCGTCAGCACGACGCGCGCTCGTGGCGAACGCGCCGATTGGGTGAACGCTGCCCTGTTCGCTGAGCTGCTCTCGCGGGTCGAGGGCGACGCGCTCGAGTCGAACATCCGCAGCGCCGTGGAGCGCGGGATCATGAAACCCGAGGACCATGGAAAGAAGGCCGGCTTCATCGTGATGCGCGACCATCCCGAGGTGCGCACCATCCTCGGGGAATTCGGCGGCCTCAATGGCGACACCGTCGAGCGCGTCGTGGCCGCCACAGCCGCCGCGTCGGACGCCGAGGACGACGAGAGCGAGCCGGCCGCGCCTGCACCGACGGCGACTGCAACGGCTCCAGTGACGAATGGAACAGCGGCCGTGCCACGCAAGCGCACCCGGCGGGGGTCGCGCGGCGGACGGCGGCGCGGTGGACGCGGGCGCAACAAGACGACGCCCGCGGGAACAGGAACGGAAGCCGCCGACTGATGGCCCGCATCCTCATCGTCGAAGATGACGCCTCGAGCATGGACCTTGCGCTCCGCATCGTGCGGCTGGCCCGTCACGAGCCGATCACGACGATGGACGGCGAGACGGCGTTCGCGGTCGCACAGGCGACCCACCCACAGCTCATCCTGCTCGACCTGCACATCCCGCGGCTCGATGGTTATGCATTCGCACGCGCGATCCGCAGAGAGACCTGGGGCAAGGACATGCGTATGGTCGCCGTTTCAGCGTCCGCGACACCACCGGATCGCGAGCGAGCGATCGCCGCAGGGTGCGATGGATTCCTCGCCAAGCCGTACTACCCGGAACAGCTCCGCGCCGTGATCGACCAATATCTGCCCGCGCACGCTAAGCGCACACATAAAGAGCGATAACTCGAAACCCACGCTTTTCGTGCTCAGCTCACCGCGAGGCATGCACACCGCGTTCGAGGCCGATACACGACCGTTGCAATAACCACGCACGACTGGCTCAGCGATCCCGGACCGTGGCACGGCATACGCAGCCTTAGAAGGCATGGTTACAACTAGTGCCGCCCGCACGCGGATCGTGATCGTCGTCGAGGACGACAGGCCGATCGGGGAGCTGCTTGCGGGCGTCATCAACGACGAAGAGGGCTATCACGCGATCCACGTGACGCGGCCGACCGAAGCGCTGCGCGCGATGGAGCAGGTGAAGCCAGATCTGCTCGTGCTCGATGTCGGTCTGCCGGGGATGAGCGGCCTCGAGCTCTACGACCGCCTGCACTTGGACGAGCGGCTGCGCAGTGTGCCGGTCATGTTCGAGACGGCGGTGTCGAAGGAGAATGGAGCCGAGTTCCGCAAGCGCGGGATCCGCAACGTTCTTCAGAAGCCGTTCGACCTGAACGAGCTCATGGCCAACGTGAGAGCGCTGGCTCCGCCGATCGCGGCCTAGTCTGCGGCGCCGTCCTCCAGGCGGCTGCGTTCCTTCGCGACGCGCGCGACCTCATCGCTGGTCGCCTGTGAGCTGGCCATGAGCGTCCTGAACGCATTCGCTTCGAGCGCCATGACCTCCAGCGAGGTCTTCGCCCGGACGGTCGCGTTCCTGGCGTGTCCGCTTAGGATGCCCACCTCGCCGAAGTAGTCGCCCGCATGCAGCGTGTTGAGGACGCGCTCGCCGCCCTTCGCGTCGTGGTGGACGACGTCCGCCTCCCCCTTCGCGATGACGTAGAAGCGATCGGATTTCTCGCCTTCGCGCATGACGACCGCACCCGGTGGGAACGTGAGGATCTTCATGCGGCTCGCTGTCTGCGCGACGACCTCGCGCGGTGCCTGCGGAAACACTTGCTCGGTGTGCTTGAGCTCCTCGATGTAACGCTCGGCGTGCAGCACGGCCGTCGTCGCGTCGCCGACGGCGGTCGTGATCTGTTTCGCAAGCTGCGCCCGCGTATCGCCCGCGGCGTACACGCCCGGGATGCTGGTCTGCATGTATTGATCGGTGATGAGATAACCGTTGTCGTCGTGCTCGATGTGATCGGCGAACAGCTGACGGCCGACCGGCTTGAAGCCGACGAAGACGAACACGCCCTCGACCGGTATGCGCTCGACCTCACCATCGCGGGTCACGTCCATCCACTGCACCGCCGTTCCGTCGCCGCCGATCTCCTTGACCGTCGCCGGCGTCACGGTGTGGACCATGTCCTTCGCGAGCAGGCGGTCCTGCAGGATCGCCTGGGCTTTGAAGTCGCCACGGCGATGCACGACGTGGAGCTTCTTCGCGAAACGCGTGAGGAAGAGTCCCTCCTGGAACGCGCTGTCACCGCCGCCGATGACCGCGAGATCGTTGCCCTTGAAGAACGCGCCGTCACAGACCGCGCAATACGACACGCCGCGGCCGTGGTACTCGGCCTCTCCGGGAACGCCGAGCTTGGTGGGCTCGCCGCCCACGGTCACGATCACCGCATAGGCGCGGTGGGTCGTGCCATCCTCGAGCTCGACGACCTTCCGGTCGCCGTCGATGCGGACCTGCTTCACGCGCGCGTAGGTCTCGATCTTGAGACCAAATTTGCGTGCATGATCCGCCATCTTCTGGGCGAGCTCGTGTCCGGTAACGGACTCGAACCCCGGGTAGTCCTCGATGAGCTCGGTGTTCAGGATCTCGCCGCCGGTGTCCTTGCCCTCGAGCAAGACGGCGCTCATGTTCGCGCGCGCGGCGTAGAGTCCGGCGGTCAGCCCGGCGGGGCCACCGCCGATGATGATGAGGTCGTAGTCGGCCAAAGAGGGTCCTTTCTGGAAGAGCTTCCACAGACTAGAACAGCGGAGCATTCCATCGGCATTCCTTCAACGGAGCGCTGGCTTGCCCTCGGCGACTCGTTCACGATCGGAACGGGAACGACGCCGGATCGTTCCTTCCCGGCGGTGCTGACACGCCTCTGGGCGGAGCGCGGACGCGTGGTCATCCTGCAAAATCCGGCGATCAACGGATATCGGACCGACGACCTCATCACCCTGGAGCTACCGCTGGTCGCGCTGTTCCGGCCGACGCTGGTGACGGTCCTTATCGGCGCGAACGACATCGTCGCCGGGTCGTCGGACGAACGGTATCGCGGGCAGCTACGCGTTATCTACGGACGCGTGCGCGCCGACGCGCCGGAGGCCGCCGTCTACGCACTGCCACAGCCTGATTGGTCCCTGTCACGCGCGGGCGCGTCATTCGGCGCGCCCGCGGCGATCTCCGCGCGCATCGAACGCTTCAACGCCATCGCGCGCGAGGAGGCGGAGCGCGGCAGCGCGCCCTACGTAGACATCTTCCCGCTGATGCGCGAGCAGATGCGTCGCGGGATGTTCGCGTCGGATGGACTGCACCCATCCGCGGCGGCGTACGCCGAGTGGGCGGATGCGCTGAGCGACCGGCTCGCAGCTAGGCCGGCTTCGTGACCATCAGGAAGACAATGACGATCACGATGATCCCGAGGACGATCCCAAGGGTGCGACCGCGCGCCGCCAAACGCTGGTACTGCTCGCTGCCCGGTCCCTCGCTCTCGAGCACGCGGATCTGATCGCGAAGCGTCGGCGTGTACACGCCGAGCCCGACGACGACGAGCACCAGCCACAGCCCGATCGCCAGCGCGATCCACAACCTGACGGGGATGCCCGCGCTGAAGATCATCAGCAGGCCCGTGATCAGCAGGAGACCGTACGCGGGATTCGCGAACCGGTCGTCGAGGAACTTGATCGTTCGCAGCACGTGGCTCTGTGTCGCCTGCGGCGCGTTCGCGGAGCGCGCGAGCCAGATCCCGTACGAGGCGTTGAAGCCGACCGCGACGATCGCGAGCAGCACGTGGATGAACTTGATGAACTGGAAATCCACCGTTCCCTCCTAGGTCCGCGCAGTGATCGGGATGGCCGCGCCGTTCACGCCGCTGGCTTCACGCGATGAGAGGAACAGGATGACGTTCGCGACCTCCTCCGGCGAGGGCCACAGCTTGGGATCGGCCTTTGGCATCTGCGCGCGATTGACGGGATGATCGATCGTCGTTGGCAACACCGCATTCACCGTGATCCCCTCGCCCTTCACCTCGGCCGCGAGGGACTCGGTCCAGCGGACGAGGGCGCTCTTCGACATCGCGTACGCCGCGTTGTTCCGACCGCCCTTGAGCGCACCGAACGCGGAGACGCTGACGACGCGGCCGTAGCCGCGCGCGCGCATCGGCCGTAGACAGGCAGCAGCAGCCGTGACCGCGGTCAGCACGTTGCTGTCCCACAGCTCGCGCATGAGACCGGTGTCGAGCGCCGGCGCACCCTTGAACGTGCCGGCGAGATTGTTGAGGATGTCGATCCGGCCCCAGGCTCGCAGCACGCGCTCGACGAGCCGGTCCATCGTCGTCGCGTCGGCCGGATCGGCCTCGATCACGAGGAGCCGCGGATCGACATCATCGCCGGCGACGTCACTGAGCGCGGACCGGAGTGCCGCGCCCTTCGCCGCGTCGCGCACAACTGCGGCGACGTGCGTCCCACGCGTGAGATACGCGCGCAGCACCGCCGCTCCAAGATTGCCGGTCGCGCCGGTGATCACCGCCGCGTGAGACGAAAGATCGAGCACGCGCCCGTAGTATGGGCACCATGTCGGTGCTCGAGCGCATCAACGATCCGCGCGACATTCGCGCGCTCAGTAAGGACGAGCTGCTCCAGCTCTGCCGCGAGATCCGCGAGTACACGGTCGACATGGTCCAGCGCACCGGCGGCCACATCTCGTCGAGCCTCGGCACCGTGGAGCTCACCGTGGCGCTTCACCGCGTCTTCGAGTCGCCGCGCGACAAGCTCGTCTGGGACACCGGCCATCAGGCCTACGTCCACAAGATGCTCACCGGTCGCCGAGCGCGCTTCGACACCCTGCGACAGCTCGGCGGTATCTCCGGTTTCCTGGTGCGCACGGAATCCGAGCACGATCAGTTCGGCGCCGGCCACGCCGGGACTTCGATCTCGGCCGCGCACGGCATGGCGATCGCGCGCGACATCAAAAGCGAGGACTGGAGCGTCGTCGCGGTCATCGGCGATGGGGCACTGACCGCGGGCCTCGCGTTCGAGGGCCTCAACAACATCGGCCACGATCACCGCCGCGTGATCGTCGTGCTGAACGACAACGGCATGAGCATCGCCCCGAATGTGGGCGCGGTCTCGCGGATGCTCGAGGCCGTGCGTACTGCGAGCCCGTATCGCGGAGCGAAGCACGTCGTGCGGCAGGTGCTCGACCACATGCCAGCCGGCGAGCTCGCCGAAGAGGCGCGGCGCCGCATCTTCAACAGCCTGAAGGCGCTGTTGATCCCGAACCTCTTGTTCGAACAGCTTGGCTTCACGTATTTCGGTCCGGTGGACGGCCACGATCTCTTCGCCGTCGAGAACATCCTCGCGAAGGCGCGCGACTTCCGCGACGGACCGGTGTTCGTGCACATACAGACACAGAAGGGGCACGGCTACGGCCCCGCCGAGGACGACAACGTGAAGTGGCACGGTGTGTCCGCGACCGGCGCGGTCAAGGCGACGGCTCCGCAGTACACGTCCGTCTTCGCGGATACGGTGCGCGAGATCCTGAAGAGCAACGACCGCACGGTCGCGATCACCGCTGCGATGCCGGGTGGCACCGGTCTGCTCCCGCTCTTCAGCGAGTTCCCGCAGCGGCTCATCGACGTGGGCATCTGTGAACAACATGCGGTGACGATGGCCGCGGGTCTGGCGACGCAGGGCATCGTGCCGATCGTCGCGATCTACTCGACGTTCCTGCAGCGCGGGTTCGACCAGGTGCTGCACGACGTCGCGGTGCAAGACCTCTCGGTGGTCTTC
>Ga0184608_10000215_pt1 | contig 14536 bp, 11 predicted proteins | sample PLM1_30_coex_FD_133010 | JGI IMG/M metagenome (GOLD analysis project Ga0184608, IMG submission 133010) | Groundwater sediment microbial communities from an aquifer in East River, Colorado, USA - PLM1_30_coex | ecosystem: Environmental > Terrestrial > Soil > Riparian zone | place: USA: East...
CACCTTGGCGATGATGTAGTCGAGCATCACCGGCACCTGCGGATTGGTCGAGCTGGGCGGCGCCGGATCGTGGTTGGTGATCTGATACATCAAGGCGCTCAGGCCTTCTCCGTTGAAGGGGGTGGCCCCGGTCAGGCACTCGTAGAGGATGACCCCGAGCGAAAAGATGTCCGAGCGATGATCGGCGCGTTTTCCAACGACCTGTTCGGGTGAAATGTACTTGGGCGAGCCCATGATCACGCCGGTCTGGGTGCGCGTTTCGCTCGAGCGCATGCGGGCGATGCCGAAGTCGGCGATTTTCGCGCGCCCTTCCGGCGTGATCATGATGTTGGCGGGCTTGATGTCGCGATGCACGACCTGGTGCTGGTGGGCGTAGGCAAGACCCTCTCCGACCTGGGCGGCGATGTCGACCGCCTGCACGACCCGCAGCGATTGTCCTTGGCCGAGCAGCTCGCGCAGTTCGCGGCCCTCGATGTACTCCATGGCCATGTACACCAGGTGCCCGCTCTTTCCGATGTCGTAGATGATGATGATGTTCGGATGGTTGAGACTACCCGCCGCCTTTGCCTCGGTATAGAAGCGCGCCTCGTACTCCGCCATGCCCTCGTGCCCGGCCTCCTCCGTGTTGATGGTCTTGATCGCCAAGATGCGGTTGAGCATGGGATCGTTCGCGCGATAGACCACACCCATCGCGCCTTTGCCCAGCTCGGCGACGATCTCGTAGCGGCCCAGCAGCCAGGGTTCGGTCATCGTCCGGCTATTTCTTCGGTTTCACGCTGCGGAATGCTGGACCCCAGATCGGATGCCCGGTCTCGTCGTCCCGGAGGTCGAATGAGGAATCGACCTCCAGCACCATTCTGAATTCATCGCGGCACTGCTGAATCCGGCCGGAGGCGCAATGGATAAAAGCAAGATATTTGTGGGCTTTCGCCCGGTTGGACGTGCCGCGCAGGCCGGTGTCGAGGCTCAACTGCAGCAGCCTCGTGGCGTAAGCGTGTTCGCCGTCCTCGTAGGCTCTTACGCCGAATTCAAGTTCCGTCTCGCCCTTGCTCGAGAACGTCCCGCATCCGGCCATCACCAGGCAAACGAGCAATGACGCGGGAGAGCGATAAACGGCCATAGCCCCTTTAGCGGCGGAATCGGTGCGTGATGCTGAGCTCCGTGCCCGGCTTCAGTTCGACTGTCTGGACGTGGGCCGGAAACGACCCATTCCTCAACTCTACCCGATGTTTGCCGGGCCTGAGGGGGATAGCTCGCAGCGGCGGGCTGACCCCTTGTCTCGTCCCGTCCACGAAAACCTCCGCCCAGGGGAGGGCAACGATATTGAGCGTGGCCTCGCGTGGCGGGGCGGGGACCGTTGCGACGAACTCCGGTTCGCTCTGCCTTGACGGCGGCGCGATCTCCTTCGCTTTGAGCGTCGCCTCGGTCTCGTTCACTCTTGCCGTTTGCACCGGCGCCGCGGCTTTGGGGGTCGCGACTGCGTCCCGCGCGCTGCGTGGCGGGATCGGTTCCCTGGCTTGCAGGGGCGCTTTCGGCTCGCGCGCCTGCGGAAGCGCGGGTTCCGTCGCCTCGACTTTGGCCGGCCCGGCCTGGGGCGCTGCCGCGGGCGGCGCCACCGATACCACCGTTTTCACCTCGCCGTCCGAGTTCCGGTGGCTGCGCGCGATGACTCCGGTCCCGACGATCAGCGTGAACGCAAGCGGCGCGGCGACCAGCAACTTGCCGTTGACCGCCAGGGTATCCGGCCAGGTCCTGGGCCGCAGCTTCAGGAATTTGGGGATGCGCAGGCTCGGAAGACGCAGAGTCGGTCTCGGTGCAGGCACGGGAACCGTTCGCCGGAGATTGCTCGGCGCCGAGCTGATCGCGTAGACCTCGTGCTCGCGTACGTGCTTGTCGGTCTTGGCTCCCTCGTAGTGAAACAATTTCGCGTAGTCCTCGGAGAGGCGCGCCATCACGTCGTAATACGAGCGCGAGACGAGGATCTGGCCCGGCTCGGCAAAGCTCATGACGCGCTGCGCGACGTTGATCCCGTCGCCGATGATGTTGGGCTGGCCGTTGATGTCCTTGACGAGCCTCACCGGTCCGAGGTTGACGCCGACGCGAATCTGCAACTGCGGGCCGCTGGTGACGTCTTGACCGGCAACGGCATCGCGCAGGCTCATTCCCGCGAACAGGGTGTCTTCGGGGTCTCCGAGGAAGCTCACGGCCGCGCCGTCCCCGGTGTCGAGAATGATGCGGTCGTCGGTGGCAACGCCGGTGATCGCCTCGGTCAGGACGGCGTTGAAGCGTTCCTTCAGCGCTATTTGCTCGGCGACCGAGCGCTGCGAGTACTCGACGATGTCGAGAAAGAGCACGCTGCAGATGAATGTTCGATTGGTATGCTCCGCCATCTTTGTCCGCCGCAGTCTGCCTGCCGGGCTACTCCGCACGTGTGCGGTCAGTGTTCCCTTGGGGCTCCATTCTACCGCGGCAGGGCCCGGCGGGCACCGGAAAGTTGCTAGAATATCAACCCATTGCCGGAGCCGGTAGCCTTCCGCGCGAGCGAATCGCGCGAACCACCATGTCAGTCACTCAGGAACAAGTTCACGGTGCGCTCAAGGAAGTCCTTGACCCGAATACCGGCAAGGATTTCCTCGCGACCAAGTCGGCGAGAAACATCAAAGTGGAAGGCGGCAACGTCTCGCTCGAGATCGAGTTGGGCTATCCCGCCAAAACTCAGCTCGATCCGATCCGCAAACTCATCGCGGGAAAGCTCCGCGGCGTCCCGGGCGTGAGCGCCGTGAACGTCAGTGTCACGAGCAAAATCGTATCCCACACGGTGCAGCGCGGGGTCAAGCTGATTCCCGAGGTGAAGAACATTGTCGCGATCGCTTCCGGCAAGGGCGGGGTGGGGAAATCGACGACGGCCGTGAACCTGGCGCTTGCGCTCGCGGCCGAAGGAGCGAGCGTCGGGATGCTCGATGCCGATATCTATGGACCCTCGCAGCCGATGATGCTCGGCATCACCGGTCGGCCCGAGTCCAGGGACGGCAAGACGCTCGAGCCGATGATGGGTCACGGCATCCAGGCGATCTCGATCGGCTTTCTCATCGACATCGATACCCCCATGGTTTGGCGCGGCCCGATGGTGACGCAGGCCCTCGAGCAGCTCCTCAAGGACACCCGCTGGAAGGACGTCGATTACCTCATCGTCGACATGCCGCCTGGAACCGGAGACATCCAGCTCACCCTCGCCCAGAAAGTGCCGGTCACCGGGGTGGTGATCGTCACCACGCCTCAGGACATCGCGCTCATCGACGCCCGCAAGGGACTCAAGATGTTCGAGAAAGTCGGCATTCCCATCCTCGGGATCGTGGAGAATATGAGCACCCACGTCTGCTCCCAATGCGGTCACGAGGAACACATCTTCGGGCAGGGCGGGGCCGAGCGCATGTGCAAGGAGTACGGCACCGAGCTGCTCGGGGCACTGCCGCTCGACATCGCAATCCGCGAGCAGGCGGACTCGGGCAAGCCGACGGTGGTAGCCGACCCGGAGGGCCGGGCGGCGGAGATCTACAGGGCGATCGGGCGCAGGCTTGCGGTCAAGATCGCTGAGGCCGCCAGGGACATGACCTCGAAGTTTCCGAACATCGTCGTGTCCAAGAACACCTGAGGAGCTCATCGCCGATGAGCATCAAGTCGGACAAGTGGATCCGCCGAATGGCGGCCGAGCGCCGCATGATCGAGCCGTTCGAGCCGGAGCAGGTGAAAGAGGTCAAGGGTCAGCGCATCATTTCCTACGGCACGTCGAGCTACGGCTACGACATTCGCTGCTCGAATGAATTCAAGCTGTTCACCAATCTCAACTCGACCATCGTCGACCCCAAGAATTTCGACGACAAGTCCTTCGTGGACGTCAAAGGCGACTCCTGCATCATTCCGCCCAACTCCTTCGCCCTGGCGCGAACCGTCGAGTACTTCCGCATCCCCCGGAACGTGCTTACCATCTGCCTGGGGAAATCGACCTACGCCCGCTGCGGGATCATCGTCAACGTCACGCCGCTTGAGCCCGAATGGGAGGGGAACGTCACGCTGGAGTTCTCCAACACCACACCGCTGCCCGCCAAGATCTACGCGAACGAGGGCGTGGCCCAGGTCATCTTCATCGAATCGGACGAGGTCTGCGAGACCTCCTACAAGGACCGCGGCGGGAAATACCAGGGACAGAAGGGCGTAACACTGCCCAAGATCTGAACAGCGCCGGCGGGCTCGCGGGAACCCCCGTCGCCCGGTCCAAAGCCTCCGCCGGCTACTGCCTATTGCGTTTGGATTTCACCCAGCCTACCATACCTTGTGTTGGCCAATGGCGGCAAAAGCGAAACGCCGGCGCGCGGGAGGCGCGCAGAATGCCCAAAATTCCGCTTGATTTCGGAAACACAGGCCCTATAATCGGTCGCATACGGGCTCCGGTTCGGTTGTCTGCAAAGCGGACGGTCAAACCCGGGCCCGATGCTTTTGGAGATCGGATTTTGAACTGCAAACCACTCGTAAAGGAGGTCATCATGACATGCAAGAGAGAGCGCTGCGGCTCGCAGGATTTTTTCGCACTCGACATTCCCGTAACGTAGGTTCGTTCTGGAGACCCAAACGATGCAGATGCGTGCCGGCGTAGCTAAAAAGACCATCCGATCCATCCGACAGCAGGCATTCGAAGCAACCCACCTCTTCGACTCGCACCCCGAGTCGAGCCTGGATTTCGAGAAAGTCCGGGCGGCAGTCAAAGACGGCTACCATAAGCCGTTTCTCCTGATCGATTCCAACATCGTCCGCGAGAAGACGCGGCGCTTCACCGCGGCGATGCCGCGCGTGCTACCGCACTACGCAGTCAAGGCCAACCCCGATCCCCGCATCCTCGAGCTCATGCTCGAGCAAGGCGCGGGATTCGAGATCGCTTCCGTGGCCGAGCTGGACCTCCTGCTCGCCCTGGGCGTTCCCGCGGCCGATGTCTTCTACTCCAATCCGGTGAAATCGCGCGACCAGATCGCGCATGCCGCCTCGAGGGGTGTCCACTGGTACGTGATCGACTCGGTCGAGGAGCTGAAGAAAATCCAGTCGATCAAGACTGACGCCAAGCTGTACCTGCGGGTCGACACGCCTAATATCGGCAGCGATTGGCCCCTTGCCGGCAAGTTCGGCGCCCACCCCTCCGAGGTGCGAGACATCGTCGTGACGGCGGCGAGGCTCAAGGTCGACCTCGCGGGCGTGGCATTCCACGTGGGTTCGCAGTGCCGCAATCCTGAAAACTGGCGCGTCGGCATCGAAAAATCGCGCGCGGTTTTCGACCAGATGCTGAAGGCGGGCCTCAATCCGCGGCTTCTGAACATCGGCGGGGGCTTCCCGGTGAGGCACGTCAAGCCGATTCCCGCGATCGAGGTGATCGGCGAGGTCGTCAACCGGGCGCTGGACGCGTTCCCTGCCGCGGTAAGGGTGATCGCCGAGCCGGGCCGATTCCTGGTCTCCGACGCCGGCTATTTCGTCTGCCGCATCATGGGGACGGCGACCCGCGCGAACAAGCATTGGATGCATCTGGACGCCGGGCTTTTCGGCGGCATCATCGAGACGGCCGAAGGGCTCAAGTACAAGATCCGCACCGACCGCTCCGGACCGGACATTCCCTGGAACGTTGCGGGACCCACCTGCGATTCGATCGACGTGGTGATGCGCGACGAACCGCTCCCCTCCGATCTGCAGGAGGGGGACTATATTTACCTCAGGAACGCCGGCGCCTACACCACGGCCTACGCGAGCAGCTTCAACGGCTTCCCCCTGCCCGAGATCCGCGTGATCTGACGCCCGGGGCGCGCAGCAAAGGGCGGCCACCGGGCCCGGGCTCGGGTGTGGCGCCAGCCAGAACAGCACGCCCTAGGCGGCGGCCTGAGAGGAGCGGTGGACACGAGTTTATCGCAAGCGAGCATCTTGATCGTCGATGATGACTCGAGGAGTCTTCTAGCCCTGCAAGAACTCCTGCAAAGCGTGACGCAAAAGGTCGTTCTTGCAAATTCGGGCGAGGAAGCCCTGCGGTGCGTCTTGAAAGAAGACTTTGCGGCCATCCTCCTGGATGCGCGCATGCCGGGGGTGGATGGGTTCGAGACCGCCAGATTGATCAGGGAACGCGAACGATCGCGACACACCCCGATCATCTTCCTGACGGGCGCCTACGAAGACGTGCACTCGGTATTTCGCGGGTACGAGGCGGGGGCCGTCGACTACATCGTCAAGCCGCTGGTGCCGGAAATCCTGAAATCCAAATTGTCGGTTTTTGTAGAGCTCTACAACAAGAATGCGGTATTGATTCGGGAGATAGCCGAACGCAAACGAGCCGAAGAGCACTTGAGGAAATCGGAGGAAAATTTGCGCGCTCTGGCGGCTCATTTGCAATCCGTGCGCGAGGAGGAGTGGACGCGGATCGCGCGCGAGATCCACGACGAACTCGGCCAGTTGCTGACCGGGCTGAAAATGGATTTGACTTGGGTGGCGCGCAGGCTGCCAGGTGATCAACGGGTGCTCGCCGACAAGACGAAATCGATGTCCGGCTTGATCGACGACACCATCCAGTCGGTGCGCAGGATCGCCACCAGACTGCGCCCGGGGGTATTGGATCAGCTCGGGCTGACCGCCGCCATCGGATGGCAGGCAGGAGATTTCCGCAAGCGCACCGGCATCCGGTGCAAGCTCTCTCTTCCTTCTGACACGCCGATGCTCGATCGCGAACGATCGACCGCGGCGTTCCGTATTTTTCAGGAATTGCTGACGAACGTCGCGCGCCACGCAAACGCAACCAGGATCGATGTCGCGATGCAGATAGAATCCGGCGCTCTCGTGCTCGCGGTCGAAGACAACGGCAAAGGCATCGCGGAATCCGCGATTTACGACCCGAAATCGTTGGGGCTTTTGGGAATACGGGAACGTGTCCTTCCGTTTGGCGGGACCATTGAAATCACCGGGGCCCAGAACAAAGGGACAAAGGTGAAAGTGTCCATCCCCCTCGGCTTGAAGTAGAATTTGACCGCATCTGCGGCGACCCAGTGCCGCAACCCGATTGTGTTCTGGGAATCGCCTCCAGGGAGACTACGCCATGAGAATCCTAATCGCGGACGACCACGCGGTCGTGCGGCGTGGTCTGAAAGAGATCCTGGCTTCGGAGCACGACATGGATGTGGTCGGCGAAGCCAAGAACGGCGATGAAGCCCTCGAGCTCGTTCGGAAGCTAGACTGGGACGTAGCCGTTCTCGACTTTTCCATGCCCGGCCGAAGCGGGGTAGAGCTGATCAAGGAAATAAAACGTCGGCACCCGAGTCGTCCGATCCTCGTTCTGAGCATGCTCCCTGAAGAGGCGCATGCCGCGCAGGTGTTCAAGGCTGGTGGCTCCGGCTACATCAACAAGGAAAGCGCCGGCGAGGAGCTGACGGCGGCCATCCGCAAAGTGGCAAACGGGGGCAAGTATGTCAGTGCGAACTTTGCGGAGAAACTGGCGACAGATCTGGCCCCCGACGCCGAAAAACCTCTTCATGAGTCTCTTTCCGACCGCGAGTACCGGGTGATGTGGCTGCTCGCGTCGGGCAAGCAGATCAATCAGATCGCAGCGGAAATGTTCCTGAGCCCCAGCACCGTCAGCACCTACCGGGCTCGCATTCTCAAGAAGCTGAAGCTGACGGACAACGCTGGGCTTGTCCGTTACGCCGTCAAGCAACAGCTCATCTAGATGCGTCGTCACACAGCTGCACCGAGTCACCGATTCGCCACAAAAAGATCAAGCTTTCGGTATAGTGTGCGGAAGTCCGGCGCACTATCATGATTTCGCCAATTGGGTACTGTTGAAGGGGATCATTTAGATCATGGGCGGCGGCACCATACTCGTAGTCGAAGATGAACCCATCACGCAGAAGTTGATCGCGGTCAACCTCGAGCGTGCCGGCCACAAGGTGATGCGCGCGGCGAGCGTACCCGAGGCCGTAGCGGCCATCCGCGATGTACTGCCGGATTTGGTGCTTCTCGACTGGATTCTTCCCAACGCGACCGGAGTGAGCTTTGCCAGGCAACTGCGCACCGATCAACGCACCAAGGACATTCCGATCATCATGTTGACGGGCCGTACAGAGGAAACGGACAAGGTAACGGGGCTCGAAGCCGGAGCGGATGATTACATCACCAAGCCCTTCTCCCCACGCGAGTTGCTCGCGCGAATCAAGGCCGTAATACGCCGCCGCGCGCCGCTCCTGAGCGACGAGGTCGTGGAAATCGCAGGCTTAAGGCTGGACCCGGCCGCGCATCGGATTACCGGTAACGGTCAAAAAATCGATCTCAAGGCTACCGAATTTCGCCTGCTGCATTTCTTCATGACTCACCCCGATCGGATCTACAGCCGCGCCCAGCTTCTCGACGAAGTCTGGGGGGATCACGTCTTTGTGGAGGAGCGCACCGTGGACGTCCACATCCGCAGAGTGCGGCAGGTGCTCGCCCCGAGCGGTCACGAAGGTCTGATCGAGACCGTGCGCGGAATGGGGTACCGCTTCCGCCGCCAGCCTGTCTGAGGCCCGCCTTCCCGCGCAGGGTTTTCCGCCGCAGGTGGTGAGCTACCCGCTCGATGGGGAGTTTGCAGGCGGCGCCGCGCGTTCGGAAGTGCGCCCGGAGCAGCTCAGAAGGCGTCCTGCTTTTTGAGCAAGACAAAGATCGTCTTCACCACTATCTGCAAATCGAGCGGCAGCGACCAATTTCTCAGGTAATCGAGATCATGCTCGATGCGCAATTGCATCTTGTCGAGCGTATCGGTCTCCCCACGCAAACCGTTGACCTGCGCCAACCCGGTGATGCCCGGCCTGACTTTGTGCCGGATCATGTAGCCCTTGATCAACCGACGGTACGTTTCGTTGTGCGCCACCGCGTGGGGGCGCGGGCCGACGACGCTCATGCGGCCCTGCAGGACGTTGAAAAACTGTGGCAGCTCGTCGAGCGAGCGCTGCCGAAGAAATGCGCCGAGACGAGTGACACGCCGGTCGTTGCGCGTGGCCTGCTTGACTACATTTCCGTCCTCGAGCACGGTCATCGTGCGGAACTTGTAGACGACGATCTCCTTGCCGTCGAGTCCGTAGCGGCGCTGCTTGAACAGCACCGGCCCGGGAGAACTCAGCTTTATGCTGATTGCGATGACAAGCATCACGGGCAAGACCAGCGCAAGGATCACCGACGCGAGGACGATGTCACTCGCGCGTTTGATCAGGCCACTGATTCCGTAGAACGGGGTTTCGCAGGCGGCGACGACCGGAATGCCGCCGATCGTATCCATGCGCGCCTGGATCAGATCGAACAAAAAGATGTCCGGCACGAAGTAGATCGAGGCCGTCGTGTCGTGCAGCTCGTCGAGCAGCTTGAGGATGCGGGGCTGCGAAGCCATAGGCAGCGTGATGTAGATCAGATCGACATGATGGGTTTTCACGTACTGCGCGACCTGGTCCAGCGGACCGAGGATCTCGCCGGGCTCGACACCGCCGATGCGCTCGGGGCTGCGATCGTCGAAAAAACCGGCCAAACGGATGCCGAGAAACGGGGTGGCCTGAATCCGCTCGGCGAGCTTGCACCCAAGCTCGCTTTCGCCTGCAATCACGGCGACTCTTTGCACGCCCTCCGCCGCGAGCAGTCGCAACAGAACGACAGGCATCAGCGCGCGCGCGGCGAACAGTGCGACCGGAGCAGCGAGTGCCCAGGCGAGGATGACGCGCGGATCAAAGGAGCCGAGTGTCCGCGTCGCCCAACCGATAAGCAGCAGGAGTGCGAGGACAACAAGCCAGCTTGACATGACGTCACCGGCGAGCGCTCTGAGGCTGGTGCCTTTCGGAGGAGTTCCGGGGAAGGTCAGCGAGAACACGATCAGCGCGAGAATCAGATAGGGACCTTCGAACGTCTTGCCGAATGCAAAAGCGGACAACAGCAGCGCGGCGATCGCCACGAGAGGATCGAGCGTCGCCTGCACCAGCGCGGCGGGCGCGAGCCGGTGGTCGAGGAATGGGCGATGGGATTGGTGTGCGGCGAGCAAAGGAGGAAAGGGGAGCGGTAACGGATGTCGAAGGAACCTGTGGGCCCTGGCTATTTATTCATGGCAATCCGACGGCGCGAAACTGTTCTGGAACGATTCGCTCCGACTTGCGCAATACGGTAGCGCTCAATTGCAAACGCCGCGGACACGACCAGTTAGTTCCAAAGGACTACTTTCACGGACGGTGCGTATCGCCCCTTGTCTGGAATTGAGGCGAGCCATGTCGCGGGAAATCGTCGCTCGCCCAGCGGGAGCAGTGTCTAATGGCTACCGGGCGGCGCGTTCGCAGATCGGCATCGCCAGCGCGTTGCTGAGGACTTAGCGGGTGGGACGCGTGAGTGAAGTACGAGTACAAACAATGGGTTGCTTCGGAGACTCCGCACCCCAAATCCTTTTCAGGCAGTTCACGTTCATTTAATACGCGCTACTCATATTACACACGCTAACTCGTACATTATCTAGGACGATTCTTGGATTCCGGGAGGGTTCTCTCATGCAAGCAGGCGAACACCAGTTCATTGCAGAACGTCATCCCGAGCTGCCCGCGTATCAGTCTCCAGCCCCGGTGAGCAGCGTCACGTCCGGTAGCGCCGCCTTATTGGACCCTCTTGAGCTCGAATCGCTCAAGCTCAGCATGGATGCGTCGCTTCGAGTGCACGCGCGACATCACTTTTTTACCTGGACCCAAGGCTTGCTACAAGATCTGGTGAAGCATGAGGCGCTGATCTGCGCCCTGCGCAACGCCGAGCCGATGTCTTTTCACGTCGACAGCTTCTCGACATCTCCTCTCGAGCCCGCGCTCTTCAGCGACCTGTTCCGCCAGGATACATCCATGGTGCCGCACATCATCAAGACCTGGGAAGAGAACTCTTACCGGCCTGTAGTCTGCGAGACGGGGGCCGCGACCCCGTTCGCCCAAAGCTCGCTGGCGCGCGAGCTCAACCGCTTAGGGGCGGACAGGGTGGTCACGCACGGGACCTACGATGCTTTCGGAAAACCGGCGAGCTTATTCACCTTCGCCTGCCGGGCGCAGACGATGACCCCAAGGCAGCTCTATTGCATAGAACTGATCGTGCCGTTCCTGCACCAGGCATGGGTGCGCACCCAGATCGACCGGCCGGCCGAAAGCGCCGGCGCCCATCCCAGCAGTGCCGGCCTCCTTACCTCGCGCGAGCAGGAAATCCTGAGATGGATTCACCTCGGAAAGAGCAACATCGAGATTGGAACCATCCTGGAGATCAGCCCGCTGACGGTAAAAAATCACGTGCAGAAAATTCTGCGCAAGCTGAATGTTCAAAACCGTACTCAGGCCGTCGTCAAAGCGCTGACGCTGCGTATTCTCAGCTGAGCCTGGTGAAATCGGGTCGGCGCCCTTAGTTCTGTCTACCCATTCTCGCGCGGCGGAACACTCGACTCAGTGTCACGTTGACCTTTTACTCTCTGGAGTGACATATCGGTTCTTGAGAGGAAGGTACGATGAGAACAAAGCTGATGCTCGAAGCGCTTGCGGCTTGGTTGGCATTAGCAGCGGCGTCCGGTCAGGCTTGTGCTTCGATACAAACCGGCGCCAACAGCGTGTTCGTTGCCAATGGTGCGTTGACGATGGTCGCCAATCCAGAGGCCTCTCTGTATGAAATCACAACGCCGTATTCAGACGGAAAGGCCCCGGCGAGCGGCAGCATCCGTGCCAATTCAGACGTTGCGCTACTGACTTCGGCTGCGACCGCCCGGAAGGGAATCCGAACCCGACTGACGACCGGCGTCCATGCGCTGGCCGGTAGCCCTTTCAGGATCGACGCACCGCAGTCGAACGCGACCCTCGATTTTTCGCTGTCCGGCACGGACGATTTCACGCTCGGCCGCAAGAACGGCACGGAGCTGAAACGGCGAGCGGTCTTCAATCAGCACGACGTGATCGGTGCATCGCAGGGAGTGCTCGCGGCGGCAAACGGCAGCAGCGGTCACGTCAACGCAATTCAGTCCGCCCGGAAAGGGGACCTAGACGGGGAGAAATTCTACCTCATCGCCAATAATGCCAAGCTCGCCCCAGGGCCGACGGTCCTCTTCCCAGAGCCCGGCAATTGGGCCACGCTATTAGCGGGGCTGCTGGGCGTGATTGCCATCGCGCGTCGCCGCATGTTGCTGTGACGAGGCGTGAAGGAACGCAAACGGACAAGACCTGATTCACGCGTGTCGTGGTACGTTTTCGGGTGTGGATTCCAGTCACCCGAGCTTGGCCGTCTATCCGAGGAGACAGTGACTCCGCGCCGCGGCGCGCAGAGGCGCCCCCCTCTTTGGTTTCGAATCGCATGCAGCACAATTGCCGTCGCCGGCCTTTTCCTACCGACGATGGAAGCATTTGCATTGTGGGATGACAAGCTCACGCTGTTCGCCGAGGAAAAAATCACTCATGACGATAACGTGTTCCGCATCTCGAAGGATCTGGATACCGCGGGAGATACTTACCATACCACGTCACTTGGGTTCAACCTGGATGCACCGATAAGTCGCCAGCGTTTTCAAGTGGATTACGCGTGGAACGCCACCCGCTTCAATCGATTTACCGATCTGAACTTCAACGGTCACGACGCCCGGGCGGTGTGGTTGTGGCAGCTCGGCAACAACGCAAGCGGCCAACTGGGGTACACGGAAACCTCTGCTCTGGCGTCGTTCGCCATCACCCAGAGCAAAACGCCCGATCCCCTCAAGACACAGCAGGCATTCTTCAACGCGGCCTATTTGGTTACACCGCGCTGGCGGCTCCAGGCGGAGGGGAGAGGACTCGACCAGACAAACGGCGATCCCCAGCGTCAGCTCTTCGATGTCAACGTTCGCTACACCGATGTCAGCCTGAGCTATGTCACTCCGGCCGGTACCTCAGTGGGTCTCAGCGCGCGGACCGAGGACGGCCGTTTTCCGAATCTTCCGAATCCCGCGAATCCCGTCGACAATGCCTACCGTCAGGGCAGTGTGGGCATCGTTGCCGACTGGACCCTGACCGGCGTGACGCACCTGAGCGCACGCGCCGATCGGGTCAGCCGGCGCTATGCGCATGTGCCGCAACAGGACTTCGATGGCAACATCGGCCGCGCCCAGTACGACTGGAAGCCGACAGGCAGGTTTTCGCTGGCCGCGGTCGTGCAGCGGGACATATTCCCGTACGTGGACATCGGCTCCAGCTTCGTACTGGTGAAAGGGGTCACGCTTAGCCCGAGGCTCAATGTGACTGAAAAAATCGCCGTGTCGGGGACTTTCGATTACAGCGTCAGGGACTACCTTGGCAATCCGGGGCAGGCGTCCGGGATCTCTCCCAACCGGACCGATCGGGTGCGCTCGGCGACGGCGACGGTCTCGTATCGGCCCGCTCGGTCCCTCGCGTTGCTGATGAGCGCTCAGCGCGAGGGTCGCTCTTCAAGCGTTGTTCCTGATCTTGCCGCCAATCCTCCGGTTCTCCCCGTTGACTACGTCGTCAACGTTTTCTCGGTCGCTGCCCGAATCACATTTTAGGCGGCGGGGCAATCCCTTGTTCACCCAAGGCGCGGGAACTGATCGCCTGCGCTGCGACGCAGCTTCTCCAATCAGCGAACTGTGACCGACCAGTCGGCGCCCGATACCGTGCCGACGGCAGCGCTGCTCGAAACCGTGACTCCGTTCATGAGATAGATCACGTTCTCGCCGGTCGCGCTGTTGCGCCACAGAATGTCGGACTTGCCGTCAGCGTTGAAGTCACCGACCCCTGCAACGCTCCAGTTGGCATCCGCAATCGTAGCGAATACAGCGCTGCTGGATAACGTGGCGCCGTTCATGAGCCAGATTGCGTTCTCGCCGGTCGCGCGGTTGCGCCACAGGATGTCGGATTTGCCGTCTCCATCGAAGTCACCGACCCCCGCGATACTCCAGTTGAGGTCCAGCACTCCGATAGGAGCATTGGTCGAAAGTGTGGTGCCATCCATGAGCCAGATCACGTTTTCGCCGGTCGCGCTGTTGCGCCACAGGATGTCGGACTTGCCGTCCCCATTAAAGTCGCCGACCCCTGCAATGCTCCAGTTGGGATCCGCCAACGTACCGAACGTAGCGGCGCTCGAAATCGCAACTCCGTTCATGAGATAGATCACGTTTTCGCCGGTCGCGCTGTTGCGCCACAGGATGTCGGACTTGCCATCGGCGTTGAAGTCGCCGACCCCCGCAATGCTCCAGTTTGGATCCGCGACCGTAGCGAAGACGGCACCGCCCGAAAGCGTGGTCCCGTTCATAAGCCAGACTGCGTTCTCGCCGGTCGCGCGGTTGTGCCACAGGATATCGGACTTGCCATCCCCGTCAAAATCACCGACTCCCGCAATGCTCCAGTTGAGATCCGACAACGCGTAGGTGGATACACCGGCCGAAAGCGTGGCGCCGTTCATGAGCCAGATTGCGTTTTGGCCGGTCGCGTTGTTGCGCCACAGGATGTCGGACTTGCGGTCGCCG
>Ga0184608_10000216_pt1 | contig 14524 bp, 11 predicted proteins | sample PLM1_30_coex_FD_133010 | JGI IMG/M metagenome (GOLD analysis project Ga0184608, IMG submission 133010) | Groundwater sediment microbial communities from an aquifer in East River, Colorado, USA - PLM1_30_coex | ecosystem: Environmental > Terrestrial > Soil > Riparian zone | place: USA: East...
ACGCAAACAAGCTGAATAGGAAGACCAGAAGCACGGCACCGGCGCGCGATGATGATTTGGTTCTGCGCATCACTTCGTCACCTCCCGCGATAATCGGGGCGACGCTACGAGCCATGCCCGCTACGCACATCGGGAGGTCTGCCGATCTTCGTGGGGCGGTATGGTGCCGCTGATCCCAGTCAGAGCGCCTCGGGTACCCCACCATCGGTCGTTCTGCCAATGCTCCGAGCCTTGGCAGGCTTAGCTGCTCGATCCTCCGCGAGCCTGAAGGAGCCCGCGCTCGGCGGCCCAGACGCCGATCTGTGTACGAGAAGCAAAATCGAGCTTGGTCATGATGTGCTCGATGTGCGCGGCGACTGTCCGTTCGGCGATGACCAGCTCTTCAGCGATCTGACGGTTGGTTCGACCCCGTGCGATCAGCGCCGCGACCTCGCCCTCCCGTGCCGAAAGCGGACCGGTCTCCGTTGGCCTGTCGGGCGTTGGCCCCTTCAGGCTCAATACCGCGTACACCGCCGGAGCCATCGGCCCCGTGTCGGCGACGCCACGGACCTTGTCGATCTGGACAAGCTCCCGAACCGCGCTGAACACCCGCTCACTCGCGAGGATCTCGCCGGCGTCGGCGTGGGCGCATAGGGCCGACGCCTGGTTCGTGACGCTGCCGACCGCGGCGTACTCGAGGCGTCCTTCGAATCCGACCGTGCCCAGCGTGGCGTAGCCCATCGCCACGCCGCCGACGAAAGCGAGTGAGTGGCCACGCTGTCGCCACGAACCCGTCAGTTCATTGGCACGCTCGCGCATCGCCAGCGCCATTCGTACTGCGCGTGCCGCTGGGTCTGGACAGGGAACGGGATCGTTGAAGAAGACCACAAGCCCCTCGCCGGCGAATCGCTCCAGCGTCCCGCCGAAGCGGAAGACCAGCTCACCCATCGCGCGATGGAACTCCCGGAGTGCGGCCAGCACGTCCTCCGGCTCGGCCGTCTCAGAGAATGTGGTGAAGCCGCGGAGCGCGCAGCACACCACGGCGATCTCCCGGCGGTGGCTCTCGAGAAGCGCCTCGTCTCCGGATGCGACGACCAGCTCGGCTATCTGCGGCGCGAGGAACCGACGGAGCCGTCCCAAGCGTTGCAGTTCGTCGACCTGCTGCGCGACCCGCGCCTCGAGGGTTTGATTCCACTCCGCTAGCTCGCGCCGTTGCCGATCTATCTCGTTCACCGCATCGGCCAGCTCCCGCGTCCGCTCGTGGACCTTCTGCTCGAGGCGGGCATATGACTCGTTGAGACGCGCCGCCATGTGGTCGAACTCTTCCGACAACACTTCCAGCTCGTCGCCGGTCTTCAGCGCGATGCGGTGATCGAGCGCACCTGCGCCGACCAGCGCTGCTCCGGCTTGCAAGGAACGGATGGGCGCGACCATCCTGCGGGCGAGCAGCAAGCTCGCGAGGATGGCCAAGGCGAGGCCGACGGCGAGAAGCACGACGCTGCGGAGCAACGAGGCGTACAGCGGCGCGAAGACCTCCTCGAGCGGCTGCTCTACCAGCACCATCCACCCTGTTGGCGAGATTTCCGCATGCGTGATCAGGACCTGGCGTCCTTGGAGGTTCGCGGCGATCGTGGCCTCCTCACGGTCGCGCGTCAGCGCTCGCGGCGACTCCAGCGCACTGCGGACCTGCGGGAGGGCGGAGAGATCGGTCTTCTGGAGGACGAGGCTGATGTCAGGGTGCGCAACGAGCTGCCCCTTTGGGTCAACGACATACGCGTAGCCCGCGTCGTCGATCTTGATTCCCGCCACCACGTCCCCGATGAATTTGAGGTTGACTTCGGCCACGATCACCCCTGCGTTCGGGGCGCGGTCTGCGACAGCCAGGGTCATATAGGGCTCGGACTCACTTCGGAAGTACACCGGGCCGAAGTAGGTCTTGCCGCTCTTGGCCTCCAGGAACTTCGCGTGTCGCGAGTAGTCCTCCAAACTCTCTGCCACGTTCAGCGCGAGGCGAGAGACGCGCATCTGCTCGTGCCCCGCGGTGTCGAGGTAACTGACGTCGGTCAGCGAAGGAGCCTGCCGGAGCAGCCGGAGCAGATCGCTGCGCCGCTGGTCGAGAGTCACCGCAGTGGTCGAAGCGGCCTGAGGACGATCCCGCACCTGCCGTTCGACCTCTTTTACGAACTGCTCGATGCGCGCCGCCGCGCCCGCGGCCTGTGCGCGTTGGATGCCGACCACCGCTGTCTGGTTCTCGAGATAAGAGAAGTAACCCTCGATCAACCCGCTAACGATGAGCGTGCCGCCCACCAGAGCCACGAGGACCATCACGTACTTTCGGAACAGGAGACTCCGATGCGCGCGAGGGTCGGAAGCCGGAGCACTCACTGAATCACGTCGGTCACCTGATCGAGGAAGGAGGGACCGAAGGTGATCCCAAGGGTCTGGGCGGTCCGCTGGTTCACGAGGAGCTCAAATGTCGTTGGCAGCTCTACCGGCAGGACCGCCGGACTGGTCCCGCGGATGATCTTGTCGACGTAGGAGGCCGCCTGCCTCCACTGGTCCGTGGCGTTCCCTCCGTAGGACATCAGGGCTCCGTCCTCTACCCACGGCCTGGCTCGACCTATGACGGGAATCCGCTTCGTCCCTGCGAACTCCAGGATCCGCATCCGACTATTTGCGAGGACTGGTCCTCCGCCATCGAGGAGCGCCTCGGCCCGACCCTGTGACGCGGCTTCAAATGCGGCGACGAAGTCATTGGGCGCGCGTACCTGAAGCGATTGCAGCCGCATGCCCGCGGCGTTCGCCGCGATCTGCGCCTCGCCAAAGGCGGTCGCCTCAGCGGGGTTGGCCGGGTTCCAAAGGATCGCGACGCGCGAAATGCTGGGCACAGCCTCCTTCAAGAATTCGATCCGCTTCGCTGTGAGCTGTGGCGCGAGACTGGCTGTTCCCGTGACCCGGCCTCCTGGCCGCGCGAGACTCGAAATGAGTCCACTTCCCACGGGGTCACTCACCGCCATCATCACGACAGGGATCGTGGTGCTCGCCTGCGTCGCGGCCACCACTCCCGCCGCAGTCCCCGTAACGATGACATCAACGGGAAGGCCCGCCAGATCAGCGGCGAGACCCGGGAGTCGTTCAGTCGCCCCATCGGCGTCGCGCCACTCGGTGGTGATGTTCTGGCCATCCACCCAACCGTTCTCGCGCAGACCCTCTAGGAAGCCGTGCCAGCCGCTCTCATTCGTAGAGCGCGGATTGACTGAGAGATGTCCGATCCGCGGAACACGGCTCGGCTGTTTCGTCAGCCGCACGAGGTCGCAGCCGGTCAGCAACGCGGCGCCGACTCCGACCACGAACGCGCGTCGGCTCAGCTGCCCAAGAGCGCGGGCCCCCTTCAAAAGCGTCGAGGTCTGCCGTCGGTACCCCCGAAGCCGTCGAGGATAGCCATGGCGTCTCCCCCTCTGTCGCCGCCCGGCGACGGACGAACGCTACTCCGCGGCGTCAAGCACAGAGCCGAATTCGCTCGGGGTCTGTCGACCGGATCTTGACTCGCGCCGCGAACTAGAACTCTGAGCCGACGGGCAGACTCGAACTGCCGACCGGCGGTTTACGAAACCGCTGCTCTACCAACTGAGCTACGTCGGCGCGGATTTCTTAATGATTCTGGCACGTTCTGAACGTGAACGCGACGGTCCGCAAAACCATTGCCCGTCCCCTCGAAGTGCGGGCGGTGAATTTCCAAGGATCAGAGGGGACCTACTGAACGAGCACGCAACGGTTTGGCGTACGCGCGCAATAGTTGTGCTTCGTGCGGTTTTCGAGTGTCGAGTTGGCACGCACCGTTGCGCATAGCATGACGCCGCAACACATAAGAAGGGGAGTAGAGAATGAGACGTCTCATCATCGTGATCATGAGCAGCACGATTCTCATGGTGGCTACAGCAGGTGCCGCTATCGCCGGTCCCGGCGCGGCCCCCGGTACCGGTTTGGTGGGAGCTTGCAACATGTTGCTAGACGCCACGATGGTCAGCATTCCGATGGCCCGCGATGCGGCTCAGGGAAACGCCGGCATGTTCCACGCGGTGGACGTCTCAGGCTGCTCATGACGACGGGACCCTGCTAGCACATCGAAGAATGCGTTCCAGCCGACAAGACTGGTAGGCGTCAGCGTGAAACGCGTGAGCGCGAACGCGCAGCTCTTGCGCTCAGGCGCGCACCGGCTCGATGCCCGCGAGCCACGCAGCGATCTGCGCGCGGGAGTGGAAGTCGAGCTTTCCGAGGATGCGCTCGACATGCCCCTCGACGGTGCGCTCGCTGATCGTGAGCTCCTCAGCGATCTGAAGGTTGGTCAAGCCTCGAGCGACCAGCGCCGCGACCTCGCGCTCGCGGGGAGTGAGGCCAACGGACCCATCTCGAGTGCGAGCAGGCAGCTGCCCATTGCTCGAGGGAAAGTCGAGACCTCGCGACGCTGCTGCCTCGTGGAGTTTGCCGAGGTACCAGGTCGCCTTCGTCTTGCGCCAGAGCGTCTCAACGAACGCGAGGTCGTTTGAGACAGCCGCGCCGTCGTTGAGCGACTTGCGCGCCGCGAGCAGCTCGGCCCGTCGGAGTCGCGCCAATGTCTGTCCGACGAGCGATCCTCCGACACCGACGAAGCACTCCGCGGACTCACCGAACAGATCGAGTGCCCGCTGCGTTTCACCCAAGCGCGCTGAGCGCTCGGCGAGCGCGTAGGCCCGTCGCCCCTTCCTGCTCCTCGCCGCGTAGCTTCCGCCCGAGAGCGAGAGCCCTTCCCATCGCTCGGCGGCGGCGCGTTCGCCCAGCCACACCGCGGCGAACAGCCCACAGACCGCCGCCACGTCCACGTCGGGCCGCCAGTGGCCGTCCCCGAGGAGATCCACGACGCCTTCGGCGTGGTCGAGCAGCGCGTTGAGATCGCCTGACAACAGCATCACTTGGACTGCTAGAGCGCAATCCGCACGCGCTGTGGCCGACCGCGCGTGGAGGCGACGTAGCAGCGCATCGATGGACCCCGAGGGCGGAGGATCGCCGCGAGCGGTGCGGATGCATGCGGCGAGCAATTGCGCCCTCTCTTCTCCGGGCTCGTCGTGATATGTGCTCAAGAGCTGGAGGGCGCGGTCCCAGTCGCCCTCGTCGAACGCGTATTGGATTTCTTGGTCTGAAGAGCCCCAGACGAAGCCGTGGCGGTGAGCGATCGCCAGCTGTCTGCGGTGCACCTCGGCGAGCTCAGCAGCGGGTCCCCCGGTCACCAAAAGTGAGCACCACAGCAGTTGATTCGCCCGGCTGGAGGGCCACGCGAGATCCTGCTCGAGCGCGAGGGCCAGACTCTCGCGGACCCGATCCAGCCCTTCGGGTTCGCCCTGGAGCACCATCGCGAAACCGGAGGTGGCGCGGCTGTTGACCTCCACGCTGCGCGCACTCGTGCGACGCGCGATCTCGGTCGCCTGATCGCCGAGACGGATCGCGTCGGCCAGACGGCAGTCCTGTAGCGCTTCGCGCGCGACCGCCGCGTACGCGTTCGCCAGGTCTGGGCTGTCGCCATAGGGGCCAAGCACGCGGATCGCCTCGAGCGCGACCTCGTTAGCCGCTGCGGGGTCTCCCATTGCGGAGGAGCAGAGGGCCAACTGGATCAGCGCCTCGCCGAGGCGCTGTTGATCCCCCGCGGCTTCGAGGTGGCGTCGCGCCTCCATGGCCGCGTGTAGCGCGGGCTGGTGCTCGCAGGCGACCAACGACGCCCGCGAGAGCCGAAGTTGGAGGTCGGCCAGTCCCAGGTGGTCCTCTGTGGGGCGCGTGCCGGACAACGTGACACCTTCCTCGCCGTCCGCCCTCGGCACCGTCTGAGGGCGGATATACAGCCTACGCTTCGCGCATCCGTCCACCGACGACGATGATCCCGGGCCGTTGACTAGTGGTCACCGCGGACCGGATCGACGTATGCGTGAGCTCGTGCCTGTGACAACTGCCAGTACGGATTTTCTGGGTCCCGGAGGATCGTCGCGCGGGTGACCGACGGCGTGCTCGCCGCGAGACCGCTGGCGTAAGGATCCGAGCCGACCCAATGCGGGTTACTCGGATCGTGGACCACGGAAGCGCGCTGCTCGTTCTGGGCCGCACCGGAGAGCGCTTGGCTCGTGGTCCCGCATGCGGCGAACAACGTGGCGCTGATCGCGAGAGCCGCCAGCTTCCGGGGCAGTCCGTCCATTGATGTGTGCTTCGTAGCCATTCTGTGTTCCCTTCGTTGAGATGGATCCAACGTAGGGACGCGATGGCCCTTTGAAAGGCGTGGAAACACCTGAAGTGCACTGGCGCCAGTACGCAGGTGCTGCATGCGTCGAGTTCCGCACTTTCCCGGCGTAGTCGGAGCCACAATCGGGAGCGACGCCCCGATGAACTCGTGCCATCACGAGACTTTCGGTATGGCACGAGGATCGCGAGCGCGAAGTGCGGCCGGGGAGCCGTCGCGGCGGGGCTCCCCAGATCGCGGTAGAGCTACAAGGCGCGGGCCAAGCTTGCCCGCCTACGCGTTTGCGTTCGGTGCTGTGCGATCGATGTGACCCGACCGCAGACGCCTCGGCCGTCCCAAGTCCCGCCGTGCGACGGCAGATGTGGGCGATAAGCGGGAGTTCAGGGTGACCGATGCGGTGCCTGCCGCCGTGGTCCGCGCGAATCTTCAATGATTTCTAAGTTTCGGTTGGGGATCGAGCACAAGAAGTTAGATGAGCGTAGCGATACTTCGGCGCGGATTTCCTAATGATTCGAGCCACCACGATTGGATCTAGGTTCGAGCGGCCGAATCCTCTTGAAGAGCAGCGTCGTGTCCGCAAGCGGACGGCACCCCTCCTGTGCCGCCCGCTCAGGCCGTCACGGCTCCAGGCATATGGACCCGGACGTCGTGCACACCTGCAGGTCGCTCGCCTGCGTCGTCCCGCCACTGGTGCGGCCTGCCACCCCGTACTGCCCGTCGGCCGTGAGGTACGCGTCTCCGGGGATGTCGCTCGTGAGCGCCATGCTCGTATGAGCCTGCTGCGCCCCGACCACTGCGGCCGGTGTGAGCGCGGTGCCTTTGGTCGTACCGCACGCTGTCGTGGCGAGCAGAAGCGCGACCAGTCCGATCGCCGCCACGCGGTTGGACTTCTTCCAGAACTGAGAAGCCATCTCTTCTTCCTCCTTGCCATGTGATGGGCTGACCGTAGGGAGGAAGGGCGCGCTTGCCACCGGGAGAACTACCTGCTCGCGAATACCTGTCTTATCGGTCTAGCGTTCTAGCCCGCCTTTCACGCCGCCGCCGGCGCGTCGAACTAGCGATATGAGCCTGGCATCGTCTCCGCGACCCACACCGCTATTTGAGCGCGCGAGTGGAAGCCGAGCTTATTGCGCACCTGCTCAACATGACCTTCGGCCGTGCGCTCGCTGATCGCGAGCCTTTCGGCAATCTCGCGATTCGAGCTGCCGCGGGCCACAAGGACAGCCACCTCCCGCTCTCTCGGCGTAAGGCGCTTCGCAACGGCCGCGTGCGATGGCTCGGCCTCAACGGGCGTCGCGTCGGCGCTTTCGGCGGGGAACGGCACCTGCCGCTCCGCGGCCCAGGCGCGCAACTTCGCGAGGTACCAAGTCGCTCTGCCTCGACTGAGCTGTGGCACGTCCGCGGCGAGCTCGGCCGCCGCCTCGTCGCGGTCGCCGGGCGCACCGCGTTGCAGGAGCAACTCCGCGCGGCGCAGATGCACGAACGTCGCGGGCAAGAAGCCACGCGGACCGAAGATCATCGCGGCGAGGTGATCCTTGCACTCCTTGAGATCAGCGATGGCAGAGTCGAGCTCACCGAGGCCGAACGATCTCTCGGCCCGCGCGAACGCGCGTCGGCCTCGCGCGTGCGGGCTCTGCCTCTTGCTGGTATCGGTCATCGCGAGCGCGATCCAGCGGCGGACGGCATCCGAGTCGCCGAGGGCTCTCGATGCCGTGATCGCGTAGATCGCGGAGTGGCTCACGCAGTACAGCCAGAAGTCGCGAGCGAGGATGTCCGCGACCCGTTCCGCATGCTCGAGCGACCCGGCTGGATCGCCGGCGAGAAGCATGAGCGCCGCGGTGGCATTCTCGGCCGCCGCGGTCCACTGCGGCGCGCCTGCGTCGGCCGCGAGTAGCCGCCGTCGCGGCTCTTCGAGAAGACGGAGGCCGTGATCAGGGCCGTCGCGCGCGGCGGCAACGAAGGCCGGCACTAAGCCACACATGGCCGAGTAGATCGACTCAGCGGGTGGCTCGGCCGCGAGCTCCAGCGCGGCGTCCCAGTCTCCGCTGCCAAAGGCCGTGCTGCATTCGCTGTCGATCAATGTGCCCGGCCGATGGCCATACCGCTGGGCGCGGCGCAGACGATCTGCACGAAGAAGCGCGGCCTCGTCTTCAAGCGCCGGCCCGAGCTCCAGGTTGAGCTGGAGCTGCCGGCTCACGTGTTCGGCTTCGAAGACCAACTCGCTCTTCACGGCGAGGGCGAGGGCCTCCCGTATGTGCGGTAATCCGTCGCGGCCCTGACTGAGCGTTCCGGCGCCTAGCCACAGCAGACCCACCACCTCTCCTCGGGTACCGTTGGTGCTCCGTCCGACGGCGATAGCGCGCTCGCCGAAAGCGATCGCGCCCTCGCCGTGATCGAGCATCATCTGCCGGGAAGCGAGCGCGGCGTAGACATCCGCTAGCGATGGGCTCGCGCCCAACGGCTGAAGAACACGCAGCGCACTCTCCAATTCAGTGTTCGAGGCTGTTCCCTCCCCGAGGTAGAAGTGACACTGCGAAGCGCGGTATAGAGCCGCCCCAGCCCGACCGAGATCGCCTGCGTCCTCGAACAGCCGCGCGGCGTCGACGGCTGTAAGAGCTCCTCGCCGCATCTCCCCAGACAGGAACGCCGCCTCGGCGAGAAGCAATTTCATGTCGCCAATCCCGCGATCATCGTCCGGCGCGAGCTCGATCGCGCGCTCGAGGTGGCGTAACTCCCGCGCGAAGCCAAAGATCTGACGCGCTTGAGCCGCCGCCAGCTCGTGATAGCGTCGCGCTTTCTCTGCCATGCCCGCCTGATCGAAGTGATCGGCGAGCTCTTCCACATAGCGAGCGGATTCCGCGCCGGCGTGAGCCTCGAGCGCCTCAGCAACTGCGCGATGCATGACGCGTCGCTCGCGTCGCTGCAGGTCGAGCAGGATGGCCTCTCGGGTGAGCGCGTGACGGAAGGCGTAACGCTCTCCTACGCGCTCCACAGCGTCTTCGACAACGAGCTGCGTGTCGATCGCCGCTCGCAACGACGCGAGCAGCTCGGGCTCGCTCACCCCAGAAACCGCCCGGAGGAGCTCGAACTCGAAGCGCGGTCCGATCACCGCGGCGATGACCAGGGCACGGCGGGCCTCCGTTGCGAGACCGGCCAAGCGCTGCTGAACCGCGACGCGGATCGACTCCGGCATCGCGAGGCTGGCGACGACCTTCTCGCGGTGCCATGCGCCATCCCGGTATGCGAGATCACCGCGCTCCGCCAGCGTCTTGAGCAACTCTTCCACGAAGAACGGGTTGCCTTCGCAACGGCCGTGGATCGCCTCCGCGAACTCCCTGGTCGGCAGATGGTCGAGCGCAAGAGCGGAGCGGATCATCGCCGCCGTCTGCTCGAGGTCAAGGGGGCGCAGTTCGATGCGCTCCTCATACCTTCCGCGACGAAGCGCCGTCAGCACCACATTGAGCGGGTGCAAGCGATGGAGCTCGTCGCTGCGGTATGTCCCAACCAACAGGACCCGCCTCTCGCGTAGGCGTCGCGCTAGATACGGGAAGAGCTCGAGCGTCGCCTCATCGGACCAGTGAAGATCTTCGACTACGATGACCAGAGGGACAGTGCGAGCGAGATCGCCAAAGAGCGACGCGAACGATTCGTGGATGCGGTAACGCTCGCTCGCGTCGGTCGGCTCCGCTCGCGACATCGCGGAGCCAAGCTCGGGCAGCAGCCTCATCAACTCAGGCGCGTTCTCGCGAATTGAGCGCTCGACCGAACCGGAGGGGAATTCACGCCGCGCGGACCGGAGGATCTGCACGAACGGTCCGAACGGGCGGCGCGCCTCAATTTCGAGGCACTCGCCTGTGAGCACCCGCACACCGCTGCCACGGGCGCGTTCGGTGAAGGCCCGGAGGAGCGCGGTCTTGCCTAGGCCCGCGTCACCCGCAACGAGGATGGTGCGCCCGCTGTCGGCGATGACACTGGCAAGATGAGCGACGAGTGCATTGAGCTCGTCACCACGTCCAATGAGTTCGGGGCATAGGATCTTGGGATCGTCCGCCGGCATGGCTGAAGTCTCTCACCGTCGGTATCAACTGCCATCCTCGCAGGCGTTCGACTAAAGGGATGGTCCGCGACTGTTCCGAGCATCGTTCCGTTTGCGACGATCCGAGAGGTCTGCACAACAGTTCGGTGTGACGGATGCCGTGTCTGCCGCCCGTCGTTGCGCCGATCCCTAATGATTTCGAATGAGTTCGCGGTGATCGTGCACACAAGAAGTTACGAAACCGCTGCTCTACCAACTGAGCTACGTCGGCGCGGATTTCCTAATGATTCTGGCACGTTCTGAACGTGAACGCGACGGTCCGCAAAACCATTGCCCGCCCCCTCGAAGTGCGGACGGTGAATTTTCCGATGATCAGAGGCGACCTGCTGAGCGAGTACGCAACGGTTCGGCCTACGCACGCCATAGTTGTTGCAATTGCGGTTTTACGCCTATCGGCGTGTGAGATGCGCATCGCGGAGGAGAATCGCATAGTCGACTGTGCGCAGTGATGGTCAAAGTGGCGTTCCTGGCGCTCTGCACGGCTGCGCTTGTCGGCATCCTTGAGTGGGCAGTTGTTGGTTACAGCGGGAACGAGTCGCGTCACCGAATAGAAGCTTTGATTCCGGGCGGTGCGACGACGCTCACCGCGGCATGGGCGGTCGCGACCCTGTGGGCTGTAGTCAGTTGGTTTCGTGCTCCGTCCTCGCCTATCCCAGGCCTGGTGATCTTGGGTCTCTACGTCCTGCTCGTTCTGTACCTAGATCAGTGGGCACGACGAGTCGCGGTCCCGACGAAGGGCGGAATCTCACCGAGCGAGGTTTGGCTCTATCTCGCCGGCGGGATCGGCGTTGCGTATGCGTTCGGTGCCGCGCTCAGCATCGGCGTGGCCGCTGGTGTCGTCTGGAGGCTCCGCGGTCGATGACGCCCTACACGCGCCGACGGGGTCAGATCAGCGGAGTCGCCGGCGTGGCACTCGCCGTGAACAAGCACTGTGGTCTGAGGACCGGGCGCGTAATTGGCGACTGTGGAACGCGGGGTCCGTAGTCCGCTGTCGAGGTCCTTTACAAGTCCCTCCGCCCGATTGTCGGCGCCTCTACCTAGTCGATCACCAGCGGCACAGCGACGAGACCCACCGGGGTCCCATCGCGCGCACTCGCTTCGAATACCTCGAGTGTCACCTGGCCTCGCACTAATGCAGGAAGCGTGACCTGTGTGCTGAACGTGCCCCACACCGCGCTAGTTCCTTCGGACGCCGTCGCGTGACCCTCCGCGACGGTCCTCGTGCCTTCCTTCACGCGCCAGACAACGTTCGCCTCGAACGTGCGCGCAAGGCCTGACACGGTGAACTGCCGGCCCAGCGGCGGCGGCGGCGTCCTGCCTGTGACGAGTTCAAAGTGAACCATCGATGCCGGCGAGTAAACGGCGATGCGGTCGCTGACCGATTGCAGCATGCCGCCGATGTCAACGACCAGCCGGGTCGGGTTGCTGAGAACAAGAGCGCGCCATGGGTACTGCGCGTCGATCTTCAGCTGGAACATCGAGCCGTCGTTCCACGGAATGGTGTTGATCGAGCGCAACGGTGACCGATCGACGTTTTCTAGGCCCACCTTCGCCGGAGCGCCGGGCATCGTCACCGTCAGCAGCGCCTTGCCGCGGAGGCCCGACTGGTCGCTCGTGGATGGCCCGTAGAGCTGGATGTTGAACTTCGGCCGGAAGCCCAGCGGCAGCGCGCCACTCGAGCGGTCGACCTGCACGATGAACCGCGCGAGGCCAGGCGAGAACATGTCGACCGAGTAACTCGTCGATAGACGCAGTTCCGCGGCCGGAACATTTGCGGTACCGGGATCCGCCAGGTTTTGCTCCACCTTTGCCGAGTACCCTCCGACGTCCTCGCGTGTGAGCGCCTTGTCCCACAGCAAGTGACCGGTGTTCATCGGCTTCCCGTTCTCCGTGACAAGCACGCGGAGGATCGTGGGCTCCTCCGTTGCCGTGAACACGATCTGCTGGGCCAGGGCCACGTCCCACAGCGAACCAGCAGGCGGGAACCGCGCCGAGTAGTCGATGGTCGCGGTGTCGCCCTGAACCTTCACCGCCTTTACGTAGAACTGCCTTGGGTCGGCGCGCAGGACCGTTCCCGTTAGACCAGAGACGCTGTTGTTGATGGCCTCAACCCGCCCTTTGATGCGTTCCTCAATCGACACTTGGGGATTCCCGCCCGGCGCCATAGTGAGAAGCGGCGGAAGGCCGTCCCGCCAGACGTACACCGACTGCGTCTGCGAAGCGGACGGCGCGGTCAGGCTCGGCGTTGCCGACGGCGCGATCGCTGACGGCGATGCTCCGACCGGGGAGCTCGTCAACTGCGGTGTCGGCGAGCCCGCGACCGGTCCGCGGTCAGCGATGGGACGGCTGAACCAGAACCCGAGGCCGATCGCCACGACCACCGCGGCCGCCGAGCCGGCTAGGAGACGCCCGCGCATCTGGGCATTGTCGACGAGCGCGGCCACCTTAGTGCGCTACGCCGCGTTAGCTGCAGGCTCCCGGCGCACCGCCGCGTTTGCAGTAGGACATCACGGAGCTGCCGGTGAGCAAGTCGACGACCCCGCCATTCGAGTCGTCACCACCGACGAGCGCATAGAGCTTGGTGCCATCACGAGACCACCACAGCCCTCCGATCCCTCCGGCAACGTCACGCAGCTTCTGCGCGGATCGATCCCGTCCACGAAGCCAGGCGACGCCGGGCGGATTGGCGCCGCTCAAGACGGGATGCTCGAGGGTCGCGAAGGTCTGCGCGCCGGGTCGCCATTTGGCCTCCATCCCGAAGGTGTCGGATCGATAGAGGTCCACGGATACCCGGCGAGCGAGGTCGTAGGTGTACGCGGCGGACTCGGCGAACTGAGCCGAGCTCGAGATAAGCAGCTCACCGGCTGAAATGAATTCCGCAGCCGTCGCGAAACCGATCATCGTGGCGCCGGGCACCGTCGGTTCCCTACTCCGGTCGACCCTCAGCTCGGGCGACTCGGTAGGAATAAGACCTGCGATGAGGACATGTGTGGTGCCGATGCCAAACACAAGCGTCGCACCGTCCGTGGAGAAGGCGAGTGGCACCGGCGGGAATCGGAGCTGCGGATCCTCGGCGATGACTCGGCGCATCGATCGATCCGCCACGCGTCCGATCCAGAGGCCCATCTGCGTCGCGTCGAGATCATTCCAGCCGAAGGCGAACCGGCTGCCGTCAGGCGAGATCATCCCTCCCAGCAGCGGCACACCCTCCAGCATTAGATGCGCCTCCCCAGATTCTGGCCGAATCAAGAACAGCGACGAGTGCGTCGGAGAAGCGACAACGGTGAGCAGCAGGACCCGCCCATCGCGCGAGCTCGAGACAGTCTCATATGGGTAACCAGGCTCGGTCCGGCCGCGGATGTCGATGGCCGCGACCTCCGTGGCGGTCTTCGCCGCCGGATCGAGCAACAGCAGACGCGTGCTCCACGAAACGATGTAGTGCGGATCGGACGGAATGGGTACCGGACGGGCGGTCACGAAGACGGACGGACCCGGCACCGCGCTGGGCGACGATGACGCTACCTCCGTCGCTGTCGGCGGCGCCGGGGATGGACTGTCCGATGGCGAAGCCGCCGGGGTCGTGCACGCGACAAAGAGCGCGCCGACGAACAAGCCGACGGCGGACCGCATCATTCGACAGTACGTCGTCAAGGGTCTCCTCCGATTAGGTGTTCGGCGTTCAGATAGTCGCGCAGGCTCGGCGCATCTACCGACAGAGCCGCAGGACCGAAGTCCAAGACCTGTGGAAAGACGCACAGCAGACGTTCTCACGCATGCCTTCCACCGGCGGCATCGTACCGACACTGTCCTCGAAACCGTTGCTCTTCCCCTCCGAGCGTCTGGGCTGAATCTGTTTTTCTGTCGCGTTCGGTGAGAGCGGGCCCGGCAACGGCGCGCCTGTCATCTCGACTCTTGTCAGACTGGTTGAGGCGGCAGAGGAAACGGTCGCGTTGGGGCTCGATCGGCCTTGTCCAAGATTGCGCTGATGAAAACGGACTTCGCCGCGGCATAGTCTCGTCCGACGTCGAACCTGCTCGCCAGGTCACGCTTGAGCGTCTCGTACGCACGGGCATCGTTCGGGTGCGCCCGAAGGTAGTCGCGAAACAGGAGTTGCCTTCGCCAGAATTCGCTCGTGGTCTCGACCATGTGGATGTGGTGAGTACGCGGTCGCGGCACCACCCTCCGGAAGT
>Ga0184608_10000217_pt1 | contig 14524 bp, 17 predicted proteins | sample PLM1_30_coex_FD_133010 | JGI IMG/M metagenome (GOLD analysis project Ga0184608, IMG submission 133010) | Groundwater sediment microbial communities from an aquifer in East River, Colorado, USA - PLM1_30_coex | ecosystem: Environmental > Terrestrial > Soil > Riparian zone | place: USA: East...
ACCTCGGCGAATGCCACCGCCCACTCGGGTGCATGCTCGTGCCGACGGAGCCACTCCGTTTCGAGCCGGCCGTATGTAGCCGCAACCTCGTGCAGCGTCACCGGCCCCTCAGCGGTCAGCGCCCGGTGTGCATCGCCGCGCTCCGCCTCATCCGCATCGCCCTCCATCACGACGACTGAGGCCCACGGCGTCGCGCGGAGATTGCGTAGCCGCAGCCCTGCAACGGTCGCGATCCAGAACGCTCCGCCGACCACGACAAATGCTACGGGGGATGCGTGCGGACGCCCATCGGTGCGACCGGTCGCCAGCACGCAGTAGCGATGCCGTTCAAGCAGTGCCGCCATCCGGCGTCCGTCGAGCGCGGCGGACTCGGGCCAGGCGGAGCGGAGACCGCTCGTCGCACCGGCGTAGCTCCGTCGCTGTACCTCCAGCAGCGGTTCGACGTTCATCGCGCACAGTATTTCCGCGGCCGCCCAGGCGTGGCGATACCGCTTCTGCGCTACCCCGCCCGCTCGGCGCTCCGCAAGCCTCGGATGGCCCAGAGCCAGAACCCCGCCGCGAGCCCGAATGCCACCGCGAACGCAACGGCCACCTCAGTGGGAGAGCCGGCGAGAAGGCTCCGACCTGCCTCCAGCACGCGGGTCAGCGGATTGACCGAGGCGACGGCGTGGATCCAGCCCTGGAGGAGGGCGAGCGGAACGTAGACCGGCGCGAAGAAGAGCGCGAGGAACACCGGCATCTGCATGAGGGGGCCGGCCTGCATCGTGCGCAATCGCATCGCGACTCCGGCGGCGAAGAGGATCGCTGCGATGTTCAGGATGACGCCGAGCCCGTAGAGCCCGAAGAGGTCGACGGGGCCCCCGCTGACCTGCATGCCGGCGACAAGTGCGACGACCGTGAGGAGGGCGGCCGTGACCAGCCAGCGCGCGAGCGCCGCGATGGCGTAGCCGAGCACGATGCCGCTTCTGTTCGGCGCTGCAAGGAGCAGCCTGCGTGCGAACCCGCTCTCGAAGTCCCGGGCGATACCGAAGCCCGTGAAGACACCGCCGAAAGCCGCCGACTGGAGCAGGACGAAGACGAACTGGAATGCGGTATAGCCGGGCGGGAAGTCGAAACCGGGCACGTCCTGGACGCGGGAGAGGCCGCCCGCGAAGGCGGTGAAGAAGAAGAGCGGGAAGATGAGCGACGGCAGGAGGAGCGACGGGTTCGTGAAGACAGTGCGGAGCGTCCGCGAGGCGACCGCGATGCCGACGGAGAGCGTCCTCACGACCGTGTCAGCCTCGTGCTGAGCGAAACTGAGGCGAGCGTGAGGGCCACGACCGTGATCGCCGCAGCGATGCCGAAGCCGAGGGCGAGCGCTTCGCCGTCCCAGCCCGTGATGATGAGCGAGCGCACGCACTCGATCAGGTACGAGACGGGGTTCGCCGTCGCGACGAAACGGAACCAGTCGATCTCGATCAGGTTTCGCGGCATGTTCATCGACGAGAGGAAGAGGAAGACGAAGAAGAGCGGAAAGAGACCCTGGACGGCCTCGCCCGAGCCAGTCCTGAGCGCTGCGAAGGCCCCGAGGGCCCCGAAGCCGACCGAGACCAGGATCGCGAAGGCGAGCAGGACCAGGACGCCGAGCGGCCCGCTCTCGAGACGGACGCCGACCGCGAGCCCGACCCCGAGGTAAACGAGCGCCTGGATCACTCCCATCGTGAGGACGCCGCCGAGTTGGCCGGCGAGCAGGGCCACGCCGCGCATCGGCGTCAGCGCCAGCCGGTTCAGGAAACCGGTCTGGATGTCTCGCGCCAGGTCGGTGCCCGCGTTCATGGTCGCGAAGAGCGCGCCCTGGATGAACGGAATCGCAAGTGCAAAGGCGACGAACGAGTCGGTCGGAAAGCCCGGGAGACGAGTCGCAGCGTCGAGGCCGCCTGCGTTGACGGCGAGGAGCAGGAGCGGGAAGACGAGCGGGAAGACGACGTTCGCCGGCTGCCGCGCTGTCCGCAGCACCGACCGTCGGGCGAGCAGCAGAACCTGATCCCCGAAGACCCCGCTCACGCTGCCTCCGCGGCGTCCCCTTCAGCCTCGGGCTCCTCCTCTTGGCTTGCTCCTTCGAGCGAGCGGCCCGTCTTTGCAAGGAAGACGTCGTCGAGCGAGGGCTGGTGGAGCTGGAGATTCTCGATCTTGAGGCTCTCGGCGTCCAACACCCGGACGAGGTCGGCTAGGCCCGTGTCGCTCGAGCGCAGCCGGACGGCAACGACACCATCCGCGGCGGGCACCGACTCGCCGAAACGGCCGAATGCCGAGGCGACGCGCTCACAGTCCACTGGGTCGACAGGCCGCGCCTCGACTGTCGGCTGGCCGATCTGCGACTTCAGGGCGCTCGGGGTTCCCTCGGCGACGATCTTCCCCTTGTCGATGATCGCGATCCGGTCCGAGAGGACGTCGGCCTCCTCCAGGTACTGCGTGGTCAGGAAGACCGTCACGCCGTCCTCCTTCGCCAGCCGCTCGACCTCGTCCCAGAGGGCGGTCCTGCTCTGGACGTCGAGGCCCGTGGTCGGCTCGTCGAGAAAGAGGACTCGCGGCCGGTGGATGAGCGCAAGCGCGAGATCGAGGCGGCGCTTCATGCCGCCCGAGTACGTGCGCACCTTGCGGTCGGCCGCTTCCCTGAGCCCCACACGGTAGAGGAGCTCCTCGCTTCGGGGCGTGCGCTCCGCGCGCGGCACGGCCTGGAGCGCCGCCTGGAGCTTCAGGTGCTCGCGTCCCGTCAGCAAGGGGTCGAGCGCGGCCTCCTGGAGCGCCGCACCGATGACGCTGCGAACCTTCGGCCCCTCATTGACGATGTCGTACCCGGCCACGCGCGCCGTGCCGTCCGTGGGCGGCAGGAGCGTGGTGAGCATGTGGACGGTCGTCGATTTGCCGGCGCCGTTCGGCCCGAGGAAGCCGAAGATCTCTCCGCTGGAAACGAAGAGATCGACGCCGTCGACGGCTCGCGGGCCCTTCTTGTACTGCTGGACCAGGCCCTTTGCTTCGATCGTGTTCTCAGTCACGGCGGCCACCCTAGATGTTTTTCGTTGAGGTTGTCAAGAATTGATGTTGCATACTATCGATGTTGTCACCTATCATGGGGCACATGCAGACCGCTCCTCCCAGATCGTCGACTGTCGCCCGCGAGGCGTGGGGCACGGTCTTTCAGATCTCCCTGGCGAACCGGTGGCGTCTGATGGCAGCTCTCGAAGAGTACGGCCTCACCTTCCCCCAGGCCCACGCGCTGCGTCTCCTCGATCCTAAGCGGCCCTCGCCGATGAACGAGATTGCCGACCGGCTCGTCTGCGACGCCTCGAACGTCACGGGCATCGCCGACCGGCTCGAGTCCAGGGGCCTCATCGAGCGACGACCCGGCTCGGGCGACCGGCGAGTGAAGATGCTGGCGCTGACCCCGACAGGCGCGGAGGTGCGCGAGCGGGTAATCGAAGCCATGACCGAGCCGCCGGCTGAGATCGCAGCCCTCTCCCCCGCCGACCAGCGGGCGCTCCGGGACATCCTCCGGCGCGCGGTCGCCGGCAGCTCCGGTCTGTAAAGGCACCCTCATCGGGACCCGTTCTAAGGCTTGACGCTCGGTTTTCCGGAGCTTAGTGTCGGTTGCCTCTTGGCGGCTTCCTCGCTTTAGCGAGGGAAAGGAGGCTCACATGGGCCGACCCGCACTAGTACGTGCGCTTCTCGTGGCTCTCACTATGCTTGTTGTTCTGCCCGCAAGCGCGGTCGGGGCGAAACCGGTCGCACAGTTCCACGATCACTTCACAGAAAGCTTCTCGGATGAGATCTGCGGCATCCCCGTCGACGTCGACCTCATGGTCACCGACAACTTCTTCCTCTACGCGGACGGCAGCACCAAGGACACCAGCTCGTTCATGGGGACGTTCACGAACCCGCTGAACGGCCAGTCCGTCGTCATTTCATCCGCAGGACTGATCAACGGACCACCGCCGATCGTGGACGAGGACACGGGAACGATCACCTTCTCCACGACCTTCAAGGGCCTGCCCGAGAAGATCCAGACGGCAAACGGGCGCGTCCTCTCCCGTGACGCGGGCCTAATCACGTTCGCCGATACCTTCGACTTGGAGACGGGCGAGTTCATTTCGTCCGAGGTCACCGTCAACGGACCGCATCCCGAGGCGGGCAGCGATTTCGAGCTCTTGTGCGAGGTGGTCTCGGAAGCGCTCACGTAGCCCCGCTCACTTCAGGCAAACGACGCTTGCCTGGGGCCCGCTGAGTAAGTGGGCCCCAGGCCCTCCGCATACAAGCACTAAGCCTCGACGGGTCACGGCAAGTAACGATCCGCTCGACCTCCCCCCTTTCGAGGGATAGGAAATGGCTCCGGCTGCCGATCTCTTGGACGTATGCGGCGCAGCGCAACCGAGCACATTCCTCCGGCCCTGACGCTCGGCGTCATCGTTGCCGCGGCCCCGTTCGCGGTGATCTACTCCGTCGCCCACCGACACGCTCACTTCAGTGGCCAGGTCCATTTCAGCGGCGTCGGGCTGACCGCACTCGCAGCAGCACTCGCAGCGCTGGCCCTCACGATCGCCGGTGCGCGGCGGCGGGACAGCAGGACGGTCATCGTGGGGACCGCCTTTTCCGTCATGGCCTCGCTGCTCGCCCTGCACGGGATCGCCACTCCCGGAATCCTGATCGGGATGAACGGAGTCGTCGCGTTCACCGGCGGCGCAACCCTTCCTGTCGGAGCTGCCGTGCTTGCGCTGTCGGCTCTCCCAGCCCTTCGCCGGTCCAGAAACGTCCGGCCGCTCGTCTACCTCCAAATCGGGCTGCTCTGCGCAGTCCTCTCGCTCGGGGTTATCGGGATGCTCGTCCCAAGCGCAGTCCCAAGCGTGCCCACGGCTGGAAGCCCGGCGGCGCTCGCACTACTCGTTGTTGGTCTTGCGTTGTTCGCACTCTTGGCCCTGCGGGCGGTGCGAACCTTCCTGCTGACGCGTCGACTAGCGGACCTCGTTGTTGCCGTCGGCATAGTCTGGCTCGCTTCGGCACTGCCGCCCGCCATGCTCCTCAACTTCATGGAGCTCGGCTGGTGGCTCGGACATGGGTTCGAGCTGCTCGGGATCCTGGTCGTTGGAGTGCCGGTCGCCCTTGACCTTCGTCGCGCCGCACAGTCGCGACCCCTGACCGGCGACGTCTGCTGCGCCGACCTCGTCGCCGCCGAAGAGGCCTTCCTCGGTGCGCAAGTCCGCGCCCTTACTCTTAGCCTCGCCCGAAAGGACGAGTACACCAAGGAGCACACTCGGCGAGTCGCGATCCGCGCAGTCCAGGTGGGCGAGGAGCTGGGTCTGACGGGGGGACGCTTGCGGGCGCTGGCGACAGGCGCGCTCGTCCATGACGTCGGCAAGCTCTTGGTGCCCGATGCGATCCTCCAGAAGCCCGGTCCGTTGACCGACGAGGAGTTCACGATCATCCAGCGCCATCCCGAGTGGGGCGAGAAGATGCTCGTTGAGCTTGGCTTTCCGGCGGACGTCAGGCAGCTCGTCCGTGACCACCACGAACGCTTGAACGGAACCGGGTATCCGCACGGTTATGAGGGGTCACTGATTTCTTTCGACACTCGCATCCTCTCCGTGTGCGACGTCTACGACGCGCTCATCTCCCGTCGGGTTTATCGCGACGCGTGGACGCATGAGCGCGCGGTTGGGCTTCTGCATGAGGAGAGCGGCACTTCGTTCGATGCCAAATGTGTGGCTGCCCTCGAGCGCGTGCTTTCCCGCGAGCGCTTGCCCGTCGCAGCTGCCGTCTAGGCGGGCCCGCCGCAACCCGGACTACTCGTCCGGCTCCCATGCGGCTTCCACGATGTAGCCATCGGGATCGAGGCACTTGACGCTGACGTAATCCGGTTCGTCCCACTCCTCGACGATGGGGACGCCGTCGGCGGCAAGACGTGCTCGGAACGCCAGCACAGCGTCGCGACTTGGAAGGCCGATCCCGAAGTGGAAGAAGGCCGGCAGCGTTATCGGCTCGTCGGTAGGACCGAGCGCAAGAGCGAATCCAGCGGCGTTGTAGAGCATCAGGACATCGCCGTCGTACAGGCGCGGAGGCTCCGCGTCGAACCCGAAATACGACTCGTAGAAGCGACGCGACCGCTCCTGGTCGGCGACGGCGAGGGCCAGATGCTCCACGGTGCAACCCGAACGTAACGGGTGCCCAAGGGTTGATCAATGGGGCCCTATTGCATTTCACCAATCGGTTAAATACCTATATGGTGGCAGAGCCAAGATGGCAGTCGATCACCTCAGCGACACGTTCGCGGCCCTGGCCGATCCGACGCGTCGCGCCATCCTGGCGCGGCTCGCTACCGGGGAGGCAACGGTCACCGAGCTTGCCGAGCCGTTCACGATCAGTCTCCCCGCGATCTCGAGGCATCTCAAGGTGCTCGAACGTGCCGGGCTGATCGTCCGCGGGCGCGCAGCACAGTGGCGGCCGAGCCGGCTGGATGCCCGACCGCTCGAAGACGCAACAGACTGGCTCGAGCACTACCGCCAGTTCTGGGAGGGCAGCCTCGACCGCCTCGACGACCATCTCCGACGGATCCAGAAAGGACAGACCGAATGAACGAAGCATCGAGCAGCACGAAAGCCCATCGCGAGCTCACGATCACGCGCGTCCTCGACGCCCCGCGCGAGGTTGTCTGGAAGGCGTGGACGGACCCAGAGCAGTTCGCCTACTGGTTCGGCGCGGAGCTGGATGTCCCGGTGGACACCGTCTCGCTCGACGTCAAGCCGGGCGGCGCGTGGAAGGCCCAGATGGTCGCCGAAGACGGCACCGAGATGCCTTTCGGCGGCTTCTACCGGGACGTGCAGGAGCCGGAGCGGCTCGTACTCACCTTCGAGGAGGCGGGGTCGAGCGACGAAGAACGGCAGGTGCTGACCGTCACCTTCAACGATCTCGGTGACAAGACCGAGGTGACGCTGAACCATGCCGGAGTCCTCGAGCAGAAGGACTTCGACGGGCTCCAGGGTGGCTACAACTCGTTCTTCGACAAGCTGGAGGAGCTTCTGGCGAAAGGCCTAGACGCCTCGGGGGCGGAATCCTGAGCAAAGGAGCTCAGCCCGCTCGATGACCCCGTCGCCAACGTTGCAGTAGAGGTGCTGCTCGACGACGTAGGGCTCACCTTCTTCGACACCGTGGAACCGGTAGGAGATGTACAGCCTGTCTCCTACCTCCTCGGTGTGCGTGTCGACGAGATCGAGCTCCGTCGAGTCCGCGAACCACGCCGATATTAACGCGGCTGCCTCGACAGCGCCGGTGCGCTCCCGCAAGCCAAAAGGAGTGAGCCCGCGAAACTCCACCTCGGTGGCAAAGCAGGCCTGGAGGGCCGATTCGTCCTGTGCCGCAACGGCCTGCACGAGCTCGGAGCCGATTGACATACGCTCAAGCTTAAGCCGCGAGAGTGTCGGTGGGGCTACACGTCCTCCAAGACGTCCTCGATCATTTCCTCGAGCTCGAAGCTCGAGTGCGCCTCCGCGATGTGCTCCTGCGCGCCCTTGACCACGGACTCGACATCCGGGGCGACCAGCTCGTACTCGCAGCCCGCCTCCACACACGTCCAGCGCTTGGCCACCCCCTACCCGGCCTCCACGCCGACCACGAAGTCGATCGACGGGTCGAGGATCTGCTCGATCAGCGTCTCGTCGGGAGTGATCCCCATTTCCCGGCAGCGGTTTCGGTAATGGCGCACCTTCATCGTCTGATACTTCTGGAGATCGAGGCCGGGAACCGCCTTCTGGTACTCGACGAGGCCGACAATGTTCCCGCGGTACGCGTCGAACACCTTGTGAACCTCCTCCTCGTACGACGGATCCTTCTCGATCAAGACCCTGGTCGCGTAGGTGCCGAACGTGATGTGACGCCCCTCGTCCATGAGGATGAGCTTGAAGCCCTGCCTGAGCGTCGGGAAAGCATTCCAGCTAGTCGTTGTGTCGATGACGATCTCGTAGGAGGGCATGGTCAGGACGCCCTCGACGAAGGCGTTGTACGCCGCCGAGAACGCGACGAAGGCGCGCTCGATCTCGGCCTCGATCCCCCCCATCGTTGCCTCCATGAGCTGCCTGCCGTAGTACGGCAGCGCCTCGTGCAGGACGTCCCGCACCTCGAAGCGCCCGCTCGGGTCGATCGTCTTCCCCCGGACGAGGAAGTGCTGCGCTACCTCCTCCGGCTCGAGCACACCTACGACACGGTCGTGCCAACGCATGAAGAATTCGGAATGCTTCGCCTCCTCCATCAGGAAGGTCGAGAGGTACACCGTCCAGTCGAACCGGTTGAGCGCGTGCGAGGCCGTGAGCATCGGCACCAGCTCGTCCGTGACATTCTGCTCGCCGGCGAGGAAGCGAACCGTGACGCCGAGCAGCCCACGCTTCCGCTCGTCGTCGATCCGGGTCCAATCCTCGGCATCCTGGGTGAAGTCGAGGTCCTCGACGCTCCAGAACTTCCGGATCGCCTTCTGGTACTTCCGGTAGACGGGCCCCTCGATCATCTCGCGCGTGAAGTGGAACTTCCGCACGACGTCCGGGTCGAGGGACTGACGCTCGGTCGTCGCCATCTTAGTTCTCCTCTCGGCCGGATCGCAGGGCAAACGATAATGGGATGGGCTCGGATCTTACGATCCGACAAGCGTGGGCCGCGCCGGGCATTGCCACGGTGCGGCTCGTTTGCTCACGCCCCCTAGCCCAACCCGACACGAGTCGTCATGGCCCGCGCTCGCGCGGGCCGGACTCGTGTCGGCTATCGAGGGCCGCATCGACTCCCTCGTCGAACGAAAGCAGCCTCCCCTGCTCGCGGCCGTGCTGAAAATCGGCGCCGTCGTGGACGAGGACCGGCGCCCCCAGCCGATCGCGTTCCTTTGCCCATGCGCCCATCGGCGAGCGCCCCTCCTCTGCTTCGATCGAGCCCCACAGGAGCCCGGCGCGCTCGAGCTGATCCGTCTCGGCGGCGATGCGGGCCAGGCGAGCCAAAGTGAAGATCACCATCTGGCGGTCCCCGATCTCGCTCATGATCTGTAGGGACTCGCGGGCGCAGGCGTCTGCGTCGCTCGTCCGGCCGAGCTCGAGCATGCAGTCCACGAGCTTACGCAGCATCCTCGCGCGCCACCACAGAAATCCGGCCTCTCCCGCCAGGTTCGCGCTCCGCTCGATCAGCTCGGCGCCTTCCTGGACGTTCCCACGGGCGTACTCGAGCTCCCCGAAGAGGGCGACCGCCTGTGATTCTCCCGCGAGGTTGCCAAGCGACTTGTGCAGTGCCAGGCTTTCCTCGGCCAGCCGGCGAGCTCGCTCGTTCTCTCCCCGGTAGTACGCGTTGTTTGCGAGCCGGAAGAGGAGAATCGCGACGCCTCGGTCGTCGCCCACCTGCTGGAACGCTTCCAGGCTCTCCTGGTAGAGACGCTCCGGGAGCATGTCATCGCCTGTCGGATGGGTCGTGCTCGCGTAGGCAAGCAGCGCGCGCGCCCGGAGCTCGAGCGGGGCGTCGGCGGCTTTGTCGAGCAGCAGCTCGAACCAGCCCATTCCCTCCGCTGGGTCGATGGTGGTCCACAGCATCTCGAGCGCAGTGGCCAGTTCCAGGGCGCGGGTCGGATCCGCTTCCACCCACCAGTCGAGGGCGGCTCGCGCGTTGTCGAGCTCGTTCGCAAACAGCGCGAAATCCTGTTTCCCCTGAGGCTCGAGCGACAGGCCAGCCGACCCCGCAAGCGCGAGGAAGTACTCGGCGTGGCGGTCCCGCAGCACTGTGGCCTCCCCCGACTCATCGAGTCGCTCGGCTGCGTACTCGCGAATGGACTCGAGCATCCAGAAGCGATCAGCCGTGTGGCGGAGGAGGCTCTTGTCGACAAGCGACTGCAGCGTTTCGAGCTCGGCGCTGGTCACGGACTCGGCCGCGGCCAGCGTGGAGCCACCGCGGAAGACCGAGAGTCGGCGGAAAAGGCACTCACTGTCATCGTCCAGCAGCTCGTGGCTCCATTCGATCGTGGCTCTGAGCGTCCGCTGGCGCTCGGGCAGATCTCGGGCGCCACCGGTCAGAAGCGGTAGGCGGTGCTCGAGCCGGGCGAGGATCTGCCCGGGGGTGAGTGCCTTCACGCGAACTGCCGCCAGGTCCAACGCCAGCGGGAGATGGTCGAGCCGTTGACAGATCTCGGGAACGGCCTCGTCCACGCGGAAGCCGGGTTGGACGGCCCGCGCCCGCGCGTAGAAGAAGCTGATCCCCTCCCCCTCCTCGAACGGCGGCACCGCGTACTCCTGTTCCGCGGCGAGACGCAGCCGCTCGCGACTCGTCACGAGTACGTCGAGCTTCGGGCAGGCCTCGAACACCTCGCCGAGTGCCGAGCCTGCCTCGACGAGATGTTCGAAGTTGTCGAGCAGGAGCAGCATCCGCTTCTCGCCGATGTGCTCGGCGAGACCGCCCGCTGCGCCGAGCACCTGCGCGATCGTCGGCGTCACCAGCTCCGGATTCCGAAGCGGGGCAAGCGGCACCCACCAGACGCCGTTCGGATATTCGCCGGACACCACTCCCGCCGTCTGTAAGGCGAGACGTGTCTTTCCGGTGCCGCCGGCCCCGGTCAGCGTGAGCAGCCGGACATCCTCGCGTGCCAGCAGGGCTGCGATCTCCGCCAGCTCTTCCTTTCGTCCCAGGAACGGGGTCGCGGGAACGGGGAGGTTCGTCTGGTAGAGCGTCTTGAGTGGCGGAAACGCATTCGCCCCGAGCTGGTAGATGCGCTCGGGCGCCGAGAGGTCTTTGAGACGGTGTTCGCCGAGGTCGCGCAGCAGGTCATCGACGGCAAGGCCGGCGGCCGCGGCCGATACGAGCACCTGACCGCCGTGCCCGCACGCGGCGATCCGAGCGGCCCGGTGGACGTCTTCGCCGACGTAGCCCTCGGACGTAACCACGGGCGTGCCCGTGTGGACACCCATCCGGACCGATACGGGTCCAGCGGCCAGTTCCTCCTGCCCGTCGCGCGCAGCCTCCAGAGCTGCGGGCGCCGTGGGGAAGGAGTAGAAGAACGCGTCGCCCTGCGTGTCGACCTCGACGCCGCCGCACCGGGCGAAAACGTCTCGGAGCACCCGCCTGTGCTCCGCCAGCGCGTCTGCGTACCGCTCGGCGCCCAGCTCGTGCAGAAGCCGTGTCGAGCCCTCGATGTCGGTGAACACGAAGGTGACCGTTCCGTGCGGAAGCTCCGCCATGCTCATCCAGAGCGTACGACGGCCGGCTCCCCGGGTCTACTGCCGCGCGTGCTGGCTACGACGCGGCTAACTCAGCCTTGCGCACCCGCGCGAACCCGGCCGCCGTCAGCGCGCTCACGTCGACGAGCCTCGCCATCCAGCCGTGGCCGCTGTCCGGGTTTGCCTCGTCGTCATTGCTCCCGACGGAAGCGAAGATGCGGCCGTCCCGGAAGTCCCACTCCTCGATCTCCTCGTGGTCTCCCTCGATGTCGGCTCGGAACCTCTCGAGGTCGGCCTGGAGCCGCTCCTTCACCTTCCCAAGCCACGTCTCCTTCGGATCGCGATCAGGGTTCACGCCGCAGAGCTCGAGCAGGTCGTCCTCGATCTCTTCGAGGATGAGTGCGTCGACGTAGCTCCGAGCGGCCTCCCAGTCGGGCTCCTCGCCGGGATCGAGCGCGACGAGCTCGACGGCGAGCCCTGCCATCTGCGCGCGGGCGACCGTCGCAAGCGCTGCGTCCGGCACCTCCGCCTCGCGCCGGGCGAGTGTGTGCTCCAGCTCATGGTCGGGAAGCTCCTCGAGCTCGCTGTAGTCACGCTCGGCGACCAGGTCGAGGAACGGCTCGCCTCCCTCATCGAAAGCGAGAGTTTCTTCGACTACCTCCCAGCTCACCGGCAGCCCGTCCTCGACCGTCGTGAACGCGTGCCCGAGCCGGGGCCCGTCCGGGCGGTAGCGCCGAAAGGCACCAAACTCCTCGCGTCCGTCCGGATGCCGGAGGCGCAGCCGGTAGCGCGCAGGCTTCGCGACCGCGCGGACCGGCTCCCCGTCCTCGACGCTGACCAGAAGCCAGTCGCGGCCCTGGAGCCGGAGGACGTCGCCGGGACCGAGCGCTTCCTCCGACGTGTACGGGTGCACCCGCTCTATGCCGGCGCGAGCGTTGGTGACCACCTCGTACCTGAAAGCCACCGAGCCAGCTTACTCGGGCATGATCTAGCCAGTGGGCCGGATCGGAAGCGTCGAGGCATGGCCCGTGAAGGTGCCGCTCGAGGCGCCGTACGAGATGGCGCCGGGAATCGTCGCGGGCATCGACCGCACGATCGTCCGCGTCACGACGTCTGACGGCGCGGTCGGCCTCGGCGAGGCGCCCTCCCCAGGCGACGCAGAAGCGCTACTCGGCGAGCTCGGACAACAGCTCGTGGGCAGAGACGGGTCCGAGGTGCTCGCCGCGCTCGGGTGTATCGAACGGCCTGCCGCTTCACATCGGCGCGACGGGAAGGTGCTCATTCGCAACCCGCTCGCGGGGGTCGAGATCGCACTCTGGGATCTAGAAGCGCGAAACGCCGGGGTTCCGCTCCACCGGCTCCTGGACGACACATGGCGGAACGAGATCGCGTTCACCGAGTACTTCGCCTACCGCGACGGGCTGGAGCAGTCTCCGTGCGACATCGCCGCCTACTGCGCTCGCATGATCGAGGAGCACGATTCGCCTGCGTTCGAGGGCAAGCTCGGCGTTCGTCCCGTCGAGGACGACGTCGAGCTCGTCCGCGAGGTGCGCGCCGCAATCGGGCCAACGCGAACGCTGCGCCTCGACGCCAACATGGGCTGGCGACTGGAAACCGCGCGCCAGGCGTTGGCCCTCCTGGAGCCGTTCGACGTCGCGAACGTGGAAGAGCCGGTGGGATCGTTCGCCGAGATGGCGGAGCTGCGACAGTCGACAGCGATTCCATTCTCGGCACATACCCCTGACATCGGGCTCGCTTCCGAGCTGGGGGCGCCTGATGTGCTCGTGATCGGCCTCGGCTTCTGCGGCGGCATCGCCGGAACAGTGAGGTTCATCGCCGAATGCGAGGACGCGGGCGTCGGGTTCTGGTTCTACAGCGGCGACCTCGGGATCGCGACCGCCGCCTATCTCCACATCGCGGCTGCGACCCCGTACGTCGACCGGCCGAGCCAATCGCTGCTTCGGTGGACGACGGACGATGTGATCGTCGGAGGCCCCTTCTCACCGGAGGGTGGCGTCGTGCCCGTCCCAACGGGGCCGGGACTTGGGGTCGAGCTCAACGAAGACGCCGTTGCCCGCGGCGTCGAGCGCTTCTCGCGGCAGGGCCCGTACGACTTCTACGCGGGGCCGCGGCTCCCGCGATATTAACGCAGGCCCACGTCGCAAGATTTCCCTCGCACCCTCATCAGCGGACCGCGAAACGACTGAAACCTGCGTGCAAGGCGTCCGCTACCACGTCGCCGCGCCCCAACAATCGTGCCTTCTCACGGGACTGCTTCAGCAGTTTTTCGCTTGGCTCGCCGTAGATGTGAATCGATGACAGCGTCACGAGCTCTACGAACCGGCGAAACGCCGGTCCCGCCACCTCCATGTGGTATTCCAAGGATGCGGAGTCGGGATGCACATGCACGACGGTCATCCTGGTGCCATCGTCGCTGAAGTAAACGCTGTAGGCGATGAGCCGTGGCTCGTTCGCCTCGACGAATGAGACCAGTTCCTTCATGGCCGCCTTCAGCTCTTCGAGTGCTCCCTCACGAACGTCCGACGTGTCGACGTACACGATCTCATCCGACATACGCGTCCCCCCGTGCAGCTCGGCCGCCCTTCGGCGCCCATTGTGCTTTGAATCAAGTCTTACATTGAAGCAGTGCCAGGATGTGAACCTCTAGTTGAGGCGGCCTAGCCTTCGAGCTGCGCTTCGAGCGTGATCTCGGGCACGCCTGCGAGCGCCTGCGAGATGGGGCATCCGGCCTTCGCACCCTCGGCCGCCTCGCGGAATGCGCCCTCGTCAATGTTAGGGACGCGGCCGCGCACCGTGAGCGCGATCTTCGTGATTCCGGTCCCTGGGACGAACGTCACGGTCGCCGACGTGCGGAGCTCGTCCGCCGTGTGGCCGGCGTCGGCGAGCGCGCCCGAGAGCGCCATTGCGAAGCAGGCGGCGTGCGCGGCGGCGAGCAGGTCCTCCGGGCTTGTCCGGCCCTGTGGATCCTCGGCGCGCGAGGTCCAGGTCACGGGAAGGGGCGCGAGGACGCCGCTCGTGGTCGAGTCAATCGTGCCGCTGCCCTCGATCAGGCTGCCTTGCCAGGTGACTTCCGCCGTACGGTGCGTGGCCATTGCGTCCTCCCCGTCTTCCCGCTCGTGGAACGCGGAGCCTATCCTCGCGCGCCATTGCCGGGCTTTGCCGAGCCGGAGTGATGACCAGCCCTAGTCGGGGAGCATCGGCACCGTTAATCCCTGATCGCGGCCGAGCAGCACAGCGCGGGTGACAGCCGTGGGCCCGAACCGGTCACGCGCCTCGTCGAGAGCGGCATCGAGTGCATCGCCGCTGTG
>Ga0184608_10000220_pt1 | contig 14403 bp, 14 predicted proteins | sample PLM1_30_coex_FD_133010 | JGI IMG/M metagenome (GOLD analysis project Ga0184608, IMG submission 133010) | Groundwater sediment microbial communities from an aquifer in East River, Colorado, USA - PLM1_30_coex | ecosystem: Environmental > Terrestrial > Soil > Riparian zone | place: USA: East...
ATCGGAACGCCCGGGAACGCGCGGTTCTGTCCGCAGTGGTCCCAATGCAAGTGGCTGTTGACGATCGCGCGCACCCCGTCGGGATCGAGCTTCGCGCCGGCGAGCGCCTCGCGAACAGCGCGAGCCCGCGGGCGATAGTTGGTCTCGATCCACTCGTTGCCCTCGCCGATCCCTGTATCGACGAGGACGATCCCATCCGGATGACGGATGGCGAACGCGAGGACCGGTCCGTCCTGCCCCGCAAGCGGGTGGGACGCCGGATAGGTGACGTCCGCGAGATGGAGCGGGATGACGTCGTCCGGGGTCATCGCGGCTCCATCGTGGACCGGCTGTCGCCGACTCGCCTGGACGTCTCTTTGGCTACAGAACGGCTCGTACGACCGTCCGGCGGGCATCTCACATGGTGGCGAGACGTTACGTTTTACCGACATGACCTCGTCGCGGCGTGCCTCCAACCTCAACGTCTGGCTGGCTCTCGGCATCGTCTACGTCGTCTGGGGCTCGACCTACCTCGCGATCGCGATCGCGGTCGAGACCTTGCCGCCGCTCCTTTACTCGGGAGTCCGCTTCTCGCTGGCGGGGCTGGTCCTCGCGGCCTGGCTGGCGTTCCGACGCGTCGACCTCCGCATCTCGCGACGCGAACTTGCCAGCGCGGCCGCCGTCGGAATCCTCATGCTCGCCGGCGGCAACGGCCTTGTCAGTCTCGCCGAGCGGACGGTGCCTTCCGGTGTGGCGGCTCTCATCGTCGCTTCGATCCCGCTCTGGATCGTCGTCTACCGGATGATCGCCGGCGAGCGGATCCTTCGAGATTTGCTCGCTGGAGTGTTGCTGGGGCTCGTCGGCGTCGCGATTCTCGTCGTGCCGGGTGGGTTGAACGGGACGATCGATCCGATTGGCGCGCTCATGCTGTTCGGCGCAACCCTCTCGTGGGCGCTTGGGACGTTCTTGTCGCCGCGCCTCTCGACGCCTCGCAATGCCCTCGTCTCGACGGCCTACCAAATGTTGGCGGGAGGTGTCGTACTGATCGTGGTCGCGTTCCCTAAGGGCGAGCTTGCGCAGATCGACCCGGCGACCTTTTCGACGCGATCGTTGATCGCGTTCGCGTACCTCGTCGTGTTTGGCTCGCTCGTCGCGTACACGGCGTACACGTGGCTTCTGCAGAACGCCTCCGTGTCGCTCGTCTCGACGTACGCGTTCGTGAATCCGGTCGTGGCGGTCGTGCTTGGCGCGCTGATCCTCGGCGAGCCCATCACGCCGGCGATCGTCATCGGGGCGGCGGTCATCGTGGTCGCGGTGGCCTTCATCATCTTCCGGCAGAACGCCGCACGACGCGCCGATCCTGTCGCGCCGACCGCGGAGGCCGCGGACTAACCGACACGCACCCGTGGCACCAACGGACTACACGTGCGTTATACCCACGGTATGCGCGTAATCCGCTACGCGGTCATCGGACTGTTGGTCCTGGTGATGATTTCGGTTCGCGCGGACACGTGGCCCTGGCCCTCCGTCGGCGGACAGGGCCGGCACAGCACCGGCATCGTTCTGCTTGGGCCGATCGACTATGACGCCAGGATCGAACCGCTTCCGGACCCGCTCCGGAGCGCATGGAGCAACGCATTCACGCTCGCGCAGGAGGGGTATCCCGACGACTTCGCGCGCCCGTGGGTAGATCTGACGACCGGCGAGCTCGTGGTGTCGGCCGCAACTCCGAGCGGCGAGGAGATCGCGCGGCGCTGGGTGCAGTCCGGACTTCACGTCCCGTCGCCGAAGCCTGGCGGCCCGTTCACGATCGACCTGCCACGGCCAGACGTCAGTGTTCGGATCCGACTTGTCCAGCACTCCATCCGGAGGCTGGATCGGGTGATGGACGGGGTGACCGATCTCGTCCGTGCCGGGGTGCCGGGCGCCGAACGGATCTACAGCGCCGGTCAGGATCCCGAGCACGACCGGGTGATCATCGTGACGGATCGCCTGAATGATCAACTGCTCGAGGCGATCGCCGCACGATTCGGCTTGGACGTGATCGCCGTCCGGGTGGATCCGAGGGAGACCCCGACGCACCTGCTCTAACTCGCGAGCCGGCGAAGTTCCTCCTCGCTCAACAGCTGATCCGCTGCCTTCGCGGCCGCAAAGATGCGCTCCACCCGTTCGCGTGTCGCTTCGATGCCACGCGACTCGAGCCAATACACGACGTTCGACTCGCCGCTCATCGGCCCGACTTCGATGCGCTGCTCGCGGCCGAGCACCGACGCGGGGACCGCGCTGTACACGCGATCGGCGAGCGCGCGGTCGCCCTTGCGAAGCGCTTTGATCACGGCGGCGGCGTGCACGCCCGTGCCGGTCCGGAACGCGTCGGAGCCCATCGCGGGGTAGTTCGGCGGGATCGGGATGCCGCAGTGCTCGGCGACGAGTGCTGTGTACTCGACGAGCGGCTTGAGGTCGCGATCGATGAGCCCCCACAGCTGAAGGTTCACGAGCAGCTGGTCCATCGACGAGTTGCCGACCCGCTCTCCGATGCCGAGGGCACACCCGTGCACGCGATCCGCGATCGCGGTCGCGGTGAGCGCGTTGATCGTGCCGAGCCCGCGGTCGTTATGGCCGTGGAAGTCGATCTTCACGGGGCGCCCGCGGACGATCTCGTCACGCACGAACGTGAGGAGATTGCGAACTCCCTCGGGCGTCGCGTGACCGCACGTATCCGAGACGCAGATCCGTTTCGCGCCCGCCGCGATCGCGGTGTCGTACAGCTTCTGGAGCGTCTCGGGATCGGCGCGCGTGGTGTCCTCGGTGACGAACATCACCGGCAACCCGGCCTTCACGAGCGTCGCGACGCTCGTCTCGACGCTCTTCAGCATCGTGTCGATCTTCCAGTCCTCGGCGAAGCGGCGGATCGGCGAAGAACCGATGAACGCGCAGCTCTCGATCGGTATCCCCGCCTCCGTGGAGGCCTCGATCGCAGCGCGCACGTCGTCCGGATGCGTGCGGATCGCCATGTTCGGACGGAGGCGTTTGAGCCTTGTTGTCTCCTTCGCGAGCGCGACGACCGTAGCCCGCGCCTGCGGCGATGCGCCTGGCAGGCCGATGTCTGCGCTGTTGATGCCGAGCTCGTCCATGAGGTGGAGGAGATGCCTTTTGACCTCGAGCGGTGGATTGCGGATTGATGGACCCTGCAAGCCATCGCGGAGCGTCTCGTCGTCGAGCTCGACCGCGCGGTAATCCGCGCGAGCGGCGCGGCCGTCCCGATTCCAGTCGTAGATCAGCTTGTCGAGCTCGGTCGCCACGCCGCTATGGTGCCCCGGCTCCCACGATTACGCGCCTGCGCTTTCGCAACTCTTTACCCTATGAAGACCCTGGTTAGCCGCCTCGTCGTGACCGAAAGCACGTGGGAAGACACGTACGAACGGTCGTTCGCGCAGGTCTTCCGAGGCCTCATCGCGCTCGGCGCCCGTCCGGACGAGGCGGAGGACGCCCTGCATCACGCTTTCGTCCGGGGACTCGAGTCCGGTGACATCGATTCCCCGACGGGCTGGCTCTTCGTCGTCGCCTCTCGGCGGTGGCGGCGCCTGCGACGGCGAGAGCGGCTGTTTCGTCCGTTCATCCGTCGGGAAACCGCGTCGGCGGCGGATGCCTCCGGCCGCACCCAGCTGTTCGACGTGCTCGGGCGGCTCCCCTCCCGCCAGCGCGAGCTACTGGTGGCGCGCTACGTCGTCGGACTCTCGCAAGACGAGACGGAGCGCGCGGAGGAGTTCGAGCGTTGGGGCGTCCACGATTTCGACGACGCGGCGGCGCAGGTCACGCTACCGCCGCGAGAGCGCTGGATTCCTCGTGTGCGCACACGTACGGGCACGAAGGTCGCGGCGACGCTGGCACTCGCCGCGCTGGTGCTGGTCGGGATCGTCCTGGTATTCGCCGAGCCATCGCCACTAGGCGTTCGCGAGCCGCCCGCGACACCCTCACCAACGTTCTCGCGGAACGACTCGGGTACGCCTCTGCCCACCGCGACAGAAATCTGGGGCGGACTCTGGTCCCGGGCCAACGGCGTTGCTGTTCTTCGTCCGACGTGGCTGCCAAAGAGCAACGACGAATATCACGTCTTCCCCGAGGGCGGCACGTCGCGTGACGGGTTCTTCAACTACGGCGTGTCCTATTACGAGCTGCGCTCCACCACAGCGACCACCGTGTGGATGGAGTTCTTCGCCGACTCGCTCGAGACCCCAGGTGGGGGATTCATCCACTTCGTCGGTGTGCCCGAAACGGTCACGGTGCGCGGGCGCGCAGCCACGCTCACCGGTACTGGTTCGCCGGGATGGGTCCTCGTTTGGAGCGAGGGCGACTACCGGTACGCGATCCAGGCGTTCGGAGTCAGCCGCGAGGACCTGGTCCGCATCGCGGACTCGCTTGCGGCAGTGGTCGACGACGCGGGCGACACCCGCTAGCGCAGAGCCGGGCTCGTCCTCGGGCCGACGTAGCGCAGGAGCGCGAGATCGCCGGCGTTGAAGCCGGCGTGTTGCGATTGGCTGAACGTGTACGTCGTCGCAACTCCGGTGAATGTTCCCGATTGCAATCGGTCGCGCACGCCGGTGGGCTCTATGCCTTTCTCGGCCGCGCTCGAGAGCAAGGCGAGCGCGTCATAGGCTGAGGCCGCGACGCTGGTGGGCGGGCCGGCACGATCGGTGTAGGTCTGCACGAAGGTGGCGCGAGTGGCCGTGTTGGTACCCGTCGCCGATGCGGCGATCCAGCGGGATCCCGGCCATGCCGCGAGTACCGCGGCGTCCCGAAGATCTGCGATGTCACCGAGGTCGCAGAAATACGAGAAGTACAGAGTCGTCCCGGTCGTCACGGTCCGGGCGGCCTCGAGGTACGCACGCGGGGCACCCGCGAAGAAGACGAGCGGGGTCGTCGCGAGAAGCGGGCGAATCTTTTGCGTCGCATCCGGGGCCATGACCGTCACGACACTCGGTGTCACCTGGCGGCGCGTGAGGTCCTTCACCAACGCGATCCGCTCGACGACCGCGCTGGTCGATTCGTCGCTCACGAGAAGACCGGAGCTCAGGACCGACCGCTGCGCCGCGTCGTCCAGGACGACACGCGCGAGCTGTGCGGGCGTGGGAGCGAGGGCGAAGACCCAGCCGCCGCCGCGGATCGCGGGCTCCGGGATCGGGACTGTGAACAGCACCGGGACCTGTGCGAGCTGGACGAGGTTCGCGAGCGCCTCGTCGTAGTCGACCGAGACGCCCACGACGATCGCGTCCGCGCGCGCCTCGACCGCCTCGCGCCGAAGCTCGAGCGCCGTCTTCGAAGGACTGCTCGCGACGTCAGTGATCTTCAGCTTCACGCGGGGCGACCCGGAAGCGTGCTGATCGGCCCACAGCTGAAGGGCTTCGCGCTGCGGGGCGCCGCTCGGCGCGCGCGATCCCGAAAGATCGAGAAGCGCTGTGACGTTGAGCGCGTTCGGATCGCGCGTCGGCGTCGGAGTCGGGGTAACCGATGGATTCGCTGCCGTGCAAGCGCCCAGAAGCAGGACGAGCGCAAGCGCCCGCGCCACGAGCGCCGCCGTGCTAGGCGCGCGTCCCATCCGGAAGCGGGTTGTCGGCCGCATACACGTGCGTCGCGGCGTCCTCAGGGCGCGGGTCGGGCTCGCTCTCAGCCTGCTCGATGGCTTTTTCGATCTCGTCGGCGAGGGCGGCGCGGATCGCCTCGAGCTCCTGCTCGGCGACGCCGGCCGAGAGGAGGTACGCGAACGCCTGCTTCACCGGGTCTTTCGCACGCCACTCGTCGACTTCCTTCTTCGTGCGATAACGGCTGTCGTCGTCGTCGCTTGTGTGGGGCTGGTAGCGGTAGCACTTGAGTTCGACGAGGCTCGGTCCTTTTCCCGCCCGTGCGTAATCGGCCGCGATCTTCGTCTTCTCGTAGCTATCGAGCATGTCCATCCCGTCGGCGACATGGCCCGGCATCGCATACCCAGCGGCCTTATCGGCGATGTCCTTGACCGCGGTCTGCCGCTCGATGCGCGTCGAGATCGCGATCAGGTTGTTCTCGATCACGAAGACCACTGGAAGCTTGTGCACCGCCGCGAAGTTCATCGCCTCGTGGAAGTCTCCGGTGCTGGTCGACCCGTCGCCGCCGAACGCGAAGACGATGTACGGCTCCTTTCGGAGCTTCAACGCGAGCGCGAGCCCGACGGCGTGCGGAAACTCGGTCCCGACGCATACCGAGCCCGAAACGAGGCGGTCCTTCGGCGAGCTGAACATGTTGAGGAAGGCGCGGCCCGCGGAATTCGGGTCCGTCGCCTTCGCGAGCACGCCGCGGAACTCGTCGAGCGCGCTGAAGCCGAGAACGAACGCGACGCCCATGTCGCGGTAATACGGCACCGTCCAGTCCTTCCCGCGCTGGATGCACCACGCGGCGCCGACCTGCGCGGCTTCGTGGCCGTCCGTGCCCGCACCGAACGGCGTCCGGCCCATGCGGTTCAACTGGAGGATCCGCTCGCTCACCAGACGCGTCATGAGGACATAGCGGTACATGCCTTTCACGTCGTCAAGCGAAAGGCCGAGTGCTTCGTGACGGGTCGCGCTCCCCTTGCGCGTGGTGACCGCCATCAGCGGTTCATGCTAGCGGGCGTCGCGCCACAACAAACCCGCAAGAACGATGAGCCACAGGCCTAGGACCATGCGTAAGGGCAGATCCGGGACCGCCATCACCACTCCACCGGTGTAGGCATAAGCACCGAGCAACGCGAAGCACACGATCGCGAGCGCCATGGTGAGCCAACCGAACGCGCGCGGCAGCGCCCGCGTCTCCGCCCACATCTTTCCGATCGTCCACCACCACATGCCGCTGACCAAGAACGCAGCCGGGACGACCCCGGTCGTCGACGACGCGACCGACCCGAGCGTCACCACGCTCACGCCCGTGATCGTCCCGAGAATGGCGCCGGACTGCCGGACCAGAGCGTGGCGGACGTGCAGTGAGGCGATCGCCGGGAGCATCAGGCCGAACGCGACCGCACTCAGGGCGAAGTACCACATCGGGTAGAAGCCGGGGCCGAACGTCGGTGCAATGAGGTGGGCAATCCCCGCGACGAGCGCCCACACCGCGGCTTTCTTCAGCGCTATCTGCTCGTGATCGACTAGGACTTCCGCTTCCCCTGCTCGTCGTACTCGTAAAAGCCCTTGCCGGTCTTCGTCCCGAGCTGGCCGGCGAGGAACATCCGCCGCAGCAACGGAGGGGGAGCCATGTACGCCTCTTTGAACTCGTCGAAGAAGACGCCCGCGACGTGGTAGTTGATGTCGACGCCGGTGTAGTCGATGAGCTCGAACGGGCCCATGGGGTAGCCGAGGCCGAGCTTCACGGCGTTGTCGATGTCCTCCTTCGTCGCGACGCCGAGCTCGAGCATGCGGATCGCACCGAGCAGGTAGGGGACCATCAGCCGGTTCACGATGAAGCCGGTGGTGTCCTTGCAGACCACGCCTGTTTTCCCGATCTTCCCGACAAATTCCCTGAGCGTCGCCACGGTCTCGTCAGTCGTCGTGATCGCTTTCACGATCTCGACGAGCTTCATGATCACCGGCGGGTTGAAGAAGTGCAGGCCTGCGAACTTGTCTGGTCGTCGGGTCGCCGCGGCCATCTCGACGATCGTGAGACTCGATGTGTTCGAACAGAAGATCGTCGCCGGTGGGCAGATCGCGTCGAGCTCGGCGAAGAGCTTCTTCTTTGGTTCGATCTGCTCGACGATCGCCTCGATGATGAGATCGCGGTCCTTGAAGTCGGCGAGGGAGGTCGTGCCGCGAAGTCGTCCGCGCGCCGCCTTCGCGTCCTCTTCAGTCGCGCGGCCGCTCTTCACGAGACGAGCGAGCGAACCGTCGACGCGCTGGAAGCCTTTGTCAACGAGCGATTGATCGACTTCGCGCACGAGCGTGTCGAGGCCCGCCTGCGCGCAGATCTGCGCGATGCCCGAACCCATTTGACCGAAGCCGATGACACCGACGCGCTGAATAGCCATCTCGATGGTGACCTCCTGCGAGAGCCCGGTCAGCATATGACGGCGTAGCGGCCTAACATTTCGGGGTGCCTCCCCTCACGCCAGCGGGCCGTGCCGTGCTGCGCGGTCCGGGCGCTACCGACGTCGCACTCGTCGTGAACGGCGAGTCGGTCACAGTCCGCGCGGCGCCTCGGCGGACGCTTCTCGACACGCTGCGCGAGAATCTCGCTCTCACTGGGACGAAGAAGGTCTGCGACGAGGGGACATGCGGCGCGTGCACCGTCCTGATCGACGGCCGTCCCGTCTATTCGTGCATGACGTTCGCTGTTGCCTGCGAGGGAAAGGCCATCGAGACCATCGAGGGGATCGCCAAGGATGGCGAGCTGCACCCGGTGCAACGCGCGTTCATCGATGCCGACGCCTTCCAGTGCGGCTTCTGCACCCCCGGCCAGATCATGTCGATCGTCGCGCTGGTGCGCGACAACGCCGGGCCGACCGAGGATGACGTCCGCCGCGCGGTCGCCGGAAACCTCTGCCGATGCGGCGCGTACCCGAACATCGTCAAGGCCGGCGTCAATGCAGGAAAGCGTCGCTGATGCCGCGCGTCGTTAAGAGCCGCGAGGAGTTCGAAGGCGAGATCTTCGAGTCGCTCGTTCTCGTCGAGGGCAAGGATCTCCCGCTCCACGCGACTGGCACGGAGTTCACGGAGATCTCGAAATCGCGACGCCGCGTCGATGGCATGCAACGCGTCACCGGTCGTGCCCGATACACGCAGGACGTCTATCCCCCCGGAATGCTCTACGTGCGCGTGCTGCGCAGCCCCTATCCGAGGGCGCGCGTGCGGCGCATCGACACAAAGAAGGCCGAAAAACTCCCGGGCGTCCGCGACATCCTGCACCGCTTCAACGCCGCAAAGGCGGCGTTCCGCGGTGAGGAGACGGTCTTCCGCGAAGAGGTCCGCTTCGTCGGCGACGAGGTCGCCGCGGTCGCGGCCGATGACGAGCAGACCGCGGTCGAGGCGCTGCGCCTCATCGAGGTCGACTACGAGCTGCTCCCGCACGTCGTCGATCTGGAGGAAGCCATCGGCGACATGGCGCCACGGCTCGAGACCGACGGCAATGTCGCCGAAGCGGCGACGCACAAGCGCGGCGACGCGAAGCGCGCGCTGAAGGAGGCCGACTTTGTCGTCGACGTCACCTACCGAACGTCGACGCAGATCCACAACTCGCTCGAGACTCACGGCGCGGTCGCGACGTGGGACGGCGAGCAGCTCACGGTGTACGAGTCCACGCAGCACACGTTCGCCGTGCGCCAGGGTCTCCGGACCGCGCTGAAGCTTCCGTTCTCAAAGATTCGCGTGTTGTGCGATTACATGGGCGGGGGCTTCGGCTCGAAGGGCGGCGTGGGGAAGCACTCGATCATCGCATCGCTCTTTTCGATGCGACTTGGGCGGCCGGTGCGATACGTCCTGACGCGCGAAGAGGAGAACATCGCCGCCGGCAACCGCTCGGCGACGCTCCAGCAGATGCGCATCGGCGGGAAGGGCGGCCGGATCACCGGGCTCGAACACATCTCGTGGGCCAACGTCGGCCAGGGCAAGTGGGTCGCGAATCCGACCGGCCCAACGAACACGCTCTACGACATCGCGAACCTGTCATCGAAGTCGTACAAGGTCGTCACCAACGCGGGCTCGCTCGCTGCCTTCCGCGCGCCGGGCTACGTGGAGGGGACCTTCGCGCTCGAGTCGGCGATCGACGAGCTCGCCGAAAAGATGGGCGTCGATCCACTGGTGCTCCGGCGCAAGCACGCCGCGTCGCCGAAGGACCCGATGGTCGGAAAGCGCTACTCCGACAAGCACCTCATCGAGTGCTATCGAATCGGTGCAGCGGAGATCGGCTGGACGCGCCGCCGCAAGTCGGGTGGCATTCGTGGCTCGGCCCCGCATCGTCGCCGCGGGATCGGCATGGCCACCCAGATTTGGGGCGGAGGCGGTGGACCACCCGCATACGCGACTGTGCACGTGAATCCCGACGGGACAGTCGTGCTCACGACGGGAACGCAGGACATCGGCACGGGGACGCGCACGATCCTCGCCCAGATCTGCGCGGACGAGCTCGGCGTGGAACTCGAGGACGTGCAGGTCCGGCTCGGCGACACCGACAACCCGTACGGCCCGATCTCGGCCGGATCGCTGACGACCGCTTCGGTCGGTCCCGCCGTGCGCATCGCCGCGCGCGATGCGAAGGAGCAGCTGCTCGGCGCGGCCGCAGGGGTCCTCGAAACTCCGAAAGCCGAGCTGCGCCTTGAGGGTGGCGTCGTCGTGACAAAGGGCGCGCGCGCACCGCTCTCGGAGATCCTCGGAAAGGTCGACAACAACACCGTGATCGGCAAGGGCGGTCGTCATCCGAATAACCCCGAGCTTTCGCTGCGGACGTTCGGGGCGCACTTTGCCGAGGTCGAGGTCGACGTGCGCACGGGCGAGATCACGGTCGAGCACATCGTCGCGGTGCACGACATCGGGCGGATCATCAATCCGACGACGGCCCGGTCGCAGGTCGAAGGCGGCGTGCTGCAGGCGCTCGGCTTCGCGCTGACCGAGGAACGCTTCCTCGACCGCGCGACCGGACGCGTGATGAACGCGAACCTCGAGAATTACAAGGTGCCCACCGTGAAGGACGTGCCCGCGAAGATCACGGTCAAGTTCGTGGATCGGCCGGACCGCAAGGCGAACAATCTTGGTGCCAAGGGCCTTGGCGAGCCGCCGATCATCCCGACTGCGGCGGCCATCGCGAACGCGGTTGCGAACGCCACCGGCGCGCGCGTGCGGCACGCGCCGCTCACCCGCGCCCGCGTGCTCGAGGCGCTCGCCATCGCCGGAGCTCGTTCTTGAACGCGTTCTCCTACGCGCGCCCGCGCGCACTCGCCGAAGCGCTCCGTCTTCTGCGCAACGGCGCGGTCGCCCTCGCCGGCGGCACCGATCTCGTCGGCCTGATGAAGGACGGCCTCGCCCGCCCGCAGGCGCTCGTTGACCTGACAGGCATAGAAGGTCTGCGCGGCTGGTCCCACGCGAAGGGTCGCGGTCTCCGCATCGGCGCGCTCACGCCACTCGTCGAGCTCGAGACGAGCGACGCGCTCGCGAAGACGATGCCGATCCTTCGCGAATCGTTGCGTGACGCGGCGACCGTGCAGCTGCGCACCATGGGCACGGTCGGCGGGAACCTCCTGCAGCGCAATCGCTGCTGGTACTTCCGCGATGAAGGAACGGTCTGCTGGCTGAAAGGCGGCAATCGCTGCTTCGCGATCGATGGAGAGAACCGCTACCACGCGATCATCGGCGCGAACGAGTGCCACATCGTGTCGCCGTCCGACCTCGTGCCGGCGCTTCTCGCGTACGACGCCGAGATCGCGCTCACGAGCTCGCGCGGCACGCGGCGGATGAAGCTCGCTGACCTCTTCGTCACGCCGCACGGCAAAGAGCGGCGGGAGCACTCGCTGCGTCCGGGCGAGCTCATCACCGAAGTGCGCATACCGGAGGCCGCGCTCGCGCGACGCGGCACGTATCTCAAGGCGATGGATCGGAAGGCGTGGAGCTTCGCCCTCGTCTCCGTCGCCGCGGCAGCCAGGATCGAGCGCGGCGTCGCACGTGACGTGCGTCTCATCATGGGTGGCGTTGCGCCGGTGCCGTGGCGCGTGATCGCCGCGGAGAAGGGCCTCGAGGGAAGCGCTCTTGACGATGCGAGCTGCGCCGACGCGGCGGACCGCATGCTCGCCGGCGCGACGCCGCTGCGCGACAACGGCTACAAGGTCACGCTCGCGCGCGAGCTCGTGCGGCGCGCGCTACGCTCGCTCGTCGCATGAACGCCGTCGCCGAGCGCGGGCTGGTCGAGGCGATCGAATCGACCCTCTTCATCTATCCGGCCGTCCATGGCCTCTCTCAGGACCTCGGTATCCCCGGGCTGCGCGGGCGCGTCACCAAGCTGTCGCATCCGCTCGCGAACCTCTGCGGGGACGCACGGTTCTCCGAGCGCGAGGCCGACGCCATGATCGAAAAGGTCCGCCAGCGCTACGGTGATCTTGCCTTCGGCTGGCTGACGGGACCTTCGACACGTCCTGCCGATCTTCCCTCGCGTCTCGAAGCGGCGGGCCTGCAGAACGTCGACAGCATCGCGGGCATGGCGCTCACGGACCTCGCCTTGCCGATCGAGGTCGATCCGAAGATTCGGGTGCGCGAGGTGACCTGGCAGCAGGCGGTCGCCAACAGCGAGGTGATGGCGCGGGCATACGGGCTGCCGACCGAGGTGATGCGCCTGTTCAACGAGATCGTCGCGCTGTCATCCGATCGCCTCAAAGCGCGCCCGTATGTCGCCTCGCTCGGCGACGACACGATCGTCGCGTGGGCTTGGCTCGTGTACTTACCGGATTCGCCGACCGTCCTGCTGGGCGGGGCGGCGACGCTTGAGGAGTACCGCGGCCAGGGCATGTACACGGCGCTCGTCGCGCGCCGGCTCGCGGATGCGCGTGCCGACGGCCGCACCGCCGCCGTCATTCAGGGGGACCGCCGCACGTCCGCGCCGATCTGCGCGAAGCTCGGCTTCCGAGAGATCTGCGGTTTGGAGATCTTCGCCTCCGCGCACGAGTAATGGAGCGGTCCGCGCTGGCGGCGGCGATCGATCGGAGCGCGGCTCTCGCGATGCGGCTTCACATGATCGGAGACGATCGTACCGAGCGCCGCCATGGACTCGCCGTCGCGCGGCGCGCCGGCCTGGTCTGCCTGTCGTCGACCGAAATGCCAGACGACCTCTTCACGCGAGCGCTCGGCTACGGCACCTTCGCGGCCGCAACACAGCGGCAGATCGACGCGGCCGTTCGTCATTACACCGCGCTCCGGCTTCCGACTCGCTTCGAGGTCATGCACGGCGCGGTCCCACGCGCGGCGGTCCGACTTCTCGTGCGCAACGGTTTTCGCGAGGAGAAGGGCGCTCGTCAGGTCCACGTCCTCGAGCTCACGCGTGCGCCGCGAGCTGTCGAGAGCGGAGAGCTGCGAGTCGAGCGCGTGAGGCGCGTCGATGCGATGCGGTACGCCAGGCTCGCGTCACGCGGTTTCGGCTCGAAAGGCCCGATCGGCCTCCTGTTCGAGCGCGGCTGGATCCGGCAACTTCGCTCGGGCCGATACGCGACCGCGTTCGTCGGTTCCGTCCGACGCACGCCTGCGGCGACCGGTGTCCTGGTCACCGATAGAAAAGCTGCAGGCCTGTACTCGGGGAGCGTTCTTCCACGCTTTCGCGGCAACGCCTTTCAGAACGCGATGATCCGCGCCCGCGTGCGCTACGGCTATGACCGTGGGTTCAGACTCTTCTACGCGATGAGCGAGCCCGACAACGCATCGGCGCGGAACGCCCGCGACGAGGGGTTCGTCACCCGATTTGAGATGCGTCGCTACATCCGGGAGACCGATTGATGCCCGCCGTTCGGCTCACTAGGCAGCTTCGCGTGTTCTGGCGTGTTCACCGCGCGTTCATGCGACTCACGGGCGGGCGGTTCGGCCGCGTCGGTCCGATGGACGCGCTCTTGCTCACGACGAAGGGACGAAAGAGCGGCGAGCGGCGCGATGTTGCCCTGAACTACCTGCGTGAGGGCGATGCGTACGTCGTCGTCGCCTCGTACACCGGCGAGGATCGCGACCCGGCATGGTGGCGCAACCTCGAGGCCGAGCCCGAGGCGGAGGTTACGGCCGCCGGCAAACGCCTGAAGGTGCGCGCGCGTCAGGCCGATGGCCCAGAGCGTGAGCGCCTGTGGGCGCGGTTGGTCGGGATAGACCCGGCGTACGCCGAATATCAAACGCGGACAAGCCGCCGGCTTCCAGTCGTCGTGCTAGACCCGGTCGCGTAAACCGTTGTCGACGGCCTGACGGAGCGCGGCCCTCAGATCGGCGAGAGCGATCGCTGGAATCGCGCGGGCTCGTACTCATCGGTGGCGAGATCGTCATCGAACCCATCCGTAAACGGCGATCCGTCGATGAGCGGCGCGAAATGCGCGGCGATCAGCGGCGGAAGCTCCGACATGTCGCGGAAGTTCGTGGGGATGTCGGCGAAGTACTCGACCACGTTCGCATGGTCGCCCTGGCGTAGGAACGAGGCCGTGACCCAACCGCGATAGCGCGGATAATCCTTCACCACCGGAATGCTCTCGGCGACGGCCCTGCGCAGCCGCGCGAAGCCGCGGTCCTCATCGGCGCGGTATCGCGGATGGTTCCAGCAAATGAAGTGGAAGAGCTCATGGCACGCCGACAGCCGCACCTGTCGGAGTCCTTCGTATGTCTCGACGCCGGCCGCGAGCCAGATCTCGTTGCGGTCTGGCCAGTACCCGCCGCCGCCGCGCGCTTCGTACCGAAAGAAAGGACAGCGCGCGCCGAGGGCGCGCAC
>Ga0184608_10000224_pt1 | contig 14279 bp, 16 predicted proteins | sample PLM1_30_coex_FD_133010 | JGI IMG/M metagenome (GOLD analysis project Ga0184608, IMG submission 133010) | Groundwater sediment microbial communities from an aquifer in East River, Colorado, USA - PLM1_30_coex | ecosystem: Environmental > Terrestrial > Soil > Riparian zone | place: USA: East...
CACATACTCGGCGCGCGGCCGGATGAGCCGGTTATCGGCGTGCTGCTCGAGCACGTGCGCGCACCAGCCGCTCATCCGGCTGATGGCGAAGATCGGCGTATAGAGGTCGAGCGGGATCCCCATCACGTAGTACATGGACGCGGAGTAGAAGTCCACGTTGCAGTAGAGCCCCTTCTCGCGCCGCATCACGGCTTCGATGATCTGCTGAATGGCATACCACTGCGGTTGGCCGGCTTTGCGTCCCAGCTCCTCGGACATTCGCCGCAAATGCGCCGCGCGCGGGTCCTCGGTGCGGTACACGCGATGCCCGAACCCCATGATCTTCTTTTTCTGGCCCAGCGCCGCGCGCACCCACGCTTCGGCACGGTCGGGGGCTCCGATCTCGAGCAGCATCTTCATCACTTCGGTGTTGGCGCCCCCGTGGAGGGGGCCCGCCAGCGCCGCCAGCGCGCCCGTGACGGCGCCGTGCATGTCGGCCAGGGTCGCGGCGATCACGCGCGCGGCGAAGGTCGATGCGTTGAGCTCGTGATCGGCGTGCAGGATCAACGCCACGTCGAGCGCCTTCACCGCTGCTGCGTCGGGCACGACGCCCGACGTCATGTAGAGGAAGTTGGCGGCGAGGTTGAGACCACGGCGGGGCGCGAGCGGTTTTTGTCCGTTCCGCAGGCGGTGGAACTGTGCCACCATCGTCGGCAATTGGGCGATCAGGCGCACCGCCTTCCGGTACTCCGCCGCCGCGGAATCGTCTCCCTTGTCGGGATCGACGAACACCGACGCGCTCGCGGCGGTGCGCAGCACGTTCATGGGCTCCGCGGTGAGCGGCGCGTCCTTGATGATCCGCTGCACGACCTTCGGCAGCTTCTGGGAGGCCTTGATCGCTTCCGTGAACGCCTTGAGCTGGGCGCGCGTGGGCAGATCACCCTGCAGCAGCAGGTAGGCGGTTTCTTCGAAGGTCGAATGGTCGGCGAGGTCGTGGATGTCGTAGCCGCGGTAAATGAGGCGGCCTTCCTCGCCGAAGACGTAGCAAATGGCCGACTGATTGGCGACGACGCCTTCGAGACCCTTGGCGGAGGTGGAAGACGGCTCCACAGCGGTAGGCATGGGACGCAGTTTACCTATGCCCAACACAAACGGGAAGCGAGCCGGCGGCTACGGCTCGACCAGGCCCCGCGCCATCTGACTCCGTTCGGGCTCGGTGAGCGCGACACCCTGCTGGAACAGGACGCGCCCCGCCCAGCAAGCGTCCGCCTCCGTGGCGGTCTGGAACTGACTCATGACGCTCGAGATCCGCGTTTGCTCGTTGTCGGGAAGGTTCGCAATGGCGGTCTGGAGACTGTGCGCCAGGACCTCGGCCGTGATGTGGCGGGCGGGACGCTGCTCGAGGCTCGCGATTTGCGCCTCGATCAGGAGGCCGGCCCAGTCCTCGAGATCCTGCCCCTCGAGCTCCGCCATCGCCAGGGTCATCTGCCCGCTCCCGGGCGTGCCACGCGAGAGTGCCGCGCAGATCGTTTCGTTGGAGCCGTCGAGCATCACCGACATCAGCTCCATGCGGCGGATCAAGGACGAATCCTCGAGCCGAACCAGCCCCTGGGCCACGAGGATCTGCACGCTGTCGCCCGCGCCGGAGCGGGCCAAGGCGCGCAGCGTGTTGCGGATTTCGGGCGTGGGGCTGCGCTTATCGATCTGGCGGAAAAAGGCTTCCTGGAGCGCGATCGTCTGCTTGACCACGCGCACCGCGTCGCCGCAAGCCACGACCAAACAGGTGCTCAGGACGACCGCGAGGGTACGCATACCCTCTGAAGGTATGTGTCGAGCTAGTGCTTCGCGAGATAGTGCTCGTCCCACGCCACGTCGAAGAGTCCGTTGCAGCGCTGGCACCGCATTGACGTAGGGTGGTCGAGGAGTTGAGCGCGGGCCCGGCAGCCGGGGCAGACACCGTATTGCTCGCCCCAGCTCGACGGGAAGCGGGGCGAGCTGCGCGGGGCCGCCACCACGGTCCACCGCAGCACCGGCTCGGACGCGAGTTGCAGTTGGGCGCGGGGGACCGGCAGCGGCTTTCCCCTCACGTTCAGCGTGGCTTCCATGGATGTCAGCTTGACGATGCGATACCAGGCTCCACGTCGCAGAGGCGACGGCGCATCGACGTTGAGGCGGGCCCACTGGAAGGCAGGCGTCGGCATGGTCTATGGAAGAGCGCCTCAACTGCCCGCAGGTAACGTCTGGCATACGGTAGGACATCGCTGATCAGTGCCCGGGCCGAGAATCGAACTCGGATGGGGTTGCCCCCACCGGATTTTGAGTCCGGCGCGTCTGCCAGTTCCGCCACCCGGGCTTTCCAGCGACGGAATATAGCCGCCTGCAGCGAGATGCACGCAACGCGCGTCCGGTAACGCGCGTCGCGAAGGTCGTCCCCTGAGCGGCGACGCGGTGGTCGCCGACGAGCCACACGTTGTTGGCGTAGCGCCCCCACAGATTGCGGCCCGCGCTGCCCCGCGCGCGCACGACACCTCCCGCGGCACGTCCCTTGCCCACCGGGCGCCTGGGCCGGGATGGGCCCGGTCCTGCAACGGGAGATTCGGACAATGAACCGATTCGCACTGACGTCCCTGGCTCTGGCCGCGACGCTCGCCGCGTGTCAGGAGAATGGGACGAATCCCGACATCACCGCGGCCACGACGGCCGGGGGCGGGAGCGTGCAGGTGACGCGCTCGTTCGAGATGCCGGTGCGCGCCGCCGTCACGACGGCCGTGACGGGCTGCGACAACTCGCCCGGACCCTACATCACCGTCGAGGGCGGCCTGTCGCTCGGCGGATTGGGAAGCCGCATGATGTTCACGAACAACGCGAAGGGGACGCACACCTACACCGACGAGGCGCACGTCGACCTGACGGTCGTGCCCGCGGGCGAGAGCATCAGGATTCCGAAGCAGCCCGTCCTGGGCGGCGTCGGAGGCAACCCCTTCATCTGGATCCAGCTCGAGGATGGCCAGGGGCGGGCGCTCACGGGTGAGGTGTATCTCGGCCGCTGCGTCCAGGGTCTCACCAAGGCCACCGGTGCCGACTTCTCGAGCGCGGCGCGAGCCCTCGCAACGATCGCCGTCTCGGACTGCCAGAACAGCCCGGGTCCCTACATCACGCTGGACGGAGATCTCTATGTTTCGGCGGGACTCGACGCGGTCCTCATCTTCCAAAACAACGACAACCCCGTGGGCGGCCCACACCGCGCCACGGCCGACAACGTCGTGAAGGTACAGCTCGTGCCGCCGGGCCACGACGTGCGGTTCAACAAGCAGCCGTCCCGCGGCGGCGTGGGCGGCAATCCGTGGATCTGGTTCAACTTCCTCAATGGCGCAGGCGTGGCCATGGAGGATCCGAGCCTGCTCGGCCGTTGCGAGCAGCTGTCTAAGGCTTAGATCGGTCGACGGCCCGGCCGCGGACGCCGTCCTTCGGGGCGCGCCCGCGGGCCCGGGCCAACCGCTCCTGTCTCAGCGCCGTGGACGTCGCGGCAGTTCGCTCCACACCTCCGTCCGCATGCCCCCCCCGAGCGCTCCCCCGACCAGCGCTCCACCCGCCGCGCCCGCCGTGGCCCCGATGAAAACGCCGAGACCGGCGAATGGGTCCCCCGAGTCCATGGTCGCAGAGGCGACGACTGCCCCCACGATGCCACCGACCAGGACGCCGATCAGCGCCCCTTCTCGGGTGTGGCCATAGCTCCCGCGCGTGACAGCCAGTCCACCCAGGTCGCCCAAGGCGAGAGGTTGAGGCGCAATGTCGTAGCCCGTTAGCAGGACGATGGTGTCTCGGGTCACCCGCACGACGTTCCCTACGATCGGCGCTCCGCCATGCGGCGCGGCACGCACGCGCATCCCAGGCCACGGCCCGATCGCCTCCGCATCCAGTCGCGCATCCATCGCCCGGAAGAGACTGGGCGCGCGGTCACGATGACCCAGCTCGAGCAACTGCGCGGGATTGGTGACGACGCGGACCGAAGTGAGCGACCCGGTGTCCCGTGCGATCCAGAAGCGAACGTACTCGCCCTTGCTGAAGAGCCCCGGTGGTTTTCGCCCGATGACCACGCGGGTGAGTGAATCGGGCCGGGTGACCTCGGCCACCGCCAAGCCCTGTTGGCGAACCGCCGCTTCGGCGGCCGCCGTAAGGGTGTCCGGTGATGCGGCATAGTGGGCGAGCTGGCCGGCGTCGGGCGGCAGCCCCCGCATCATGCCAACCGTTGCGCAGCCCACGGCTGCGGGGAGCACTGCAATGAGCGACAGGCGAGACACGTACATCAGAGGCTCCGTGTGCAGGGTTACACGGAGCCTCGCTTTCGGCCGTCAAGCTCGCGTCAAGCCGGCTTCAGATGCGTCCTTGTCGCGGGCGCCGCCCTGGCAGGCGCTGCCCCGGCGGGCGCGCGCCAGGCCCCACGCGCTCGCCGCGCCGCTGCTCGCGCATCTCATTCACCCGCCGCATCAGCATTTCGCGCATCCGCTGGTAGCGCGCCCGCTGCACCGGGGTCAAGTACCCGGCCATCTCCCGGTCTTCGTCCTGCTCGAGCTTGAGCATCTGGGCGCGCGCCGCCTGGTTGCCATCCATGAGCTTCCTCACGCTGTCAGCGTTGGCCGCGACACCCGGCTGCATCTGATCCTCGAGCGCGCGGCGCCGTTCCATCTGTTGGCGCATGAGGGCGCGCCGCTGTGTCCCGAACCGCTCCTGGCTGGCGCGCAGCTTCGTCGCCTGGTCGGCTGTGAGCCGCAGCTCCTCCTGCACGTGCCGGGAGAACCGCTCCTCGATCTGCGCACGCAGCCGCTCGGCCTCGGCCGTGTCGGGGCGTGCCGGGTCCTGCGCCGAAAGGCCGGGGGCGAGGACGAGACTGAGAACCAGACAGAGTCGCTGCATTATCCCTCCAAGGAGCGCAGCACCGCGCGGAGCTGCTGCGGATCGAGATCCTCGAGATCGCCCTCCGGAAGCGTCGTGTTTCCGAGGTCCAATGTCTCGTCCAGCGTGTTGAACACGTCGCGCAACTCATCGGCGCTGAGATCGGTCAAGTCATCGGTGACGAAGTGCGCGTCATGCGCAGCCTTCGGACCGTCCATCTGCCGCACCACGAGGCCACCGCCCATGAGCAGCAGGAGCGCCGCTGCGATCCGCAGCCAGGCGGGCTGGATCCACCCGGGACGCGTGGCCCCAGCGGGCTCGCGACGCAGCTGCTCAACCACCGCCACGGCGATGCGCTCGACGTCTACGCGCTCAGCCGCCGCGGATCCCAACCGCCGAGCCGCCTCGTGCAGCTTGGCGTCGTGCAAGTTGCCGTCGTGAAACTTGGCGTCTTCGCTCACTGCAGCATCTCCTTCAATCGCTTGACCGCATGGTGGTAGTGCACCCGCGCGGCTCCTTCGGTCGTATCGAGCGCCGCCGCGATCTCGTCGTACTCGAGGCCTTGCTGAGCGCGAAGCAAGAACACTTCGCGCTGCAGCCTGGGAAGCTCGCCTACCCCCACCGCGAGCCGAGCTTCTGCCTCCCCCGCTTCGGCCCGCTCGTGCGGGTTGCCGTCGCGCGCCGTCAGGCTGTCATCCAGGGGCACCACTTTGTGCCGCGCCGCCCGCCGGCCGTGATCCTTCAGCACGTTGCCGCCGATCGTCAGCAGCCAAGTCCGGAACTGACACTGCCCGCGGAATCGGTTCACCGCGCGGAACGCGCGAATGAACGCCTCCTGCACCAGGTCCTCGAGATCCGCCTCCGGCGCGCCTGCGCCGGCCAGAAAACGAGCCAGGGCGCGCGTGTGACGCCGGACCAGCTCGGCCGCCGCCTGCTCATCGCCCTCCTGCCACGCGGCAATGAGCGCCGGGTCGGGCGCGGGAGCCGGGGCTGGTGTGGCGGCGATCGACTGGGGTTGGGCCATTGGCTCCGATACGGTGGACGTGGGAGTGGCGGGAATATTAAGAGGTATCGGGTATCGGGTATCGGGTACCGGGTCTCGGGTGGTGCAGACCCGGCACCCGGTACCTGGTACCCGGTACCCTTGCCGGGCCAGAACTGTCTACATAGCTTCTGATTTCGAACAAGCGTTCGAACCCATGCGCCCCTACGACGAACGCCTCGACCACCTTCTCGCCCAGGCCGCCCGGGTCTTTGCCGAGAAGGGCTACCACTCCACGACGATGCGCGACCTCGCCGCGGCGAGCGGGATGTCGCTCGCTGGGATGTACTACTACACGCGGGGCAAGGAGGACCTCCTCGCCCTGATCCAGGAGCGGTGCTTCAGCCGCGTCCTGGCGGGCGCAGAGCACGCGGTGGCGGCGGCCCCCGATCCGGCGGATCGACTCCAGGCGTTCATCCGGCACCACGTGACGTTCTTTGCCGGTCACATGGCCGAGATGAAGGTGTTGTCGCACGAACCGGCGCACGGCGTCACGGCGATCAAGCGGCGCTACGTGGACCTGCTCGAGAAACTGCTCAAAGACGCGGCGCCCGACGAAGCAGCCGTCGACCGCAGTGCGGCGGCCTACGTGCTCTTCGGGATGATGAACTGGATCTACAATTGGTACGACCCGGCGGGCGAGATCGATCCTCGCCGTCTGGCGGATCTCATCGCGGGCATCTTCCTCGGCGGATTCGTCGAGGCTCCGGAGGAAAAGGTTACCCATGGCCACGCTCACTGAACCTCAGATCAAGACACTCATTCAGTACCGGACGGAAGACGGGCTCGCGATCATCGAGCTCGACGATCCACCGGCGAACACGTACACCCATGAGATGATGCGCCAGCTCGACGACGCGATCCTCAAGGCGCGGTTCGACGACGACGTCCACGTGATCGTGATCCGCGGACGCGGCGACAAGTTCTTCTCGGCGGGCGCGAACATCGGCATGCTCAACACCGTCACGCCGCGGTTCAAGTACTTCTTCTGCCTGCATGCCAACGAAACCTTGAACCGGCTCGAGCAGACGCCCAAGCTGACGATCGCGGCCCTGAACGGGCACACGGTGGGCGGTGGTCTCGAGATCGCGATGGCGTGCGACATCCGCCTCGCCAAGGAAAACGCCGGCAAGATCGGGCTGCCTGAAGTCAATCTGGGCGTGCTCCCCGGCACCGGCGGCACCCAACGCCTGGCGCGGATGCTGGGCAAGGCGCTGTCGATCGAGCTGATGGTGAAGGGGGAGCTGTTCTCGTTCGACCGCGCCAAGGAAATCGGGCTCGTGAACGAGATCTTCCCGGCCAAGGATTTCTGGGACCAGGTCGTCCTGTACGCCAAGCAGTTCTGCCCACCCCACAAGGCGTCGAAGGCGGTGGGGTTGATCAAGCGGGCGGTACAGTCGGGCGCGGAGGTGCCGTTCGAGTCGGCGCTCGCGATCGAACGGGAGCTGCAACAGCAGCTGTTCCAAAGCGAGGATGCCAAGGAAGGGATCGCCGCGAATCAAGAGAAGCGCGTGGCGGAGTTCAAGGGGAAGTGAAGACCGACCTCTTCATCAATAACGAGTGGCGGCCGGCCGCCTCGGGGAAGCGCTTCCCCGTCGTGAACCCGGCCACCGAAGAGGTGATCGCCGACGTCGCCGCCGGCGAGGCGGGCGACGTGGACAATGCGGTCCGGGCCGCGAAAGCCTGCTTCGAATCTCAAGCGTGGCGGGAGATGTCAGGGAGGAAGAGAGGTAAACTCCTCTTTAGAGCGGCGGACCTGCTCGAGGCGCGGCTGGAGGAGTTTTCGAGGCTCGAGAGCGCGCAGAACGGCAAGACGCTGTTCGAGGCGAAGATCGAGCTGACCATGACCGTCAACACGCTGCGCTACTACGCGGGGTGGGCCGACAAGATCGTGGGCGATACGCTTCCGGTCGACGGTCCCTTCCTCACCTACACGCTGCGCGAGCCGATCGGCGTCGTCGGAGCGATCGTGCCCTGGAACTTCCCGCTCAACATCGCGAGCTGGAAGTTCGCCCCAGCGCTGGCGGCCGGGTGCACCATCATCCTGAAGCCGGCGTCCGAAACGCCGCTCACTGCCCTGCTCTTTGGCGAGGTGGCGCTCGAGGCGGGTTTGCCTCCAGGCGCGTTCAATGTGGTGTCGGGCGGCGGATCGACGGCCGGGGCTGCGCTGGTGCGTCACCCGGACGTGGACAAGATCTCGTTCACCGGCTCGACCGAGGTGGGCCGCCGCATCATGCAGATGGCGTCCGACACGAACAAACGCGTGACGCTCGAGCTGGGCGGCAAGAGCCCCAACATCATCTTTGCGGATGCCGATCTGAAGGCTGCCGTACGCGGTGCACAGACCGGCATCTTCTACGGCAAGGGCGAGGTCTGCGCCGCGGGCTCGCGGCTGCTGGTCGAGCGGTCGGTACACCAACAGGTGATCGAACAGCTCGCTGACGGGGCGAAGAAGCTCACGCCGGGTGATCCGCTCGACAAGAACACGCGCCTTGGGGCGCTCGTGTCCAAGAAACAGCAGGAGACGGTGCTCTCCTACATCAAGCAGGGCGTGGACGAAGGGGCAACACTCGTCGCCGGCGGCAAAGCCGTGAAGCCGAACGGCAAGGGATTCTTTGTCGAGGCGACGGTATTCGACGGCGTGCAGCCGGAGATGACGATCGCCCGCGAAGAGATCTTTGGCCCTGTGCTCGCGGTGCTCACCTTCGACGATTTCGAGCACGGCGTGAAGCTCGCGAACCAGACGATTTACGGCCTGGCCGCTGGGCTGTGGACGAAGGACATCCAGAAGGCGCACCGCGCCGCCAAGGCGATCCGGGCAGGGACCGTGTGGATCAACTCGTACAACTTCTACGACTCGGGCGCGCCGTTCGGCGGGTTCAAGGCGTCCGGGTTCGGTCGCGATCTCGGGCGCGAAGCGCTGGACGGTTACCTCGAGACCAAGACGGTGTGGGTCCAACTGTGACGGAGGCGTTCATCACGGCCGCCTTGAGAACTCCCGTGGGAAGACACGGCGGATCGTTGGCGAGCGTTCGCGCCGACGACCTCGCGGCGGTGCCGATCAAGGCCGTCGTCGAGCGAAGCGGCGTCGATCCCATGAAGATCGATGACGTGATCCTCGGCTGCACGAATCAGGCGGGTGAGGACAACCGCAACGTGGCGCGGATGGCGCTGCTCCTGGCGGGCCTGCCCGTGGAGGTGCCGGGCCAGACCGTGAACCGCTTGTGCGGCTCCGGTCTTCAAGCGGTGGCCAGTGCCGCCCAGGCGATCAAGGTGGGTGAGGGGGAAACGTTCATCGCGGGCGGCGTCGAGAGCATGACGCGCGCGCCCTACGTGACGCTGAAATCAGGCGAGCCCTGGAGCCGCAAGACACCCGAGACGGCCGACACCACGGTCGGATGGCGGTTCACGAACCCGCGCCTCAAGAAGGAATGGACAATCTCCCTCGGCGAAACGGCCGAGGTGGTGGCGCAGCAATACCACATCTCGCGCGCCGAGCAGGATGCCTTCGCGGTGGAGAGCCAACACCGTGCGGAAAAGGCGTTGAAGGACTGCGTATTCACCGACGAGCTCGTCCCCGTCCCCCTGCCCGACGGATCGTCGTTCTCGAAGGATGAATATCCCCGCGCGGGTACCACGCTCGAAGCCGTCGCAAAGCTGAAGCCCGCGTTCAAGAAGGACGGCACCGTGACGGCGGCGACGTCGAGTGGGATCAACGACGGCGCGGCCGCGCTCCTCGTCACATCAAATGCCGGGAAAGCCTTGGCGCGAATCGTCGCCAGCGCCGTGGCCGGCGTCGATCCGAGCTGCATGGGGTTGGGCCCCATCCCGGCCACGCAAAAAGCCCTGAAGCGTGCCGGGCTCAAGATCGATCAAATCGATCTCGTCGAGCTGAACGAAGCCTTCGCGGCTCAGGCGATCGCCTGTATCCGCGAGCTGAAGCTCGACCCCGCCAAGGTCAACATCTACGGCGGTGGCATCGCCCTCGGTCACCCGCTAGGCTGCACAGGCGCCAAGCTTCTGACGACGTTGGTCCACGCCTTACATCGTACGAAGTCTTCTTACGGTTTAGTGACCATGTGCATCGGCGTCGGCCAAGGGATCGCGCTGATCGTGGAGCGCGTCTGATGGCGGCGTTCGAGCGCGTCCTCGTCGAAATCTCGGGTGGCATCGGCACGCTCACCCTGAATCGACCCGAGAAACTCAACGCGTTCGATGCGGGCGGCTGCGACGACCTCATCGAGGCGCTGCGCATGCTCGCCACCTCGGATGCCGTGAGGGTCATCGTCCTGACTGGCGCGGGCCGCGCCTTCTGCGCCGGCGCGGATCTATCGGTGCTGGGCCACGACGGCGCCAGGCTCGTGGCCGCCGGCAAAGAGATCGCGCTCCTCATCCGCTCCGCACCGAAGCCCGTTCTCGCGGCGGTCAACGGGGCCGCCGCGGGGGGCGGCGCGAACCTCGCCCTTGCCTGCGATTACCGCCTGGCGTCGGATGCCGCGACGATCGGTCAGGTGTTCCACAAGCTCGGTCTCAGTCTCGATTGGGGCGGGAGCTACTTCCTGCCGCGGTTGGTCGGGATCGCGAAGGCCCTGGAGCTGACGTGGAGCGCCCGCATGGTCCCCGCCGCCGAAGCCGTGCAGCTCGGGCTGTTCGACCGCCTCGTCCCCCACGCCACCCTCGGCGCCGAAACGCGCACGCTCGCCGAGACCTGGGCGGCGATGCCGCCGCTCGCGGTCCGCAAAGCGAAGGACGCGCTGTATCGGTCGGAACGCAGTACGCTGACGGAGATGCTCGACCGCGAGATCGTAGACCAGACCGCGCTGTTCCAGACCCCGGAAGCCCGCAACCTGATCAGGAGCCGCTGATGGTGCGCAAGCTGGGCAACTTCGACGACTGGATCGACTACTTCCGCTACTGGCAGGACTCGATCGGCTTGCCGCAGGGTGAGCTCCGGACCTTCACCTTCGACGCGAAATTCGGCGACGCGGAGGTGCCGCACATCGAGTTCGGGCATTACAAGGGGCAGCGCAAGTGGCCGACCGTGATGCACATCCCCGACCAACGGATTCGTGACGCGTTGCTCAATCTCATCGTGTATCAGGGCGACACCGAGTTCGCGTCGGTCGAGCAGCAGCGCAACCTGCTGCACCATGCGCCCTCCGACTACGATCTGCTGTCGTTACAGCGCGTGATGACGGAGGAGATGCGCCACGGCTGGCAGATGTCGTACCTGTTGTGCACGTATTTCGGCGACGAGGGCAAGCGCGAGGCGGCGAAACTGCTCGACCGCCGTGCCGACGAAGGCGAGCGGTTGCTCGGGTCGTTCAACGAGATCGTGGACAACTGGCTGGACTTCTTCACCTACACCCAGTTCATCGACCGCGACGGCAAGTTTCAGCTCAAGATGCTCTCGGTCTCGGCGTTCGACCCGTTGGCGCGCTCGATGGGCCCGATGCTCAAGGAAGAGTCCTTCCATTTGGGAACCGGGAACAACGGCCTGCTGCGCATCGTCAAGGCGGGCAAGATGCCGCCCGAGGTGATCCAGCGGTTCTTCTATAAGTGGATCCCGACGGCGTTCGACCTGTTCGGCACCGATAACTCCTCGTCGGCGCATTGGGCCTACGTCTGGGGGCTGAAGGGTCGCTACGACGAGCGCGAGAACACGCAGGAGCCGGACAAGGCGAAGCTCAACGAGTACGGGCGAGGCCTGTACCGGCAGGAGATCGTCAAGCTGGTCGAGCGGCTCAACATGTTCATCCCGGAGCGCGAACGGCAGCTCAAGGTCCCGGACCTGAAGTTCAACCGCCGCATCGGCCTCTACGCCCACCAGCATTTCACGGTGGACGGCGAACCGCTGGACGCGGCGAAATACCCGGCGTACCTGACGTCGGTGCTGCCCCGGCCTGAGGACATCGCGGTGGTGCACAGCATTGAAAAAGAGCCGGACTGGATCGAGGCGAAGAAGGCCGACAGCCTCACGTGAGGCCGCTCGTCATCGCCCACCGTGGAGCCTCGAGCATCGAGCTCGAGAACTCGCTGGCGGCGTTCCGGGCCGCGGCTCCCCAAGGCGCTGACGGCGTCGAGCTCGACGTCCATGCCACGGCGGACGGCGAGTTGATTGTGCATCACGATGAGACGGTCGGCGGCGCGCGCATCGCCAAGTCCACTGCGCAAGCGATCGCCGCGCTGCGTCTCAAGAACGGCGAGCCGGTCCCGACCCTGTCACAGGCGCTCGGCGCCGTGGCGCCGCGACTCCAGGTGTTCATCGAGGTGAAGACGCTCGACCCGCGCTGGGATGCGCGCCTGTTTGAGACGATGGACCGCGGGCCGAACCCCGCGGGATACGCCGTCCACAGCTTTGACCATCGCATCGTCCGGCGACTCAGTGAGAAGCGACCAGGGCTGCGGTGCGGAGTGCTGTCGAGCTCCTATCCTGTCCGGCCGCTCGCGGCGCTGCAAGATGCCGGCGCGTCGATCCTGTGGCAGGAGCGCACCGTCGCGGACGAGATGTTGGCTCGCACACTCCACGATGCGGGGATGAGCCTCTTCGTGTGGACGGTGGACGAGCCGGCGGATCTCGCCAGGTTCGTCGCGATGGGAGTCGATGGGATCTGCACCAACTTCCCTGCCCGCGCATGAGCCTTCCCCGGGTAGCGGTCGTTGGTGCCGGGACGATGGGTCACGGTATCGCCTACGTCGCCGCGCTCGCCGGGTGCGAGGTGGCGCTCAACGACAGCCGGGCCGACGCGCTGCCGCAGGCCCGGGCCAAGATCGACGAGCTGCTCGCGGGCGCTGTGAAGCGCGGCAAACTCACGGACGAGGGGCGCGTGCACGTCGCGGGCCGCCTGCACGTCGAGCGCATGCTCGCCGACGCCGTCCAGGGCGCGGGCCTGATCATCGAAGCGGTCGTGGAGGATTTCGCGGTGAAGCAACGTCTCCTCGCCGAGATCGAGCGCGCGGCACCGCCGGGCGCGCTGCTCGCGTCGAACACGTCGTCGTTCTCGATCGGGCAGCTCGCCGCGGCGCTCGAGGCGCCGGGCCGGCTCGTCGGAATGCACTTCTTCAATCCGGTGCACTTGATGAAGCTGGTCGAGGTCGTCACGCATGGTCGCACCGAGCCGAGCGTCACCGATCGCGCGGTGTCTTTCGCGCTGCAGCTGGGGAAGGAGCCGATCGTCGTCAAGGATTCGCCCGGCTTTGCGTCGAGCCGGCTCGGTGTCGTGCTGGGCCTCGAGGCGATGCGGATGCTCGAGCAGGGTGTCGCGAGCGTAGAGGACATCGACAAGGCGATGGAGCTGGGCTACAACCATCCGATGGGGCCCCTCAAGCTCACCGACCTGGTCGGGCTCGACGTCCGGCTGGCCATCGCCGAGTATCTGCACGCCACGCTCAAGCTGCCGCATTACGCGCCACCGGCGATTCTGCGCGACAAGGTGAAGAAGGGCGAATTGGGGAAGAAGACGGGAAAGGGGTTCTACACCTGGAGCGCCTGACCCGCATCACCGATGTCCACATTCACATTCAACCCTGGCGGGACCTGAAGCCGCGGGTCCAGGAAGCCATGCGCAAGGGGAAGGAGAGTCATTGGGACTTCCTGCTGTCGCTCATGGATGACCCCAAGGCGCTGCTGGACGTGATGGACCGCTCGGGCGTGTGGCGCGTGGGACTCGTCAATTACCCGAGCCCCGACGTGATGGGCTTCGATGATTCGACGAACACCTTCGCCGCCAAATACGCGCGGGCCAACCCGGAGCGGTTGCTCCCGTATGGCGGCGTTCACGCCCGCTTCACGAAGGATCCGGCGGGCGACGTGGACCGGCTGGTGGATCTCGGGATCCGGCTCCTCAAGATTCACCCGCCGCATCAGTGCTTCGCCGCCAACGCGTACACGGAGGGGCTCGCAGCGCTCGGCGCCGTCTATCGCCGCTGCGAGGAGCGAGGGCTGCCGGTCATGGTCCATACGGGGACGTCGATCTTTCCGGGCGCCCGGTCGAAGTACGGCAACCCGATGGAGCTCGATGACGTCGCGATCGATTTCCCCGACCTGCGGCTCGTCATGGCTCACGGTGGACGGCCGCTGTATATGGAAGAGGCATTTTTCATTCTGCGACGTCATGGGAACGTCAGGCTCGACGTGTCGGGCATTCCGCCCGCCAAGCTGCTGGAGTACTTTCCCCGCCTTGCCGAGATCGCGGACCGGGTCTTGTGGGGCACCGATTGGCCCAGCCCGGGAGTGAAGGATCTGCGGCAGAACATCGATCAGTTTCTGGCGCTCCCCCTCTCGGACGCGCACCGGAAGGCGATCCTCGAGACCAATGCCCTGGATCTGTTTCCTGCTCGCTAGCACGGCCGTGCAGGCCCCCCC
>Ga0184608_10000226_pt1 | contig 14251 bp, 12 predicted proteins | sample PLM1_30_coex_FD_133010 | JGI IMG/M metagenome (GOLD analysis project Ga0184608, IMG submission 133010) | Groundwater sediment microbial communities from an aquifer in East River, Colorado, USA - PLM1_30_coex | ecosystem: Environmental > Terrestrial > Soil > Riparian zone | place: USA: East...
CCCTCCTCCATCTTGTAGACGTCGAGGAGGGCGTTCACCATCCGCAGGAGCTCGCTGATGTTCGACTCGGAGAGTCGCAGGAGCTCGTCGAACTCAGCACGACCTGGCTTGAGCTGGCCCATGCGGACAAGCTGCATGAAGGCGACGACGCTGTTGGCGAGGTTGCGAATGTCGTGCCCGAGCATGCCGATGAGCTCTTTGCGCGACTGCTCCATGCGCTTGAGATCGCCGGCCGTCTTCCGCAGCTCGTCCTGGAGTCGCTTCGTAAAGATCGCGCTGCGGACTCGAGCCGCAAGCTCGATGGGTTCGAATGGCTTGGTGAGGTAGTCGATCCCGCCTACCTCGAACCCCTTGCTCAGGTCTTCGTATCGATCCTTCGCCGTGACGAAGATGACCGGGATGTCCGCGGTCTCCGGCTGCGACTTGAGACGGCGGCAGGTCTGCCAGCCGTCGAGACCCGGCATCATCACGTCGAGCAGGATCAGATCGGGCTGCTCGCTTCGGGCGAGCGCGATAGCTCGCTCGCCGGAGCTCGCGACCTGCGTCTGGCAGCCGATCGCTTCGAGGCGACGCGCCAGGAGCTCAACGTTCGCGATCTCGTCGTCGACGATGAGCACCCGCCCGAGCGTGATCGGCACGGGACCGCGAACGACCGGTGCCGCGCCATTGCGCGCGAGCGGGACGTGCGCGGCGCCGCCCGGGAAGTACCGGAGGAGGATCGCGCGCAGCTCCGCCGGCGCGAAAGGCTTGGACACGAAGTCATCGCAACCGGCCTCGATCGCGCGCGCCCGGTCCGACGGGAGCGCGAGCGCGGAGACGGCGATGATCGGGATGCTCGCGGCCCACGGCTCGGTGCGGAGCGAGCGTGTGAGGCTCCACCCGTCCATCCGCGGAAGCAGAAGGTCGACCAGGATCGCGTCGGGCCGCTCGACCCGCGCGAGGTCGAGGCCCGCGACGCCGTCGACGGCGGTGAGGGCTTCGTGACCCGACGCACGGATGATTCGCGACGCGACGTCGAGATTGTTCGCGTCGTCCTCGACGACAAGCACCCTCGCCATCAGCGTCCCGCCCCGGTCCGGGTGAGGAGCGCGGCCTCGCCGCCGGCGCGAACGCGGATCGGCAGGGTGAAGTGGAACGTGCTTCCCCGCCCGACCTCGCTGTCAACCCAGATGCGGCCGCCGTGCAGCGTCACGAGGCGCTTGGAGATCGCGAGACCGAGGCCGGTCCCGCCGTACCGCCGCGTGGTCGAGCTGTCAGCCTGACGGAATTCGTCGAACACGTAGGCCTGCGCCTCGGGGCTGATGCCGACGCCGGTGTCGGCGACCGAGACCGTGACCCAGCCTTCGGCGGCGTTCGCGGCGACCGAGACAATTCCCCGTTCGGTGAACTTCACGGCGTTCGCGAGCATGTTCGCGAGGACCTGACGCACCCGCGCACGGTCCGCCCACACGTTCGGCAAGCCTTGTGGAATCACCGAGCGCACCTGGAGGCCCTTCTCGTCGGCGTGCGGGCGGACGAGCTCGAGCGCCTCCTCAGTGACCTCAATGATGTTGACCTCTTCGATGTTCAGCTCCATCTTGCCCGCCTCGATCTTCGCGAGGTCGAGAAGGCCGTTGATGAGACCGAGCAGGTTGTCGGCGGCCTGCGCGACACGGAAGAGGTCCGTCTGCTGCTGCGCGGTCATCTCCCCGTCGAGGCCGTCGAGCATCAGCTTCGTGTAGCCGATGATCGCGTTCATCGGCGTGCGGAGCTCGTGGCTCACGGACGCGAGGAATTCGCTCTTCAACCGGTTCGCGCGTTCGAGCTGCAGGTTGTTCACACGCAGCTCGCCGACGAGGTCGGCGTTCTCGTTCGCAACGGAGACCAGACGTGCGATCGTGCGCAGCGCCCGCGCCTGGGTGTCGGTGAGCTCGCGCTGATCGTGGAAGTACGCGGACAGCAGACCGATGGTGCGGCCGCGCGCTGAGAGCGGAACGTGCGCGACGAATCGCAGCTCACCCGCCGAAACCGCCGACAGCCGTATGCGGTCGGCGTCGGCCTCGGATCGCACCAGCACGCGCATCGCGAGCGTGACCGCGGTCTCGGGGGCGATGCCGACGGTCGCCGGCGCGGAGAGCCTTCCGCCGGAACCGGGAGGCGCTCCCGGAGGATCCTCGCGGATGACGATGGCGCCGCCGTCTGCGTTCAAGAGGGAGACCATGCGGTCGAGCGACCGCGCGAAGATCCGCTCCGCGTCCGTGACACCGACGACCGCGTCGGCGACCTCGTTCACCGCGCGCACCTCGTCGAGGTACTCGCGCTGGGCGCGTTCGCGTTCGTAGAGCGACGCGGCCATCGTGTCGAAAGCGCGCTCGAGGGTCCCGATCTCGTGGGCCGATACCTGCTGCACCCGCGCCGCGAGGTCGCCCGCCTCGATCCGCTGCGCGGCGGCGGCAAGATTGCCGAGCGGCACGGTGATGCTCCGCGCGGTGCGGTAAGCGAGCAATGTGACGAGTCCTACGAGGGCGAGGGCCACGACGATGAGGATGCCGATGAGGGTGCGTTGCGCTTGGTCGACCGCTGCCGTGGGCACAAGGACCGCGAGCAGGCCCGGGTTCTGCCGCTCGGATCGCATCACGCGGAAGATGGCGTAGTAGTTCGTGTCGTTGATAGTCAGGTTCTGGATCAGGAGGTCGTTGGACTCCGCGTCGACCTGGTCGACCGTCGGGAAGACGGTGTTCTCGGGGAAGGTGACCGTTGAGGTCCGCACCTGGCCATTCCAGATAAGGGCGAGGTCGGCGCTCGAGCGGGCCTTGATGTTGTTCAGGAAGTCGGCGCCGAGTCCGTTGCCCACCTCCATCATCCCGATCGGGTCGGTCGCCTGGTTGCGAATGACGTAGATGGCTTTGACGACAAGTCCCGTGGGCTCGTCGTACAGGACTGAGTACTGCTGTGCCTCGGCGCGCGCCGCGTTCACGAGCTCGGGTTCGAGGGTATCGCGAGTTTGCTCCTGGGCTGGGGCGATGATCCGTCCGTTGGTATCCGCCACGTTCATGTCGCTGACCTGGAGGCGCGCCTTCAGAGGCAGAAGGAAGTTGATCAGGCCTTCGCGATCGCGGGCCTCCGTCAGCTCCCGCGTGGTCGGAAGGCTGGCGAGGAGCTGCGCAGCGCGGACCGCCGACGTCGTCGTATCAGAGATCTCGGCTTTCGCCACCTCGGCGAGGATTAGCGACTCATCGGCGAACTGCGTGATGATGAGCTGGTTCGACTCGTAGATCGCGACGCCGACGACGACCACAAGCGCAAGAACGCTCACCAGCACATTCCGGCTGACAAGCGCCCTGAGCAGGCTCGGCGCGAACAACGCTTTCATAGCCCGAGCTACCCTTCCTCCTCGGCGGTCACGCGGGCACGGAGCGGCTTAAAGGCCCGCGAGGATTTTCTGGCCTTCGGGTCCCTTCACGAAGTCGATGAAGGCCTTGATCGCGGGTTTAACCGTTGCCGGGTTGTACACGAAGTAGAGCGGTCGACGGACCTGGTACTTGCCGGTGTTCAAATTGTCGCGCGTGGCCGGCACACCATCCACCGTGACGAAACCGATCGACGAATTGACGAACGTCGTCGCGTTCATCGTGACCATCCCGATCGACTCCTTGAAGGAGTTGATGGCCTTCACGGTCTCGTCGATGGTTGTTACCTCGATGGCGTTCGGCCCGTACGTCGGCTTCTTGCCGTCGAAGAAGTACGCCTCGAAGGCGCTTCGCGTCGAAGCGCCCGACTCCCGGATCAGGATGCGGATCTTGCCGGGAGTACCACCTACATCCTTCCAGTCTGTGATCGCGCCGGTGAAGATCTTCGCGACTTGGTCCTTGCTCAGGGACTTGACCGGATTCGTAGCCGCCACAGCGACAGCGGTCCCGCTCGCTCCGATCGGAACAGCCTCGACCTTCCCCTTCTCGGCGTCAGCGAGATCTCGGCTGATATATCCCAAGTCGATCTCACCGCTGACTACGAGGTTGACGCCTGCGGGCGACCCGATGTCGGCCAGCCCCTGCCAGGTGATCCCGGTGTGCATGGTCTTGAACGCGTCGGCCAGCGCCTTGACATTGTCGAGCGCCCCGCCGCCGCCGTTGACGATGTATTGCCCAGCGAGTGGGTCTTGCGTCGCCGGTGCGGGCAGTCCCGCTGTGCCGCAGCTCATCGCAAAGAGAGCCGCGGTGATAATCAAAGACACTGTCCGCAAAGAACGCATTCAGGCCCTCCTCATTGGGTCGAATCGTGACATTAGTCTCTGACCTTTGTATAGGCGGGTCTATCCCTCCGACGGCCGATTCGCGTTACACATTGGGATATTCATTGGCTAATCCAAATGCTGTAGTCGAGACCGAAAGTGGACCAAAAGCGTGCGAAAGGAGGTCATACTCTCGCGGGATGAGCGAAGGGAACCCGGTCCTGCGAGCGCAAACCGCACCACGGCGCATCGCGGACCTCGACGTAGCAGGGAATCATCGAGTTGTCCCGCTCACCCTTCTGGCGGCCGCCGGCGTCGCCGTCATCTGGCTCGTCGACATCTCAACGGGGCCGGACTTCGGCTTCGCGATCTTCTATCTCATCCCGATCGGGCTCGCGAGCTGGTGGCTTGGACGCGCGTCCGCGGTGCTCATCGCGCTTCTTGCGACGGTCGCATGGATCTGGGCGGATCTCCTAGCCCGTCCGAGCGTCCTGCTCTCGGCTAGCCTCTGGAATGGGCTGACACGCGCCGCGATCTTCCTCATGCTCGCTCTGCTCATCGACCAGGTGCGCCGCGAGCGCATCGCGCTTCGCAGCGTCGATGCGCACCGTGAAGAGTCACTCGCACTGATCGCACACACCCTGCGACGCTCCGCGGGTGAGATCGAATCCGCGATTCCCGATCTCACCAGGGCGCCCGCCCTCTCGGCGGTGGAGCGAAGCGCGATCGACGAGCTCCGGAGGCAGAGCCGCAACTTCAAACGCTTCGCCGATGACGTGCTCGAGGTCGGACAGCTTGAAGCCGGACGCTTCCGCCTGAATCGCGCGCGCTTCGATCTATCGGAATTCGTGGCGACGCTCGTCAGGGACACCGATCGCGATCGCCTCCAGCTCGTCTCGGAGTCCGACCCGGTGTGGGTCGACGCCGACCCCGAGCGTCTGCGCACCGCGATCGAGCACATCCTCAACAACGCACTTCGCTTCTCTCCCCCCGGCTCGACCGTTCACGTGACCGTGGGTCAGCGCGACAACCGAGCGCGCGTCGTCGTGAAAGATCAAGGCGTCGGCCTTGCGCGCGCGCACCTCGGAGTGATCTTCCGGAAATACGGACGGATCGAGACCGCGGCAACGAAGGACAAGATCGGCGTGGGCCTCGGCCTTTATGTCGCGCGGCTGATCGTCGAGGCGCAGAACGGCGCGGTGTCCGCAAGCAGCGTCGGGTTGGGGCTCGGGTCCACATTCACGTTGGATCTACCGCTCGCCTCGCACCAAGCCTGACAGGAGCGAGGTAAGGATGGCCAAGATCCTCGTCGTCGAGGACGAACCCAACAATCTCGAGCTAGCGCTCCGGATCGTTCGGCACGCCGGCCACGAGGCGACGGTCGCGACCGATGGTTTCGCCGCCTTGGAGCTCGCCCGCGAGCACCGTCCGCACCTCATCCTGCTCGACCTCCAGCTTCCGAAGCTCGACGGCTGGACTGTGGTGAAGCTCCTGCGCAAGGAGACCTGGGCAAAGAACGTACCGATCGTCGCGGTGTCCGCCTCGGCGACGCCGGGCGACGAGCACAAGGCCATCGAAGCGGGCTGCACAGCCTTTCTTTCGAAGCCCTATTACCCCGCAGCTCTCCGGGAGATGCTCACGCATTACCTGCCGGCGGCGTAACGCGGACGTCGCAAGGGGGAGAAAACAAAGAAGGAGAAGCGTCCCGACCCGGCGGCGATTTGCCCCTCAACCCTTCCGAGCCCGGCGCCTCTCCTTCTTGAAGAGCGCTGCGGCGAGTCTCAGTTGTGAGGAACCCGGAGTAAATCGGCCCGCTGGTGGAGTGCGCCCTACCGCATATGGATTAGGCGCGAGCGCGGGACGCGCGGTGGGCGGGCTCGTTTCGCGCTTGGTCGAGCCGCTCGAGGAGACGCCGGGATGCGCGGCCCACGTCGCTCACCGCGGCGTCGAAGGCCTTGGTGTTGCGCTGTGACGGGGCGCGGTAGCCGCTGACCTTACGCACGAACTGGAGAGCGGCGGCGGCGATCTCCTCGTCGGAGGCGGGGCCGTCCGGGCGGCGGAGAGTCTTGATCGATCGGCACATACACCTACGTTAGCCGCTCCTACCCAAATCTGGGCATCGCGGTTGACTTGGCCGATCGCTCGGCGGATGTTCGTTTCGTGAGCCCGAACGTCGTGCTCCCCCTGCTCTCGTCGGTCGTGAGCTTTGTCTTCGCGGCCGCCGTGCTCGCGCAGTGGTCGCGCCGCCATCGCGGGTTCCAGCTCGTCTGGGCGATCGGACTCCTCTGGTACGGGATCAGCGCGGGCACCGAGTTCCTGGGTTCGGCCTTCGGATGGAGTGAGGCTCTGTACCGGACGTGGTACTTGATCGGCGCGTTCTTCGTGGCCGCCTACCTCGGGGCAGGGACCATCGTGCTTCTAGCGCGCACCCGTTTTGGCTACTTCGTCGCGGTGAGCTTCGTGTTCGGTGCGCTCTATGCGTTCGCGATCCGCGGCCGCTACCCGGAGGACACGACCGCGTTCGCCGTTGTCCTTATCGCATGCATCACGGCCGCTGTGGCGATCGCGGTCGCGACGTGGCGTGCACGACCGCTCGTCGCGCCGATCGTCCTCACGGTACTCGGCGTTGGTTCGATCATCGCCGCCGCTCTCGTCCTGCGCGCCACCCTTGACGCGCCGTACGCCCTCGACGCGACGACCGGGGTGCCGGTCGGCGCCGCGATTCCTGGGAACATCCGGATCCTCGCCGGGCCGTTCAACATCATCGGGGCGTTCGCTCTGGTGGTGGGCGCGATCTTCAGCGCTTACGTCTTCATGCCGAAGCAGCGGGTCCTCGGCCGGCGCTCACTTCCACCGGTCGTCGGGCAGCTCTACGGCGCAGTGGCGGTGGCCGTGAACTTCATCGCGTCGCTGCCGCGCGCCGCCGTGGCGCTCGCACGCGGTGAGCTGCACTCGCGGGTGCCGGCGACGCTCCTCATCGCGCTCGGTGGCTTCATCCCCGGTGTGACGAGCGGCCTGAACCGCTTCGGCGTCACCTGGGCGTTCTTCCTCGGAGAGCTCCTCGGCGTCCTCCTGATCTTCGCCGGATTCGTCGTGAGCACGGAAGTCTTCGGCGAGCGCCTCAGAGTCGGTCCGGTCGTCGTGCGCCGCGACGAGGAAAAGGTCACCGCCGCCTAACATCCGCGCGATGCTCGTCCTGTCGCGCGCGGACGTCGAACGACTTCTCGACCTGGATCGGCTGCGCGAGGCCGTTGGGCGCGCGATGGCCGACCTATCCGCGGGTCGAGTTTCGATGCCGCCGCGTATCGCGGCGATCGTGTCCGAGCGCGATGCGCTGCTCGCGGCGATGCCGGCGTACCTGCCATCGTCAGGCGCTCTCGCGACGAAGCTCGTGTCGCTCTTTCCACGCAATACCGATCGGCCGACGCACCAGGCGGTGATCGTCGTGTTCGACGCAGCGAACGGCAGCCCGCTCGCGCTGATGGACGGTGAGGCAATCACCGCGGCCCGTACCGCCGCCGGATCGGCGCTGGCCACCGATCTTCTGGCGCGGAAGGATCCATACCGCCTCGTCGTCATCGGCACCGGCGTTCAGGCGCGCGCCCACTTGCGCGCGGTGTCACGCGTACGGCAGTTCGGATCGATCTGCGTCGCCGGGCGCGGCGCGGAGAAGGCGAAGGCGCTCGCGAAGGAGCTCGGCGCGAACGCCTACGCCGACATTGAGCAGGCGGTGCGCGAGGCGGATGTGATCTGCGCCTGCACGCACAGCGCTGAGCCAGTCGTCCGGCGGGAGTGGCTGAAACCAGGCGTGCACGTCAACTCAGTCGGTTACAACACCGCCGGCCGCGAGATCGACGGCGCGACGTTCCGCGACGCACTCGTGGTGGTCGAGTCACGTGCCGCGACGCTCGCGCCGCCGCCGGCGGGATCGAACGACATCGCGATGGCGATCGCGGAGGGCACGATGACCCGCGAGCACGTACACGCCGAGCTCGGCGAGCTGGTGAGCGGCGCGAAGGCGGGGCGCTCTGATGCATCGCAGATCACGCTGTACAAATCCGTCGGAGTGGCGGTGCAGGACGCGGCGGCGGCGGCGATGGTCCTCGAAAGCGCGCGCAAGGCCGGCGTCGGCCGGACGATCGACCTCTAGGAGACGGCGATCCGCCGGCGGCCGATGCGGCAGCCGGTGTCGACGAGAACGGTGGAGATCCACTCCTCCCCCACCTTTGCCTCGACGCGATACGGCGACGGTTTGCCCGCGTCGAGCGCGGCGACCACTTCATCGCTCACGCCGAGGACGACCCACGCGACGCCGCTCGGCTCGCCCTCGATGATCTTGGCGTGGCCCTTCTGGCCCGCCGCGATGGGAATGAACTTGCGGGTCTCGACAACTTCATCGTTTCGGTCGAGCACGCGAACGGATGTCGGAACGAGATCCGTCGTGCCGCCTTCGAGCTGCATCCAGTGGCGGTCGCCGTCGTCGTGGATGCAGAAGCGGAAGGGCACCTTCGGCAGGAGCCGCGGCATGGGGAGCGTCGGAGCCAGCGCGGCGAGCTCGCCCGGGACGAGCGCGCGCACGGCATTGACGATCTTCTCGGCGGCTTCGTGCAGGGCCAGATGACCGCCGAGCACCTTCGCGCCATAGGCGAGCTCCATCGTGGCCCGGCCGACATCGCCGATCGGGATCATGAACTCGATGTAGCGCGCGTATTCGTTCGCTGCGCCGTCGATGTCTCCGGCATTCGCGAGCATCGCCGCGAGACGACGATGCGCGCCGAGGTCGGTCGGCGCGATCGCGACGGCGGACCACATCACCGCGAGCGCTGCGACGCGATTGCCGGCTTGCGAGAGCATCGCTGCCCCGTCCTTGAGCGCGTCGAGGTCAGACCGATGCATCTCGTGCATTTCGGCATCGGCGGGTTCGATGGACACCACTGGATCGGATTCACCAGGGGCGCCGATCGCACGCAGGCGGAGGTCGTCGTCCATCACCGACAGTGTTGTCCTAACCAGGAGCGCCTGCACTACGCCAAATAGGGGATATCGGCGATTGGGGGGCTCCTGCCCCCCATCCCCCGGGTGCTCGTATCGTCGGCGCGCCCGTGCCCTTTTCCTCCGACCGAGCCCCGACCTGGCGGCCGCCGCCAACCTGGCGGCGCGTCCTCACCGTGGAGTCGCATGCCGCGGGCGAGCCGCTCCGGGTGGTGACCAGCGGCGTCGACCCCGTCCCAGGCGCCACGATCCTCGAAAAGCGGCGGTTTGCGCGCGAGCGGCTGGACGGACTGAGGCGCGCGCTCATGTTCGAGCCGCGCGGCCACGCCGACATGTATGGAGCAATACCGACCGAACCCGTCACACCCGATGGCGACGCCGGCGTCCTCTTCATGCACAACGAGGGCTGGAGCACGATGTGTGGCCACGGCGTAATTGCTCTGGTGACCGTAGCGCTCGAGGTCGGTCTTCTCAGCGAGCGTGCGGTCGTTCGGCTCGACACGCCCGCGGGACGCGTGACCGCGCGGCCGCGACGTGAGGGCGCGCGCGTGCGAAGCGTCGCATTCGAGAACGTGCCGTCGTTTGTCGTGTCGCTCGACGACCGCGTCGACGTCCCAGGGGTCGGCGACGTTCGCTACGACCTCGCGTTCGGCGGCGCGTTCTATGCGTTCGTCGACGCGGCGAGCGTCGGTCTCGCGATGACGCCGGAGCGGTTCCGGGATCTCATCGCGATCGGGAGCGCGATCAAGCGCGCGGTGATGGCGGCGCGCGAGATGCGCCATCCGGTGGAGCCGGACCTCTCGTTCCTCTACGGGACGATCTTCACGGGGCCGGCGCTCGGATCGGGCGCGGACTCGCGCAACGTCTGCGTCTTCGCAGAGGGCGAGGTCGACCGGTCGCCGACGGGCACCGGCGTGTCCGCGCGGGTCGCGATCGAACGTGCGCGGGGTCGTCTCTCGCCGGGTGGATCGTTCGTCGTCGAGAGCATCATCGGCACGCGCTTCACCGGACGGATCGCGCGCGAGCTGCGCTGGGAAGGCTACGACGCGGTCGTGCCCGAGATCGAAGGAAGCGCATGGATCACTGGGAGGAACGAGATCCTCATCGCGCCGGACGATCCTCTTGCGGAGGGCTTCATCCTCCGCTGACGCACCTCAGCCCAGCTTCACCGCAAGCATCGACACGCCGCCGTTCAGACCTTCGGTCGGGAAGGACACCTCGTCCCCTTCACGGCGCGCGCCCACCGTATAGAGGAGTGGGTAGTAGTGATCGGGCGTCGGCACGCAGAGCTCCGCGTCCGGGCCCAGCTGCTCGTAGCTCGCGAGCTGCTCCGCGTCGCCGCTTACCGCGAGCTCGCGCACCTTCTCGTCGAAGCGCTTGGCCCAGTCGTACTCCGGCGCCTGGTCGCCGAACCCCGCGCGGAGGTTGTGCACCACGTTGCCGCTGCCGACGAGGAGAACGCCTTTGTCGCGAAGCGATGCGAGACGCTCGCCGAGTGCGCGGTGGGTCTCGGGCGGTGCCGTTCCATCGATGCTGAGCTGCACCACCGGGATGTCCGCCTTCGGGAACATCCGCACGAGGACCGACCACGTGCCGTGATCGAGTCCCCAGTAGCTGTCGAGCAGGACCGGCGTCGGGGCGAGGATTTCGGTGAGGTCCTTCGCGAGATCGGGATCGCCCGGCGCCGGGTATTGGACTTCGAAGAGCGCGCGCGGGAATCCGCCGAAGTCGTGGATCGTCCGCGGAGTGGAGACGGCCGTGACGCCGGTCCCGTCGGTGTACCAGTGCGCCGAGATCGCGACGATCGCGCGCGGACGGGGAAGTGACGCGCCGAGCGCCTTCCAGTCCTCGGTCCACTTGTTCGTGACGAGCGCGTTCATCGGGCTCCCGTGTCCGATGAAGAGCGCCGGCATGCGGTCGGTCACGAATCCCGCAACGCGCGAAGGCGCGAGAGTATTCCCCTAATGCGGGTGTTCGTTACGGGCGCGACCGGCTTTGTCATGGGCTCAGTAGCACGCGCGCTGCGTGCGCGTGGCGATGCGGTCGTGGCCCTGGTGCGAAGTCCGTCCCGCGCCGCGTCGCTCACCGCGCTCGGGTGCGAGCTCGTTGCCGGCGACGTCGTCGACCCGAGCGGCGCGTTCCCCGCGATTCGGGGGTGCGACGCGGTCATACACGGCGCCGCGATCTACGAGATCGGCGTCAACGCTGCGCGTCGCCGCGATATGGAGGAGACAAACGTCACCGGCACGCGTCGCATCCTCGACGCGGCGCGAGCGGCCGGGACCTCGCGGGTCGTGTACATCTCCACGATCGCGGCATTCGGAAACACCCACGGCGCGGTGGTGGCGGAGGGTCATCGCCCGACGTCGCCGCCCGGATCCGCGTACGAGGACACCAAGCGGCGCGCCCACGAGATCGCGCTGGACGCCGCACAGAGCGGTGTGCCGATCGTGATCGTCCAGCCGGGCCAGGTGTACGGGCCGAACGGCCACTCTGCGGTCGACCTGAATTTCCGCGCGCTGGCGGAGGGACGGTTGCGGTATCGCGCCCTCGAGGAGCTCGGCCTGAACTTTGTGCACGTCGACGATCTCGCCGATGGGATCCTCCGCGCGTTGGACCGAGGCAGGTCCGGGGAGAGCTACATCCTCGGCGGAGAGATCGCCACGCTGGGTGATGCGTATCGCGCCGTCGCGAAGGTCACGGGCCGCGCATTACCGTCGCTCGTGGTGCCGTCCGCGATCGTGCGCCTCGCAGGGCGACTCATCCCGAGCATGCGCGAGGTCGCGTCATCGGCCGGCGTGACCTTTTGGGCGACAGATGCGAAGGCGCGCGCCGAGCTCGGGACCAAACCGCGCGACCTGGAGAAGGGAATGCGCGACACATTCGGCGCCCGGGGTTAGTCGATGCGCTTGGGAGCCGCACCGCGTCGTGGAAGGCGCTGAAGGGAGCCGGCGGGTGGAGTCTCAGTTCGGAGGGGAATGTGGTGGTACTGGTGCTCGGCGATCTCGTGCTCGGTGCGTTTCGCGCTCGCCTCGAGAAGCGATGGATAAGAGTCGCCCCTCTCGACGGAGAAGCGCACATCGCAACCGCCGTATCGACACGGGAAGCCACCGTAACGCACCGGTACGCACGATAACCGACGACAGGCCGCAGGTCTCTACCTTGCAACCGCAGAAGTGGTGACATCTCTGGCAGAGCGCGCCGAGCTCATCGCCGCGCTTGCAGACCGTCGCGCCGCGCTCGTGCGGGAGGACGAGCCCTCTGCAGCCAAGGATCGCGCGCGACAGCTACGCGATCACGTCCGGGCCTACCTCCTGCCGCGCGTGCAGGCGCTCGAGTCGCCACTCCTCGTCGTGCTCCTCGGACCCACCGGCGCGGGCAAATCGACGCTCATGAACACGCTCGCCCGCGCGACGGTGAGCCGCACAGGCGTCCTTCGGCCGACGACGCGCGAGGCGGTCCTCCTCGCCACCGACGCCGACGCCGCGACGCTTCGCAAGGGAGCCCTCGCGGGCATCGGCCCCGGGCAGATCACGCGCGCGCCGGCGACGACTGCATCGCCCGGTCTTGCGATCGTCGACGCGCCGGACCTCGATTCTGTCGAGCGTGCGAACCGGGTCATCGCGGACGCCCTGGTCGAGGCCGCCGATCTCGGCATCTTCGTGACGTCTGCGACGCGTTACGCGGACAAGGTTCCCTTCGATGTCGTGCAGCGCATCGCCGCGCGGGGCCTGCCCCTCCTCATCGTGGTGAACCGAATGCCTCCGGACGAGTCGGAGCAGCGCGTGGTCCTCGAGGATCTGCGTCGCGTTTTGAAGGACACAGCGCTGCGCGGGATCGATGACGCGCGCGTTCAGATGGTCGGCGTCGCGGAAGGTCGGCTCGATCCGTCGGGCGAGCGCCTCGATCTCGAAGCGGCCGCGCCGGTGCTGCAGCGCGTCGACGAGCTCGCCAGGGATCGCGATCGGCGGCTCGCGCTCGCGCGGAGGGCTCTCGAAGGGGCTGTCGCCGGGCTCGGCGCACTCCTTCAGAGCGTCGCGGAGGATGTCGAGCGCGCCGCCGCGGAAGGCCAAGCGCTCCGCGCGATCACCGCGAAGTCATACGACGCCGAGCTCGCCGCGCTGCTCGAGGAGCTCCGTGGCGGGACCTTCCTACGAGCCGAGGTGCTCCGGCACTGGGAGTCGTACGTGAAAGCCGACCAGATCACGCGGTTCTTCTCGCGCGGCCTCGGTCGGATACGCGGAACGATCGTCGCGGTATTCCGCGGAATGCCCGAGGCTCCCGTCGGCGTCGTCGAGAAAGAGGTCACGAGCGACGTGATCGCAGTCGCGATCTCGCGCGCGACGGAGGCGGGACGTCGGGTCGCGAGCGAATGGGCCAGCCGCGAGGGACCCGCGGCTCAGCTTGCGCGCGACCCTTCGCTCTGGTCGGCGTCACCGGATCTCGCGGCGCGGGTCCAGCCCCGCTTGCGCGACTGGGTCGCGAGCATCGCGACCGACGTGCAGGCTCGCGGCGCCGGAAAGCGCGACCTCGCGTTCGGGGTTTCACTCGGCGTGAACGCTCTGACCGTGGCGGCGATGGTCGGCGTCTTCGCGCACACCGCGGGAGTCACCGGGACCGAGCTCGGCATCGTCGCGGCCACGGGGTTCCTCAATCAGAAGCTCATGCAGGCGATCTTCGGAGAGGCGGCGATGCGCGAGATGATCGCGAACGCACGCGAGCGCCTCGAAGCGCTGCTCCGCGACGAGTTCTCAACGGAACGAGCACGGTACGACCGGCTCACGGCCGACCCTATCGAGCTCCGCACGCTTGCCGAAGAGCTCCGCGCCGCGACGGGGCCGCTTCCCGCGTGACGCTTTCCGCGAGCCTTGCGGCTCTGGACGACGCGGTCGACGCGGCCGCGGCGCTTGACCTCGACACCTCGCGCGCCCGGCGCGTCCTCGCCGATGCGCGGCACAGGCTGGGCTTCGAGGGATCCGCCTACGTTCTCGCTTTGGTCGGGGGCACCGGAGTCGGCAAGTCCAGCCTCCTCAACGCGCTCGCGGGCGG
>Ga0184608_10000231_pt1 | contig 14172 bp, 9 predicted proteins | sample PLM1_30_coex_FD_133010 | JGI IMG/M metagenome (GOLD analysis project Ga0184608, IMG submission 133010) | Groundwater sediment microbial communities from an aquifer in East River, Colorado, USA - PLM1_30_coex | ecosystem: Environmental > Terrestrial > Soil > Riparian zone | place: USA: East...
GCCGGCGGGACCTCGCCCGCCGCGATGCGCTGGGCCAGTCCTTCGGCGATGGCGGTCTTCCCCACTCCGGCCTTGCCGACGAGACCGGGGTTGTTTTTCCCTTGGCGCAGCAGGATGTCGATGACGCGCGCGATCTCGGCGTCGCGGCAGCGCACGGGCTCGAGGTCGCCGCGGCGCGCCAGCGCGGTGAGGTCGATGCCCACGCGCTCCAGCACGTCGCCCGAGTCGAACATGCCTTCGAAGGGATCGCCCATCCGCGCTCAGTGCACCTTGAGGAAGTCGGCGTACCAGGAAATGACGGCGTCTCCGAACACGAAAGTGACGACGGCGGCGACCGCCAGGAACACGCCGAAGGGCAGCTCGTAGCGGCGCCACTGTTTGATCTTCACGACCATCAGCGGGAGGTAGAAGGCACTTCCCAGGATGGCGGCGAAGAAGATCGTGAGCAGGGCGTTTCTCCACCCGACGAACGCCCCGATCATCCCCAGCAGGATGACGTCGCCCATGCCCATGGCTTCCTGCTTGAACACCCAGGCGCCGACGACGCGCACCAGCCAGAGGACGCCCAGGCCGACGCCGGCGCCGAGCAATGCATCCAGCAGTCCAGCGAAGCCGCCCGCGAGCGACAACGCGAGTCCGAGCACGAGGCCGCCGAGGCTCAGCTCGTCGGGAATCACCTTGTGTCTGGCGTCAATTACCCCGATGCCGAGAAGGATGGTCCCGAAGACGGCGGCGGAGACGCCCTTGGCCCCGAACCCGTAGTAGAGAACCGAAACCACCCACATCACGGCGACGACGGCTTCGATGAGGGGATACTGCATCGAGATCGGTTTGTGGCACCACCGGCACTTGCCGCGCAGCCAGAGCCAGGAGAACACGGGCACGTTGTCGCGCCAGGCGATGCGCTGCTTGCACTGCGGACAGGTCGAGGGTGGGTGTAGCAGGGACCGGCGTTTGGGATCTTCGTTGGGCAGCCGCAGGATACAGACGTTCAGAAAACTGCCGAGACAGAGTCCCAGCAGCGCGCTGGCCGCGACCAGGATCAAGTCAGCGCCCACGCAGCACCTCGTACAGCAGGATCCCCGCCGCGACGGCGACGTTGAGCGATTCGGCGCCGCGCGCGAGCGGGATCGCGACGCGCTGCGCCGAGACCGCGTTGAGCTGGGGCCGGATGCCGGCACCTTCGTTTCCGACGATCACCGCGACGAGCTCCTCCCGGTCGGTGCTCGCATCGAGTGCGCGCGCGAGCGGCACGCCATCGACGGCCGCCGCCCACAGCGTCAGGCCGCGCTGTCGCGCCCACGTGATGAAGGGCGCGTCATCGAGCGGCACCACCGGGTGACGGAAAGTGGCGCCCATGGCGCCCCGCAACGCCTTCGCGTTCATGGGATCGGCCGTGCCCCGCAACACGATCGTCGCCGCCGCGCCCAGGGCGTGCGCGGTGCGGATCAACGTGCCCAGGTTGCCCGGGTCTTGCACCCCGTCCACCACCAACACCGCCCCGCCGGGCGCGGGGGAGACGTCCGCGACGGTCCAGATCCGCGGCGCTACGACGGCGAGGACTCCCTGCGGCGTCTCGGTACCCGCGAGCTGACTGAAGGTGCGCGCGCCGACCTCTTCGACGGCCACAGCGTGGCTCGCCAGGTCGGCAACGAGCGACTGCCCTCGTGTAGTCCGGGCGAGGTCGGGGGAGACGAGGGCGCCCTTGAACTCGAGGCCCGCCGCCAGGGCTTCCTCCACCAGCCGGACCCCCTCGAGCACGGCGAGGCCGCGGCGGCCGCGCGCCTTGCGGCGTTGAAGATCGCGGACGGTTGTCTGCAGATTACTGGCGATGCGCGCCCCTCCCCGGTGCCCTCGTGGCGTACCCCTTAACATGGCCCCCCCGGTCGCGTTCGCCAAGCAGGTGACGCGATGAGAATCGCGCTCACGATCGCGGGCTCGGACTCGGGCGGTGGCGCCGGCATTCAGGCCGACCTGAAGACGTTCCATCAGTTCGGTGTCTTCGGCACCAGTGTGATCACCGCCGTCACCGCGCAGAACACCGTCGGCGTGCGAGCGTGGGAGGCGCTCCCCGCCGGCCTCGTCGCTCAGCAGATCGACGCGCTCGCCACGGACTTGCCGCCCGACGCGCTGAAGAGCGGGATGCTCGGTTCCGAGGAGCTGGTCGAGACGACGGCGGCGGGCATCGCGCGCTACTCGCTCCCGCACTACGTGCTCGACCCCGTGATGGTGGCGACCTCCGGCGACCGGCTGCTCGAGCCCGCCGCCGAGGCTCTGATCGCTCGGCGGCTGGTGCCGCTCGCCGAACTCGTGACGCCGAATCTGGACGAGGCGCGGATCCTGGTGCAGGAGGAGGTCCGCACGCCCGAGCAGATGGAGCGTGCCGGTCGCGCGCTCGTCGGGATGGGCGCGCGCGCCGCACTCGTGAAGGGGGGACATCTACCGGGAGATGAAATCGTGGACGTCTTGGTGTCGGGTGGCACGGTGCGACGCTTCACGCACCCGCGGATCGACACGACCTCGACGCACGGAACCGGTTGCACGTTGTCGGCGGGCATCGCCGCGGGGCTCGCTCTCGGGCGGCCCCTCGATCGGGCCGTCGCCGACGCGCTCGACTTCGTGCACCGCGCCATTGCGGCGGCGCCGGGGCTAGGCCGCGGCGGAGGACACGGTCCGCTGAATCATTTCGTGCCGGCGCCGCCGCGGCCGCCGAACGACGGGTTGTGATCCTAGGCTACGGATTCCACCAATAAGTAGCCTTGACCATGAAGATGTTCTCGGCCGGCGCCCGGAACATCCGCCCCATGGATCGGCCGAACTGGAAGTCGCCGACGTCCTCGAAATCCGCCCGACTCTGCGTCCACACGAAGAACAGCGTCGACCCGGGGAGATACTCCCACCGCAACACCGCGTTGCCCCGCAGCGACTTGAAGTTGAAATCGGGGTCGTAGGGCGCCGCGGCCGCCGTGTAGTTGTTGCTGCGCGGCTGCGACAACTGCTTGAAGTCGTCGTACTTCCCGGCCGAGATGAGGGGCTGCGCGTACAACTGCAACGACAGGGTCGGGCTGTAGGTCCAGTTGAGGCGGATGCCCGCCGACAGCTCCGTCTGGCGCAGCCGAGCGAAGACGTACTGGGTCCCGTACGTCGCGGTCGCGGCCGTGTCGGGAATCGCATCGACGTACTGCGTGGGATACCGCGCCTTAGAGAAGTTGGGCCCGACGGTGACCGCCACGTTCGCCGCCGGCCGGTACTGCACGTTCACGTAGCTCCACAACTCCACATCCTGGCTGGAGCGATAGTAGGTGCCGGCGCCGGCGCCGACGGTGAAGGTCTTGCGGCTGTCGGTACCCGCGTCGAAACCGAACTGGTACCCCGGGGGGTTGAGGGTCAGCGGACCGCCGCGCGTGCGGCGATTGTTCACCGTCCACGGATTGTAGGCGGCGTTCCAATTGACCCAGTAGTAGTTATTGAACTGGGCGTACCCGAAGTGATAGACGCCGGACCAGTTGATGTTGCCGTCCCAGTCGTAGCTGCGGAATACGGCCCCGCCCGCTTCGGCGTACCGGAAGATCTTCCCCGGCTTGGTCCAAGTCCGTCCCCCACCGATGTGCAGGTTGATGATGCCGGTGCGTGACAAGAACCCAAGATCGTTGATATCGAACCCTGGTGAGACGAACCCGAACGCGGAGTTCACGAACGTGTTGCCACGCTGTTTGGCGAGGGTAAATCGCCCCGCCATGCCGTCGAGCGAGGTCGCCGCCGTGTCCACCGAGATGGTGCGACCGTCGGGCTGCTGGAAGTAGTGCGTGGAGTTCTGCTGCACCGCCGTCATCCGTGCTGCCGTACCCGCGATCCGCGATCCGCCAACCCACCCGGTCGTCACCCACGTCTTGCTCGAGTCGAGGAACGTCCAGCCATCCGCGCCCACGAGCACGCCCGACGAATTCCGCGCATCCCGCAACGCGACGTCATCGAAGGAGCGCACGGCGACGGTCGAAAGGAAGCCGAGGCCCTGCCGCCCTTTGTGGAACTCCTTTTGAGCGCGATACACGCCGTATCCGGCCAGGGGTTCGATCTCCTGGTGCCAGCGCGCGCCGAGACTGTCGACGAGCGTCGCGCGCTCGCGCGCCGTCACCGCCGTGAGGCCACCGACGTTCCAGCTGCCGGCCACCTTCCCGGTCAGTTTCAACGCGCCGAGGATGTGGGCGCCGTCGGGGCCGTCGGCGTAGCCGCCCACCGGGGCTCCCACGCCGAGCGAGCGTCCGATGCGGCGGCTGTAGAAGAACGTCGGGCCGGGCCAATTGAAGCCCCAGAAATTGCGCTGCCCGCCGAAGCCGAAGTCGAAGATCGACGACCCCTCCACAAAGAAGGGGCGCTTTTCGCTGAAGAACGTCTCTACGTCGCCCAGGTTCACGACCGCGGGATCGACTTCCACCTGGCCGAAGTCAGGGTTCACGGTCGCGTTGAGCGTGAGGTTCGACCCCAGCCCGATGCGCGCATCCGCCCCCATGCCCGGAGTGAACTGCGAGCCGTCGTTGAACGGGTCACCGGCCGCATGCGGTGTGAACGCCGCGCGGGTAGTCACGTACGGCATCACCTCGAACCGGCGGGGTGGCTCGATGCGCTCGATCCCGACCAGGTCGGGAAAGCGCGATACGAAGCCGCTGCCGTTCTTCGGCGTGTAGACGATGTAGTCGAATTCGTTGCGGCGGGCGATGTCGCGCCGGAAGTTGATGCCCCAGACGTACTGCGTCTGTTTCACGAATCGCAACTGCGAGTAAGGAATCCGCAGCTCGGCGATCCAGCCCAGCGAGTCGCGGCTCACCTTCCCTTCCCACACCCCGTCCCAGCTGTTGTCGTCCCACTCGTCGTTGAAGAGCGTGCCGTCGTACAACGTGCCGGCGGCGCTGATGCCGAAGTAGAAACCGCTGCGCTTGTCGTGATAGGGATCGATGAACATCTGGAAGCGATCGGAGCTCGTCCCTTCGTCCCGACGCGCCAGCCGCGCAACGATCGAATCGGGGTGCGAATCGTAAAGACGCGCCGCGATGTAGAGCGCCGCATCGTCATAGGCGATGTAGACGACGGTGCTCTCGCTGGGCGCTTCGCCCTCCTTGGGATCCCGCTGCACGAAGGCGCTGATCCGCTCCGCCGACTGCCACAACGGTTCCGTGAGGAAACCGTCGATGGTCATCGGTCGGGCGAGACGGACCGCGCGGAGCTGCTGCGGGGCGGTGAGCGGGGAATCGACGGGAACCGCCGGCGGATACACGGCGGCCAACAGCAGACAGAACGAGAGCGTCGTCGTCATAGATCCCGGCTTCGGTATGTACGGTGGACCAGGGTCGCGAACGCTGACGGCGGGCGCGCGTGCTATCGACCATATGACAGAGGCTGGGCGTAAAAGGTTGCAACGGGCTACAGCCTGCGGAGCACTCCCTTTATCACGATTCCCAGCACCCGGGCGATATCCTTGCCCATCGCCAGGACCTCTTGATGGGAGAGCAGCTCGCCCGTGAGCCCAGCGGCGGGGTTGGTGATCGATGAGAACCCGAGGCAGCGGATTCCCCGCGCCCGGGCGGCGACGACCTCCGGGACGGTCGACATGCCCACCGCGTCGGCGCCCAGCCGCTCGAGCATCCGCACCTCGGCCGGCGTCTCGTACGAGGGGCCCAGCAGGCCGGCATACACGCCCTCCTCGAGCACGACGTGCTCCTCACGCGCCACGGCGCGGGCGTGGGCGCGGAGGCCGGCGTCGTACGGCTCGTGCATGATCGGGAAGCGTTGCTCCCCCGGCTCGGAGGGTCCAGTCAACGGATTGCGCCACATGAAGTTGATGTGGTCGGCGATGAGCATCAGCGACCCGGCGCGGAAGGTCCGTCGCACGCCCCCGGCGGCGTTGGTCACGATCAGCGTCTCGATGCCGAGTCCGGCGAAGACCCGTACCGGGAGGGCCGCAACGGCGGCCGCATGGCCTTCATACAGGTGAAAGCGCCCCGCCTGCACGATGACCGGCACGCCCTCGAGGGTGCCGGCGACGAGCTCGCCCTTATGCCCCGCGACGCCGGGCTCGGGGAACCCGGGGATGTCCCGATAGGCGATGCGCAACGGTTCGGCGACTTCGTCGGCGAGGAAGCCGAGGCCGGAACCAAGTACGATCGCTACCTGCGGCTTCCGAGATCCGAGCTTCTTACGAACGACGTCGGTCGCGTTCCCCGTCACAGCAGAATGCCCGCCAGTGTCGCCGAGAGGAAGTTGGCCAGCGTGCCCGCGATCATGGCGCGGAAGCCGAGCCGGGCCAGGTCGTGCTTGCGCTCCGGGGCCAGGGCGCCGATCCCGCCGATCTGGATGCCGACCGAGCTGAGGTTCGCGAAGCCGCACAGCGCGTACGTGGCGATCGTGAACGAGACCGGGTCGAGACTGGCCTTGAGGGGACCGAGGTGGGCGTAGGCGATGAACTCGTTGATCACCATCCGCTCGCCCAGCAGGGCGCCGATCGTGCCGCTGTCGTGCCATGGGACACCCATGACCCACGCGATCGGGCGGAAGATCCACCCGAGCACGGTCTGCAGCGTTTGCGGGAACCACGAGAAGTCAATGTGCCAGCCCACGAGCGGAAGCGTGAACTCGATGCCATGTATCCAACCGAACAGCCCGTTGACGAGCGCGATGAGCGCGATGAACGAAATTAGCATCGCGATCACGTTGAGCATCAGGTGCAGACCTTCACCCGTCCCGCGCGCCGCGGCGTCCAGGACATTCACGTCCGTGCGCGGAATATCGACCTTGACGCCGCCGAGAGTCTCCGGCACCTCCGTCTCGGGCTCCAGGATCTTCGACATCATGATCGTGCCCGGCGCCGTCATGATCACAGCCGTGAGCAAGTGGCGCGCCTCGATCCCAAAGGCGATATACGCCGCCATGATCGAACCGGACACGTGCGCCATCCCCGCCGTCATCACGGTCATCAGCTCGGAGCGGGTCATGCGCGGCAGGAAGGGCCGAATCGTGAGGGGCGCCTCGGTTTGCCCCATGAAGATCGACGCCGCGACGTTGAGGCTCTCGGCGCCGCTCGCGCCCATGATCTTGTTCATCGCCACGGCCAGCGCTTTCACCACGATCTGCATGATGCCGAGGTAGTACATGATCGCGAACAGCGCCGACACGAAGATGATCGCCGGCATGATTTGGAACGCGAAGACGACGCCGATGCTCGAATGCTGTTTGCCGATCTCCCCGAACACGAATTCCGAGCCGGCGTAAGAGAAGTTGAGGATCCTGGTCACCAGCGCGCCGAGGGCGCTGAAGAGCGTGCGGCCGAAGGGCACGCGCAGGACGAACACAGCTAAGACCACCTGCAGCCCGACACCCCAGGCAACGACGCGCCAGCTGATGGCCTTGCGATTCCGCGAGAGACCGAACCCTATCCCGAGGATCAACACCAGGCCGAAGATCCCGGTGAGACGCGAACCGATCCCTCGGGTATCCATTGCGACTGGCGGCGCCGCAACCTGTGCGGCCACCGTGTCCTGCACCGCCGTAGCCACGGGCGCACCCTGCAGCGTGTTGAAGACGAACCGCGGCAGCGTGAACACGACCAGCGCGCACACGAACGTGACGATGAAGGCGAAGCCGACGCGGCGTACGGACATCAGAGAGCCCCCAGTTCGCTTTGGACGCGGGAAACGAGCGCCACCTTCTCGAAGTCGGGCAGGAAGGCGCTCTCGCAGGCGTTCAGGACCACGCGGGAGAGGTCGTCCGGAGACAACCCCAGCGCCGCATGCGCCAGATAGTACTCGTCGGTCAGGGTGACGCCGTCGGTCAGGCGGCCGTCGGTATTGAGCGTGACGACCACGCCCTGCTGGAGATAGCGCTTGAAGGGATGTTCCGCCACCTGCGTGACGGTGTGCGTGTGCACGTTGCTCGAGAGGCACATTTCAAGCGGAATGCGGCGTTGAATAACTTCGTCGAGCAGAACCGTATCCTCGCCGAGACGCGTGCCGTGCCCAATCCGCGTCGCCCCGCAATCGTGGAGCGCCTGGTGGATCGACTCGGGCCCGTCACCCTCGCCGGCGTGGCACGTGCAGGCCATCCCGTGCGCCGCGGCATACTCGAACGCCGCTCGGTGGTCGCGCGCGGGGTGGCCACGCTCGGCGCCGGCGAGATCGAACGCAACCACCCCCGCCGACTTGTAATCCGCCGCGGCGCGCGCCAGCTCCAGCGACTCCGCGGCCGGCCGGGTACGTATCCCGCACACGATCAAACCGACCTTGGTGCCGGTCTCCGCTTCCGCCCGGCGGATGCCGGCGAGCGGCGCCTCGATCGCCTGAGCAAGCGTCAGAGCGGGCCGGTGCAGCAACGGCGAGTAGCGCACCTCGACGTAGCGGACATTCTCGGCCGCCACGTCCACTACGAACTCGTACGCCACCCGCTCCAGCGCTGCGCGCGTCTGCAGCACCGACAGGGTGATCTCATATTTCTGGAGATACTCCTCGAGGCTCTGCGCGTCGCGCACCAGCATTGCCTTCGCGAGCGCGTCGGGCGTGTCGGCGGGGAGCCGGATATTCTGCGCCCGGGCCAGCTCGAGCATCGTCGCGGGACGGAGGGCGCCGTCCAGATGGACGTGCAGCTCGGCCTTGGGCCAGCGCCGCAGCGCGTCCTTGGTGAGGCGCGGTCCGCCGCCCCGTGCGGAGACCACGACGCGGAATACCGCGCCGGCTTCACCCACCGGATCGCCGGCGTCGGCGGGGCGCCCGGCCGAGTCGGTGACGTAGGCGTTGCCGCTCTCGAGCTGCTTGGCTAGGCCCCCGTCCGCCGCGGCGACGGCGTCGCGCACGCGGGCACCGCGGGGTACGTCGACGGCTTTGTCGTTGATGAAAACCCGCATCAGCGGCCGGCGCGGTGGAAGCGCACGTCCGTGGGCGCCTCCACCGGTGTCCGCAGCACGCCCAGGTAGCTGATCAGCAGCTCCATATCCAGGATGTTCAGGTCCTGAGCGGGCGCGCCCACGAGCATCGCGTACCCGGAGCCCCCGGTCGCCATGAAGTCGGGGACGGCGAGGGTGTAGGTACGGCCGCCGTCGATCTCCTTCCCCGTCGCGAGTCGCGTGCGCGTCACGCGCTTCCCCTCACGGCGGCCCGGATCGTACCACACCTCGACACCCGAGACATGACAATCGGGATCGCCGCCGTCCCCGCTCACACAGTTCTCGAGGGCCTGCAGGAGCGCGGATCCCTTCACGGTGAGACGCAGGATGCGGTTCTGGAACGGTTGCACCATCTGGATGTCGCCCCAGGTGATGTTCCCTTCCGGCAGCCCGGCGCGAATGCCGCCGTTGTTCATCATCCCCACGTCGGCCTTGCCGCCGTTGCGCAGCGCGTCGGCGATCAGTCGTCCGAGCCCGAATTCAGCTCCCTCGCGCCGCAGCGGGACTTTGAGGCGTCCCACGGATCGGCTGGTGATGCTCTTGATCGCGTCGACCTGGGCCGCCACCGCGCTAGCCAGCTGGGCGTCGGGCCTCACCGCGTCGGCGTACGGCGTCACCAGCTGCGTCCGAACTTCGCGGCGCGTCCCGCCCATCCGCACAAAATCCACGACCGCGATCGCCCGCCCACTCGACGCCGCTTCGATGATCGGGATCCCGTTGACTGTGGTGTCGATCCGTTGGTGGGTGTGGCCGGCGACGATGAGATCCACGGACCCCGAGTCCAGGCCGCGCGCAACGTCGAGAATGGCACCGCGGCAGCCGGCGGCGTCGCAGAACACGCCCTCGTGCGCCGTAACGATCACGAAGTCCGCCGCGGCGCGGGCCGCCGGGAGATAGCGCCGAACCGCCTCGGCGCCGTTGCCGAAGGCGAGCCCGCGGACGTTGCGCGGTGCCGTTGACGTCGGCGTGGTGATGGTCGTCAGACCGATGACGGCGATCTTGACGCCACTCTTGGTCACGAGCGTCCACGGTGTTGCCCAGTCGGGGCGCCCCGAGCCGATCGAGTCGGTGATGTTGGCGGACAGGAACTTGTAGTGCGCGTCCTGCATGCGGGCGAGCAGCGTATCGATCGACCAGTCGAACTCGTGGTTCCCGATGGCCGCGGCGTCGATCCCCATCGCGTTCATCGCCGCGATCATGGTGCGGCCGTAGCTGAGGTTCGAGACCGGAGTGCCCTGCATTTCGTCGCCGGCGTCGAGCCGGATGCTGACGCAACGGCACGCCTTCGCAAGACTATCGAGCCACGGCTTGAGCGCCGCCGCGCCGCCGACCGCCCGCCCTTCCGACCAGTCCCACACGCGCGATTCGAGCTGTCCGTGCAGGTCGGTCAACGCGAGCACGCGCAGCAGCGTGCTGTCCACCGTGCTGACGGGTGCGGCAGCGGGGGCGAATGCCGCGCGGACCAGCTCGCGTGCCTCCGCCGGAATGATCGACCAGCTGGGCTTGTAGTAGGCGCGAGCCTCGAGCGCGTGAACGCGGCGAATCTCGTCGATCAAGAGGTCACGGATGTCGTCGCCGCGATCGTACGTGACACGCGCGCCGGCGAGCATCGCGTAGCCCCCGCCCCCCGCCGCCCGGTAGCTGTTCAGCGCGAGCGTGAAACTGTCGCTCGGCTGGACGAGCTTCCCTTCATATGCAAGGCCACGGATGCGCTGTCCCGCGGGGCGGGAGAGATCGATGTTGTAGACGACGCCGCTCACGACATCGAAGTTGTAACCCGGGACTGAGTCGTTGATGATGCGTCGCACGCCGGGCTGGTAGGTCTGGAAGTATCGCGCCGAATATTCGAGAAACTCCCGCAGCTGCTGTCCCGAGATCTTCACGGCCCGGAGCGTGTTCTCGTACGGATAGACGCCCGCGACGTCGCGCAGGTGGACTTCGCCGTCCGGGATTCCCGCCGGCACGTCGAACGCCGCGGCGGCCGAGAGCTGCGCCCCCGTCTTACGGCGCTGCACCTCATTGATGAAGTCGAGGAGCGCGCCGTCCTGCACCCGGGCGTAGCGGCCGTCGAAGCCCGGACCCGCCGTCCCCAGCGGCGTGGCCGCCCAGAGACGCGCAGCTTCGTGTGCGGCGCTCAACCGGCGGGTGAAGCGCGGCTGCTCGGGGACCGTGCCAAGTCGCACGAGTTCGCTCCGGACGGAGATGACGCGCCACGCGGACCCGATCTGTACCAGCAACACGTGCACCACCGACAGGCTCTGCGCCCAGTTCCTCGGCTGGATGAAGTGCACGCCGTTGATGACGGTGTCGCGGATTTCGCGGTGGCTATGGCCGACGATCACCACGTCGGGCTTCGGCGTCACGGCGGCGAGCGCCGCGGCGTCATTCTCGGGACCCACGCCGGCAGTGTCGTAGCTCGAGCCGCCGCCCAAGCCCGCGTGGATCAGCACGACCTTCACGTCGGCGCCTTCGCGCTCCAGCTGTTCCAGCGCGGCGGGCGCGGCCTCGGCGACACGGCGCACCCGCACCTGTCCCGCGAGCTGCGCCCGATCCCACACCATCACCCCGGGCGTTGTGAATCCTGTGACGCCGACGCGCACGCCGGCGCGTTGCAGCACCACGGTCGCGGGAAAGAGCGAGCCCCCGGCCGGGAGATCCACGTTCGCCGAGACGTAGTGATATGTCGCGTCACCCATGGCGCGGCGCAGCAGCGGGAGGCCGAAATCGAAGTCGTGGTTACCCGGCGTCGCGGCGTCGTACTGCAGCGCGTTGAGCGCGTCCACGATCGGTTGGGGCTGGCGCTGGTCCTGACGCCCGAAGAACGTCGCGAAGGGGTTCCCCTGCAGCAGATCGCCGGCGTCCACCAGCACGAGCCGGCCGGGATACTGCGTGCGCAGGGTCTCGAGGATCGTCGCCGCGCGCGACAGGCCCCCCGGGGCTTCGGCATCGCGCACATAGTCCCACCCGCGCACGCGGCCGTGCACGTCGGTGGTCGCGACGATGAGGAGGTGGGTGGTGTCAGGAGCTTGGGAGGGTGCCTGGGCAGCGAGAAGCAGCGCAAACAGAAAACCCATAGTGCGCCGTAATCTGATGAAGCCTCACGGATTCGGCAACAATCGTGTAACACGCTGGCGAGTCGTGCGCAGTGCGATTACCATCCCGCCGCATGCGGACTGACCCTCCCCCTTCCCCGGAAACGCGAACCGGCCACAAGGTACTCGTGGTCGATGACGAGCCCGACATCACGGCGCTCGTCGCCTACCACCTCGCGAAAGAGGGCTACCGCGTCACCACCGCCGCGAACGGTAGTGATGCGTTGCGCTCGGCGCGCGAAGAGCGACCCGACCTCGTCGTGCTCGACCTGATGCTCCCCGGCCTCTCGGGCTACGACATCCTCGCCGAGCTGCGGCGCCGCGAGGAGACGCGCGAAGTGGGCGTCATTCTCCTCACCGCCCGCAAGGAAGAACCGGACCGCATCAAGGGCCTCTCGCTCGGAGCCGACGACTACCTCGCCAAGCCGTTCTCGCCCAAGGAGCTCGTGCTGCGCGTCGCCGCCATCCTACGGCGCCTCGCCGCGCCGGCGGTCGCCTCGGGGGGCCGGCTCGCCGCGGGCCCGGTTGCACTCGACCGCGGCGCGCATCGCGTCACCGTGAGCGGAAAAGAAATTGAGCTCACCGCGACCGAGTTCCGGCTGCTCGACAAGCTCATCGAGCGGCGGGACAAAGTGCTGAGCCGCACGCAGCTTCTCGAGTCGGTGTGGGGGGCGCAGCCGGACATCCAGACGCGGACCGTCGACATGCACGTCCAGCGGCTGCGCACCAAGCTCGGGGACGCCGGCGAGTGGGTGGAGACGGTGCGCGGTGTCGGGTACCGCTTCCGCGAGCCGGCGCCTCCGCCCACGAGCCGCCGCGGCCGGGGATGAAGCTCGCGACGCGGCTGTTCCTGAGCATGAGTTTGCTCGTTGCCGCCGCGGTGATCGGGTCGATCGTCGCGTCCGACGCATTGCTCCGGAAGCAGCTCGAGGCCGAGACCGCCGCCACGCTCGAAGGGGAGGCACGCCTCCTCACCGGATTCCTTCCCGCGGACTCCACGCGCTGGCCCGAAATCGCCCGCGTCGCCGGGGATCAATTGGGCGGCCGCGTCACGTTGATCGACTCCACTGGGCGCGTGCGCGGGGACACCGAGTTTGATCGCGTCGCGCTCGCGAACCTCGAGAATCACGCCGGGCGCCCGGAAGTGCGCGCCGCACTCGAGCGGGGAGTGGGCCGCGACGAGCGGGTGAGCGCATCCACCAACGCGCGCCAACTCTACGTCGCGGTACGCGGCGGTCCGCCTGGAATCGCCGTCGTGCGCGTCTCTGCGTCCCTCGCCGGGATCGACGCGCGCATCCACGCGTTGCAGCGGGCCGCGGTCGGGACCGGTCTCGTGATGCTGATCGCCGTAGGACTGGTGGCGTGGTTGCTCGCGGCCGCGCTCGCCCGCCCCCTCGAACAGATCGCCGCGGCTGCCCGGGACTTCGCCGCGGGACGTCCCGCCGTCCTTCCCGACTCGCGTATCCCGGAGATTGGTCGCCACGTCGACGCGCTGCGGACCATGCACGAAGAGCTCGACGACCGGTTCGCGGCGCTGCGGCGCGAACGTGAGGAATCGCGCACGCTCCTCGAGGCGTTGACGGACGGTGTCATCGCCGCGGACGCGCGCGGAGCGATCGTCTCCTGCAACGCCGCGGCGCGCCGGTTGCTCGAGTTCCGGCCGGGCGATCCCCTCCCGCCCCTCACCGAGCTGTTCCACGATCAGGCACACCGCGCCCTGATCCGCGAGGTGCTCGAAGGGCGCGCGGTCGAGCGGCGCGAGATCGACATGGGCGAACGGACCGTGCTCGTGTCGGGCCGCACGCTGCCCGACGGCGGCGCGCTGCTCGTCATGAGCGACGTCACCGACATGCGTCGGCTCGAGACGATGCGGCGCGATTTCGTCGCCAACGTGTCGCACGAGCTGAAGACACCGCTGACGGCGATCGCGGGCTACGCCGAAACCCTGACCGCCGAGGCAGACCCCTCGTCGCAGACGGCCGGCTTCGCGGCCACCATCGGGCAAAACGCGCGCCGCATGCAGCTGCTGGTCGATGGTCTGCTCGACCTGTCGCGCATCGAGTCGGGCCACTGGCAGCCGAGGCGCGGCATCGTCGAGATCGACGCCGCGGCGCGCGATGCCTGGGCGCCGTTCGCCGAGCGCGCCGAGACCGC
>Ga0184608_10000232_pt1 | contig 14154 bp, 10 predicted proteins | sample PLM1_30_coex_FD_133010 | JGI IMG/M metagenome (GOLD analysis project Ga0184608, IMG submission 133010) | Groundwater sediment microbial communities from an aquifer in East River, Colorado, USA - PLM1_30_coex | ecosystem: Environmental > Terrestrial > Soil > Riparian zone | place: USA: East...
ACGATGAGCGTGCCCAGCAGTCCCCACGCGAGCGCGTGGGTGAAGCTCGCCTTCGTCAGGTCGAAGACGTTGAGGACCGACGGGTCGAACGCGAGGACGAAGATCGCGATCTCGACGCAAACCAGGACGAGCGCGAGCTCGCGCCAGAAGACCCCGCGCGCGACCGGCCGGCCGCGTGGCGCCTTCTTCTGTGCATCCAGTCTGTCCGCGCGTGCCGCGCGTCGCGCGGCGCGGGCCTGCGCCACTAGAGGGCGCTCTCGAAGTCGTCCTTCGCGCGGTCGAAGTACCAGAAGCCGACGACAAAGAGGACGATCGCGAAGGCCGCCGAGTACGCGAGGGCATCCCACTGCGGCGCCAGCCCATCGAGCAGCGCGCGCTGGTACGCGACGATGATCGAGGTCATCGGGTTCAGGTACAGCAGGCGCAGCTCGTCGGGCCGGTCGTTCAGGACGGCGACCGGAAAGAGCACCGGCGTCAGGAAATACCAGGCGAGCAGCAGGATCCCGAGGACGTGCTGCACGTCGCGGTAGAAGACGGCGAGCGCGCTCAAGAGATACGCGAACCCGAGGTTCATCACGATCTGGACCGCGACGAGCAGCGGGATCCAGAGCAGACCTTCCGGATGGCGCGGCCCGAAGATCGCGAGGATCGCGAGCAATACGAGGAAGCTGAGAAGAAAGTTGGCGAGCGCCGAGAGCACGCTCGCCGCGGGCAAGAGCTGCAGCGGCATACGCACCTTCTTGACGAGCGGCGCGTTCGCGAGGATCGCCGAGGCGCCGGACTGGAGCGACGTGGCGAAGAAGGTCCAGGGGAGGAGACCGACGAAGAGGAAGATCGCGTAGGGCTGCTCGCCCGACGCGGTGATCGGCCGGGTCCGCAGGACGACTCCGAAGAGGATCCAGAACACGACGAGCTGCAGCAGCGGGTTGACGAAGTTCCACGCGAACCCGAGCGCCGAGCCCTTGTACCGAGCGCGAAGCTCGCGCCAGGCGAAGTCGACTAGGAGCTGGCGCCGGTCGACGAGCGTACGGAGGTCGGCGATCACGCTGGAAGAGTATTTCGGTAATGCCCACGAGACACACGGTCACTCGCGGCGGCACGGAGCTCGTCTACTGGACTTGGCCCGGCGCCGGGCCAGCGACGCTCCTGCTCCACGGCATCGGTAACTACGGGCGCTACTGGGATCTCGTCGCCGAAGCGGTCGCGGGTCGCCTGACGCTCGTCGCGCCGGACGCGCGCGGTCATGGCGAGAGCGGGCGACCCAAAGATCGATACGCTCCGGCCGACTTCACGGCCGACGCGCTCGCCGTCCTCGACGTGCTGCGCATCGAGCGCGCGGTCGTGGTCGGCCACTCGATGGGTGGCCTTCACTCGATCAACCTCGCCGCACGTCACCCCGAGCGCGTGCGCGCTCTCGTCATCGTCGACGCGAGCCCGGACCCGCTTCCCGTCGGCGCCGAGCGTGCGCAGCGACTCCTGACTGGTCGACCCGCGCGGTTCAAAGATCGCGGCGAGGCGCGCGCGTACCTCGAACGGACCTCGCCGGGTTACCCGGACGCGGTCTACGAGAACCGGCTCGCGTTCGCCTTCCGCGAGGAGAGCGGCGAGCTCGTGTGGCGCTCGGATCCCGCCGCGCTCGAGCGGATCATGAGCGGGCGCATGCCGACCGACGACCGGTGGGACGCCCTCACAACGATCGTGTGCCCGACGCTCGTGGTGCGCGGAACGCGCTCCAACGTCCTCTCAGAAGAGGTCGCGCACGAGATGGTCCGCTCGCTCGCGGACGGCCGGCTCATGGAGCTCGACGCCGGTCACAACGTGCCGCTCGACCGGCCGCGGGAGCTCGCCGACGCGACTGTCGTTCTCGCGAAATGAGAGGGCCCTACACCCCCGGCTCGCGAGGCTCCGAAGCGACGGAGTATTGCCACCCGCCCTTCAGCTGGGCACGGTCGGCGGCCGCAAGCGCCGCGCCGAACAACGACGTCGCGTCCGCGGCGTCACGAGGGAACTCCGCGACCCCGATGCTGCAATGAAGGGAACGAGCTTTACCGACGACGTCGTACGGTTCGGCGAGGACGAGGAGGAGGCGGACCGCGACGATGAGGGCGTCATTGCTCGACGTCAGCGCGGCGAGCACCACGAGAAATGACTCATTGGACACTCGCGCCGGTATGTCACTTCCGCGTACGAATGCGGCGATGCGAGCCGCGAACTGCCGGATGACATCATCGACCGCCTCACTGTTCGCGGTTTCCCGAAACTCCCGAAAGCGGTCGACCTTCACGGAGAGGAGACCGACCGAACGCTTGTCGCGCCTGGCGAGGGCGATCGCCTGATCGAGCTGGACGAGGGCGAGGTCGCGTCCGGGCAGGCCCGTGATCTCGTCGATCAGGCCGAGTGACCGGAGCTGCTCTCGCGCGTCGCGGAGGCTCATCAGCGACGTGCTGTCGGTGAACATCAGGACCAGGAAGGTCTCTCCGTTCGCTTCGACCCGCGTGTACCGGAGCTCGACCCACATGCCGTCGCGAATTTCGACCAGTGGTTCGGGAGCGTTTACGAGGTCTCCGATGTTCCGTTCCGCGGCCTCCGCCAGGGACCAACCGGTGATCGCGGCGGCCGCTGAGTTCCAGAAGACCAACTTCCCGTCCGGCCCCAGGATCGCGATACCGTCCCGGGTTCCGGAGGCGATCAGGGCAGCCAGGCCCACGCCTTCCGGGTTGAATGCCGAGGGGAGCACGTGTGAACTCTCGCACCGGCCGCGGGAACTTGCCGACGACGCCGCCGTTCTAGTCACATGAAGGCTCGCCTGCTCGCTGTCGCGTTCGCCGTCATTGTTGCCGCGTGCGGCGGCGTCGCCGGACCGGGCGTCGACCCATCGCCCACTCCGACGAGCAGCGTGATGGTCACGAAGGCCGCGAACCAGCAGACGGTGACGGCCCACGTCGGCGACCACATCCAGATCGCGCTCGGCGAGGACATCAACTGGCAGCTCGAGCCTCCGGACGGGGTCGTCCTCATCCAGGAGGCGAACCGAAGCTACCTGCTCGTGCGCGGGACGCAGGCGATCTGGCTCGCGCGATCGGCGGGTCGTTCGACGGTCAAGGCGAGCGGCGGAATGAACTGCCCGAGCGGCTCGCTCTGCCCGATGCTGCTCGCCGTCTTCACCTCGACCGTCGAGGTTCTGCCGTGACGATCACCGCTGCTCGGTAAGCACCTCCCAGACCGTGAAGGCGCTGTCGCCCGCGGTGGTGAAGTGAAGGACTAACGCGTACGCGCCCGCCCCCGCGGGGAGGGCCTGCAGGTCGATGACTCCGCCGTCTTTGATCGTCGCCGTGGCGATCGTTCTCCCGCTCGGGTCCTTGAGCGTGACGGTCGTGCCCGCGGTCGTCTCGACGACGAAGTCCATGAGTTCCGCCGCCGGCTCGACGACGAACTCGTTGACCTCCTCCAGACCGGCGATGGCGTTCCCAATGACTTGGCCCGCGACGCCCTGAACGAAGTGTCCGACCGGCGTCAGGACGTCGCCACCCGTGATGATGAAGCCGTCAACGTAGACGATGTCGCGGGTTTCGCTCGTCGAATCGTTGGTGATGAGCACGGTGTGCGTGCCGGGAGTGGTGCCCCGGTGCACCGAGGTGTGGAAGTCCAGGTCCTTGCGGCCGCTGTTGTCCGGATGCGCCGGATCGGCCGGTGCCCGGTAGAGGTTCGCGGTCGTTTTGATGCCGTCGATCGAAATGCCCAGCAGGCCACCGCGCGGCCCGGTCGCGACCTGTACGTCGAGCGCCGAACCGGTGAAGCGGAACTGCATGGAGTCATGCCTGTCGTGCCCTACGTCGCGGCAGTAGCTCCCGCCGCTCGCCCGCGTGTCGGAGATCTCGTGCCAGCCCCCGACGGTCTGCACGTTCGGGTCGGCGCAGCTGACCGACGTCGTGGTCGGCGGAAGCGCCGCGAGTGTGCTGTCGAACGGTGGCGTTGCGTCGATGGTGCGCATCGGATCGGTGATGAGGAGCTCGATCGTCTCGGCCGGTCCGGCCATGGCGAACGCGTTCGCGCCGGTGACCGATGACCCGACACTGAGGCCGCCGAACGCCGCGAGAGGCGCGCGGAGCGTGATCGCGCCGGCGTCCATCGTCCCTGAGACGACATAGCCTGCATCGGTGTGATACGTCGCGCCGAGCGTGGAGCTGCCGTTCGAAAGCGAGTCGTTCGCATCGAGCTTGCCGCCGAAGAAGCGCACGGTTCCGTCGGCGTTGTACTCCATCGAGAGATGGAAGACGTCATCCGCTGTCGAGAAGCGGAAGACGTATTGGAGCCGATCTGCTGGCGGATTCGTTTGCAGCACCGCGTTGTACGCCGCGAGGTCGCGCGCCATCCCGGCGCGGCTTGCGTCCGCGACAGGGATGCGGGCGACGAGGTCGGTGCCGCTCGTGAACAGCGATGCTCCGAGGAGATCGAGCGATGGCAGGTTCCGGCCCGCCGCAGTGTTCGGCCACGTTGCGTCGCCGTTGGGGTCGGCCCTGCTGTTCCGCGGGATGGTGAACGAGATCGTCGAAGGCTGTGTCCCGGTCGGCGCAAGGAGCGACGGGCCGGCGACCTCCTTCGCGAACTGCGTGAAGGGACCATTCTTGGCCGCGGCGGTGCGTGGCTCCGCCGCGATGCCGTTGTTGTTGTCCATGAACACGACGCTGATCCGGCCGGATTGATCGAAGCCCAGGTCGAGCATGTCGAGGAGCGAACGATCGCCCGTGCACGTCGTGCCCGAGGTGCACACCGAGCCGCGGTGTACGACGCGGTGGTTCACTTTGCCCGAAACGATCGTCGTGGTCGCTCCCGCGCGCGCGAGTGAGAGCGCATCGGTGATGATCGCGGTGTACGTGTTCCAGTGCGCGTCGGCCTGGCAGGTGTCGGACGCGCCAGCGGGCGTGCAGTCCTCGCTGCCCATGTACGCGATCGCGATCCGGCCCGCGTCACCCGCCGTGACCGCCGGGAAGACCGCGCTCGTCACCGCCGGGAGGCTGACGCGCGCCTTCGTCGTCCAGAACGTGGCCGGCCTGCCGCCGAGCGCCGGATTGTTCTGTGGAGCGTCGATCGGCGAGACCGAGAGGTACACGACGCCGCCCGTGACCCAGACCGCGTAGAGGTTTCCGCGCGCGTCGAGGTTCAGCCACGGGAAGATCGCAGGTGTGTCGCCGGTGACGTTGCCCGACTGCCAGCTGCCTGGCGAGGCGTAGTCGGCGGCGCGCGCGCTCGCGACGAAGTACCCGCCACCCTTGCGATAGGGCACGTAGACCCAGCCTCGGCCGGGCCCGGCCGTGTTGTCGACGCGGAGGTTGCCCGACTGGCTGACCTCGAGGATCTGCGGCACTGGCTGCGGGATGGGCGTGCCGTCGACGGTGACCCCGATCACGTGCACCGCCGCGGCGGGCACGTGATACGAGTAGAAGGCCTCGATCTTCTTGCCGGCGACGGAAACGAAGCTCGGGTCGGCCCAGGCGAGCCATTGCCGGTCCACCGCGCTGCCGGTGTTGGCGACCGCGAACTGACGAGCCGCGGGGAAGGTGTCGCCGTGGTCGGTGGACGAGGCGAGCGCCTCGTTGACCACGACCTCCTGGTCACCGAAGAAGAGGTCGCCGGTGAGAAGGTTGACCTCGTTCTCCGTGTCGCCACCACCCGAGGTGAGGCAGTTCGGGCGGCTGCGTTGCGCGCAGGTGAGGTCGAGGAGAAGGCGGAACGAGTCGCCGCCGTCGAGGGACCGCGAAAGCTGACCGATGTGGGTGCGCGACGAGAGCGGCCAGTCGACGAAGATGCGGTTCGGATCGATGCGTCCGTTCTGAGATCCGGCGACGCGCCGCTCGAGCGTGGTCTGGGGCTCGGCACCGAAGAAGTGCGCGGACACCGTCGTGGACGGCGCGAACGCGAGGGTCGTCGCGGTGTCGAAGACGACGGTTGGCGTCGTTGGAAGCGGCGCGTCCACGAATTGGAATCGCGACGGAGTCGTCGTGGAGTCGTAATAGACCTGGATCCCGTTGCCGGTCACGAGCGAGATCGCCGCGACCTGGATGAGGAGCTCACTCTGGACCGTGCCGCTGACAAAGATCGATCCGCTCATCAGGGTCGGCGTGGCGGCACCGGCGAGACTCACCTGGCCGCGCCCGATGACCTTTGAGGCTTGGCCTCGGTCGGTGTTGTACGTCGGATCGGCGAAGACCGTCACCGAGACGCTCGTCCCCGTCGGGCTCGGTACCGTCCAGTACCAGTTGAGCTGAAGCTGGCCGGAGATGGTCCCGGTGAAGGGACCGTGCCAGTACAGGGTCAGGGGATTGCCGACGTAGTCCTCGTTCGCAAGGCCGGTCGTTGTCTGGGTAATCGGAGTCGCGCCCGTCGGCGCCGTCTGATTGAAGGTGGCGAACGAGATGTACGTCTCGTCGGCGAGCGTCTGCTGCTTGTCGGCCTGATCTGTCGATCTGCCGTGGAACCAGTACGTCCCGGTCGCGGCGATCGCGGAATGAGAGAGGGGCGCGACCGCGATCAAGGAAAACACCAAAGAAGACAGGGCGAAAAGCGTCAGGGCGCGGCGCATCAGATCCTCCCGGCGGTTTACAAAGGTGTTGCGCGCGCGCAGGCCGCACGTTACGTGCCGGTCACGTCAACATTTGGCAAAAGGACGGCGGCGCTCAGACTCCGAGCAGCTTGAGGATCTTCGCCGCGACCGGCTGCGCAGCCTGCTCGACGTTGCCGAGCACGATCACGGTGTAGCCGGTCGGAGTCATCCCAAAGACTGCGCTGACGCCGACGTCATCGCCGGTGAAGACGCCCGACGTCAGTCCCGTTGGGGTCTGCCCCCCATTTGGCGGCGTCATCACGAGACGCTTCAAGGTCTCCGGCTTCACGAGCGCTCCGTTGGCGAGCGCCTTGTGGAACGAGAGCAGGTCGGGAGCGGTCGCGTACGCGCCAGTGGCCGGGGTGCCGCGGACCGGAAGGATGCTCCAGTTCGTGCCTTCGTCGGACTTGTAGCCGAGCGCGAAGCCGCGATCGATGCGTTCGTCCTCGGTGTTGTGCAGGAAGCCCGCGGCCACGCCGGCTTTCGCGAACACCTCGTTGTCCATGTAGTCGTAGAAGTCGCGGCCCGACGCCTTCTCGATCACCGCGCCAAGCAACAGGTACCCGGTGTTGCTGTACGCGTAGGTCTTTCCCGGGATCCGCCCGGGGAGGACGTCGGTATTCACGGCGCCGATGAGTTCCGAGACCGACTCGAAGCTGTCGCGTATGCGGCGGTACCCGGGATCGTCGAGAAAGTCCCCGGTGCCCGCGGTGTGAGCGAGAAGCATCGCGACCGTGATCTGGTCGCCCGCCGGCTTTGGATATGTCGGCAGGTATTTGGTGAGGGGATCGTCGAGCGCCACCTTGCCCTGATCGACGAGCTGCCCGATCGCCACGGCGGTGAACACCTTGGTGACGAACCCGATGTTGAACGGCGTGATCGTCGCGTTCGGCCCGCCGCGCGCGCGATCGGCGTACCCGGTCGCCCTGGTGGCGAACGGCACGAAGTCCTTGGCGACGAGGATCGCGCCGGAGAAGTTGTCGTCGTTCAGCTCGGCGAGGTACGCGTCGATCGCGGCGCCCGCCGCCGTCGACGGCGAGGTCTGGGGCGCGTCATTTCCCGAGGTCACGCAGCTCGCGGCGAATGCCAGCACGGCGAGCAAAGCGAGGAGCCTCTTCAACGGAACTCCCAGCGATGCGCGAGGCGTGCCACGCCGATCTCGCGCGAAGTCCCGATCACGCGGAACTGCACGCCCTTCTGGTGATAGTCGTACGCGCGGTCCTGCGGATCGGTGATGCCGATGTCCACGTCGAAGCCGCCGGGAAGGAGCTCGATCCCCTGTAGCGCGAAACGCACGACGCCCTCCGGTTTCACCGGAACGCTCACACCATCGATGAGCGTGTTCGTCCCGAAGACGCCGATGCCGTCGTCGCGGTAGATGTACACGCCAAAGACCGCGTCACTCACACCCCTGGGGTTGCGATAGCCGATCTCGATCGCGGCGGGCTGACCCGACTCGAGCACCACACGGTCCACTCCGTCTGGCCCCACCACGCGCGCGCTCGTGATCTCGATCTCCTTCGAGCCCCACCGCGCGCCGATCTCGCCGCGCGCGGCACGCTCGCGCTGCTCCTTTTCGCCGACTTTCTGGTGATACGCGTCGATGACGTGGTGCGGGGAGCCTTCCGCGCCGACGACTCCTTCGTCGAGCCAGATCGCGCGCTCGCAGAGCCGCGCGACCGCGCCGAGATCGTGCGACACGAGCACGATCGTCTTCTTCGCGGCGCGGAACTCGCTGATCTTGGCGAAGCATTTGTGCTGGAAGTACTCGTCGCCGACGGCGAGGACCTCGTCAACCAGAAGGATGTCCGGCTCGAGGTGCACCGCCACCGCGAAGCCGAGACGCATGTACATGCCGCTCGAGTAGGTCTTCACCGACGCATCGAAGAAGCGGCCGATGTCGGCGAACTCCTCGATCGCGGGCATCGTCCGGTCCATCTCCTTGCGCGAGAGCCCGAGCAGCGAGCCGTTCAGATACGCGTTCTCGCGGCCGCTGAAATCGGGATGGAACCCCGCGCCGATCTCGAGGAGCGCCGTGACGCGCCCGTTCACGTCGAGCGTGCCGCTCGTCGGCTTCGCGGTCCCCGCGAGAAGCTTGAGGAGCGTCGATTTCCCCGATCCGTTCGCACCGACGACGCCGAACGACTCGCCGGGCGCGACGGCGAAGGTCACGTCACGGAGGGCCTGCACCTGCTCCGCCGGCGCGTACTGGCGAAGGACCGTCTCCTTGAGCGTGCGCGTGCGCTCGCGGCGGAGCTTGTAGTTCTTGGAGAGGTGATCGGCGCGGATCGCGGTCACGGCGGGCGCTACTCCGGCAGTTGGTTCAAGAGCGATGTCGCGTTCTCTTCGTCGCGACGAGCTGCTGAATGCGCTGGCGCGAGAGGCCCAAGACTTCTCCGGCATCGCGAAGGCTCAATCGCAGCTCTCCGGTCAGTTGTCGCGCCGCAGACACCGCGGAGGTCTGGGCCTTCGCCTGTACGGTGTCGGCTCTCTTGCGGGCCACTCTCGCCTTCCGCACGGATCTCCGCAGCTTCGCCGGCAGCCTGATGTCGTCGACGAGCTCCGCCCTTTCAGGATGTGCGACCCACAGTTTGAGCGCCTCGCGGATGCGCTCACGTGCTTGTTCGATCGTCCGGCCGTACGAATGAGCCCCTGGAACGCCCGGGGCATGAGCGATCCACGCTCCGGACTCGTCGCGCCTATACGTGATCTTGTAACTCTTCATCTCAACCTCCGGAGCCATTTGCGCCCAAGGCAGGGCTCAAGATCGCGTTCGATGTGCCGGAGCGTACCGGGTGGAAGATCGTCGCCGGCATGTATCGGAATTGTCGTCTTGCAGGGACCGCATTCAACTCGCAGGTGCGAACCAACCTGGCGGACCTGGCGGCAGCTCCCTGGCAGCAGCGACAGAAGCTTCTTGCCTGTCACCCCGGTTCATGCTTGCACATGATGATAGGAACTGTCTAGTGGACTAGACAGTGTTGCAGTCGCAGTGCGGGCAACGGCTTGTGATACACCCATGTCGTGCCTGCCAAGAAACATCGAGTGAATCTAACCCTGGAACGTCCGCTCTATGAGGCGCTCGGCTGGCTCGCTAGGGGGCGGAGTGCATCCCTGTCGGAAACGGCTCGCGATCTCCTCGGAGATGCCCTCGAAACGTACGAGGACTTGGCCCTTGCAAAGATCGCCGAGGAACGTGAGCGGACGAAAAGGAGTGACGCGGCTCAGCCTGAGCCGCGTCGCTAGCAGGGGTCCGCGCTACACGGTTACGGCTTGCAGTTGGGTGGCGGGGTCGCGCCGGGACGGCCGGGAGGGCCGGAGTGCGTGTGGTTCGTGTCCCCACAGCCCCAGCCAGGCCGCGCACCGGTGGTGCTGTCCTGCGGAGCGCCCGCAGGCGTGTTGGCCCTGACCTCGTTCGTGGTCGTGGTGGTCGTGGTCGCGCGCCCACGAATCGCGATCGATTCGTTCGCGTTCGCGAGTCCCGTTTCCGATTTCTCGCTCGCGACCGATGCCGCCAGCGAGTCAGTCCACGCTGTGCCGGTCACAGAGACAGAGGCGCTGGTCGTGCCGGATGCGGTCTCGTCGCGCGTCGCTGCTCCGGCGACCTGTGCCAGGAGCACGACGACCGCGAGAACGGTCGCCGTCAGCCAGATTCCCCGTTGGTTCATGCGTGCGGCTCCTCTCCGAGCCCGAAGGCCCAGGCGAATTTCCCCCCTGACGCACGCCTAAACGAACCAGGCGCACCGACCGTTAGGCGCGCGCTCTGGCGACCGCCGCGATTCCGTAGCCGAGAAGCCATCCACCGACGACATCGGTGGGCCAGTGTTCGGCCAGGTAGACGCGTGTGAGCGCCATCGCGAGAACCAATGCGACGGAGACGTCGGCGGGCCAGCGCAGCACGGCGGCGAGGAACGCGACGCGCGCCACGTGGCCGCTCGGGAACGAGAACGAAGTCGGCGCCTCGAGGAACGGGAACAACGGAACGCTCCGCGCGAGCTCGCCGGGTGGCGGTGCCTGAATGATTGTGAGCTTCAGCGCGAACTCAGCAGCGATGACGAGCGCGAGCATGAGGGGCATCCACCAGTCGCTGCGCTGAGCTCGCAGCCGTGCGAGGGCGACCCCGAGCGCGATCGTGCCGACGACCTCGGTCTGCCCGAAGATGGTCGCGACCGACGCGGCGACATCGAGCCACGACGGGTGCGCCGACTGCACGAAGTCCAAGACCGCTCGATCGAGGCTCGCGAGCGCACCGAGCGCCACCACGATCGTGAGAATCGCAAACGCCGAAAGCGCGGCGGCGGCACGCGCTAGAGGGTTGACGTGCTCACCGCCGGTCGTCGCCGAGTCGCGACGAACCCGAGCGCGCCGAGGAAGATCGCTAGCGCGATCCAAAGCAGAGCGAGGAACGGCGTCGCGGTCTCGTGCCCATAGAACGAGGGCAGCGCCGTCTGGATGTCGGGCCGGATGACGCGCCCGAGCTCGAGCCACAGCTGCACCGGGTTGCCGTCGCGTATTTGCGGCATGTATTCGTACCGGAGGTCGGGAAGCACCGCGTATACGAACGCGACGAAGGCCGACCACCACACCGCGACCCAGGTGAGCGCGAGGAGCGCCACGCGCATGCGTCCCACTGATGCGAGCGCGATCTCGAGTCCGCCCGCGACCGCGACGACGAGGAACGGCAGTCCCGCGAGCAGGTAGCGCGACGGCGGGCCGCCGTCGGCGTGCCAGGTCACGATGTCGGCGATGTAAAGGAAATAGAGCCCCCACCCGAGAACGAGCGCGGCGAGCGGCGGCCCGTAGAGGCGGCGGCGTCGCCAGAGCGCGGCGACTCCGACGAACGCGAGCAGGTAAACCGCGGCGCGCGGCACGAGTCCAAACGCCCGGTCGAAGAGAAGTCCGGGCACCCCGGTCTGCGGCGAGTAATTCAAGATCTCCTGCTGATCTCGGATGAGAAAGTACCCCGCGCCCGGGATGAACCAGCCGAAGAGACGCCAGTTGAAATAACAGAGGAGGAGAACGAGCGCGGCGAAGGGCAGGCCCGCCGCGACGAGACGGCGCACGAGGTCGCGCCGCGGCCAGAGCGCGACGTACGCGAGGACGAGGCCGAGCCCGATCGCAATGAACCACCCGCGCGTCGTGAGCCAGGGCAGCAGGCCGACGTACGCGCTGGTGAGTGCGAGGTTGCGCACAGGCGTCGCGGTCCCGTGGCGGATGAGACGGACCGCGGTGACGAACACGACCGCAGCGATGAGATCGGGGTAGAGCTGCGTCGTGTAGGTGAGGAACGGATGGACAAAGACTGTGACCGCGACAGCGAGGAACGCCACACGTCGATCGAAGGCGAGATCGCGCAGCAGGAGATAGACCTGTGCCGCGAGCAGCGCGCCGAACACGCAGATGAGCACGAGGACTCCGGTGCGACCCGCGAGCGCGTACGGGATCACCGCCAGGACCGGAAGGCCCATGTCGCGCAGCGAGTAGATCGCGCTCCCGACATGGATTCCGTGCACGTCCGGCAGCGGCTCCGGATAGAACTCGTAATACCGCTGGCCGGCGTAGTCGTTCGCGAGATCGAGGTCGTGATCGAAGACGATGCTCTGCACGACGATCATGTAATGCGGCTCGTCGGAGGCCGTCGGCGCGATCGTTCGGTCATACGGAAGCACGACGAGCGCGGTCACGAGCAGAGTCGCTCCAAGAAGGAGCGCGGCGTGTGCGTCGCTGAGACGGGGGATAGCGGTCCACAGCGCGTGCAAGGAATTCAGGGCGACCCCGACGGCGAGGAGCAGGTAGAGCAGACCGAGCTCGGTGTCTGGGATGAAGAGACTCCGCGCACCGAGCAGGACGAGCGGCACCACCAGATACAAAGCGAGGTGGCGCGCGAAGAAACCGGCTCGGATGGCCGGATCGAGCCGCAGGCCGATCGCGCCCGCGAGCGCCGCGGCGATTACGAGGGCGACGGGCAGCCAGCGGGTCGCGAGACTCTCAGGAACGTCGCCGGCCTCGCGGACCCAGGGCTGCAAGACCGCGACGAGCGTGAGCCCGAGCGCGATCGCGTTAGCCGCGACGAACCAGATGATCACGGCCAGTTCGCTCCTCGGGCGTAAGGGGACCGCCTGTGCGAGCGCGAAGCGGCGGCGCCATCCGTAGACGGCGAGGATCGCGAGGATCGCGAGCGCTGGAAGCAGCCGAAGGTACGCGGCGACGTACCAGTCGGGCCCGGTCTGCTCGAACGAGGGGAGCCAGCCAAGCGGGTTGAGTCCGAGGATCTGATCGAGGACCTCCTGCGCCTGCCCCTGAAACGCGTCGTTCAACGCGCGCGACGGCATAGCGCAGAGGACGAGCGTCTCGAGCGCGCTGAGGCTGATGAGCAGGCCGGTGAAGATCCGCATCCACCAGTCGCGCGTGACCGCGAGTCCGTACGCGACGAACGGCGCGGCCAGCGGCAATACGTCGACGAAGTAGCGCGCGGAGGGCGCGTACCCGCCCTCCCAATAGTGGTAGAGCGAGAGCCCGATGAGGCTAAGGCCGAGCGTGATCACGGCCGGAGTGAACACGCGGCGGCTCGCGCGCAGGGCAGCCGGGATCCCGATGACCGCGATGAAGAGCCACGGCGCCACCCCGGCGATGCCAAACGTCCGGTCGAAGAGCATGCCCGGCAGCGCGATCCAGAACTCGAACGAGACGAACGAGATCGCCGTGACCGCATCGGACGAGACCCCCTGCGGGTACACGACCGCGAGGAAGTACCCGATGTACGGGAGCGGGACGCCGTAGAGGAAGGCGTTCGAGATCGCCACGATGAGCGCGACCGCAGCAGCGCCGATAGCGAAACGCCGAAAGTCGCGGCGGCTGACCCACCACATCGCGACGAAAAGAACCGCGAGGGCGAGTCCGTCGCGTGGGTTGAGGAAGAGCGTGAGGCCCGCGGCGATGCCGGCGAGCAGCGGCCGACGGACCGGCGCTGTTATCCCGAAGCGGTAGGCGAACCCGATCGCGGCGGCCCCGAACGCGTTCGGGTAGATGTGGAAGGCGAGGAGAACGCCGGGCGCGAGGAACGTGGTCATCGCCCACACGACGCCGCGCAGCCGGACGGACGCGATCGTGTCGCGCAGGATGAGCACCGTCGCCACTGAGGCCAACGCGGCGAAGAACGCGACGACGAGCTCCGCACCGAAGCGGCCCGCCGCGAGCCAACCTGGCAGCAGGAGCAGGGGGATCGCATAGCCCTGGATCGCGCGCGGCCCGAGCGGTGTCTTGAAGAGGTGGGTGACGCTGTCGAAGTCGCTCGCGGTGAGCGTCGAAAGACGGCGGAAGAGGTCGGCGTCGATGGTCGCGTCGATGGTTCCGTGCGCGAGCCGGTCGGCGACGAGGAGGTAATGCACCTGGTCGCCGAGGGGAAGTGCGGCCGCCTGATGCCACGCGGCCAGCGCGGCGTACGCGGTGAAGGCGGTCGCGAACACGAGCCACGGCGGCCGATCCCCTTCCAGGCACGCGACGACCGCCGGGGCGACCCGAACGGAGAGCGCAAGGACGAAGAGAACGCCGAT
>Ga0184608_10000233_pt1 | contig 14152 bp, 18 predicted proteins | sample PLM1_30_coex_FD_133010 | JGI IMG/M metagenome (GOLD analysis project Ga0184608, IMG submission 133010) | Groundwater sediment microbial communities from an aquifer in East River, Colorado, USA - PLM1_30_coex | ecosystem: Environmental > Terrestrial > Soil > Riparian zone | place: USA: East...
CTGTCACGATCCACGGACCCATCGGGAGGTGCGTGTCGAAGTTCTTGCCTTTGAACCACTGACCTCCATGGCGTCGCTGCACATCGCGGACCGAGACGTCGTTCGCGCACGTGTAACCGAAGATATGACTCATTGCGGCCGCTTCCGCGATGTCCCTGCCGCCTTTCCCGATCACGACGGCGAGTTCGGCTTCCCAGTCGAGCTGCTCCGAGTGCGGCGCGGGAAAGATGACCGGCGCATCGGGGCCAACCACCGTCGCCGGGTTCTTCGTGAACAGCGATGGGAACTGCGGGATCTCCTGCGGCGCGAGCTGCGGGCCGGATTGTCCCCGCGCTTGCTTTCCTTCTTCAAAATGCTCGCTGTAGTTCCACCCCACACAGAACACGTTGCGCGGTGGACGCGGGATCGGCGCGTGAAGCTTCGCGCTCTCCAGCGGAATGCCGCCTCGGGCGCGGCCCGCCGCGCTGCGAAGCTCGGCCCACAATTCTTCCCCCGACATCAAGAGGTCGAGGACGTCGTCCTCGTCGGTCGCGCCGCCCAGGAGGTCAACGGTCGAGACGATCGTGCCATCGGCGGCGACCACGCCCGCCGAGGGATTCCCGCGCTGCTCGAACGTGCAAATGCGCATGGCTAGGCCGTTCCGTCGACCGCCGGCGCCGGCCGCTCCTCGGGCCACGCCGCGTAGGTCCGTCGGTAGTACATGAGGGGGGTCCCACCGAGGACCTCACCGGCCTCGACGCTCGCGACGAAGAGGATGTGGTCTCCCGCCTCATGGATCTCCGTTGCGCGGCACGTCGCATACGCGAGCGATAGATCTCGCAGGATCGGCGCGCCACCGACCTCATCCGCGGGCTCCCAACGAAGGTTCTTGAATTTCTCGTCGGACTTCGACGCGAAGAGCGTGGCCATGTCCTCGGCGCTGTCCTTGAGGAAGTTGATCACGAAGGCGCTGCGTTTCTGCAGAGCCGGGAGCGTCCGCGACGTCTTGTCGATCGAGACGAGCACGAGTGGCGGCTCCGTGGACAGGCCCATGTACGCCTGGGTCGTCAGGCCCTTCGGCTCACCGTGCTCGTCGAGCGTGGTGACGATCAGGACGCCCGTCGGAAACGAGCCCGAGATCGCCCGAAACAGGTCACGGCTGACGGGCACTATCGGCCGCGCAGGTACGCGTCCTGTCCTTTGATCCAGTCCTCTCGCGGCGGGCTGAAGACGTCCAGGTCGTAGGTGTCCTCCAGCGCGGTGGCCTCGTGCGGCACGTTCGCCGGTATGACGAGCACCTCCCCGGCACGGACGTCGTGCACCTCGGAGAGGTCGTCGCCGAGACGCAGCCGGAGGGCGCCCTCCACGATGAAGGAGAGCTGCTCCGCCGGATGGACGTGCCTCGGGACGCTCGTGCCCTTCTTCAGCCAGATCTGCGCGAGCATCGCCTTCTCGCCATAGAGGAACCTCCGTTGCACGCCGGCCATCAGGTCCTCGCGCGGCGAATCCTCCCAGCGAACGCGGCGCCCTTTTGTGGTCAACGTCATCCTCCCCGTCGTGGTGCCGCGAGGATACCGGCCGGGACGGACGTTGGTTTCTCGGTGCCGAGCTCGCGGCCGAGGAATGTGAGGACGTGCTGCGCCCACTCGTCCGGATGCGTGGCGAATGCCTTGACGTGCCCGCAACCGGGGACGATCCACAATTCGGTCCGCGGATTCGCGCTCGCCGCTTTCAGATCGTAGGCATGGTGGACGAGAACCCCCTGGTCGTCCGCGCAATGGATGAAGAGGAACGCGCGCCCGGGCTGTGATGCGACAACGCGCGCGGGCGAGACCTGCGTGAGATCGAGGCCCAGAAAGACGCGTGCCATGAGCACCATCCCGGGATTGAACCAACCCGGGAGGTTCGTGTATTGCGTCGCAGCTTCGCCGACGACCGTGTCGGCGTCGGCGAACGCGGAGTCAGTAACGACGGGTCCGATGGACGGATCCGCCCTCACGGTCATGAGCGCGCTGCCGCCGCCGAGAGATTCGCCGATCACCGCGACGCGACTTCGATCGATCTCTGCCCTGCTCGCCGCGAGATCGATGGCCGCCAGGATGTCGCGCGGCTCCTCGATCCCGAGCGTGTACCTCGTGCCGCCGCTCTCGCCGTGGCCGCGCAGATCGAACAGCAACACCGAGTAGCCATGCACGAGCAGAAGCCTGGCGATCGCCGCCTCCATGAAGTCGGAGTTCACGCGGTTGCGTCCGCGACCATGCACGAGCACGACGGCTCGATCGGCCCCGCGGACCTCGAACCACCAGCCTTTGAGGACGATCCCGTCGCGGCTGCTGAACGTGACGTCGTCGTGGGTCGCCGCGATCGAGCTCGCGGGAGGATCGAGCGGCACCCGCTCGACACGCGTGACCTCTTCCGCGACGCGAAACGAGATCGCGAAGTAAGCGACCAGAGCGACGACCAGCACGATCGCGAGGAAATACGGCCAAAGCTTCCGCGCTTGTCGCAACGCGCGACGAATGTATCGCTCGCGGAGTAACGCGCCTCAGCCGAGCGCGTTGAATGTGCGACCCCGACCAATCAGTCCATCCGACCCCCTGCGTCGAGCGGCCCGCCCCACCAGGCGGGCCGCTCCTTTTTCCTCGCCACCGCGCTGAGACCGAGGGCCCTAATTGCGCTGGAGTCGGGGTCGTTAGGCGTGTGAGAAATCACTTCAACAGCTTCCCCTCCAACGCCGCCGGTCTCTCCACCGGCGGCGTTCTCTGTTTTGAGGAGAGGGCGTCGTGGAGCGCCAGCGTGCGCCGGGCTCGCTCGACGATCGGCTGATCGAGCAGCTTGCCATCGAGCGCGACCGCGCCGTCGCCCTTCGCCCGAGCTCCGTCGAACGCATCGACCACGCGACGCGCGTAAGAGACCTCCGCCGCGCTCGGGCTGAAGACACCGTTGGTCGTCTCGATCTGGCCCGGATGGATGAGCGACTTTCCATTGAACCCGAGACGCCGAGCCTGCAACGCGTCGCGGCGAAGTCCGGCGGCGTCGGTGACGTCCGGCCAGATGCCGTCGATCGCCTGACGACGCGCCGCGACCGCGGCGACGACGACGGCCGAGCGCGCGTACAGGAGCTCGGCAGCCTCGGCCTCGCGTTCGGCAGGGAGTCCCAGATCGCGAGCGAAGTCCTCGCTCCCGAACAGGAGCGCGATCACGCGATCCCCTGAAGCCGCGATCGCGTGGGCCTCGATGAGTCCTCGCGCCGATTCGATGGAGGGCACGACGCGGATCGACCCGCGCGCCATCCCCGCAGCCTCCTCGCGCTCGTCGAGATCTCGGCTCAGCCTGATGATCTCGTCGGCATGTTCGATCTTCGGCGCGACTATCCCGTCGAGGCCCGGACGCAGCACCGCGGCGAGATCGGCGTCGCGCGCTCCGGGATCCCGGTTGACCCGCACGTAGTGGGCCGGACCTGCTCCGTTAGAACGCCCCGCGAGCACCGAGGCGATCGCGGCGCGCGCGCGATCCTTCTCGTCGGGCGGCACTCCGTCCTCGAGGTCGAGGATGGCGACGTCCAGGGCGGTCGGCGCGAACTCGCCGAGGCCGAGGGCACGCTGGACCATCCGCGGGCGATGCCCCGGTACGAACATGAGCGAGCGCAGCAGCAGCATCAATACGACCGGGGCATGCCGAGCACGTTCTGTCCGAGGTACGCGAGGATGAGGTTGTTGCTGACCGGCGCGACCATCAGAAGGCGCGTCTCGCGGAACTTGCGCTCGACGTCGTACTCGGAGGCGAACCCGTACCCGCCATGCGTATCGAGCGCCGCGTTCGCGGCGTCCCACGACGCCTGCGATGCGAGCAGCTTCGCCATGTTCGCTTCGGGTCCGCACGGTTTGTCGTTGTCGTAGAGCCACGCGGCTTTGTCGCGAACGAGGGCCGCCGCCTCGATGCGCGCGTGCGCCTCTGCGATCGGGAACTGCACGCCCTGGTTCGCGCCGATCGGATGCCCAAAAACGACGCGGCTGGTCGCGTACCTGGACGCTCGGTCGACGAACCAGCGTCCGTCGCCGATCGCCTCGGAGGCGATGAGGATCCGCTCGACGTTCCAGCTGTCGATGATGTGGCGAAAGCCCTGACCCTCCTGGCCCACGAGGTCGCGCGCGGGAATCTCCAGGTCCTGAAAGAAGATCTCAGTGGTGTGGTGATTGAGCATCGTGCGGATGGGCCGGATGGTGATTCGGCCGTCAGCGAGAGCGCGTTTCAGATGGACGATGAAGACCGAGAGACCCTGCGTCTTGTCCTCGAGCTCGTCGTACGGCGTCGTGCGTGCAAGGAGAAGCATCAGGTCGGAGTGCTCGGCGCGCGAGATGAAGACCTTCTTGCCGTTGACGATGTACCGGCCCTTCATCTTCACGGCCGTCGTGCGAAGGCGCGTCGTCTCGGAGCCGGCCTCGGGCTCGGTGATCCCGAATGCTTGCAACCGGGTTTGCCCTCTCGCGAGCGCCGGAAGGTACTTGCGCTTTTGCTCCTCGCTTCCGTGCTTGAGGAGCGTGCCCATCGTGTACATCTGCGCATGGGCGCTCGCGGCGTTGCCGCCCGAGCGGTTGATCTCCTCGAGGATGGCGGCCGCATCTGCGACGTGAAGACCCGAGCCGCCGTACTCGGTGGGGATGAGCGCCCCCAGCCAGCCCGCCTTCGTCAGCGCGTGGACGAACTTCTCTGGGTACTCGCTCTTCCGATCGACCTCGCGCCAGTAGGTGTCGCCGAACTCGGCGCAGAGTTTTTGGACCGCGGCGCGGATCTGGTCGCGATCCGGATCGCTCGAGAAGTCCATCTCTACTCTCGCGGCGTCGGAGGGTCGCGGCGCGGTGCAGCGGCGCGGGTCGGCACCATGAAGCTCCGGACCATGACGAGGACCACCGTGCCATCCGGCTTGAACCCGCGCTGCCGCACTTTCACGATCCCCCACCCTTTTCGCGAGTGCGACTCGCGCGTGGTGAGCACCTCGGCGTCCGCGTAGAGGGTGTCGCCTTCGAACAGTGGATTCGGGAGCTTGACCTCGTCCCACCCGAGCGCGAACCCGTTCTGGCTGGTGTGCGGGACCATCAGCCCGGTGACGACGCCGATGGTGAACACGCTGTTGACGAGCGGACGCTTGAACTCCGTGCTCGCCGCGTAGTGCGCGTCGATGTGAATCGGGTTCTGGTTATTGGTGAGGAGCGAGAACCAGATGTTGTCGGCCTGGGTGATGGTGCGCCCGGCCGGCGAGCGGTAGACGTCGCCGACTTTGAAGTCTTCGAGAAATGGACCATCGGTCACCGGCGCGATGTTAGAGGCACCTAGACGGCTGCGAGGATGAGTTCATCGCGCTCTCGATCGAGAACGAGTTGGCCGCTATGGACTTCGCAGTGGCAATTGGCGCACAGCATTACGCACTTCGCGAGCTCGTCGACGATCTTTAGCCACGATCGACCCATGCCAGCGGTTGCGATCTCGAACTCCTTCTCACGTGAGTCCCAGTGATGGAACTCGAACACCGTGGGGCGATAACGCTCACGACATCCAAGGCAGACGCCTGCGAAATGCTGGATCGCTTTCACTTTCTTTTGTCGTCGAAGGGCGACCGCAGCGGTCAGGCCGGCGTCGGCGGGAGTGTGTCTACCGCGATGACAGTTCGCGCAGAGAAGGTCACACTTTTCAGCTTCCGCACGCATCTGTTCGTAGGCGCCGCTGAAATTGGCCAAGCTGAACCGTTTCGTGGCAGCGTCTCGATGGTGGAACTGAAGCGCTTCGAGGCATGCCGAGTACCCGCACTCGATACATTTGCCACCATACGTGGCCACAAGTTCACGTTTTCGATTGCGACGACGCTTTCGAAGTGCTTGACGAAACTGTTCGCGCCTGCGATCACGCCGGGCCTGGTCGATGTCGTCCGAGCCAGTGAGAGGCCTCCTCGAGGTGTTGTGACTCCCGAAGGGCGAGCACTCGAGACAGAAGCTGCGCCGGTAGAGCGACCGCATCCTGCCATCGATACGCATTTTCGCCGGGAACTGCCGCCCGCAGCCGACGCAAACGAGCGACCTCGGGGGCCGCACGACCGGCTTACGCGGACTCCTTAGTGGTCGGTAAGCGCGGCAGTCCAGGCAGTGCTTGCGACCCCGGAGGTTGCACCTTCGACCATTGATTCGAACTTCTGGCGGGAAATTCCTTCCGCAGGTCGCGCAAACGAGCATGGCGAAGGATGGAACATAAGTTCTAGGATCGTGTCAATAGGACCCGGGCCAGGAGCCAGACCGCAGTCGCTGGCTCTGACGATCTGCTCCCCGGGGAGGATTCGAACCTCCAACCTACTGATTACACGTTCCCCGAGGTTTCCCTCGGGCGTGGACTATCTCATTGCCCTGGCGCGTTCCCGCGCTACAGGCACTGGGCGCTTAGTCTCTGAACCTTCCCGAGGCGTTCCTCGGGCTTGGCTGCGGATTGCCCTGGCGCTTGCGCGCTTTAGGTTTCCCGCAATTCACCCAGTTCTCACTCTTGGGTTTCCCCAAGAGGCTGCTACCATTTTTGGTCACAGTCAGCCGCGCTGCCATTGCGCCACCGGGGACCGTGCGTGTGATTTTAGGGTATCGCGTGGGGCGATCGCTAGCGACGACGCGCTGCCCTCCTTTCATCAGTTCAATTTCGTGTCTACGAGGTCAAGCCACTCGAGTTCATCGACTCGCGCCGGTGCTCCGGCGCTGGTTCGACGACAATCCGGGACCTCGGTGAACGGTCGACGCGCCGCCGCGTCCTCACCTTCATCGCGCTCCCGGGCAACGCGGCGCCCGCGTTCATTGGCGTCCTCGACCTCGTCCTCCGCGCACGCACTCCCGAAGCTCGATTCGCGGACGTTCCTCCGCGGCGTCGTCGAGAGGGCGCTGGAGGAAATGCCCGCGGACCTTTCTCCGCTTCACTCGACCGCGTACTCGTACATGGCACAGCTCTGGTCGGGCAACAAACAGCTGCACTACGAAGCCTGGATACGCGAGCGCCTCGGCGTGATCGAGGTCGGACTGCACTTCGAAGCCGACGCCCTTACGAACGCGCGTCTCCTTGCCGCGTTTCGCGCGCGCGAGCGCGCCATACACCGCGCGCTCGGTGCGGACGTGCGGATCGAAACGTGGGACAAAGGTTGGGCACGCATCTGGGAGCCCGTCGCGCTCGTGACTCTCGACCGGGTCTTCCTCGAAAGAATCGGCGACCGCGTCGGCGCATACGTGAAGACGCTCGAGCCGCTTCTCCGTTCCGAGGTGCCGTCCGACGTCGCGTGGACCGAATTGAGACGGCGACGCTAGGACCCGACCGCGTATGCTCCGCGCCGACATGTATCCGGCGATGACGCCGCCGAGGAAGGGAGACGCTTTGTGACGGTCCAGGCAACAACATCCGCGCTCGCGCCCGCCGCAGTCGCGACGCGTGCTATCGCGTACATCATCGACGCGATCATCCTGGGGCTCTGCGGGATAGTCATCCTTGGTCTCATCATCAACGACCTCACGATCGTTGGCAGCATCACCCGCGCGATCATCTACGGGGTCCTCGGATTCCTGTACTTCGGTTATACGTGGACGGCGTGGCGCGCCACGCCAGGGCAACGGGTCCTCGGGCTCATGACGGTCGACGCCACCAGCGGCGCAGCCCTCACGTGGAACCAGGCGACGATGCGCTGGGCTTTCCTCTTCGGTCCGTCGGTTTTGAATTCTCTATTTCCGGTCGGCGGAGCTCTCGGCGCGCTCGTCAGCCTCGTGATCTTCGGCTACTACATCTACCTGCTCTACACGACCGCGACCGACGCGCGGAAGCAAGGGTTTCACGACAAGCAGGCGAATTCGCTCGTCGTCGCGAAGACCGCCGTCTAGCTCGAGACCTTTTCGCGGGCGAAGCACCGGCGATAGAACTCGAGCGTGCGGCGCCACGAGGCGCACGCCTGCTCGTAGCCGGGAGTTTTTTCGTCCTCGAGCGACGCCTTGAGGAAGCCATGGCCGAGGCCGGGGTAGATCTGGAACTCGTGTTCCACCCCCGCCTCCTTGAGAGCCGCCCGGAGCTTTTCCACGTTGTCCATCCCCGCACCCGCGTCCTGATCGCCCCAGTGGCCGAGGATCGGCCCGTGCATCTTGGAGGCGACCTCGATCGGCGACGCATCGGTGCGCGCGTCGGCCGGAAAGCCGTAGTACGACACCGTCGCCGCGATGTCGGCGCGCCGCGCGGCGAGCAGCAGGGCCTGCGTTCCGCCCATGCAGAACCCGATGGTTCCGACGGTGCCGTTCACATCGGGTCGTGCGCGTAGCCAGTCGATCGCCGTGGACATGTCTCGGCTCCAGCGTTTGAAGTCGAGCTGCTTCGCGCGCGCCATCGCGGCCTCGCGCGTGGGCTCGGGAAGCGAGCCCTCACGGAAGAAATACTCGGAGGTCACCGCGACGAACCCGGCCTGTGCGAGGCGTCGCGCGAGCTGGTCGTAGAACGGGCTGCGCCCGAAGACGTCGTTGATGATCACGATCCCGGGCGCAGGCATGCGCTCCGGCAATGCCATGAGCCCCGGCATCGTCCCGTCCTCCACCGGGATCGCGGCGTCCTCGACGCGGACATCGGGGATGGGCGCGCCGGCCGGCACCTCGGGATGACACACGGGCGGACCTCCTACGTGGCAAGGCGACGATAGCGCGCGATGATGGCGCGACGCGCTCGACCGACGCCGAGCCTCTTCGCCCACGCGGAGCGACTCCGGGTGACGACCGCGCTCGAGGCCCACTCGGCTTCGACGAGGCGAAGGCCGTGCTGGGCATACGTCCCGGAGCGCGACGCGATGAGTGCAGGAGTCAGCTCTTCATAACCGTCGCGGTCGACGGCGGACATCAGAACACGCAGCTCTGCTCCAACTTTCATCAGGTCCGCGATCGGTCCGACGACCGAGCTCGATCCCTCGACGAGCCCGCGCAGCAGCGACCCCCACGGAAAGTGAACGGTGACTTCGTCGGCGAGACACGCGAGCTCGCGTGGCATGCGCTCGACGCCCTCGACGAGGAACGCGGCGTTCTCCAGACGCGCCCGCTTGGCCCGCCAAGCCCCGTCCGAAAGGGCATCCGGGCTCGCGTCGAGGGCGATCGCGAAGGTCGTCGGCTCGGTCCGCGCGCGATGCAGGACGTAGCCGCCGTCGCCCGCACCGACGTCCACGAGGACGTGGCCGAACGCAGCGGCTGCTAGAGCGGTCTAACCGACGTCGATGTCGACGAGGCGCTTGCCGAAAAGTCCACGCATGGGGCGATGGTAATCCGGGCGGGAACCGCCGACGGGCCGGCGCTGTAGGGGAGGTGAAAGCCGGGAGCGGCCGACGGAGGTGTCTCGATGGTCCGCGTCTTTCTGCTCGCCCTTCTCTTCGCGCTCGCGGCCCTCGGCACGGCGGCGTATGCCGACTGCAGCTCCTGCTTCACCTCAGTGTTCGCGCAGCGGACGTCTACGAACATCGACCTGAGCTTCACGGCGCAAGCCGACGACAATGTCGTCTTGCCCGACAGCGTGCTCGCCGTGGTCATGCAGGTCGACGGCAACCGGACGAAGTGCCTCAACACGACCCTCTCGAAGACGAGTCAATCGCACGGCGTCGCGGTCTACCGAGGCTCGTTCGGCGTGTACGGGACGTACACGCACAGCGGGCGCATCGAGCTCGCGGGCCAGATCTACGAGTTCACCCTCCCGCTCGACGGGACCGCCGGCAAGATCGGAGTCGCGGCCGACCAGTCCCCGCTCAACCGGAACGGCGTCCGTGTACAGGTCATCTCGGCGGTGCCCGTGACCCCGAACCCGACGGTCGCGCCCGCGCCGGCGGGTTTCCAGCTGCCGAAGATCGAGCCCGCGTTCCTCATCGGCGGCGCGGTCGTCCTCGTCACGATCGTCGGCGCGTACGTCGATCGGCGCCGTTCGCTCGCGCGTAGCCTCACCGCATAGAAGGACCTGGGCGCGGTCGCGCGTGGCGGCCGCTCGCGGCGCTCGTCGCCGCCAGCGCGGTCGTCGCGGGCCTGTGGGCTTTCGCGCAGCAAGGCGATTGGACCCGTGGGCTCAACGCCGCGGCGAAGCTCGAAAACCCGACCGCACCATCGAGCGAGGCGGTCGCGCGAGGGCGCGCGATCTACCGCGAACGCTGCGTCGCCTGTCACGGGGATCGCGGCCGCGGCGATGGCGCCGCTGGCGTGACGCTCGATCCCAAACCAGCCGATCTCGTGCTGCACGTTCCGCAGCACACCGACGGCGAGCTCTATTACATGGTCAGCGTCGGATTTCCGGACAGCGCGATGCCGGCGTGGCGCTTGGTGCTCACTGAACGGCAGCGGTGGGAGCTCGTGCATTACCTCAGGGTGCTCGCGAGCGGGAACCCCTAGGGCTCAGGCGCCGCGGATGACCGCGATCAATCGGGTGAAGAGCAGACCCGACCCGAGGAGCATCAGGATCGTCCCAAGGAGCCCCGCGCCGAGCGAGTCGGTCCGCGGGAAGCGGCTGCGGCGGGCGAGGATGAGCGCGGCGATGCCTAGGACGGCACCCGCGGAAACGACGGCGGCCAGGAACACGTCATAGGCGAGGAGCTCGCGCTTGATGAAGAAGGGCGGATAAGGGCTCGACTGGTAAGCGTTCGCGCCTTCGATGAATATCGCGACCGCGGCGGAGCCCAGCCCGACGGCTACACCCGCAATGCCTGCTGTCCATCCCCACATCCGATCGCGTCGGCGGCTGACGCCATCGCTCGTCGCGATGGGCGTCTCGATCACCCGGGTTTCCTTGCGGCGTCCACCGCCTCGAGCGCGTTTCCGACAAGGCGCTGGGCGCCCCCGACCGCGCGAGGCACGTCGAAGCGCCGATCAAAGCTTCCGAGGTTCTCCGCGGCCTCGAGCGCTTCCTCGAGGGCCGACTGTGCGAGACGAAGCGCGGATCCGAGCCGCTCGAGCTCTCCGGAGTCGACCTCTGCCATGCGCGAATGATGCGCTCTTCCTAGACTCCGGATCGCGATGCCGGCCGATACGCTTGAGCTTGCCAAGCAGCGCTCGAAGACGACGCGCGAGCTCGTCCTCAAGGTCGTCGACGGCCTATCCGACGAGCAGCTCGGGTGGCGCCCCGCACCGCGCGCTCACTCGATGGCCTGGACCCTGTGGCATATCGCGCGGTGTGCCGACAAGTTCGCCGCGCAGGTCGGCAACACAACGGAGATCTGGGCCGGCGAGGGGCTGGCCGCGAAGTGGGGCCTCGCCGAGATCCTCTTCGGCTCGAACGGCCTTGGGACCGGCGTCGATGATGAGATCGCGGCGACCCTGCGGCCGCCGACGAAGGATCCGCTCGTCGACTACGCCCGAAGGTCGTTCGCGGCGCTCGACGCGGTCGTGGAGCGTTTCGACGCCGAGGCTGTCGCGCGCGAGCAGACGACGTTCTACTTTGACGAGCCCGCCGCGATCGGCCGCGCCTTTGTCACCTCGATCGCGCACGAAAATCGCCACCTCGGCGAGCTGGAATATGTGAAGGGTCTTCTTGGTTTACGCGGCACCGCCACTCGTTAGGGTTGATTGGGGGATCACGGTTGATGAAGAGTCGTATTGCGTCCCCGGGGCTCGAGCCCATCCGTCGCGTATCGCAGATTCGGCAGTACTCCCCGGAGGCGGTGCCCGACGAAGTCGTCGATCAGCTCCTGGAGCTCGCGCGCTGGACGGGAAGCGCGAAGAACGGCCAGCCGTGGCGTTTCATCGTGGTGCGCGACAAGGATCGCCTCAAGAAGCTCGGAGCCTTGCGCCCGCCGATCGGCTGGCTCGCCACAGCACCGCTCGGGATCGCGATCGTTCTCGAAGGCGCTGAGCCGATGTTCGGAGCGTACGACGAAGGTCGCCTCACCGAGCGCCTGCTGACAGGCGCGACCATGCTCGGATACGGCGGCGGGACGGCCTGGTTCGGCGGCCCGACCCAGGACGCCGAGGCCAAGAGGATCCTCGGCATTCCGAACGATTTGACCGCACGCCAGATCGTGATGATCGGCCGCCCGATGTCGAACAAAGACCCGCGCCCGTCCGGACCGACGCGCGGCCGGAAGCCGATCTCAGAGCTCGTCAGCTACGACCGCTGGGGCGCATCTAAGCAGAAATGAGATTCGGCGCGAACTAGAGGCCCGGCATGCCGATGGAGTCCCAGTGCCTCCCGCCGTCCCTCGTTCGCGCGAGCCCAAACCTCGCAAATGCGTAGCCGACCGCTTCGTCGGCGAAGACGAGCGAAGGCGAGACCGGCGCCTGCCGCACGTAGTCGGAGACAACTTGGTGCCACGTCCGCCCCGCGTCCGTGGTCTCCTCGAATCCGTCGATAAAGCGAAGCCAACGCGCCCTGCCGAGGAGAACGATGAAGCTTCCACCTTCAATCGCGGGGCCAGGTATCCACGTCTCGCCTCGATCCTCGGATCGCAGCACGAATTGGACGAGCTCGCCTTCCCGCCACGCGTATGTCGCAAGCAAGAGCGTCCCGTCGAACCATTTCGCCGAAGCGGTATGAAGCGCCGAGCCGGCGGTCCCCGGCGCAAGCCCCGGTGGATCGGACAACCTCATGGATTGCCAGGTGCTCCCGCCGTCCGCGGTCCGGTAGATCGTCGGTTCGCCATTTGTGTCGTCGGCCGTCACGATCCCGATCTGTCCGTCCGCGAATGTTGGAGCACCCTTGCACTGCCGGAATGAGATGTCATTCAGCGTGAAGCTCGAGTCAGCCCGCGCGATCAGACTCCAGGATGTCGCGCCGTCGCGCGTATGCCACAGCTCGAAGCCTTGCGCCATGCACTGTGTCGCCGGGGATCCCCGGCGGAGCAGCCATCCTTCGTCAGCGGTGACAAACGCGATCGAGGACACGGGAGCTGGTGCTGGTACCGGCCGCTCCACCCATGTCTCGCCCTGGTCGCTCGAACGAAAGAGGCGCTTCTCGTCGGTGACCGCCCAGACAACGGACGGCGACGGTGCCGATAGAGCCGAGACGCTGGGGAAATTGATGCCGGCCGGCGCGGCCGGGCTAGGAGTCCTGGCGGGTGTCGGCGACGCGGCCGACGACGCGGCAGCCGGCGGTGCGGGACGTGCCGTCGTGCTCGGAAGTGGCACCGAGCACGCCACCGCGAGGGCGGACGCGATGATGACCAGTCGGCGCATAGACCCAAGAGTCCCGCAGAGATGTGCCGCGCGTCGTCCGCCTTACCGTCGCTAACGCGTACATACGCAACTGCTACGCCAGATATGAAAACAAAAGGCGCCGCGTGTGCGGCGCCTTTCATTTTCGTTCGTGAGTTTGGTGACTACTCCAGATAATCCTTGAGCTTCCGGCTCCGCGAGGGGTGACGCAGCTTGCGCAGGGCCTTCGCCTCGATCTGACGGATCCGCTCGCGAGTCACGTTGAACTCGCGACCCACCTCTTCGAGCGTCCGGGTGCGGCCGTCCTCGAGACCGAACCGCAGCTGCAACACGCGACGCTCGCGGCCGGTCAGTCCTTCGAGGACCGACTCGACCTGCTCCTTGAGCAGCTTGTGCGACGCGGCGTCGCTCGGCGCGAGGGCCTGGTTGTCGGGGATGAAGTCCCCGAGGTGCGAGTCCTCTTCCTCGCCGATCGGCGTCTCGAGCGACACGGGCTCCTGCGAGACCTTCACGATCTCGCGGACCTTGTCGGCGGTGATGAGCATCCGTTCCGCGATCTCCTCCGCGGTCGGCTCGCGGCCGAGCTCCTGAAGGAGTCCACGTGAAACGCGGATGAGCTTGTTGATCGTCTCGACCATGTGGACCGGGATGCGGATCGTCCGCGCCTGGTCGGCGATCGCGCGCGTGATCGCCTGTCGGATCCACCACGTCGCGTATGTCGAGAACTTGTAGCCCTTGCGGTAGTCGAATTTCTCGACGGCGCGGATGAGACCGATGTTCCCTTCCTGGATCAGGTCGAGGAAGCTCATGCCGCGGCCGATGTACTTCTTCGCGATGGACACGACGAGACGAAGGTTCGCCTCGGTCAGGTTGTGCCGTGCGTCATCGCCCTTCTGGATGAGCTCGTCGGCGAGACGGCGCAGCGCGCGCTGCTCGTCGGAATCGAGCTGTGCGAGCTTGTCGAGATGCTTGACGAGGATGTCGCGCAGCTCGGCACCGAGCATGACGAGCTCGCC
>Ga0184608_10000234_pt1 | contig 14142 bp, 9 predicted proteins | sample PLM1_30_coex_FD_133010 | JGI IMG/M metagenome (GOLD analysis project Ga0184608, IMG submission 133010) | Groundwater sediment microbial communities from an aquifer in East River, Colorado, USA - PLM1_30_coex | ecosystem: Environmental > Terrestrial > Soil > Riparian zone | place: USA: East...
CGCCCGTCGCCTGAAGCGTCGTCGTAAGTCGCGTGCCGATCGGTGTGAGCGCGAGGAGCGCCGCCAGCCCGACTGCCCCCGCAACCGCCGTCGCCAGACTCACCGCCTTGGCGTGACGACCGGGGTGCAGCGCCCATACCAAAACTACGAGAAGAGCCGCTCCCGTCGCGATGCCCATGAGCACAGAGCGCGTCCCGGTCAGAGCCGCGCCGGCGAGGAGACCGATTGAAGAGACGGCCGTTGCGAGCCGAACAACACGGCTGGACCCTCGGGCGACGGCCGCGAAAGCGAGTCCGCCTAAGGCGACGACGGTCAGGAATTCCGCGAGTGTGGTTCGATTTCCAATGGTCGAAAGCAGGCCGTTTGGATCTGCCCAACGTATCGGGTCACGGCCAGCGAGTTGGACAAGCTCGTATGCCAGGGCACCAAATGCGGCGACGTACACGGATGCCGCGACGAGCAACGCCTCTCGGTTCGTTCGCACCAGAAGCGCGACGGCGAAATAGAGCACTCCCCAGTCCGCGACCGTCGTCAAACCGAGCATTCGCGCGTGCGTCCCGTAGACCGCGAGCGAGACATACGGCGCGAAGAGTGTCGCCGCGACACTCGCTGCGAGGAAAGCCAAAACCGGGACGTGCAGCGGCGACCAGACCAGAAAGGCGCGGCCGATACGAACGTAGAGCGCCAACATGACCCCGGCGAGAAGAATGGCAAGTGCGTGACTGAGTAAGGCCTTCGGAACGGTGAACGCGAAGTCGGCCGCCGGATCGAAGATGAGAGGCACCAATGCGACCTTCGCGCAGATCAGGACGACGCCGAGCGCGCGCAACTTGGAGCCCAGGATTGGCGCCGCCCTATTCACCGCGATAGAGCATGAGCGGTATCCGTGGGTTCGGACAAACCTCTTCAATAAGAGGACCGGGGCCCTTGCGGGCCCCGGTCCGGGATCGCGACGCGAGGTTCGGTGACTTACTCGAAGTCGACGAGTCGGTCAGGCGAACCGAGGACGTTCACGGCGTTGCTCTGCGTGTCGGTGAAGGGTGCTCCGGTCAGTGCCGTGACATTGAACGGAATCTGCATGCCAGGCGTCGTGCCTGTGTCTGACGGGGGCTGCACGAGGGTCGTTATGAGCGTGACCGTAACGACGGTCTTGGCCGCGTTCCACACGCAAGCGACGTTCGTCGCGTTGCAGGTGATGTTCCGCACCGTCCCATCCTGATCCTGGAGGCTAATCGAGCCGGCGTTGTCGCCAGCTGTCATGGCCTCGCTGAACGTCAGGGTAAAGGCGTCTTGTGGGTCAGTGAAGTCGCTGAAGCCGACGGAAGCGCTCATCCGAGCATCGACGATGGTCGGAGGCGTGAAGTCGGCGGCGCCACTGACGAAGGTGACGGTCTGCGGAGTTGCCGCGCTGTTGCCGGCGATGTCGCGGATGTCGTTCGCTTCAGGTGTGATCGTGACGGTGTAGGTGGTGTCCGGCTTCAAAGTCGAGGGTGAGATCGAGATCGAGAATGAGGTGTCAGCGGTCGTCGGGCTACTGCCACAGGCATTGGTCCCTGCGCCGCTAACCACTGGATCAGTCGCCGATGAGGTGTCGTCTACGGTGACGTCCGCCGCGCCGAACGTCCAGCCGGCGGAGCAGTAGACGGGCTCAGAGAAGTTAAGTGTGATGAGCGAGGATGAGACTGCGCCGCTCGCGGAAGCGAGGGTCGGCGGTGTCGTCTCAGGAGTCTGTGCAGTCGCCTGACGAGCTTGCGGGGCGAGGGCGCGGTTACCCGCTGCATCCTGGATCGCCTCGTTGTCGCTCGCCGTCGTTGCGATCCCGCGCGTGTTAAGGGTCACTTCGACGAAGGCACCGGGTGTGATCGTGGTGGCGCCCATGTCGATCACGGCAGTGGTGACGCCGTTGTCAGCTGCCGCTGTGCATTGCGGGATGCTGTCGCCGATATCGGCGATGTCACCGAGGCCACTGGAAATGTTGTTGATATTCCAGTCCGTCGTGGCCCAGGCCCCACCGACGATGGAGCGGCAAACCGGCTCGCTGAACGTGACTGTGATGAGGCTGCCCGCGACCGCGATTCCGGTAAAGGTCGGGGCGCTTGTGTCCTGATAGCTAAAGGTGAGGCCGTTCGATGCAACCCCGCCGCTGTTGGTCAGGGTCACTGTGACAGCACCTGCTGCGTGCGCGGGCGAGACTGCGGTGACCGAGGTGCTACCGCAGCTGCTCACGGTTGCGTTGGTGCCGCCGAACGATACGGCCGGGAACGCCGGGGTGCAGACAATGCCGCTCCCGGCGATAACGACGTTCGTACCGCCTGCTGTCGTGCCGTTGTTGGGTGTCAGCGATGTGATCGTGGCGCCGCCGCCACCGCCGCCGACGGTCGCGTCCTGGTAGTAGCCCTCGGGGTGAATCTTCTCACCGGTCGAGGAGAGGACGATGTCGCCGTTGAAGCGGTAGGTACCCGCGGTGACGTTTGCGGGTGCGGCGATGTTGTAGCTGAACGTGCCGAGCGCGCCCGGTGCCGTGGTCGTCTGCACCGTGGAGGAGTAGCGAGTCGACGAGAGCCATCCGCTGTTCCATGACGCTTCGGACGCGTCCTGCGCATTGCAGGTGACTTTGTCCTCGAGGCAAGCCGCGAGATCAACCTGTGTACCGCTGCCGCGCGTCCAGGTCGTCGTGCCCGTGTTGGCGAAGAAGACCTGGAAGTTGAGTGTCTGGCCTGGCGAGATGTTCACGAACGCCGACTCACCTGCGTAGGCGGAGTCGTAGCCCGTCACTGCCAAAGCCGGTACTGCGGCTGCGAGCATGCTGAGCGAGAGCGCAGCTGCTGTGACCGCGGTGACGATCTTTCGCATTTGGTCCCTTTCCTTTTTTGTGTTGTCCCCTGTGAACTAGTGCGGACCGCGCGTTTGATCGCTGGTTCGCCTTAGAGCTCTAACGCGAGGACTGATTCCGCTCGGGCACGTCCCCTAGATGACGCAGTTCACCTCCCTTTCGGTTATTGGTCTGTGGCCGCAGACCATGCCCCGGGGGGCGGTGACATCCGGGGCGTACCCGTATCGGACAATTTGTGGGACGGACTCGCTGTTTTGGCTGGCTTGCGCGGCCGATTTGTACCATAGGCGGCCAACCGACGCCACGCCAACCAAGGACGCGAAGCCCATCTCACTGGCCATAGACGGCTGAACCCGGCTCTTTGTCGCAAGGCTCATCGCCCGCCCTCGATGCTCATGTAGAAGCCACCACGGGGATCGGCCAAGAACGCCCGTCCAATCGCGTTGAAATTGAGGCTCTGTGCCGGTCCAGCCACAGAACGGGGGGACTGGCTGCCGTCGGCGCGACCATATGCATACCCCGATAGACCGGTCGGCAACTGAGCTAGATACCAAGCACGGCCACCTTGATCTGGTGCAAAAGCCGTGACAGGGCGCTGGAGGTTAAGGGTCAGAGTGCCCTTACTGCCGCGCACCGAGTAGATCTCTCCCGAGCTCGTCCCGACCCAGAGCGTACTGGTGGAATCAACGAGCAGCGCGGTCGTCGCCCCACGGCGCGTGAACGGAACTTCGTTCACCTTCGAGTTCCGAGGGTCGAACGTACCGACAGTGCCCCGCGCGTCGTCTGCGTAATAGATTCGGCCCTGGCCGTCGATCGTGAGCGCGCTGATCCGCGCACCGAGAAGATCGAAGCCGTTCATGAGCTGCGTCTTCGGGTCGAAGACGAACAAGTAGGACGCGTCGCGCATCGCGATCCACAGACGACCATCGATGCCGACCGCCACGGCGGATACCGGACTCAGGACGTTCGTCGCGAATCCACCCACCACTCGCCCCCTGGCTGTGTCGATGATGTTGACCTCGCCATTCGCGGCGTTGACGCCGTAGACGTACGAGCCGCCTGCGACCCAGTAGGAAACCTTCGCCCCCTTGCGGAGCGGACCGATCTCGACGATATCGCCGGTGTTCATATCGAAAGAACTCACGTCGTTCGATTGGTCAAGAAGCCAGAGGCGCGACCCGTTCGCGACGACGAACTGCGGCTGGATCCCACTCAGGGGAAGGTTGTAGACATTGCCCGGCGTCAGGACGCCGGCCGCAGCGAGGATATTTGGCCCGATCGTTGCGCCCGCGGGAACGGCCCTATCCGAGGATCCCGCGGGTGACGCGGTCGGTGTCGCGGATGGCGCGACCGGCGATGCGGCGGCGGACCCGCTCGGAGTTGCTGATGCGATCGCGACGGTCGCGACCTGGTCCGGCATCTGGGCGGAATCCAAGCGACCGTTGCTGGCGACGGTGAAGCGGTTTGTGGCTTCGTCGTAGATCAGATCACCCGTCGTCACAGCTACCTCAACGCTTGCGGAGACCGCGCCCTGGCGCGTGATCTTGCTGACGCGGCCGCGCCCTCCTAGGTCGACGAGCACGAGGTAGCCACCGTCGGGTAGCGCGGTCAAAGCTCGCGGGACTCCGGTGAGCTTCAGCGCTTCAGGCGCGATGAACCCTGAGAACGTGAGCACCGAATCGGTCCCGGACGCCGAGAGGACGGCGACGTTGTCGCTGCGTTTCGAAAAGGCAGCGCTCACGCCGCCGGGTAGGGTCTCGAGGACCCTATACGACGAGTCGACGATCTCGGTTTGCCCCGATGAGACAAATGCGCTTCGACCGGCTTGCTGGTCCGGGACGACGAGACGCGGGGCGACGCTGAACTCACGAACGGTCTCAAGCTGTTTGGTTGTGCTGTTGATTACCGCAACCGAGCCGGCCGACGTGCCCGGCGCGGGCGACTTCGTCGTCGTCGTGACAACGATGTTGTTCGTCGCCGGATCGACGCTGATGCCCGTGAGCGTTCCGTTGGTCGCGACCGCCGTCTCGCCAACAACCGTGTTGCTCGACGCGTCGATCTCGGTGACGCGCTTCTGGGACGAGTCGAGGACGAGCACACGGTTCGCGACCTCGTTGAGCGCGAGCGCCGTTGGCTCCCCGCCGACCTGGATACGTGTCTTGAGGTCGTTCGTGCCGGGATCGCGCGCGTCGACCGCCGCGCCAGAAACGTCGAGTACATAGACCGTGTTGTTGCGGGAGTTGAAGACGATCTGCTGGATCGAGGCGACGATCGCGCGCTCGCCCGTCGGACTCGGGAGCAGCGCGGTTTGGGGGGAAGCGCCCGACCCGAGGCTCGCCACGACGATCGCGAAGACCGCGGTCACCGCGATGAGCGCGCGCGCCGCGATCCCGCGGACTGGCGCGGGGCTGTATGTCCGGCGGCTTCGCGCGATCGCGTAGATGGTGTCGTCGATCCGCGCCGAGGGCGCTATCACCGGGAGTGCCTTGATCGCCGCAGTGAGCCCGGACCAGGTCTGAAGACTGGCGCGGCAGTCCTGACAGTCGGCGAGGTGGCGCTGTGCGGCGGCCTGCTCGCCCTCGCCCGTCTCGCGGTCAAGTCCTGCCGAAAGGACCTCGAGGACCTCATTGCAAGCGAGCACCGGCGCCTGCCGGAGCTCGTCGTCGAGGCGGACGGACAGGGCGTATTCGGCTGAGCAGAAGGCGCATTCGGTAAGGTGCTGGCGCGCGCGGAGCTCGGCCTGCGCCGAAAGCTCGCCGTCTACAAGGGCGGAGAGCTCCTCAGCTGAGACATGGACCACACCCATCTCTGGCTAAGACGGGTGAAGAGCCTCCGTTGTCGCGTACTTGTCGCGGAAGGCTTTTCGGGCCCGAGCGAGGCGGCTCCGGACCGCCGTGACGCTGCAGCTTTGGATCTCCGCGATCTCTTTGTACGAATAGCCTTCAAGCGAGTGCAGCAGGAGGGCGGTCGATTGCTCCACCGGGAGCGTCGCCAGGATGCGGCGGACCTGATCGCGCTCCGGGACCGCCCCGTGTAAGTCCGGCATCAGCGGGTCCTCGCCGGTGCCAGCGAGGCGACCGACGCGCAGCCACGTAAAGCGGCGCTTGCGGCGCAGGTGATCGATCGCCGTGTTCGTGGCGATCCGATAAAGCCACGGAAGCACACGGTGCTCTGTCGTGAGCGATCCGAGGGCCTGGTACGCCTTCGTGAAGGTGTCCTGCGTCAGATCGTCGGCGCCGACGGGATCGGCGAGCAGTCGCAATAGAAAGGAGTAGATGCGGGTCTTGTACGCGGAATAGATGAGCTCGAGTGCCTCACCCCGAGACTCGCGTGCGAGAGCTACAAGACGGGCGTCGGCGTTTGCTCGGGCCCGGTCGGCCGCGATGGACGCCGACATGCCGGCGCTCGTCATCGACTGAGCCTACTTACCTTCGGTTCAGCGTCAACCGCGATCTAGGTCCGCTTCAGGACCGCGTTAAAGGTCGTGGAACCGGTCGGGGTCATGCGCAGCCACACGGTTTGGCGGCCGGGGATCTCGAAATAGAAGTCGTAGGCCAGGAGCACCGTCTGGCTGCCGGCCGCCGCGATATCCACAAAATAGTGACCGCGCTCGTCAGTGTGCGGGCTGTACTGGGCGCAGGGCACCGGGCCGATCACGACGCACACGTTCTCGATGGGCTTTCCCGATTCGTCGACGATGTACCCCTCGAGGCGCCAGAGCCCGGGTTCAGGCGTGGGGCTCGACCGCGGCGCCGGCGGTGGGTTCACTTGGATAGAGGCCGCGATGCCGACGAACGTGGCCGGCCGCGGCGCCGCCGTCCCGACGGGAGTCGACCGGACCCGCGGCGCGGTCGCCGACGGCTCGACCGTGGGTGTCGAAGCGACAGTCACGGGTGGCGTCTCTGAGCGCACGACACTGAAAAGACCGGCGACGACGAGCACGACCGCGACCACGGCCGCTCCGATCTGGACGCGGGGGTCGAGCGCGCGGAGTCGTGTGAGAGCGGAGTCCATGACTAACTCGGCTTCAGGACGACGTTGAACTCGATCGGGCCTGTCGGGGTGAAGTGCCACCACACGGTCTCGCGACCTGGCGTCTCGAAATAGAAGTCGAACGATGTGTTCACAGTCGTGGCCGCGGCTACGTCGAGGAAGTAATGGCCCTGCTCGTCGGTGTGCGGGCTGAACTTCTGGCAGCCATGCGGACCGACCACCACGCAAACGTTCTTCAAAGGATTGCCTGACTCATCGATCACATAGCCTTCAACGCGCCAGAGGCCGGGTTGTGGCGAGGGTGTCGCAGTTGCGGCCGCAGGTGGGGACGGTGGTGTGACCGATACCGATGCCGCGGTGTCGACGGCTTCGGATGGTTTTGGCGCGGGCGTGCCTTCCGGTGTTGCCACCGCCACCGGCGCGGTGGCCTCGGCTTGTGACGTGGCAGCGGCCACGGTGGGAGATGCGGTCGCGGTCGGCACGGGTGACGCGCTCAGCAGTCCCGCGCCGGAAAGCGCGAGAGGAACGATGCCGAGCAAGAGGAAGAGGATCGCGATGATCCCGATGCCCCAGCGGGCATGATCGCCGTGCAGCCGGGCTCCCAACGCATCGAAGCGAAGGAAGCCCGGCCGGCGAAGTAAGCGTGTGCGATTAGGTTCAGGGGACTGCCGCAAAGCCCTCGTACATCATGGCGTTATCACCGCCGCTAGCGAACTCGCTAACGATCGCGGTGATTGTTCCGGTTCCGCCGTCGACTACGACGGAGTACTGCTTGTCCGCGGCAAGCTGCGAGAAGGACCACGGATCGATGCGCGTGCCGCCGCCCGCGGGGACGCTCACCGTATGCGTGAAGGCGAGCGCTCCGCCCTGGAAGTTGTACCAGCTGACGGTGACGGTGGTCGCGGTGACGCTCTGCAGGAGGATCGGCGTTGACCAACCCGTTGTCTGCGTCGGCGTCGGGCAGAAGCAGAGCGACTTCGTGAGGTTCGGGAGGAAGAACTTCGTCGCGGGTGTCGCTGTCGCCGAGTACCCCATCGCCGTCGATGCGGTCTCGATGTTCACCTGCGCGGCGATGGTCCCGCCCGCGGCTTCGATCTTGATCGAGTACTCACCGTCGGCAAGGCAGTCGGCGCCACCCGTAGTGCACGGCGTGTTCGTCGTGCCCTGCGTGCTGAACGAGAAGCGTGGGTCGAACGCCTTCGAGGTGTTCGGAGCGATCGACGGGAACGTGTACGTGTTCGCGGTGCCGGCCCCGCCCGCGAGCGGTGTGAACGTGATCTTCGGCGTTGCCGCAGCGGCGCCGAGGTTCTGGACGATGATCGAGCTGCGCCGTCCGACGCCCTGCGCGTTCTTCGCGGCGTACGCGCCGTAGACGGTCGCGGCGCCGCTCGTGATGCCGTCCGTCGCGGACGCGACGGGCTGCGCGACGCTCGCTTTGTCAGCCTGCGTGTTCACGACGACGGCGACGGGCTGGTTCGACGAGACCGTGACCGCGTACTGCTTGTTGTCGGTCAGGCCTGGTGCGCCGAGAGCGATGTCGTCGGAGTCGGGGTCGATCGGCTTCGCGCGACCTGGATCGATCGTGCGCGGGATAACGATCGTGGGACCGGTCCCGTCGAACGAGCGGAAGCTCGAGGTCACCGATGCGGTCGACGTCCCGAGGTTCTGGATGATGAACGGTGTATCGAAGAGTCCGAAGAATTTACGGGTGATGTTCGGGAGGTAGACCGTGTTCGCCCCGGTGGTGAAGCCGTCGTATGAGAGGGCCTCGGCGCGGGTGCCCACGCCCTGGTGCTCGTTGACGACTCCCACGATCTTCGAGCCGAAGCTCTGCACGACCACGGAGAACTGCGCGTTGTCTGGCAGCGAGGGGTTCTTCACGGTGTCGTTGGGGTCGTTGCTGTGCGAGGTGCCGGGCGCCATGCCGAACACGAGATACCGCTCGACACAGCTGCCGTCGGTGAACTTATAGAAGGACACCTCGAGCTCTGTGTTCGCGGTCCCGGTGTTCTGGATGATGAACGGCGTGTAGAAGCCATTCGGCCCACCGAGGCGGCGCGTGATGTTCGGCAGGTAGACGGTTGAGGTGAGCGCCGGCGGGTTCGGGTTACCGGTGCCCGCGTCGCTGCAGCTCGATCGAGGTCCGACCAGCTGCTTCACCAGCGGGAACACCGCCGGGACGACCGCTGGTTCCTGACCAAACGTGTAGCCACCATTCGACGTGAACTTGTTGGTCTTCGTCGTGACGTATCCGGGCTTGACGAAGTAGATCTCCCATTGGCTGTGATCCTGAGCCGAGACCGCGTCGAGGTCGATCGTGAACGACCCATCGGCCGCCGTTCGCGCCCAGACAAAGAACCCGGGGATGCCCAGGTACACGTCGACGAGTTGGATCGGTGCTCCGGTGACGGAGTCGCCGACCTTTCCCATGATCTTTCCGGCCGCCGCGGCCGCCGGGGTCGACGGGACCAAAAGCGCTAGCAGCAGGGAAAGAACGACGAGCGTGGATGTGACAGCGCGTCGCAAAAGCGTGGAGTTCATTCGGACCCCTCCTCAGGGAAGCGCCGCGGGGGCGGCGCAATTGCGGTGGTCAACGCGAATTTCAGGTGAACTATACCTGCGGAAGACGCGTTTTCGAACAAGTGCACCTCACTAGTTGAACGCCAAGCGCTCGATCGTCCGATACGCCGTTTCACCTTCGCCCGTGCCGGAGAGCTGATAAACGACGCCGCGGACGATCACGATGCTTGCCCACGCTCGGCCGGTCGGCGCGGATGGAAGCGCCGTCCAGAGTCCGGTCTTCGGACTCCAGATCTCGACGTTCGAGAGTGGCGCGAACTCGTGCATGCGAAGCGGCAATCCTCCTGAGAGAACGACGCGGCCGTCGGGAAGTGCCGCGCCTTGCGCGACGAGCCGCGGCGTGACGAGCGTTCCCGATGCTTCGAATTGGCCCTGGCCGAAGCGGTAGACCTCGCTCGTCCCCGAGGCGACGCCGTCGCCGCCGGCGAAGAGCACGTCGCCGTTCGGCAGCGCGACCGCGACCTGCTGCAGGCGCGCGATCGTCATCGCCGGGCCGTCCGTCCATGAATCGGTGCCCGGGTCGTAGATGAAGGTCGTGTTCGTCGGCGCACCGTCGGCGTCGATGCCCCCGGTGATCAGGACACGGCCATCGAAGAGCGTGACGGCGCTGTGCTGCGTGCGCGCGCGCGGCATCGGCGCGGCTTCGGTCCAGCGGTTGGTCCGCGGGTTGTAGATCTCGGTCGAGGCAAGGAGCTTCGTGTCCGCGTTGCCGCCGGTCACGAGGACGCGTCCATCCTGCAGTGCGGTCGCGGCGTGATCGGAGCGCGGGTGCCGCAGCGGCGTGCCGAGCACCCATCCGCGCTGCGACGGCCGGAAGACGTCGACGCGATCGACGGGCGACCAGTACGTCTCGTGCCACTCGACGCCACCGGCGACGACGACGAGGTCCTCCCACGCGGACGTGATGGTCTGGTGCACGCGTCCGAGGAGCGGCTGCGGAAGGAGCGTGACGTTGCCCGTCGCCGGATCGATGAGCTCGCTCTGATCGTTCATGACGTCGGGGGCGAACCGATCGAATCCACCGACCACGAGGATCTTTCCATTGGAGAGCGCGACGGCGCTCGCGTACGCACGGGGCTGCGAGAGCTCACCGATCGTCTGCCACTCGGGCGTCGTGACCGGTGCAGTGCGCGGTCCGCACGCGGCTATGAGGACGACAACCGCGAGGCCGAGGAGCCGCCTCACTGAACCTGGAGAGTAGCGCTCCCCATTGGGACCCCTTGTCCCGAGAACCACGCAACGCCTTCCTGCACGACGTCGAACCGCAATTCGTACGAGCCGGCGACTGGCGGCATCTTCACGATGACGTTCAGCGTGACGGCCTGGCCCGGTGCGACGGTCGCGGGTAGCGCGGTGCGCACGCCATCCCACACGAAGACGGCGCCGCTCGGGACATAGAGGTGATATCCGGCGTTGAAAGCGCCTGGCTGCCACGTGGCCGAGCCGGCGTTCGTGATCGTGATGGGCACGGTGACCATGGCGTTGACCGCGCCGTTCACGGCCGCGGGTGCGGAGTACGTCGCGCTGAGCGCGGGCACGATGACCGAGACGGTCTTCACGGGCGTCTGCATCCCCTGGCTCGAGAACCACGCGACGCCTTCCTGCACGATGTCGTAGCGCAGCTTGTACGTCCCCGGTGTCGCGGGCACCAGGATCTGCGCGTTGAGCGCGGCGATTTGCGTCCGCGCGGTGCCGGCGAGCGGGCTGCGGAGGCCGTCCCACGAGACGAGGTTGCCCGCGGCGTCGTACCAGTGGTAGCTGAGGTTCACGTTCGAGCCCCAGTCGAAGTTCGACATGTTCTCGATCTTCACCGGGACGAGCGTCGTCGACTTCGCGTTCATCGTCGCCGGCGTTTGGTCGACGCCGAGCGATCCGCCGTAGAACGGAGCGACAAACGCAGTCACCGAAACCGTCTGCTCCGGCATCTTCACACCCTTGCCCGAGAACCACGAGACGCCTTCCTGCACGAGGTCCCAGCGCAGGAGATATGTCCCGACCGCGCTGGGGAAGGCCAGGTTCGCCTGGAGCTGCGTGAGGTTGCCGGCGGGCACGTCCGCGGGAAGCTTGGTCCGCAGGCCGTCCCACACGACCGTCTTGCCGGCGGTCGTGTACCAGTGATAGCTGAGGGTCACCGGGTTCCCGCCGCCGGCGGGCCAGGCGAAGTTGCTCGTGTTGCCGAGCGTGATCTGCGCGGTCGTCGTGCTCGCCGCGGTCCCTGTGATCGTGGGGATCGCGTAGTTCGCGCCAAACGACGCGATGACGGGACCCTCGAGAGTGACCGCGGTGTTCCCGGTGCCGGCGCCCTTCGTCGAGAACCACGCGACGCCTTCTTGCACGAGGTCGAGCTTGAGCACGTAGCTCCCGCCGGTGGTCGGCGCCGTGACGGCCGCATTCACCGTGACGCTCTGCCCGGTGAGAAGATCGCCGCCCAGAGGCGTGCGCGATCCGTCCCAGAGCACGCTCGCGCCACTCGGAGTCGTCCAGTGGTACGCGAGGTTCACCGGAAATGCATTCGTCGTGGGGAATGTGCCGTTGCCCATGTTGCGGACGACCACCGGCAGGGTCGCCGTCTGCCCCGCGGTGAACTTCGGGATCGCGTTGAACGTGTAGCCGGCTTTGAAGTCGACGCTCACGCCGGTGGTGTTGTCGTTGTCCGCAACGCCTTTGTCCGCGAACGCGAACTCGTTCTGCTTGTAGAGGTCGAGCGACATCGTGTAGTTCGTCGGATAGACCGGCGCCGTCACCGGGATCTGCAGCGCGATCGACTGACCCGGCTGCACGTCGTTCGGCAGCGAGACCTTGTTCGCGCCCGGGAACGTGTTGCCTGTCGCGTTGCTCACCCACTTGTAGCCGAGCTGGACCGGACCCGGGGCCGCGGCGTTCCACACACGGCCGCCGTCATTCGCGATCGTCACGTTGATCATCCGCGTCTCGCCCGCGGTCCAGCTGATCGGAACGTTGTCGCTCACCCAGTCGGCGCTCCAGTCGGCGCCGCGGAAGTACTGCTCGCGCACCGGTGAGCCGTAGCTCAGGTTCCACCACGAGCCGGCCGTCTGCAGATCCCAGCGAATGATGTAGTTGCCGATCGCAGGCACGGTGAACGGAACGTTCACAGCGGCGATCGCGCCCGGAAGGATGCCCGTCGCGATCGTCCCGGCGCCGCCCTGGGCGACGACGGTGTTCGCGCCCTGCATCACCTTGTAGGACACGCGGGTCCCCGCCGCGATGGTCTCTTTGCCGCGGTTCGCGACGGTGACTCCGACGGTGAGGTTCGCGCCCGGGTATCCCGCCTTCGGGAGGGTCGTCTCCAGGTAGGGCATCTGGTTGTAGCCGTTGATGACCGCGGTCTGCGCCATCTGGCGGATGTTCGTGAGCTGCGCGTAGAGCGCGTTACCGGGGCACGCCGTCTGCCCGCCGTACTGGCTCTGGATGTAGTTGCAGTCGCGGTGGCCCTGCACGTTCGGCGGGCTCGACGTCACGTTCACCCACGTCCCGTCGCGCGCCTGCTCCTGATGGACGAACGGGTCGGCGCCATAGGGCTGGATACCGAACTGCGTGAACTTCTCCGCGATGATGTTCGCGATCGACGCGACCATCGCGGGCGTCGGTGGCGTCACGCTGTAGGTGCCGAGCGCCGCGATGCCGATCGATCCCTTGTTCCAGCCGTACGCGTGTCCGGCTTCGGTGTTGTCCCCGCCCTGCCGGCCGGTCCACACGTTGCCGTACTTGTCGACGATGTAGCTGTAGCCGATGTCGCCCCAACCGCGCGTGACGGCGTGGTAGTAGTAGATCGCGCGGATCGAGGCCGCGACCTGCCCGTTGCCGCCGTCGCTGGTGACGGTGTGATGAACGACGGCCTTCGTCACTTTCTGCGGGTAGCGCGGGATCCACTGCATGAGCTTCTCGTCCGCCGCCCAGTCCGACCGCCCGAGGATCCGCGTCGGGTTGGCCGATGCCGCGCTCGCCGCGGCGGGCTCGGTGAACGAGCGCGCGACGTCCTTCGCGGCGCCGACGATGTCGCCGACGAACCGCGCGACCGGACCCGCGTTCAGGTCGTTCACGTCCATGAACGTGATGCCGACGCGCTGCACGTCGGACGGATTCCCATCGGTCAGCCACACGCGGTACTGCGCGTAGCGCGCGTTGTCGACGGCGAGCTGCGGCGCCGCGTACCACTCGTTCGTGTCCAGGTTCGCCATGTCCTCGTCCGCGCCGAGGAGGTTCCAGTCGCTCCAGTTCGCGCCGTCAGCGGATGTGCGGAGCTCCACGTAGAAGGTGTCCTGGGTCCCGGGCGCCGCGACCCAGTGGACGCCGACGTTGTCGAAGAGCTGCCCCGCGGAGATGGTGGGAGAGCTGAAGAGGAGCGTGTCGCCGCCGGTCTGTCCGGCGTCGGCCCCGCTCAACGCGCCGCCACCCTGCCGGGTGAGCGTTCCGTTCAGGGCGGGAAGCGGAATGGTGACCTCGTGCGCGGTGATCTCGCCGCTTACGCGTGGCGCCGCGACGGCAGGCGGACCCGAGTTAGGGAAAAGAGCCAGAAGGAAGAGCCCGATGAGGAGTGCGAACCGCTTTTTGCTGAGACGTTGTCTGCGCAAGGGCGGAGATCCCCTCTCTCTTCCTCGTTCACCTCCCCTGCGCGCGAGCGCTCATTGTGTCGCAGGGCGATGAGTCTGTACATGGTCGAACGAGAAGCGCGCGCAGACGTTACCGCGCGGTGTCGGTCGAGTTTCTTAAGAACA
>Ga0184608_10000235_pt1 | contig 14137 bp, 11 predicted proteins | sample PLM1_30_coex_FD_133010 | JGI IMG/M metagenome (GOLD analysis project Ga0184608, IMG submission 133010) | Groundwater sediment microbial communities from an aquifer in East River, Colorado, USA - PLM1_30_coex | ecosystem: Environmental > Terrestrial > Soil > Riparian zone | place: USA: East...
GGATATTTTGCAACAGCGCGTGCACTTCAAGTGGCAGCAATGTTCCAGCGTAAGGTAGATTCATCGCTTCGGCTCGCTGTTTGGCCTGGGCGAGGATGCTCTCGACGGTGTCGTTCTTCATGATGGAATCCGGTATCAACGCGGTATGCATAGTTTAGCTCCAGGCGAAGCGGTCGGAGTTGATTCGCACCGACGCGGTGCGGATAATGGCTGCTTTGCGCCGGTTTGGTGCGCCAGCCCCTAAATCGCTTCGAGTGCTCTCTTGTGGCACAATGGCCTGCCTTTTTTGCGCCGGATGGCATGGAATCTGCAGAGATTCCATCGACCTAGCGCTCTGTTCCCCTTCATAACCCGCCAACAATCCGCAACCTGAGGAGATCCTGCAATGGCAATGTCTGCCAATGACGTCATGAAAATGATCAAGGACAAGGAGGTCAAGTTCGTGGACCTGCGCTTTACCGACACCCGTGGCAAGGAGCAACACGTCTCCGTGCCGGTCAAGGCTTTCACCATGGACAAGTTCGAAAGCGGACATTTCTTTGACGGTTCCTCGATCGCGGGATGGAAGGGCATCGAAGCCTCGGACATGCTGCTGATGCCGGATCCGGATTCTGCGCGGATGGACCCGTTCACCGATGAACCGGTGCTAAATCTCACTTGCGACGCGGTCGAGCCCTCTGACGGCAAAGGATATGACCGTGACCCGCGCACCATCGCCAAGCGCGCCGAGGCCCACTTGAAATCGACTGGATTGGGCGATACGGCCTATTTCGGCCCAGAACCAGAGTTCTTTGTTTTTGACTCGGTTACATGGAACGTGGACATGTCCGGTTGCTTCGTGAAGATCAAGTCCGAAGAGGCGCCATGGTCATCCGGGGAGGAATACGAGGGCGGTAACATGGGCCACCGCGCTCCGGTCAAAGGCGGTTACTTCCCGGTGCCGCCGGCTGATACTCTGCAGGATATCCGCAACGCCATGGTGCTCGCACTGGAGCAGCAGGGCGTCGAGTGCGAAGTACATCACCACGAAGTGGCGGCGGCCGGCCAGAACGAGATCGGTACCAAGTTCAACAGCCTGGTGAAGCGCGCCGACTGGATGCAGATCCTGAAGTACACGGTCTGGAACGTCGCTCACTCATACGGCAAGACCGCAACGTTTATGCCGAAACCGATAGTCGGTGACAATGGGTCGGGAATGCACGTTCATCAGTCAGTATGGAAGGATGGCAAGAATCTCTTCACAGGCAACGGCTACTCGGGTCTTTCGGATTTTGCGCTCTACTATATCGGTGGCATCATCAAACACGCCAAAGCGTTGAACGCGATCACGAACCCAGGCACCAATTCCTACAAACGGTTGGTGCCGGGATTCGAAGCGCCGATCAACTTGGCGTATTCCTCGCGCAACCGGTCTGCGGCCTGCCGGATCCCGCTCGTGACCGATCCCAAGGCGCGCCGCGTTGAAGTTCGCTTTCCCGACCCTACTACCAACCCGTATCTCGCATTTGCCGCGATGCTGATGGCGGGACTCGACGGAGTGCAAAACAAGATCCATCCGGGCGATCCCATCGACAAGAATCTGTACGATTTGCCGCCGGCACAGGCAAAGAAAGTCCAGAACGTGTGTTCTTCGCTCGACATGGCGATCGATCACATGAATAGGGATCGAGAGTTCCTCACGAAGGGCGGCGTGTTCTCGGACGACATGCTCGATGCCTATTGCGCATTGAAGATGGAAGAGGTCACGCGCTTTCGTATGACGACCCACCCGGTCGAGTTCGACATGTACTACAGCTCGTAGGGCGCATATCCAAGGGCCCAGTGGCGCCGGGCCGCGAATCCAATCCAAATAGGGGGAGGACGGAGTGCCCGAGTCGGGTGTTTCGTCCTTTTTTCATTTGAAATCAGTGTTGTTTTGGCCTACACTTAAAGCTCCCACTAGGGTCCGGGGGGGCGATGGCACTGAACAAGGGATTGATCGGCTGGGTTTTTCTCGCGCTGGTGGCGCCCTGTGGCCACGCTCAGAGCGAAGTGTACAAATGCCCCGACGCGAGCGGGCGTCCAACTTACACCAATGTCAAACGCGACACCGTGGGCAAGAACTGCACCTTGGTGAGCAAGGAAGTGTCCGTTGTCCCGGCTCAGGTCCCCACGCGCGGCGTGCAATCTTCAGCCGTATCGGACCCTGCCTTGGCGCGCAGCGAGAACCGCCGCAGGATTCTCGAGTCGGAGCTTCAGAACGAGCAGCACCTGCTCTCCGACGCCCGGCAGAAGCTCACCGAGCAGGAAGGAATTCGCGACGGCGACGAGCGCAACTACGCTCGGGTGATGGAGCGATTGAAGCCGTACCAGGAAGCGGTCAGCCAGCACACAAAGAACATCGAGCAGCTTCGCAGCGAGCTCGGCCGCCTCAGGTAAGGGCGACTCGCACCCCATTTACGAATCGGGCAACCTGGCTCTGGCAGGGGCTCCGCCCTCCCTTGGCGCCGCACCGCACAGGCGCGCGGCGCCACGGCCGCCCCGGTCCCAGAAACGGCTCCGGCCCATGAGTCCGGCAGTCTCACCGGGCCTGGACTGGCTCGCCACCGCCGTGGTGCTCTTAGACAGGGGCCTACATGTAAGGTACGTCAACCCTGCGGCGGAAACCTTGTTCGCGGCCAGCCGTAAGAGCATCCTCGACCAGCCTTTTCCCGGACTTTTCGCAGACTCGGGCTCCTTAGCAGCCCTGTTGAATCAAGCAATTCGCGGAGAGCGCGGCTTCGCTGATCAGGACTTGATCCTCGTTCCGACGGGCCAGGAGCCCCTGCACCTTGACTGCATCGTAACGCCGGTCGAGCTGCCGCAGGCCGCGCTGCTGCTCGAGCTGCGGCCGATCGACCAGAGGCTGCGCATCGAACGAGAGGAGCAACGCATGACCCAGCACCGGGCCAATCGGGAGCTGATCCGCAACCTGGCCCACGAAATAAAGAATCCCTTGGGAGGTTTGCGCGGCTCTGCTCAACTCCTCGAACGTGAACTCGACCGGCCGAGCTTGCGCGAGTACACCCGGGTGATCATCAAGGAGGCCGACCGGCTGCAGGCTCTCATGGACCGACTTCTTACTCCGCATCGTCCTCCGAATCAGGTGCCGATGAACATCCATGAAGTATGTGAACGGGTGCGCAGCCTCATTCTTGCCGAGTTTCCTGAAGGTATACGGGTAAGGCGCGATTACGACGTCGGTCTGCCCGAGTTTCGCGGGGATCCGGAGCAACTCATCCAAGCCGTGCTCAACATCGCACGGAACGCCGCGCAAGCAATACTGGGAGCCGGCGCTGCCGCTGGGGATGGGCTCCAAAACCGGGGCGAAATCGTCCTGCGCACTCGGGTCGCTCGCCAGGTGACGCTCGCTCGGCGCTTTCACAGGCTGGCATTAGAATTGCAAGTGGTAGACAACGGGCCGGGCGTTCCAGCGGAAATCCGCGACCAGATTTTCTATCCGCTGGTGTCCGGCCGTGAAGGTGGAACCGGGCTCGGCCTGACGCTCGCGCAGACTCTCGTGCAGCAGCACCACGGGGTCGTGGAATGCGACAGCCAGCCGGGAAGAACCAGCTTCCGCATCGTGCTACCGCTTCGCTGAAAGACCATGATGAGACCTGTCTGGGTCATCGATGACGACCGCTCCATCCGTTGGGTGTTCGAGAAGGCACTTGCTCGCGAAGGCATCCCTTTCAAAACCTTTGCTCAGGCGACTGAGGCGATGGAAGCGCTCGACGCGGCCGGCGCCCCGCAGGTGCTCGTTTCAGACATCCGAATGCCAGGCACCTCGGGCCTGGAGCTGCTACAAACCCTAAAGCAGCGTTTCCCCAATCTTCCGGTCATTGTCATGACCGCGTATTCCGATTTGGAGTCGGCGGTGGCGGCGTTCCAGGGTGGCGCGTTCGAATATCTGCCAAAGCCATTCGACGTTGACCAGGCGGTCGAGCTCATCCGTCGGGCACTGGGCGAGAGCGTGCGGGAGGGCGAAGCCGAGGAGGCGTTGCCCGGTACGCCGGATATCCTCGGGCAGGCACAGTCGATGCAGGATGTGTTCCGCGCAGTCGGCCGCTTGTCGCAGTCGAGCGCCACGGTCCTGATCACCGGCGAGTCCGGAACGGGCAAGGAACTCGTGGCCCGAGCCTTGCACCGCCATAGCCCGCGCGCAGACAAGCCATTCATCGCAATAAATACTGCGGCAATGCCAAAAGACCTTCTGGAATCGGAGCTCTTCGGGCACGAGCGTGGTGCCTTCACGGGGGCACAGGCTCTGCGGCGCGGTCGCTTCGAGCAGGCCGAAGACGGCACCCTGTTCCTGGATGAGATCGGCGATATGCCGGCCGAGCTGCAAACGCGCTTGCTGCGCGTACTGTCTGATGGGACTTTCTACCGGGTCGGCGGCCATCAGCCGATTCGCGCGAGTGTCCGCGTCATCGCCGCGACCAATCAAGACTTGGAGGCGCGGGTTCGCGAAGGCCTGTTCCGCGAGGATCTGTATCACCGGCTGAACGTCATCCGGCTACGGCTGCCCTCGCTGCGCGAACGCCGCGAAGATATTCCGCTGCTTGCGCGACACTTCCTCGCAAAATCGGCTCGGGAGCTCGGTGTAGAACCCAAGCGCCTGTCGGATTCGGCGATGGCCCACCTCTCGGCTCAGAATCTTGCCGGAAACGTCCGCCAGCTCGAAAATGTATGTCACTGGCTCACCGTGATGTCACCCACACAGGTCATCGAGGTCGGTGATTTCCCGCCGGAGCTCCGCGAGGATTCCGCAGCGCCCTCCGGCGAGTGGCTCGCGGCGCTGGCACGCGAAGCGGATCGCAGACTGGTAAATGGCGAAACGAACATCATGGAGGATCTCTCGAAGAGCTTCGAAAAAACGCTGATCGCGAAGGCCCTCGCGCATACCGGCGGCCGGCGCATCGAGGCGGCGGGTCGCCTAGGCATCGGTCGCAATACGATCACCCGCAAGATCGGTGAGCTGGGCATCGGAGATGGCACACTGACCGACGCGGAATAGTCTGAGACGCCATTTCGGCGGGCCTTTTTGGAGATGTGATTCATGAAGCCAGAATGGTTCAGCGCAATATGTTGGAGAACGCGGTGAACGCGGCATCTTCGATTGCCCCTCTGGCAACTCTTCCGGCAGGAGTTGAAGTCCGCGCGCCCGCCTTGTCCGAGGCAGCACGGGTTCTGACACCGGCGGCCTCGAGCTTCGTCGCCAAGCTGCATCGTGCCTTCGAATCGCGCCGCCAGGACCTGCTCGCGCGGCGCGCCGCGCGCCAGAGAGAATTTGACGCCGGTAAATTCCCCGATTTCATTCCGGAAACCGCCGCGCTTCGCGCCAAGGAATGGACGATCGCACCGCAGCCGAAAGATTTGCTGGACCGTCGCGTGGAGATCACGGGGCCGACCGACCGCAAGATGGTGATCAACGCACTCAACTCGGGTGCCTCTACTTTCATGGCGGACTTCGAGGACGCCAACTGCCCGACCTGGGCCAACATGATCGAAGGCCAGGTCAACCTGTACGATGCCGTGCGCGGGAGCATCAGTTTCGTACAAAAGGGAAAGTCGTACCGGCTGAAGAACAAGGTGGCAGTTCTGATTCCGCGCCCGCGCGGCTGGCATCTGGATGAAAAGCATCTGCTTGTGGACGGGAAGCCCGTCTCGGGAGCGATATTCGACTTTGCGCTGTATTTCTTTCACAACGCCAAAGAACTGCTTGCACGTGACACAGGGCCGTATTTCTACCTGCCGAAGATGGAATCCCACCTCGAGGCGCGGCTTTGGAACGACATCTTCAAGTTCGCCCAGAGGGAATTGGGTGTGCCTCAGGGATCGATCAAGGCCACCGCGCTGATCGAGACAGTAGTTGCCGCGTTCGAAATGGAAGAAATCCTGTGGGAGTTGCGCGAGCATTCCGCCGGACTCAACATCGGTCGGTGGGACTACATCTTTTCGTGCATCAAGAAGTTCCGCGCGAACCGTGGTTTTTGCCTCGCCGACCGCGCGCAGGTGACGATGACCGCGCCGTTCATGCGGGCCTACGCGCTGCTCCTCGTGAAGACCTGCCATCGCCGCGGCGCCCCGGCCATGGGTGGGATGGCCGCGCAGATCCCGATCAAGAATGACCCTGCGGCCAACGAAGCCGCGCTCGCGAAAGTTCGCGAGGACAAGCTGCGCGAAGTGACCGATGGTTGCGACGGAACCTGGGTCGCGCACCCAGGTCTGGTGTCGATCGCAAAAGCCGTCTTCGATGAGCACATGCCCCGCCCAAACCAGTACGACAGGCAACGCCCGGACGTGGTTGTCGCCGCAAAGGACCTGCTCGATTTCCGGCCCGAGGGACCGATCACCGAGGGCGGCCTGCGCAACAATATCTCAGTCGGAATCCAGTATTTGGGAGCGTGGCTCGCCGGGAACGGCTGCGTGCCCGTATTCAATCTGATGGAGGATGCGGCCACCGCAGAAATCTCGCGCTCTCAGATCTGGCAATGGATGCGTTCTCCAAAAGGGGAGCTGCAAGACGGCCGCAAAGTCACCAAGGAGCTGTTCAGAACTCTCCTCGCGGAAGAATTGCCCAAAGTGAAAACCTATCTCGGTGACGAGGCGTGGAAAGCGGGTAAGTACGAAGAAGGCGCGAAGCTCTTCGACCGCATCACGACTGACGATCGCTACGTCGAATTCCTTACCCTTCCGGCCTACAACTACGTCGACTGACTTATCGCTGCGGCAATCCGCTCGTGTGTGAGCGGAAGATGGCGCATGCGCAAACCGAGCCCATGCGCCACCGCATTTGCGATTGCCGCCGCAGTAGGACCCTGCGCGGCTTCGCCCGCGCCGACGGCGGGCAGTTCTGGGCGGTCGATTAACTCGACTTCTACGACTGGTACCTCGCTGAATTTTAGGATGGGGTAATCCTCCCAGCCGAGGCTCGCGATGCCGCGTGCGTCGAGCTTTACCTGTTCCTTAAGGGTCCAACTGGTCGATTGAATTGCGCCACCCTCGATCTGGTTGATCACGCCGTCGGGGTTGATGACGAGCCCCACATCGACCGCAAGAACCAGGCGATTCACGCGCACCTCGTGGTCGACCTCTACTTCGGCGACCGCTGCGCAGTAAGCGCCAAGATTCTTGTATTTCGCAAATCCGATGCCGTGACCGCGGCCTTCGGCGGATTTCCAGCGGCTCCATTCGGCACGCCGCGCGGCTGCGTCTATGACCGCACGACCGCGTGGATCCTTGAGATGCCGCTGGCGGAAGGCGATCGGGTCTATTCCTGCCGCCTGAGCGAGTTCGTCCATGAAGGATTCGATCGCAAACACGTTGGCATACGCACCCAGCGAGCGCAGCGCCGAGGTCCGCACCGGCATCTCGCGTACATAGTGGTTGACAACGCGCTGGTTCGGAAAATCGTATATCGGAATCGCGTTGCGGTCCGCCGCCCCCGCGGGGAGCGGCATGTTGATCGCCGAAGGCCGCTCATGAGGCCTCGCTAAGTGCCAGGCTGCCAAGAGCGCCGGATTATCCGCTCGGCCGGGTCTGCTGCTATGACCATTGCTCCAGAGTTCGTGCTCCCAATCGACGATATCGCCGTGGGCGTCGAGCGCCGCGCGCAAGCTCAGGGCCATGGCCGGGCCGCACGGGGCCCACGCGAATTCGTCGTCTCGCATCCACTGTACCTGGACCGGGCGGCCGCCTGCCGCTCGCGCGAGCAGGGCCGCGTCGAGCGCGGCATCGTCGGCGCCGTTGTGACCGTAGCATCCCGCGCCTTCGGCGTGCCGCACGACGATCGTGTCCTCGCGCATCCCCAGAGCCAGCGCCAGGTCGCGGCGCAGATTGAAAATTCCCTGGCTGTGGCTCCATACCATGAGTTTGCCGTCGTCGATCTGGGCGATCGCGCAGGACGGACCGATCGAGGCGTGCGATATGTAGGGTTTGGTATAGGACGCTTGGAGCACTCTCGTTGCGCGGGATTTCGCGTCGGCGTTTTCCTTCTCGCTGATGACTCGGTGCTCGGCCGCGTGTTCTCTGAGCCATCCATGCACGTCCCGGGGCAGCGGATTGACCTCTCGCCAGGAGGCTGTCAGCCGAAGGGCGCGCTGAGCCGAGATCGCGACATCCTCGCGTTCGGCCAGGACCCCGACAAAGCCGCCGTCGCGCACGATCGCCGCCAGCCCCGGCATCGACCTGAGCTTGCTGTCATCGAGCGAGATCAGCTCCGCGAAATCGTGCGGCGGACGAACCATGCGGCCGTAGAGCATTCCCGGCAGCGTCATGTCCTGGATGAAGCGAGGCCGACCGGCGATCTTGTCGGGCAGGTCGCGCCGCGCGGCAGGCTTGCCGACCACCCGGTAGTCGCGCGGGGATCTCAATCCCGTTGTCTCGTCGACCTCGCAGTCGAACAGCGCGTCGTCGGCACACTCCCAAAAGCTCGTGCTCCGGTCTGCCGCCCGTATGGCCCCGTCCGCTACCTGTAAATCGCGGACCGATACGCCGAGACGCGCCGCGGCGCTCTCAAGGAGCAACGCGCGGGCGTGCGCGCAGGCACGGCGTAGTGCGACACCGGAATCCTGGATGGAGAGGCTGCCCGAAGTGACGCCCTCGTCGGGGCTCGCCGCGGTATCCGCGGTGACCATGCGGATGCGATCGAGCGTGATCCCGAGCTCTTCTGCCGCAATCTGCGCGAGGGCGGTCGAGATTCCCTGGCCGATTTCCACTTTTCCGCTGAAAATCGACACGGTTCCGTCGCGATGCACGCGAAGCCATTGCGCCAGTTTCGGATTTCTCTCCAGACTTCCGGCACGCTTGAACCGGTTTTCGGCAACGGTGTTCATGGCGCGATTTCCGACGCCGCGCGCAAAACCGCGCGCATCATGCGGTTGTGCGAGCCGCAGCGGCACAGGTTGCGGTCGAGCGCCTCGCGAACTTCACCCTCTGTCGGCCTAGGATTTTTCGCTAGGAGCCCCGCGGCGCTGATCAGGATGCCGCTCGTGCAGTATCCGCATTGGGCCGCCTGCTCGGCGAGAAAGGCATGCTGCAGAGGGTGCAACTCGTGGCCTTTGCTCAAGCCTTCGACAGTAGTGATTCTCTTGCCCGCTGTCGCCCACAGGGGCGTGTCGCATGCGGGGGCCGGATGGCCGTCGATCAGGACGAAGCATGCACCGCACTGGCCGTTGCCGCAGCCGAAACGCGTACCCTTCAGCCCAAGATCGTTGCGCAACACGTAGAGAAGCGGGGTATCCGGACTCGCTTCGAGCTCGGATTCTGCGCCGTTGACGGTGAGCCGGAAGCGCTCTGCCACGGGTTTCCCAGGTTCCTCGGCCAACGTGTCCTTGTGCGCGCGTGCCTAGTCGACCTTCGCCCCCGCGAATTTCACGACCTTCGCCCACTTCTGGATGTCCTGCTCCATGAATTTCCCGAACTCTGCTGGCGCCATGCGCATCGGAACTGCACCCTGCTTGGCCCAGATTTCCTTTACGTCTGGCGAGTTGGCGATTTTCTGGATCTCGGAATTCAGACCGTCGACGATCGGTTTCGGGGTCGCGGTCGGCGCCATCATCCCCAGCCAGATCACCGCGTCGTAACCGGGCAAACCGGCTTCGTCCAGGGTTGGCACTCCCGGCGTGATCGAAGAGCGCGTCTTACCGGAGGTGGCGATAGCGCGAACCTTGCCTGCCTGCGCGAGCGGCGCCATTGTGGTAATCGCGTCGAACATAATCTGCACGTCGCCTGCGAGGACGCTGGTGCGCGCTTCAGCGCTTCCCTTGTGCGGCACGTGTACCACGTCGATTCCGGCCATCGCCTTGAACAGCTCGCCCGCCATGTGGTAGGGCGTGCCTGGCCCGGACGAGGCGTAATTGAGGGCGCCGGGTTTCGAATTCGCTAGCGCGATGAGCTCCTTCAGACTGTTCGCCGGTACCGAAGGGTAAACTACAAGAAGGAGGTCGGAATAGTTGATCGGCGAGATCGGCGCGAGGTCTCGCATCAGGCTGTAGGGCTTCTTCGTGAACAGCGATTCGTTTACCGTATGCGTGTTCGACATCATGAGGAGCGTGTATCCGTCGGGGGAGGATTTCGCCACCACGTCGGTACCGATGATCGCACCGGCACCGGGCCGGTTCTCGATTACAAAGGGTTGTCCGAGAGTCTTTTGCAGACGGTCGCCGATAAAGCGCGCGTAGATGTCCGCCGGCCCACCGGCGGAGTAGGGCACGACGATCTTCACCGGTTTCGTCGGGTAGGCGGGCTGCGCCAGCACGCCGGTCGCGAGGCAAACTGCCGCAACCGCCCCGGCGATTTGACGCAGCAGCTCGTTGAAAACCATGGTTCCTTTCCTCCTGACTCAGATGCCGCATTTTCGCCCGCGGGTATTCCGTTTCGATTATAGCGACTAAAGCCGGAGCTCGGCCATCACCGGCGCATGGTCCGATGGACGCTCGAGTCGCCGCGGCTCGACGTCGATCGAGCATGCGCGACAACGCAAAGCGAGCTCGGGGCTGAACAGGATATGGTCAATGCGCAGGCCGAGGTTGCGTTTGAACCCGTTCATTCTGTAGTCCCACCAGGTGAACGCTTTCTCCCGCTGCGCAAACATCCTGAAGCTGTCTTTCAGTCCCAGAGCAAGGATCTCCCGGAACGCTTCCCGCTCCCGCGGGCTGCACAGTATCTGACCTTCCCAGGCCTTCGGATCGTGAACGTCCTCATCGGTCGGCGCGATGTTGTAGTCACCGAGCACTGCGAGCCGAGGATTTTTTTCCAGCTCTTCCCCGAGCCAGCGTCGGAAAGCCGCGAGCCAATCGAGCTTGTACTCATATTTCTCGGAATCGACTGCCTGTCCGTTTGGAACATAGGCGCACACGAGGCGAATCGCATCGGCGCCTTTGCCGACGGTTGCGGCGATGACGCGCTTTTGTTCGTCCGGAAATCCAGGCATTCCCGTGGCGACGTCCGTGAGGATTCCGCGGGACAGGATCGCGACGCCGTTATAAGTCCTTTGCCCGGACCAGACGCAGTGGTACCCCGCCGACTCGATCTCGTGCACCGGGAACTTGGCGTCCTCGAGCTTGATTTCCTGCAGACAGACGATTTGCGGGCCCTGCCGCGCCAGCCATCCGAGCAGATGAGGCAGGCGCACTTTGAGCGAATTGACGTTCCATGACGCGAACTTCATTGACGCGCCGCTCAGAAGGAGACAACGCCCCGATCTATCTGGCGGCGGCGTCGGCCGCGGGCTCTGCACCCGTGCCCGCGCCCTGCTGCGCCGGTGCCGCGGGATTCTTCTTTCGCAGCGTTTCGATCGGCGCGGGCGGCGCAGAAGACGGATAGCCGGCTGAGTCGAGCAGGCCGTTAAGGAGTCCTTCGTGAAATCCGGTTTGCACCTGGGTGCCGACGACCAGCAACGGCAGATCGTTTTTGCCGGACAGTCTCTTCACCTCATCGGCGTCCTTTTGAGTAACGACGCTGGCCTCCGTGAAGGGTACCGCGCGCTTGACGAGCAACGCACGGGCCTGGTCGCAGGGGGGGCCGCAATCCGGAAGGGTGTAGAGAGTTACGGGAAAGTTCTTCGCCGCCACCTGCGTCGCGTAAGGCAGGTCGACGGTCCCAACCGGCCCGTGTCGGAAGGTCTTTCTTTGGACCCCTTTCGCACCGGGTGGCGGGGGCGTCTGCGTATAGTGGACCCTGCCGTCTTGATCCACCCAGCGATAAGCCTGCCCAAAGACGTCCGTGCAGACAGTCGAGAGGATCGCTGCAGCAACGAGCAGTATGCGCATGCGGTAAGGCTCCTCAGGGCGCGATCATACCATTGTGACGCAGCAGTGCGTCGATTCTCGGCTCGCGGCCTCGAAACGCCGTGAACGATTCGAGCGCCGGCCGGCTTCCGCCGACGGCGAGGATCTCGTCGCGGAATCGCGCACCGGTGTCGGAATCGAGCACGCCGTTCTGTTCGAAGAGGCTGTACGCGTCGGCGGAAAGCACTTCGGCCCACTTGTAGCTGTAGTAACCGGCTGCGTATGCTCCCGAGAAGACGTGCGAGAAGTTGTTGAGGAAGCGGTTGTACTCCGGCGGCATCGCCACGGCTACCTTCGCCCTGATTTCGTGGAGCAGCTGCAGCGGCGTCTTTGCTCCCGCGGGGTCGTAATCATGGTGTAGATGCATATCGACCAATGCGAACTCGATCTGCCGCACGGTCTGCATGCCGCTCTGAAAATTCTTTGCCGCCAGCATCTTGTCGAACAAACTGCGCGGTAAAGCCTCTCCGCTTTCGACATGAGCGGTCATGCGGGCGAGCACGCCCCATTCCCAGCAGAAGTTCTCCATGAACTGGGAAGGCAGCTCGACCGCATCCCATTCGACACCGCGTATTCCGGAGACGCCCAGATCGTCGACTCGCGAGAGCAGATGGTGCAAGCCATGACCGAATTCGTGAAACAAAGTCATCACTTCGTCGTGCGTGAATAGCGCGGGCTTGTTCCCTACCGGTGCGGGAAAGTTACAGATGAGATGGGCAACCGGGGTGCGGAGGCCACCGGGGATCCGCTGCCGCGTGATCGCCTCGTCCATCCACGCACCGCCGCGCTTGGTTTCGCGCGAGTACAGATCCAGATAAAACTGACCGATGAGGCTCTCGTCCGAGTCGGTAATCCGGAAAAAACGCACATGTGGATGCCAGGTTTCGGCCGCGTCCGGAAGAATGCGAATGCCGTAGAGGCCCTCGACAAGTCGGAACATGCCTTCTAGGACCTGCGGTTCCGGGAAATACCGCTTCACTTCCTGATCGGAAAACGCGTAGCGTTTCGCGCGCAGTCTTTCCGATGCGAACGCGATATCCCAAACCTGCAGTTCCTGAATTCCGAGCTCGGCGCATGCAAACTCCTCCAGTTCAGCATAATCCCTGCGTGCGTGAGGCAGCGCCCTGGCGGCGAGATCATTGAGGAAGTCGAGCGCAGCTTCGGGTGACTCGGCCATTTTCGGAACGAGCGAAAAATCCGCGAAACTCTCGTAACCAAGCAGTCGCGCTTTCTCTTTTCGCAGGCGAAGCTCGCGAACGATGATCGAGGTGTTGTCGAGTTCCGGATCTCCAAATTCGCTCGCGCGTGTGACGTGCGCGCGATACAGCTTTTCTCGCAGGTCGCGATTCTCGGCGTATTGCATCAGAGGCCCGTATGACGGCGCGTGCAAGGTGAACTTCCACCCCTCCTGGCCATCCTGACGCGCAGCCTCTTTGGCGGCTTCGAGGACATCCTCGGGGACGCCGACCAGCTCTCCGCGATCGGTAATCAACGCCGAAAACGTATTGGTTGCGTCGAGCAGATTCTCGGAAAACTTGGCCTCGAGCGCCGCAAGTTCTTCCTGGATTTCGCCGAAACGTTGCTTGCCCTGGGGCTCCAGTTCGGCACCTCCCAGTCGATAGTCGCGCAAGTCGTTCTCGACGATCTTGCGCTGAGCTTGCGACAGCTCCTCAAAACCCATCGAAGCGCGCAACGCCTTGAACTTTTCATAGAGGAGAAGGTTTTGCGCGAGCTCGGTACGGTACCGCGTGATTTTCGGCAGGTTCGCGTTGTAGGTATCGCGGATCGCGGCACTGTCGTCCACTGCGTGCAGGTGAGCGACCACGCCCCAAGCGCGCCACAGCCGTTCATTGGCGTTTTCCAGCGGTTCGGCAAACCCGTTCCAGGACCCTTCAGCGCCCTCCGCTGTGAGCTGGGCAATCAGAGCGCTGTTTTCGGCGAGCAACTGATCGATGGCGGCGGCAACGTGCTCGGGCCGGACCAATCTGTAGCGCGGCAGGCCCGAGAAATCGAGCAGCGGATTGATTGCCTTTTGGGGGTTCAACTCCTAATTTCTCCAGTTGAGATCACGGACTTTGCTCCACCGTCTCAGGAACTGCTGCGGCTGGCCGAAGCGCGCTCGGCGGACATTACCGTGTTCTCGAGCAACATTGCGATCGTCATGGGGCCGACTCCGCCGGGCACTGGCGTGATGCACGAAGCGGTTCCGAGCACGCTCTGGAAATCGACGTCCCCGGCGAGTTTGCCGTCCGCAAGCCGGGTGATACCGACGTCGATGACGGCGGCCCCGGGCTTCACCATTCCGGCTGTGACGAGCCGGGGTCTAA
>Ga0184608_10000243_pt1 | contig 13953 bp, 15 predicted proteins | sample PLM1_30_coex_FD_133010 | JGI IMG/M metagenome (GOLD analysis project Ga0184608, IMG submission 133010) | Groundwater sediment microbial communities from an aquifer in East River, Colorado, USA - PLM1_30_coex | ecosystem: Environmental > Terrestrial > Soil > Riparian zone | place: USA: East...
AGCAGCAGCGCGAGGGCGGTCGCGGCGAGCGAGACGACGAACGACAGCCGCAGCGCGGTGATCGCCTCGGCCGAAGTCAGATCGGCGAACGCGGTCTCCCATGGCGCGCGGTAGAGGAGCCCCGCGAGCGGGAGGACAAAGAAGGCGATGCCAACGGCCGCCAGCACAGCGAAGAGAACGGGTGGCCGTTCGGCCCTCACGGCTTCGAAAAGCCGAAGTCTGCGAGCACGTTCTGACCCGCCGGGGAGGCGAGGAAGTCGACGAACCGGTGCGCCAGGTCCGCGCTGTTTGTGCCCTTCACCGCAGCGACCGGATAGCGCGCGATGACCTGGTGCTGCTCGGGTATGTCCACGCCGGTCACGCGGCCCGCGGCGGACTTCACGTCGGTGACGTACACGATGCCCGCGTCGGCTTCACCGAGGCTCACCTTGTTCAGCACTGCGCGGACGTCGACCTCTTGGCTCACCGGTTTGGCGGTCACGCCGGCCTTCGTCAGCGCCTCGAGCGCGTATTTGCCCGCCGGGACAGTCGGTGCCGCGAGGACGAGCGCCACATCGGGCCGGGCCAGATCCGTGAGCGAGGCGATCTTCTTCGGGTTGCCTGACGCGACGGCGATCTCGAGCCTATTGGTCGAGAACACGATCGGCGTCCCTTCGGCGAGGTCCGCGTCGACGATCTTCTGCATATTCGCCTCGTCGGCGGATGCGAAGACATCAGCGCGAGCGCCGTTCGTTATCTGTGTCGCGAGGGTCGAGGACGAGCCGAAGTTGAAAGTGAAGCGCACGCGAATGTTCGACTTCGCGAACTCGTTGCCGGCTTTGGCGAAGCTGTCGGTGAGCGACGCCGCGGCGAATACCGTCAGGTTCTTGATTTCCGGCGATCCGGTCGGGTTCGGTGACGCGCACGCTCCGGCGAGAAACGCGACCAATGTAAGGATCGCGACGCGCGGTCCCACGTTTAGGTCGAGCCGCGAGGGCGCCGCGCGATCTCGACCACGACGTTGGTCGCCTTGACCACGCATACAACAGCGGCACCAGGCCTTAGCGCGAGCTCGGTCGCGGCCTCCGCCGTCATCAGACTCACGAGTCGATGCGGGCCGGCCTGGACCTCGACCACAGCGGCCACGCGATCTTTCTCGACACGCGTCACGATGCCGGGAAACCGGTTCCGAGCGGACTGCGTAACGATCGGGCGCTCGCGCTTGCGTCGATCCTCCTGGAGCCGTCGGAGGTCGGCGAGGGCGACGAGACGCTGACCGCCCGCGGATCGCCTCACGCGCAATCGGCCGGAAGCGGTCCAGCGGCGAAGTGTGTCGATCGAAACCCCGAGGAGCTCGGCGGCCTCACCGACCCGGACCGATCCATCCATAGGTTCTTGACGTGTTTTTGGCATGAATGCCTAGGTATCGTACCTCGAGGGTCAGGCCGCGTCTTGGCGGTCGCCGTCCATCGATAGAGCCTCCTCGGCGCGCCGCAGCAGCAGGGTCGTCGTTCCGACGTCCTCGCTCCACGTCGCGGTACCCGCCCGAACGTTCCACCGAGCGTTGCCGAATGCCCGGACGGTTGAGGTCATCGTGTGCATGAGCTCGTCGAGCCGAGCCCGCACCAGTGTGCGGAGGCGGTCTCCTCTCGACGGGTCTCGTCCGGTCGGCGCGATCGCGGCGACACCCGAGTCGCCGTAGCGATACGCGCTCACGTCGCCGCCGAACAGCGTCGCGGTCGCGCCAAGGGTCGCGCGGATCGCGCGGTGGACCATCGCCCGCCGGGTCGCCTCGCCGACGACGTCGACGTCGAGTTGCGCCAGGACGACCGCGAACGCGGGTCCGCCGTCGCGCGCCGCCGCGATCCGCTCGCGCACCGACGCGACGAGAACCCGGTCGAGATACGCCTCGGCGACCGGGCGTGCCGGTGGCGGAAGAACCTCCGCGACGACCGAGACCGAACGGGGCTCGGTGTTCCCGAGGAGCCGGACGAGCGTCGGCAGCATCTCCGACCACCGCTCGCGCTCAGCCATTCGCTCCGCCGCGCCGAGGGCCGTGAGACACACGGTCGCGGCAGCCGCCGGCGCGACATAGGCGCCTTCGACGAGGGACTGCAGCGCACGGCCGAATGCGCCGGCCGCGAACGGCAGCCGCTCCGCGGCGATCGCGGCGAGCAGGGTCGCGGGGCGAGCCGGCCCCGCTGCGAGGCTCTCGAGTAGATACAGGCGGAAGAACGCGGTCGCGAGACCGGTCGCGCTGGGGCGGACCATCTCCCCTCCGAAGGCAGAAGAGAGAGCGACTCGACCTTGAGGTGGCCCGGGACGTGCCATGAAGCGCGCGACGATGGCCATCAAGGAACGCGCTCTTCTGATCGTGAACCCCGCGGCCGGGAAGCGGCACGCCTCGGACGGCGACCTCGCGGAGTGCGTTCGGCTTCTCACCGCGGCCGGGCTCGATATCGATCGTCGCGAGACCGGGCCGGAGGGTCCGACGTCCGGAGATCTTGCGAAGACCGCGCTCGCCGAAGGCTTTCGCGTCGTGCTGGTCGCCGGCGGCGACGGCACGGTCGCGCCGGCCGCGATCGCTCTCCGTGGCACCGATGCGACCCTCGGGATCCTGCCGTTCGGAAGTTTCATGAATATCGCGAACGGCCTCGGCATCCCGCTCCAGCCGATCGCCGCGGCGCGTGTCATCGTCGAACGCAAGGTCAAGCGCTCGGACGTCGGCGAGGTCGAGGGAAGGGTGTTCTTCGAGACCTGCGGCATCGGTCTGGACGCCGACGTGTTCGGCGCGGCGCGCCTCGCGGAGCGCGGCCGCTGGGGACCGGCCTTTCGGCGGATTGCGCGCTGGGCCACGGCGAACACGCACGGCGTGAAGATCACCGTCGACGGGAAGACCGAGCACCATCGTGTCCTGCAGATCCTGATCGTGAACAGTCCGTATTACGGCTGGGCATTGCCGATCGTGCCGAACGCGGACATGACCGATGGCCTGCTCGACGTCGCGATCTTCCCGCGCAAGGGACGGCTCGAGCTGCTCGTCTGGATGGCGAAGATCTGGCACACCGGCCGCCCCGGCAGACCGCCCCGCCTGCTGCGTGGAAAGGTCATCGAGATCGCGTCATCCGAGGCCGTCCCGGTCCACGCCGACGGTCAGATCGCCGGCCGGCTCCCGGTCACCGTGCGTTGCTGCGAAGGCGCGCTACGCGTGTTCGCATGAACTTGCGGCAGATGTCGACCCACGTGCGCATGTGGATGCCGATGCCGGAGAGGGTGCCGGTCACCTTGCCTTCGCGCAACGCGATCAAGAGCTCCTCCGGGGTTACGAAAGGCGCGACGTCCACGTAGGCGCGGCCGATCTCGATCGGGCGGTGTGAATCGCTGCCCACGCCCCCTGGCAGATCGTGCGCCCGGGCGAACTCGAGCGCGAGCACGTTGCTCGACGATGCGAACTCGCGAGCGTTGAACACTTCGACGATGTCCAGCATCGGCGCGACGCGCTCGAGCACGGACCGGCGCAGATGCCGTCGGCGGTTCCGGCTGAAGGGATGCGGGACGTATGCGAGCCCGCCCTGCTCGTGGATGAGATCGATGCTGTGCTCGGCGGAGAGGCCCGGCGCGACTTTCTTTGAAAGGTAGAGACCGACGAGCTCCCCGTCCGCGGTCGTGATCTCCTCGCCGACGATCACCTGAAGACCGGTGTCCATCTCGCGCAGCCGCAGACCACCCTCGATCGTGTCGTGATCGGTGATGCACACCGCACCGAGCTGCGCTTTGCGCGCCAGCTCGGCGAATTCCGCCAAGGCGACCCGGCTGTCGCGTGAGTACTCCGTGTGCATATGCATGTCGAGCCGTATTTGATCCATGCGCCGCGAGTGTGCCGCAGTTCGCGTGCCGCGGGCGAAGTCAGGCCCGGGCTCGCTCCACGTGGTCGCTCCCGCCGAACGCGAGGACGTCGATGACTTTCCTCACATCGTCGCTTCCCGCGCGGTCCATCGCGGCGTCGCCCATCAAGAGCGTCGCCCATGAGGCAGTGCTCGCGTCGAGGGCCGGATGCTTGATATCACGAGACTCGCGGGCACGCAGCAGTGCGGCCGCGAGCCGCTCATGCGTCTCCTTCCGCAGACCACGCCCGAAATCGCGAAGCCGTTCGTCGATCCCGCACGCTTCGAGCATCGCGCGCAGCAATCCACGATCGGACCCCGCAATTACGTGGGCGATCTCCGACGCGATGTCGCCGGTTGGATCGGCCGCGAGCGCATCGAACGCGCGAACGCGGTACTGGTGCTCTTCGTCCATGAGAAACCGCATGAGGTCGGACTTGTCGGGGAACTGGTGGTAGAAGGTGCCGATCCCGACGCCTGCCGCTTGGCAGATCTCATGGACGGAGGCTCCGTAGCCGGTCTCTCCAAATGCGGTCCGGGCTGCGGCTAGAAGGCGGGCGCGCTTTTCCTCAGGGCGCCGCTGCGCCCGTCCGGTCGTTCGGTCGGTCAGATCAAGCAATGTGTGCGCGCCCGTTACATCGCGCAACCTTCGTGTTGTCCCCTCCATTTGGAGGGGCAGCGCCATTTGGAGAGGCGGTGCAGACTCGCTTCATGGGGATGGTGGTAAGCCGGGCAGCCCCTGAGTTGCATCGCGGCGGAATCGCCGTCCTAGACGCGGATGGGAACGTCACCTGGACCGACGAAGCCTGGGTTGGCGAGGATGACGAAAGTGGCCTTCCCCGCGTAGCGATCGGATCGAATCTCCTTCAGGCCTACCGCGGGTACTCCGACCCCAGAGCGCAAGCGATCGCGAACGCGATCGATGCCGTCTTTGAGGGAAAAGTGACGTACTTCGAAATCGAGCACCGCCTCGACCGCGAGAGCCAGAGCTCCTTTGTCACCTCGGTGGCGGCGCTTCGCGGCGACCGCGCGGGGGCGGTCCTGATCCACAAAGTTGTTGGCGAGCCCGCACCGTCTCATCCCTATCGACCGGCCGACGTGAGGGGTGGCGATGGTGCCCACGCGAGCCAAGGCGCCCCGCGGCTGACGCCGAGAGAGCGCGAAGTTCTTGCCCTGATGGCAGATGGCTCGGATAACCGCGCGATCGCGGCGAAGCTCGGGATCCAGTACACAACCGTTCGCGGACATGTCCGTTCCGTTGTCGAGAAGCTCGGCGCGCGCTCGCGGCTCGAGGCCGTCGCGCGGGCCTACCAGATGGGTCTGGCGCCAACATGACGCAGGTTCACTTCGCCAGCACCGAACAAGAGCTCACCGCGCCCATCCACTTCGCGCTCATTCACTACGGCGACGGCGAGATGCGCGAGAGAGTCCTCGATTTCCTGGGTCCGGCACTTGACGATCAGAGGCAGGCCATCTATCTCTGCGGTCCTCCAGGCGGGGCCGCGCGCCTTCTCCGCTTTCTCGAGAGGAGCACCGCCCGGGATCTGACTGCGGAGGTGACCGAACGGCGGATCGTCCTCGGTCAGGGCGATCGGGATGCGGACCAGCAGCTACAAAATCTTCTCGACCCCTTGCGGGAACTCTGCGAGCGCGGATTCTCACCCGTGCGTGTCGTCGGCCCGGCGGCCTGGGAGGTTTTTGGCTACGCCGCGCCCGAAGACTTCCTGTGGTACGAGTCGCGCGTCCTGCCAGGTATCGAAGGCCTTCCGGCGGCGATCATGTGCACGTACGACGCGGCGCAATTACCCGCGCCGGCGCTCCTCTACGGCGCCCTCGAAACGCACTCGCACACCATGATCAACGGGGTGATCTCCGAAAGCCCGAGCTTCCTGCCCGCGGACCGTTATCTGAAGACGCGACTCATCCATCTACCCTGGCTCGAGCCGGACGAGCAGCCACGGGAAATCAGTTCAGCGCGGGGAGACGGTCCAGCGCGTGGCCAACGTAACCGAACGCGATAAAGCCGAGGACCGCGAGACAAACGAGGAACGCGAAGATCCAGAGCAGGAACGCCGTGTTCCGGACCTGGGTGCTGTCGTCCCTAACTCGCTTCGCGGGTTACTTCTCCTCCATCGACTTCGCGATGGCAGCGAGGAACTCCTTGTTCGTCTTCGTCTTGCCGAGCCGCTGCAGCAGAAGCTCGGTGCCCTCGATCTGACCCACGGCCGAGAGCATCTTTCGCAGCAGGATCACCTGCCGCATGACCTCGGGGGCGAGCAGCATCTCCTCGCGGCGTGTGCCTGACGCGGGGATGTTGATGGCGGGGAAGGTGCGTCGTTCCTGGAGCTTGCGGTCCAGGATCATCTCGGAGTTACCGGTCCCCTTGAACTCTTCGTAGATCACGTCGTCCATCCGGGAGCCGGTGTCGACGAGGCATGTGGCGAAGATCGAGAGCGATCCGCCGCCTTCGATGTTTCGCGCCGCGCCGAAGAAGCGCTTCGGCGGGTACAGCGCGACAGGGTCCATACCGCCCGACAGCGTGCGGCCGGACGGGGGAACCGCGAGGTTGTACGCGCGCGCGAGGCGCGTGATCGAGTCGAGAAGGATGACGACGTCCCGTCCAGTTTCGACGAGACGCTTTGCGCGCTCGAGGGCGAGCTCGGCGACGCGCGTGTGGTTCTCGGTGGGCTCGTCGAATGTCGACGAGAACACCTCGCCCTTGATCGAGCGGCGGATGTCGGTGACTTCCTCGGGCCGCTCGCCGACGAGCACGACCATGATGTGGACGTCCGTGTGATTCCCGGAGATACCGTTCGCGATGTCCTTCAGCAGCTGCGTCTTGCCGGCTTTCGGCGGCGACACGATGAGCGCGCGCTGGCCGTAACCGAGGGGATTCACGAGGTTGATGAGCCGCTGGCTGAGGTTCGTGCTGTCGACTTCGAGGTCGAACATCTCGTCCGGGAAGACCGGCACGAGGTTCTCGAAGACCGGGCGGCGCTTGGCCTGGTCGGGGTCGACGCCATTAACAGCGTCGACGCGCAGAAGGCTGAAGTACTTCTCGCTGTCCTTCGGCGGTCGCGTCCCGCCTGTCACGAAGTCGCCGGTCCGTAGCCCGAGGCGGCGGACCTGACTCGAGCCAACGTAGACATCTTCCGGTGAAGGGAGAAGCGAGCGGCGCCTGAGGAAACCGAAGCCGTCCTCGACGATCTCGAGGATGCCCTGCGCGAAAATTTGGCCCTGAGTCTCGGTCTGCGCTTGAAGGATGCGGGTGATCAGGTCCTGCTGGCCGAGGGCTGCGGCGCCTTCGATGTTCAGTTCTTTTGCGATGTCAGCGAGCTCTTTCGGCTTCTTGTCGTTGAGCTCGCCGATCGAGTAGATCTTCCGAGTCGGTCCGGCGGGCGGGGCTTCGCGTCGCGGTATTGTCGCGGTGGGGGTGCCGCCGTTCGTCGCCGGCCCGTTGGTGGCCGGTCCGTTCGCGGCGTTCGCGACCGGGGTTTCTTTGTTTGTGGGTGTGTCCTGTGGGGTGGGTTCTGGATTGTCCAAGTGGTGTGTTCGCTCCTTAGCTTGCCTGCGGCCTTGTCGCCCAGGTCTCTGGCTTCGTGGGTCCGGTGGGCGCATTTAGGTGCGCGCGCATCCGGCTGGTGAGAAGGGGGAAGGTTGTGTGAGCCAGTATACAGCGACATGCCGAGTCTGACCACGGCCCAGACCGCTGACCTCTTTGAGCTTTCCCGCGACATTCACGGTCATCCCGAGCTCGCGTACCAGGAGCACCACGCGGTCGACGCGATCGCCGCGGTGCTCAAGCGACAGGGCCATCGGATGGAGCGGGGTATCGGCGGGCTCGACACCGCATTTCGCGCGCGAGTGGGACCCAAGGACGGCCCGGCCGTCGCCCTCCTCGCGGAGTACGACGCGCTTCCCGACGTGGGGCACGGGTGTGGTCACAACCTGATAGCGATCAGCAACGTGGGCGCCTACCTCGTCGCCGCGGCGAGCGCCGACCGTCTCGAGGTAGGCGTGGAGCTGATCGGTACCCCGGCTGAAGAAAACGGCGGGGGCAAGATCGACCTCCTACGGAAGGGCGTATTCGATCGGGTCCTCGCCGCCCTTTCGTCTCATCCCTCGGGGCAAGGCGGGTGGTCCGTCAGCGGCACAGGCCTCGGCGTCGTCGGAAAGCGCGTGACCTTCACCGGTGTCGCGTCGCACGCTGGGTCCGCGCCGGAGAAGGGCCGCAACGCGCTCAATGCGGTCATCCGCTTCTTCGTCGGGATCGACGGCTGGCGGCAGCACCTCGACGGCGACGCGCGCGTGCACGGCTACATCAACGACGGCGGAAAGGCCATGAACGTCGTGCCATCGCGAGCCGAGGCGATCTTCGGCCTCCGTGCCAAGGAGCGCGAGACGCTCGATGGGATGGTCGAGCGGTTCGGCGAGATCGCAAAGGGCGCGGCGCTCCTCACCGGCACGAAGGTCGAGATCGCCGAATACCTTCCGTACTACGCGCCGGTGAAAGCGAATCTGGCCCTGGGCGACGTGATCGCGGCCGAGCTCGAGCGCCACGGCGAGACGCCGGTGCGCGGCGCGCTCGTCACCGCATCGACGGACCTCGGCAACGTCTCGACAAAGGTGCCGACGGACTGGGTGCGCTTCCCGGTAAGCGAGAAGCCCGTACCGGGGCACTCGGTCGAGATGCGAGATGCGTGCATCACCGATCTCGCGCACCGGAACGCGATGATCACCGCCGAGGTGCTCGGCGCGGCCGCGGTGCGAGTCGCGACGGACACGACCGTCCGCGAGCGGATCGCGAAATGAACGACGCGTTCCGTGACGATCTGATCAGGCTCTCGCGGGAGATCAACGCCGATCCCGAGCTCGCGTACGAAGAGCATCGCGCGGTCGGGCGCATCACGGCTCTCCTCGAGAAGCACGGCCACAAAGTCGAACGCAACCTCGGCGGACTCGCGACGGCGTTCCGCTCGCGCGTCGGGCCGCCGGGGCCGGCGGTCTCGCTTCTCGCCGAGTACGACGCGCTGCCGGACGTCGGGCACGGCTGCGGTCACAACCTGATCTCGATGACGATCGTCGGTGCGTACCTCAGCGCCGCGGCGAAGGCGAAGGATCTTCAGGTCGGGATCGAGCTCGTGGGCACGCCGGCGGAAGAGAGGGGCGGGGGGAAGATCGACCTGCTCGACAAGGGCGTCTTCAAGGACACGGTGGCGGCGCTCTTCTCGCACCCGGGCGCCGGAGGCAACTGGAGCGTGAGCGAGAAGCTCCTCGGCATCATGGTCAAGCGCGTCATCTACGAGGGCCTCGCGTCGCATGCCGCGGTCTCGCCGGAAAAGGGCCGCAACGCGCTCACCGCTCTCATCGCGCTTTTCGTAGCGGTCGACGGCTGGCGGCAGCACCTTCCTTCGACGGCACGCGTGCACGGGATCATCCGCGAGGGTGGCGTGGCGTCGAACATCATCCCTTCGCGGGCGGTGGGGGACTTCGGCATCCGCGCCGCCGACATGGATGCCCTCAAGGACATGGTCGCGATGTTCGAGGACATGGCGAAGGGCGCCGCGCTGCAGACGGGCACGAAGGTCAAGATCGAAGACGAGATGCGCGCCTATCTTCCCGTCGAGGCGAATCCGCGGCTCGGGGACGCGCTCGCGGAGGAGCTCCTTCGCCGCGGTAAATCGCCCTCGCGCGGACATCTCGTGACCGCGTCCGGCGACATCGGGAACGTCTCCCAGAAGGTGCCGACGGACTACATCGGCTTTCCGGTCAGCGCGCAGGAGATTCCGGGCCACTCCCACAAGATGCGCGAGGCGTCCGTCAGCGACTACGCGCACGAGAGTGCGTTCGTGGTCATCGACGCCCTCGCCGCGACTGCCCTTCGCGTCGCCACGGACAAGACCTTCCGGGATTCGCTGCGGATATGACGAAGGACCACAACGCGCGCAACCGCGCCGCGCGCGAGCGCCTTGCTGCCCTCATCCAGCGGGTGGGCGAGCGCAACGTCACGGTCGACGGCGGCTGGACCGCCGCCGGGTTGCTTGCTCATCTCGCGTTCTGGGATCGTCTCGCGGTGGCGCGGCTGGAGAAGCATCTCCGAGAGGGGGAGCCGCCGATTTTCGCGACCGACGGTGTCACCGATCTGACCAACGCCGCCGGGATGCGCCAGTGGAATGACACGCCCGTGCGTGTCGCCGGGTCGCAGGCGCGTGAGGCGGCCGTGGAGATCGATCGACTGATCGAGGCGCTGCCCAAAGACGAGCTGGAGGGCCTCAAGGCGCTTGGCCGCTCGTTTCTGATCGACCGTTCGGAGCACCGGAAGGAGCACCTCGACCAGATCGAGCGCGCGCTCGCGTGAGCGGGCCGGTGACCAACGATGTGGTCCATCCGGTCCCGCGTACCGAGTTCCCGAATGCTCGCGTCCTTGAGTTCGACTTTCCCGGGCTCGACGTCGGCGTCGCCGAGTACGAGGAAGGCCCGACGGGATGCACCGTGTTCCACATCCCCAAGCTCGCGTCACTTTCCATCGACGTGCGCGGCGGATCGCCGGGCGTCAACGGGCAGCACCTCGACGCCATCAACGCGATCTGCTTCGCCGGCGGTTCTCTCTACGGGCTCGAGGCATCGACCGGTGTCGCCGCCGAGCTCTTCAAGATGCGCGGCTATTCCACGAAATGGATGGACATTGCCCTCGTCTCCGGCGCGATCATCTTCGACTACGGCATGCGGTCCAATGCGATCTACCCCGACAAGGAGCTCGGCCGCGCCGCGGTCCGCGCGATGCGGCCGGGCGTGTTTCCGCTCGGCGCTCGCGGCGCCGGCCGATCGGCGAAGGCCAGCCACGGCGCGGGCGCGGAGCTCGCGGGACAGGGCGGCGCGAAGCGCGAGTCTGGGCCTACGAAGATCCTCGCGTTCGTGGTCGTGAACGCCTATGGCTGCGTCGTCGACCGCTCGGGCAAGATCGTCCGCGGCAAGCCGACGGGTCCGGTGCCGGGACGCGTGCCGCGCGCAGCGAACACCACGCTCTCGCTCGTCGTGACGAACCAGAAGCTGGATCGGCTCCAGCTCCAGTCCATCGGTCGCCAGGTCCACGCTTCGATGGCGCGGGGGATACAGCCCTTTCACGCGCGCTGGGATGGCGACGTGAATTACATGGTCTCGACCCAGGAGGTCGCGAACGCCGATCTCGACGAGGTCACGCTCGGCGAGCTTGCGTCAGACGCGATGTGGGACGCGATCCTCCAAAGCTCCGACCCACCTACCGTGTGAACGCCCAGCCCGGCGTTCGCACAGACCCGCAGGTGAGGCCCCAGTAGCGCGCGAAGTCGGCCGGCTGCTCGTACGCGTTCGCGACCTGGATCACGCTCGACGCGGTCGAGTAGAGGGCGAGCGTGGACGCGGTGGGCCACCGGTACACGCGCTCGACGACGTCCCACTGAAAGTCGGATGTGTAGTCCGAGACCGCGCGGCTCACGATCTCCGGCGCTCCCTGCGTGGACCGGCACTCGATGCCGGAGCCGTGGCGGACCGACCCTTCGTAGATGAAGATCGCCGGGCTGCCGCTCTCCGCGACCTCCGCCAGGCTCGTGCCGTCGAAGACCACGAACACGGCCATTGTGGTCGACGCTCCGTGGCCGACGTTGACGATCGCGTCCACGCAGCCATCGCCGTTCACGTCGGCGAGTCCAATGAGCGGGTTGCGTCCAGGGTCGTCGAACGGCATCCCATCGAAGGGAAGCTCCACGATTGCGCCCGAACTTCGCGTCAGTCGCGCCAGCTTCCCGGCCTCGAGGCTGACGTAGGTTCCTGGGCGTGGGGCGTTGAAGAACTCGAGGACGTCGGGGAGTCCGTCGCAATCGAAGTCGGCCCGCGCCGAGCCGACCGCACCGCCAGGTCCAGGTATCGCGCTGAGTATCGCCGCCCCGGCAGGGGTCGCGACCGCGGTGGCGGTCGGCGATGGCAACGGAGCAACGGATGGGCTCGAGGTGTCGGCCGGTTCGATGCCGCTGTCTGGGGTCGGTTCTGGTGCGGAAACGGTGGGCACACACGAGGCCACGGCAAGTGCGACCAGTAGTGGGATCAGCCGCAGCATGGCCACAGCGTGCGCTCGAACGGCGCGCGCGTCATCAGAGTTGTTGCGACTCGAACTGCTACAGGCGCCCCAGTAACTCCCGAGGTACGAGTTAGTAGGCGGAAATCAGATGCCGACCGGGTCCCCGAGTGCGTTAATCCCTGGATGCGGTTCAAGCCGTGGCTCCTTGCCGTAGCGCTCGTCGCATGCACCGTCCCCGCTGAGAGCTCGGCCACACCAGGTACCAGTGCCGCCGCGCCAAGCGGTTCGGCGGCACCGACGCACAGCATCGCGAGACCGACGCCAACGCCGCTCGGGCAGCTCATGTGGCGACTCGACATCCCTCAGAGCCGCGACCGCTACTTCGTGAAGCCCGCGCCGAGTGGTCGCGTGGCTGTCGCGGCGGATCTGGACGCGCATTCGTTCACCTTCTTCAACCTGCGCGGCGACCAAAACGGGTGGTCGGACGCGAGAGGGCTCGATTTGATCTGGTGGACGTGGCTTTCGGATTCGTCGGGACTCGTTGCCGCGATGCGCGCCACGGTCGACGGGCGGCCAACGACGCAGCTCGTCGTCTTCGGATATCAGCGCGGTTTTCTCACCGTGCTCGGCGAAGACCCTGTCGGTCCCGACGATCCTCGTCTCTCCCCGGACGGCAAATGGCTCGCCTTTCCGACGCGATGCTGCCCGTCGCGGATCGTTGCCTCGCGTCTCGACGGAAGCGACGGGCGAGTGCTCGTGACCGGCGCCTCGCCGGTCTCGCTGTTGGGATGGGACGCGGACTCGCGAGTGATGTACGCCGACGCGCAGAAAATCCACTGGGTCGCACTTGAGGCGACCACGCCGCCGCCCTCAATCGACCTCGGGCTCCCGGCCGGCGTGAACGCCGTCGGCGTATGGATCCTCGAGCAATCGCCCGACCGCGCCGCCGCGTTCATCGGCATCTTTGCCGACCGAACCTTCCCAGGCGCGGGATCGAATAACTACGGCCTTCGAAGACTGGTGGGCGACCGCCTCTACGAAGCGACCTCGCTCGGGCACATCGTTGGGTGGCTCAACGATCGCGAGTTCGTCGACTCGCAGCCTCCGGCACTCGCGGTCGACATCGTGACGGGGTCCGCTCGGGCCCTCGGCGTCAGCGATGATCAGCTGCAGCCGTGGGCACTCTCCGGCCGGATACTCCTGGCGCAGGGCAACAGGAGCGAGATGTACGTTCTGCGTCTCGGCCTGGACGACCACTACCGTTTGCTCGACGTGCCAGGAAATCTCCGGTGTTGCCCCGCTCCGATCGGGGACGGCCTCTTCCTCTTTTCGGGCATGGATGGATGGCTCTACGTGCTGGATGGAGAGGTCGCCGCGACGCCCTAGCGCTCCGCGATCGGCACCCAGCGCTTACCGGACGGGCCGGTGTATTCGGACTCGGGGCGGATGAGCCGGTTGTCACCGTGCTGTTCCATGATGTGCGCGCACCAGCCGGCCATGCGGCCGACCGCGAAGATCGAGGTTCCAAGGTCGGCGGGGATTCCGAGGAACGTGTAGGTGGTGGCGGCGTAGTAGTCGACGTTCACCACGTTCACTTTGTCAGCAGCGGCAGGCGACATGTTCGGTCGCGCCTTCTCGATCGCCGCGACGAGGCCTTCCTGGATGTCGAAGTACTTGGGTCCCTTCCAATCCTTCGCGAGGTCCTGCGCGAACTTCCGGAGGAACTTGGCTCGCGGGTCTTCCGTCTTGTACACGCGGTGCCCGAACCCGGAGAACTTGTACTTCGAGGCGATCGCCTTCGCGACCCACGACTCGACGTGCTCGGGCGTCCCGATCTCGTCGAGCATCTTCATCGTTCCGTCGGTCGCGCCTCCGTGGAGTGGTCCCTTGAGTGCGCTGAGTCCAGCGGTCACCGCCGCGTGCATGTCGGCGAGCGTCGCCGCCGTGATCCGTGCCGCGAAGGTCGAAGCGTTGAGGCCGTGCTCGGCCTGAAGGATGAAGCACGCGTTCAGGATCTCGGCCGCGCGCGGATGCGCG